>Ga0181535_10001466_pt1 | contig 30836 bp, 27 predicted proteins | sample PEATcosm2014_Bin_44_FD_119774 | JGI IMG/M metagenome (GOLD analysis project Ga0181535, IMG submission 119774) | Peatland microbial communities from MTU Mesocosm Facility, Houghton, MI, USA - PEATcosm2014_Bin17_30_metaG | ecosystem: Environmental > Terrestrial > Soil > Wetlands > Peat | place... | reverse complement strand
TCGACCTCGAGAACCGGACCCAGGTCCTGTCCTCCATGACGGGCGACATGCAGGAGGCGGTGGCCGCCTTCCTCGAGAAGCGACCGCCTCGCTACGGCAGCACGGGGAATCCGGCCTCCTGATATAGCTCCTGCTCGCGCTGACCCCGACTGCCAGCATGGCTACGTTGGGACCCTTGATGCGGGGCCGCGACAACCTGACCGTTGCCGCCGTCAGGCGGAGCTGGTGCCCCCTGGCCGTGTGGGCCGTGCTGCCCCTCGCGTTGCTCCTCGCCGGGTGCTCGGCGGGCGGGCACTCCGGTGAAGGAGGACTGGCGAACCCACCCCGCACCGTGTCCCCCACGCCGAATTACACGGACATCTGCGCCCCCATCGGGGCTGACACCTCCAGCCCGTGCCTGCGGATCACACTGGAGGCGATCGACACCGCCCGGGCGGCCGAGGGCCTGGGCCCGATGCGACTGCCGTCCGACTTCGGCCGCCTCACCGTGCCCGAGCAGCTCTTCGTGGCGGTCGACAGCGAGCGCGTCGACCGGGGACTCCTCCCGTTCACGGGCCTGACCGCGGCCCTCGACGGGAACGCGCAGAAGGGCGCCGACGACGCGGGGTTGCCGCCCCGTCCGGGCGCCGGCTACGCCGACGTCGACACCGAGTGGATCGGCGCGATCGACAACGGCCTCGATGCCGACTTCCAGTGGATGTACGACGACGGCCCCAACAGCGGCGTGCCGGATTGCTCGGGCGGCCGGACGTCGGGGTGCTGGGCCGACCGCCAGATCGTGCTGGACCGGTTCGGGTCCCGGCACCTCGTGATGGGAGCTGCCTTCGACCCAGCCGGTGACACCTCGCCGGGCGACAAGGGTGGGTCCTCGCTCGCTGCGACATTCGCGGCGACCAGCTCGCGCGACGTCGCCTACAGCTACTCGTGGAGGGAGGCCCAGGCGGCCATGGCGGCCGGGACGCTGCGACCGCTCCGGTCGATCCCGTCCACCGAGTCCGACAGCGGCATCCCCGATCCGCGCACCAACGTGCTCCCCGTTCCCGACTACACCCGCGTGTGCTCCAGCGGGCTGGACGACTCCCCTGCGTGCATCGACGCCGCCCTGGCCGCCATCAACCACGCGCACGCGCTGGAGGGCATCCGGCCCATGGTGCTCCCCTCGGGATTTGCCCAAATGGGCGTGGCCGATCAGCTCTTCGTCGTGGTCAATCTCGAAAGAGTCGACCGGGGTCTCTCGCCGTTCGGCGGCCTGACCACCGCGCTCAACGAGAACGCCCAACGAGGCGCGGACATCGCCAGCGATCCGCCCGATCCCGGCCAGGAGTACGTGCTCGACGACGCAGAGTGGGCCGGTGGCTCCTCCAACGGGCTCGACGCCGACTACGGGTGGATGTACGACGACGGGTTCGACAGCGGCAATCTCGACTGTCTGCATCGAGGGGCCCCCGGCTGCTGGGGACACCGGAAGGGCATCCTGGACGACTTCGGGTCCGGGGCCAACCTGGTGATGGGGGCCGCCGTCAACAGCAGAGGTGACACCCACAGGGGTGACTCCGGCGGCACCTCCATGGCGGTCACGCTCGCGGTCGCCGATGCACCGGCGCGGTCGTTCACCTACGGCTGGGCGCAGACCCTGGCGGCCATGCCACCGGACTCGAACTGAGCGGCACCTCTGCCCCCCTGTGCGCGCTCCTCGCAGAGTCGGTGCGTGCGGCCGCAGATCTTCGTGAACCCATCGGGCTCCTCTGAGCGTCCCACGCTCGGTCGGCGACGGCTCTTAGGGTTGGCGCAATTGGTGACACGGGGGAGACGAGGAGGGCGGTGGTGACCGGTTCTTTGGTGTTCTACGGGATCCTGGGCATCGCGAGCACGGTGCTGGCATTCGTCGTGAACCGGCGGCTGTTCTCCGGTGGCGCGGCGGGCCCGGTGACCGTGCTCGAGGGGATCTACTACGCCGTGGGTGTGTGCTCGCTGCTGCTCGGCTGGTACTTCAACATCCGCTACACCCACCTGTACGGCCACCGGGCGACCTACGTCAACTACACCAAGATGCTCTTCACCAACTGGGCGGCGGACTCGGCGGCCCAGGATTACGTCATCGTCAACGTGGTGCTGATGCCACTGTGGACCATCGTCGAGGGTGGCCGGCGCGGCCTCAGGTGGGCCTGGATCTTCTTCGTCATCAGCCTCTTCACGAGCCTGGCTTTCGCGATCGCGTTATTCCTGGCGTTCATGGAGCGCCAGCTCCGCTACAACCGGTCGCTGGTGCCCTCCAGCACCGCGTAGCCAGCGTTGTAGCCGGGGATGAAGGTGACGCCGGGTCCCCCGTGGCACCCGGCGCCGCACAGGTACAGGCCGTCGACCGGCACCGCGTTGTCGGGCCAGCCCCGGGGTCCCGGTCGGAAGGGGCCCATGAATTCGGGTTGCAAGAGCCCGTGCGTGAAGTCCCCGCCCGTGCACCCGAACATCAGCTCGTAGGTGTAGGCCGGGTAGTTCAGCTGGCGCTCAATGAGATCGGGGAAGTTCGGGGCGACGGAGGCGATCTTGGCCACGATACGTTCGGCCATCTCGTCTCGCTGCCTCGCCTGCGACTCGCGGTCGGACGCGACCGGCAGGTAGAACGCGAAACTGCTCGCCGCATGCTTGCCGGCGGGGGCGAGGCTGGGGTCATCGAGCGTCGGGATCTGCAGGTTGAAGGAGGGTGACCGTGGCACCTCGCCCCTGACGCACCCCTCGAAGTCGAGCTGCATCTGCTCGGCCGTGCCGAAGAAGGTCACGTTGCGGCCGAACTGACCATCGTTGAGCGCCTCGTACGGAGCGCTGTACTCGGGCAACCCGCTGAGCGCGAAGTGAGCCTGGAAGTAGGCCGCACGATGGTCGATGGCCGCCACCCGGCGGGCGAAGGCCTCCGGAAGGGCATCGGCATCCATCAGGTGTGCGAACGTCGCGGTCGGGTCGAGATTGGACACCACGACCGGGGCGGTCGCGACCTCCCCGTCCCCGAACTCGACCCCCTTGACGGCACCGTCCTCGACCAGGATGCGGGAGACCTTCACATGACGGCGCAGCTCGCCGCCGTGGCGTTCGAACAGCGCACTCAGGTGATCGGCGATGGTGCCCAGACCGCCGCGCACCTTGGACATCGTCGCGGTCCCCGGCGAGGCGAGGGCGAAGGCGAGGCAGAGCGCGCTCCCCGGCGAGTACGGACCACGGAAGGTGGAGTTGACGGCGAGGAAGGCCAGCATGCTGCGCACCGGCGCATGCTTGGACTTGTCGGGAAGGAAGCGGTCGACCACGTCCATGACGCTGCCGAACATGGCCGTCCGGATCGCCTCGCGCTCGGTCTCGTTGGCCGCGCAGTCCCACATGGCGTCGAGCGACCGCGGCGGCCACGTGCGCACGTCGAATCGCCCGATGGCCCGGGCTGGGGCCTCGGCCCAGGCCGCCACCTCCGCCATCCCGAGCACCGCCTCGATCCCCAACGTCTCGCCCAGGTGCTCGAGCAAGCGCTCGGGATCCGAGTAGAGGAAGATCGGCTGCTGGCCCTCGTTGATGCTGGCCGACTGCACTTCGGGCTCGTAGATGGGGCACGAACCGAGGTCGAGGTCCTCGAAGATCTCGTTGGGCACCGGGAACTGGATGGATCCGGCCAATTCGAAGCGGAAGCCGCGGATGAGCTCGGTGGTCGAGGCCATCCCGCCGATGAAGTGGTTCTTCTCGAGGCACAGCACCCGCAGGCCGCCACGAGCCATGACCGCGGCGGCCGTCAGGCCGTTGTGACCGGCACCGATCACGATGGCGTCATAGTCCGGCATCGTGACGGGACTGTAGCGACCCGCAACGGGCGCCGCGGGGAGAAGGGCTGTCGTTACGCCTGACGTAGTATTCGGACCCTTCCTGCGGCGAGTCACCGGGAACGGGGCGGCGGCCCATGACCCCGAGATGATTAGAGAGGCCGCCGATTGGCAATGCTCCCCCCGAGAGGGCGCCGACCCCGGACGAGGAGGCCGCCGCCGAACGCAACCAGCTCGATCCCGACGTCGCCGCGCACGAGCGGGAGATGGGGAAGCTCGGTGCCGAGATTGAGGGCGAGGGTCGGATCGACTGACCCGATCCGACCGGAGATCAGCACGTCCCTCCCCGACGCAGATCCCCTCGCGGGAGGACCCCCCGGAGACGACATGACGGCGGGTGACGACGGCGCCGGACCCGCTCCGGACCCGACGACTGCCCAGGGCGCCCTGGTGGCCGAGGTGGCCTCGCTCCGGCAGCAGGTCGCACTGCTGGCGGAGCGCATCGGCGACATGGGGGCCTCCGCCGGTCTCCGTGCGACCAGTCAGCTCTCGGGCGGTCCGGGCGAGGACGAGTCCTGACCCGAACGGTCCCGGCTCGCCCCCAGTTGGGCCGCGAAGAGCTCGCCGCAATGATCCGAACAGAAGTAGAACCGCTCGCTGGCATGGGCGAGAGAGGACGGGGCGTGCGCCGTCTCGACCTGCATGCCGCAGACGGGGTCACGAACATACCCCGTCCCACCGCCCAGCCTCTCCCGGTTGCGATAGGTCCAGTAGAGGAGTCCGAACAGCGCAATGAACACGATGTTGAGGTAGGTGGTGTAGTTCCACGAGAAGTGGGCCGGGGCGATCGTGGTCGGGCGGAGGGTCGGCACGAGACCAGCGGCCCGGAAGATCCCCTCGGTGACGAGGCCGGCGGTCGACATGAGCGCCCAGAAGACCGCCAGCATGCGCAGCATGAGCCGGGTGCCGTAGTAGCGGCGGTAGATCAACAGCAGCGGGAAGGCGATGAGGTCGGCGAAGATGAAGGAGATCACCCCGCCGAAGGAGATGCCCCCCTTCCACAGCGCCGCCGCCAGCGGCACGTTGCCGATGGAGCACACGAAGCTGATGACGGCGATGAACGGCCCGACGATGACGTTCTCCACGCTGGTCCAGAACCCGTGGCCGCTGATGAACACGGCCTGCCACACCGAGGTGGGGACGAGGACGGCCAGGAACCCGGCCACCACGTAGCCGACCACGAGCTCGCGGCGCAGCATGGTGAGGTCGGACATTGTGTACGTCGCGCTGTCCGCCCACCCCCCCTTGGAGCGCAGGCGCACCGACCACGGCTCCCGCTGCAGATCAGCGCTCTCGCCCGGGCCGTGCTGGTGCTCGCCACCGGCACCGTGCGCGCTCACGCGCTCACGTGCCTCGACGATCCGGCGGCCGCGCAGCCAGAGCGCACCCAGGGTGGCCAGCAGGCCGATCATGATGATGCCGCCGACGAACTCGCTGACGGCGAACTGCCAGCCCATGAGGACGATGAGCACGATGCCCAGCTCGAGCACGAGGTTCGTCGACGCGAACATGAACACCATGGCGGCGATGTAGTCGGCGCCCTTGGCGAAGAGCGACTTCGCCATGGCCGAGGCCGCGTAGGAGCACGACGAGGAGACCATGCCGTAGCCCGAGGCCCGCACCACCGCTGCCGGGCGGTGGTCGCCCAGGTTCTTCTGCATGGCGTCGCGACTGACGAAGGCCTGCACGGCGCCGGATATCCCGAACCCGAGGACGAGAGGCCACAGGGTCCCCCAGAACATGAAGAACGCTTCGCGAAGCGAGCGCCCGACGTCCACCACGATGGTGGCCGTCGCGAGCACGGGGATCAGGACCGCACCAGGCGCCCGATGGCGGCCGATGCCTCGTTGAGCTTCTCGGTCGCCTCGTCGCCGCCCTGGCGCACCGCATCGGACACGCAGTGGGCCAGATGGTCCTCGAGCAGCACCAGCGCCACGGCCTGCAGCGCCTTCGTCGCGGCCGAGACCTGCTCGAGGATGTCGATGCAGTAGCGGTCCTCGTCGACCATGCGCTGCAAGCCCCGGACCTGGCCCTCCACCCGGCGCAGCCGCTTCTGGAGGCCTTCCTTGTCGTCGATGTAACCGGGTCCCATGGCGCTCCCTTCGCTGATACCCCCCTAGGGTATAAGGAGCGAGGCCGGCGGCGTGCGCCGGCGCACGTACACGGGGCCGGATCGCGTCAGCCCAGGCTCTCGACGACCCGGCGCATACCTTCCCTCCACGGCACCTCGGTGCGACCGAGGATGCTGTGCATCCGGGTGACGTCGGGCCACAGCGGCCACGGAGCGTCGGGGGCGTAGCGGATCCTCACGGGTAGCCGCACCAATTCGCCCAGGTAGGCGCAGTACTCCTCCGCGCTCACCGTGTCGCTGCCGGCGAAGTTGACCACGACCGGATCCGCCGCGGCCACCTCGAGCGCCCGGATGCCCAGCCGGACGTAGTCGTCCTCGAAGATGGGGTTGTAGTTGTTCGGCGCGTCGGGGTGCAGCACGACCTCCTTGCCGGCCAGGACCCGCCGCAGGCGGGTGACGGGCGCTCCTCCCTCGGGCCCGTAGGTCGAGAAGATCCTGATGATGGTCAGCGGCGTGCCGCACCGCTCGGCGGCGAACCGCACCACCGCCTCGCCGGCAATTTTGGAGAGGCTGTAGGCACCGAGGTGGACCCCCGGCGGGTCGTCCTCGGACAGCGGGCGCCGGCCCTGATAGTCGTAGGCCGAGCCCGTCGAGCAGTAGACGAACGAGGCACCGGGCGTGGCGCCGACCAGGCGACCAGAGGCCTGCGCGTTGACCTCGAAGAACTGCTGCCAGTCCGACGGCGACTCACGACCGAAGTGGGCCGCCGCGTGGAAGACGTGGGTGATCCCCTCCGGGAGCTCCTCGAGGTCCAGCGTCGCCACGTCTCCCACGATCGGTCGGATCCCCGCGTCGGCCAACCGCTGCCGGTCGCCCGCACCGCGGCAGCGCGCCAGCCCGAAGACGTCGTGCCGGGCGGCGAGTGCCCGGGCGATGGGAAACCCCACCCGACCCGTCGCACCGGTGACGAGGACGCGCCATGCCTCGCGGGGCCCCGGATCCTCCTCGCCCGCGTCGGCCTGCTCCATGGCGCACCTCCTCGAAGAGTCCGAGATTAGGACTCCGGGCCCGGTCCGGGCGGCGGGGCGCGGCGGCTCAGCCCCCCAGGATGCCCAGACCTTCCTCCCGGATCCCCTTCGCCCGCGCGTCGGCGAAGCCCTCCAGCCAGACCCGCATCTCCTCACTGCCCGTCTCGTCCGCCCAGCGGCGCGGCAGGGCGGGGAACGAGTAGTCAGGGGGCAGCGGGGGCGGCCCCGGCTCCCGGGCGCGCCGCTCCATGGCGGCGTCGACCGAGGGCGCCAGACGTGCCGCCTTGGCCCGGACCTGCGCCTGGTCACGTTCCTTGAAGGCGGGAAACACCGTGCGGCCGAAGAGTTCGAGTGACTCGCAGATGTGCTCGTGGCGGTTCCTGCCGGCCTGCAGCACGAAGATGACCTGATCGACGCCCGCCTCCTCGAACCGTTCGAGATACGCGCGCACCTGGTCGGGCGTCCCGGTCGCCCCGCGCAGCCCGGTGCGGTCACCCGCCGCCAGCCTGGCGCCGAGCCGTTCCTGGCGCAGCGCGGTCTCGATCTCGGGCGAGTAACCCTGCTCGCCCCTCCTGTCGACGTACTCGCTCCAGACGTCGGTCGAGCCGGGCCGGTGCTGGCCGAAGACGTAGTAGTGGCCGAGCGAGTAGCCGAAGAAGTTGCCGCCCTCGAGCCCGCGGTCGAGGGCCACCCGCTCGTCGGGGTGGCACATCATCTGGGTGACGCACGCGATGTTGGGGTTCACGGCGAGCCCGACGGGGACGCAGCGCTCGGCGAGCGTCTGCTCGTAGTCCGACACCCACTTGCGCGCCTCCTCGGGATCGATGAAGGCGAAGGTGAGCGCGCCGATGCCCTTCTCGGCGGCCAGCAGGATGGTGTCGCGCCGGGAGCAGGCCACCCACAGGGGCGGGTGCGGCCGCTGCATCGGCTTGGGGACGACGTTGCGCGGCGGCATCTGCACGAACCGGCCGTCGATGCCGGTGAAGGGGGTCTCGGTCATGCACCGCAGGACGACCTCGAGCCCCTCGAGCCAGGCGTCACGCTTGGTCGCCGGGTCGACGAGGAAGCCACCCAGCTCCGCCTCCGAGCCCGACTCCCCCGACCCGAACTCGACCCGCCCGCCCGAGATGAGATCGAGGGTGGCGACGCGCTCGGCGGTGCGGGCCGGATGGTTGTAGCCCGGCGCGGTCTGGATGATGCCGTGGCCGAGACGGATGTCCTTCGTCCTCTGGCTGCAGGCACCGAGGAACACCTCGGGCGCGGACGAGTGGCTGTACTCCTCGAGGAAGTGGTGCTCGACCTCCCAGACGACGTCGAAGCCCAGGCGGTCGGCCAGCTCGATCTGCTCGAGGGCATCCTGCATGAGCCGGTACTCGCTCCCGTCCTCCCAGGGACGCGGGAGCTGATGCTCGTAGAAGACGCCGAACTTCACGGAGTACTCGGGGACGGAGCGCCCAGAGAGTGGAACTCGGCGAGGACGTCCGCCCCGTCGGGGCGCCGGGCGCACCAGAATTCGACCTCGCCGAGCGCGGCACGCCGGCCCTCGTCGCGGCCCGGCCCAAGGCTGTGGGCGAGGAGGGGCTCCCAGATCCGTCCGACCATGTCGGCCCCGGCATGGCGGCGGCCGCCCTCGCCGACCCACGTGCGGTCCCGCATCTCGGACAGCGCGGTGCGCAGGTAGCCGACGTGGGGGGTCTCGTCGGCACGGATGTACGACACGAGGCGGGCGGCCTCGCCGTCGCCGGCCACGAGCTCGCTGTCGGACATCCACTCCTCGGCCCAGGCGAAGGTGTGGAAGGCCGAGATCTCGATGAAGAGGACGCGGACCATCAGCGACACCATCGCTTCGAGCTCGTGCGGAATGTCGTCGGGGAGCAGCCGGGGGGCGCCGGCGCCCGGGCGCCCCGGTCCGAAGCCCATCCGGGTGAGCATCGCCTCGATGTCGGGCTCCTGGCACGACCGGTCGAACGCGATGTCGCGCGCGGCGAACCACATGTCCCTGTGCCCCGCCTCCTCCTCCCAGCCGGCCTCGTCGCGGCCGTGGGCCTCGAACAGCCCTCCGCCGAGATGACCGATCGCCGTCCCACCGACGTCCTCGACGAAGTGACGCTGCAGGTCGGTCGGCTTGAGCAGGCGGATGTTGGCTCCATAGCCCTCGACGGTGCCGATCCTGGTGAGCGTCGCCACGAGCGGCTCCGGGACGCCGGCGCGGATCAGGAAGCGCGCCTGGTCGACGTTGGGGAACGACCGCTCCCACCATTCGAGTGGCACGTCGATCAGCTCGCTCGAGAAGCGCTCGCTGTTCTGCTCGCCCCACGCTGCGATCGCCGGGACGCGGAACCTCGTGCGCGGAGAGACGTAGGTGCCCGCCTCGTCGAAGCCGCCGTGGCAGCGGACACCGCCGGCGACGAGGGATTCGGCCACCGGGGTGTCGGCGAGGAGCTCCTCCTCGGAGAACTGCACCTGCGCCGTGCCCATGCCGATCCCTCCCGCTGGCCCATCGCCGTCGATCCTTCAGTATGCCGGGACCGGAGGCACCAGGCCTCTGCAGGGGCGCCGTGCGCCCCGCTCCGGGTCAGCCCGAGCCGGTCGAGGCGGCCTGGCCGTAGGTGGCAGCGGGAGCGGCGTGGATGCGGTTGCGACCGGCCGACTTGGCCTGGAACAGCGCCTCGTCCGCCCGCTCGACGACCTCCATGAAGGACAAGGGGCAGCCCGGTGACCAGCTCGCCACTCCGCCGCTCATGGTGACGACGGGCGGGAGCGACGGCCGGGCGGCATGCGGGATGGCCGCCTCGAGGACGGCGCGCCGGATCCGGTCGCCGGTGGCGAGCAGGGAGTCGTTCAGGCGGGGGTCACCGAGACCGAGGTCCGGCATGAGGAGCAGGAACTCCTCTCCGCCGTAGCGGTAGGCACATTCGCCGGCGCGCACGATGAAGTCGATCCGGGCGGCGACGTTGCGAAGGGTCTCGTCGCCGGCCACGTGGCCGTAGTGGTCGTTGTAGAGCTTGAAATGGTCGACGTCGAAGATGGCGATGCCGTAGGTCCGCCCCACCCGGAGGGCGCGCGCGTGGGTGCGGATGAGATCCTCCTCCATGCGCCGGCGATTGCCGAGCCCGGTGAGGTCGTCGGTGAGGGACTGCTCGAGCAGCTCGAAGTTGGCTCTCTCGAGCTCCTCCTGGGTATGGGCCAGTGCGTCGTGCAGTGCCGTCATCCGCTCCGCCGCGATCAGGCGGGTCTGGAGCGCGAACGAGTCGACCGGCTTGATCAGGTAGTCGTCGGCGCCCGAGCTCATGCCCTCGAGGATGTGCTCGGGATGGTCGAGCCCCGTCGTCAGGACGATGTAGACGTAGCCGTCGCCGGTCCCCTCCCGCACACGCCGGCAGAGCTCGGGGCCGTCCACGCCCGGCATCATCCAGTCGGTGAGCAGGACGTCGATCCCACCGGACGACAGTAGGTCCCAGGCCTTGGATCCCTCCTCGGCAACGACCGATTCGTGACCCAGCTTCGACACGATCGCCTTGAGCAGCAGCCGGCTCGTGGGGTCGTCGTCGGCGATGAGGATCCGCATGTCAGGGCCTCGACGCGACGGACTGCAGGGCCACCCGGGCGCGGGAGAACTCGGACTCGAATTGCTCCTGGAGGGCGGCCGCCTCCTCGACCTGCGCCTGCCGTGCGCACCGCTCGATGTCGCCACAGACGTCGGCCAGGGCCAGCGCCCCCACGTTCGCACTGGCGCCCTTGAGCGAGTGGGCGGCCTGCCCGATCGCCGGGGCGTCGCCGGCCTGGAGGGCACGCAGGAGCTCCGTACGCCCTTCCGCGCTCATGGTGAGGTACTCACCGACGATCTCCCGCAGCGCCGCGCCCGCTCCGTCGTCGAGGCTGAGGAGCAGCTCGATCTGCGAACGAGCCAGGGCATCGTGCACGACGTCGTTCATGGTGTCCCGACCTCCTCGCGATCGCGTGCCGGCCCGACCACCCACCGCAGGAGGACGGTGGACACCGCCTCGAGCCGCACGGGCTTGGTGATGAAGTCGTCCATCCCGGCGGCCATGCAGTGCTCCCGGTCGCCCTCCATTGCGGCGGCGGTCATGGCGATGATCGGGATGTGCTCACCCCCGCCCTCCAGGCCCCGGATGGCCTCGGTCGCCTCGTACCCGTCCATCTCCGGCATCTGGCAGTCCATGAGGACGGCGTCGTAGGTGCCCAGCCGGAACGCCTCGACCGCCTCGAGCCCGTTGTTGGCGATGGTGAACGTGTACCCGAGGTTCTCGAGCACCTTGGTGCCGACCAGCTGGTTCACCTTGTTGTCCTCGACGAGGAGGATCCTTCCCGAGGTCTCCGTCGTCTCGGGAGCGTCCTCGGCCGGAGCCGGGGCCGGTTCGAGCGCGGCACCCGAATTGAGGCTGGTGATCAGGCAGTCGAAGAGCTCGGAGGCGCGGACGGGCTTGGTGAGGCTGGCGGCGAACCCGGTGAGATGCGATTCGGCGGCCTCGAGCCGATGGCCGGAGGAGCTCAGGAGGAAGAGCATCGTCGGCGCGGTGGTGGGATCCGCCTTCAACGTGCCGGCCAGCTCCAGGCCGTCCATGCCGGGCATGTTCAGGTCGACCACGCCCAGATCGAACGCGCGGCCGTCGGCGGCCGCGGTGAGCGCGAGCTCGAGCGCCTCGTATCCGTCGGCGGCCTCCACGGCCTCGACGCCCCAGGAGAGCAGCTGCTGGCGGAGGATCCTGCGGTTGGTCGCATTGTCGTCCACGACGAGCGCGCGCTGACCGGAGAGCGTGCGCGGGTCCCCGGTCCTCTCGTCGGCGGGCAGGTCGTCCGAGCGCCGCAACGAGAGCTCGAACCAGAAGGTCGATCCCTCCCCGGGGGCGCTCGTGAGACCGAGCCTTCCCCCCATGAGCTCCACCAGCTGCCGGCTGATGGTCAGGCCGAGACCGGTGCCGCCGAATTTGCGGGTGGTGGACGAGTCGGCCTGCGCGAAGGCGCTGAACAACCGCTCCTGGTCCTGCTCGGCGATGCCGATCCCCGTGTCGACGACGTCGAAGTGCAGCGCCACGCGCTCGGAGTTCTGATGGAGCATGCGCACCCGTATCACCACCTCGCCCTCGGAGGTGAATTTCACCGCGTTCGCCCCGAAATTGAGGAGCACCTGGCGGATCCGGGTGCCGTCCCCGAGGAGCGACGTCGGGACATCGGGCTGCATGTCCACCAGCAGCTCGATGCCCTTGGCGTGGGCCGTGCCGGCCAGGATGCGCCCGACGTCGTCGACGACGTTGGGCACGCTGAGCGGCGACTCCTCGATCTCGAGCTTCCCGGCCTCGATCTTCGAGAAGTCCAGGATGTCGTTGATGATGACCAACAGGCTCTCGGCGGACAGCTTGACGCCCGAGGCGAGCTCGAGCTGCTCCTCGTCGAGGCCCGTCTCGAGCAGGAGGTCCGTGAGCCCGATGACCCCGTTCATCGGCGTCCGGATCTCGTGGCTCATCATGGAGACGAACTGCGACTTCGTCTTGGAGGCGACGAGTGCCGCATCGCGTGCCGCCACGAGATCCTGGGCCGCCTGCCGCGCCTCGGTGACGTCACCGCCGTTGAGGACGTACCCGTTGACCGACGGGTCGTCGAGCAGGTCGGCGGCGGTCCAGTCGACGGTCCGCCATTGGCCGTCCGCGTGCCGCATGCGCACCTCGAAGACCACCGTGCCGGCGTCGGCGTCGGTGAGGCCGACGAGGTGCTCGATCACCATGGCGGAGTCGTCCGGGTGCACGAGCTCGGTGAACGGCCGGCCCTCGAGGTCGCCGGAGGGATACCCGAGGATGCGCTCCGCCGACGGCGTGACGTAGGCGATCCGGAGATCGGCCTCGATCACGGCGATCAGGTCCCAGGTCTTGTCGATGAGTGACCGGAACCGGGCCGTCTTGAGGGCGTGAGCCTCCCGCAGGGTGAGCGCCAGCCGCACCGAGGCGACGAAGAGAGTGATGGTGGCGAGCGCGATCGCAGGCCGGCCGATGTGCCAGAAGCTCGCCACGACCAGGATCCCCATGCTGATGGCAGCACCGAACGCGGGCAGTGCGAAGCCGGCCACCCGCTCGGTCACCGGGCTCTCCACCCTGGGCGGCAGGACCGTCACCGCCACCGCGATCAGCGTCAACGAGATCGGCCACGCCGCCCCGTTGGCGACGTACCCGAACCGGCTCATCGGCTGGAGGAGGTTGAAGCCGTCCCCGATGGCGTTCGCCGTCAGGGCGACGCACATGATGACGAAGAAGGGCCGGAACCCCTTCGGGAGCACCAGCAGGCCACCGACCGCCAGCGCGAGCAGCAGGAGGTCGCCCATCGGATAGACCAGGTTGGTCGCGGCTGCGAGCTTGCCGCCGCCCGTAACCCTGATGACCGCCGCGACCACGAAGGCCGCCGACAGGGCGGCCACGCCGAGGCCGGCGATCAGCCCGTCGAGCGAGGTCGCCAGGAGCGAGCTCCGGTTCCCACGCCGGATGAGCAGTGCCAGGGCGAGGAAGCACAGCGGGAAGAACCCGACGTAGAACACGTCCGCATACGACGGCGTCGACGGTGTGGCGCCGCCCAGCGACTCGATGGTCAGGACCAGGTCGCCCAGGGCCCACGAGATGCACGCCAGGCCCATGATGAGCGGGAACAACCGCGCCACGGGGTTGCTGGTCCGCCAGGAGCCCTCGAAATAGCGGGCAATGCAGAAGTTGCCCATCGTGAATTCGAGCAGGACGACCCCCCACCCGTCGACCAGCGTGGAGTACGAGCCCGTTCTGCGCACGAGCAGCGACACGACGAAGGTCACCACCACCAGCGCGGCGAACCCGAGCGCCCAGCGGACCCGGGTGGGGACCCGGTGGGGACCCCACGAGCCCGCATCGCCCGCCACGCCACCGGCCCCGTCTTCGGACGGCAGAGGCTGCCCAGGCGCGTCCCCGTCCCGTTCCATGGCTGCTAGGCCCATTCCCACTAAGACGGCAGGATGGCACCAGGGGTTGAGTCGCTGTTTGGTCGCTCGGCACTCCAGGGGGCGGCGGGGGCGCAGGCGGCCGTCCGGGTGCATGATGAGCTGGTCTTTTGTCGGCCGAAAGGGGGAAGGGGTGGCCACGTTCGTTCTCGTCCACGGCGCGATGCACGGCGGCTGGTGCTGGCGCCACGTGCATCAGCAGCTGTCGGGCCGCGGCCATGACGTCCATCGGCCGACCCTCACCGGCCAGGGGGACCGGCGCGCCTCCCTGGCACCGGAGACAGGGGTCAGCACCCACGTCGGGGACCTCGAGGATCTCCTGTGGTTCGAGGACCTGCGCGGGGTCCACCTGGTGCTTCACAGCTACGCCGGGGTCCTCGCCGGGCCGCTGGCCGAGCGCGTCGGGGACCGCCTGGCGTCGGTCGTGTACCTCGGCGCGTTCGTCACCGCACCCGGCGAGAGCCTGCTCGACGTCGAGCCGGGGGATGTCGCCGATCGCTACCGCCGGCAGGTGGCCGGGGACGGCGAGGGTTGGTACCTGCCGGCCACCGACGCCTTCTTGGAGCAGTGGGGGATCCGGGACGCGTCGACACGTGCCTGGGTCGGGGCCCGCCTCACCGATTTCCCCTTCCGGTGCCAGACCGAACCGACCAGCTTCGACCCGGCGCCGCTCGGCAGGCTCCGCAAGGTCTACGTGCAGCACACCGACCCGCCGCTGGCCAGCCTGCAGCGGTTCTACGATGCCGCCGTCGTGGCCGGCTGGGAGACCCACGAGCTCCACTGCGGACACGACATGATGCTGGCCGCTCCGCGGGACACGGCCGACCTCCTGGAGAGGATCGCCGGGGGCGCCTGACGCAGTCCGTTCCAGGTCCCGTGATCGGCGCGCCGCGTGGGTCGGGTAGCGTGGCAACGATCCTCTCGGTTCCTTTCGCAGGCCGACCGGGTCGTCACGTCCCGCCGTGACACTCCGATGCGTCGCCGAGAGGACCCCCTATGCCCGGACCCGACGTGCCCAGCACCAACGGGCACCGTGACAGCCCGCGGCGCGTGCGCAAGAGCCAGGCCGGTGCGACCAGGACCGCCTCCCCGCCCCCTCAGGGCACCCTCGACGAGCAGGTCGTCACCCTCCGGGAGACGGGCAAGAGCTACACCGCGGTGGCCAGGGCCCTCGGCATCAAGCACAGCGGCGACGCCCATGCGGCGTTCCTCCGAGCGCTGCGGACGCGCCCGGCGAAGGAACGCGCCGCCATGACGCAGCGGGAGGGCGAACGCCTGGACCGACTGGAGCGACGGGTCCGCTCGCGCGACGTCGGCCAACCCGACGAGCTCCGGCGACATCTCGCCGCGCTGGAGAAGTTCCGCCAGAGCCTCGCGTAGGAGCCGTCCGATGGGCATCGCCGTCGTCGTCGGGAACCCGAAGACGGGTTCGAGAACCCTTCGAGTGGCGATGGCCGTCGCCGGCGCCCTCCAAGGGACCGCCGGAGCGTCCGCGGGGGATCCGCTCGTCGTCGAACTGTCGGCGTTGGGGCCCGAGCTCTTCGACCCCGACGCCCCCGCGGTCGACGCAGCCCTCCATGCGGTGGCGCGCAGCGATCTCCTCGTGGTGGCCTCACCGACCTACAAGGCGACGTACACCGGGCTGCTCAAGTCCTTCTTCGATCGCTACCAGAGCGATGCGCTCGCGGGCACGGTGTCCGTTCCCGTCATGACCGGTGCGGCACCCGTGCACGCGCTGGCGCCCGAGGTCCACCTCCGCCCACTCCTGGTCGAGCTGGGCAGCTGCATCCCGACGCGCGGGCTCTTCGTGACCGAGCAGCAATTCGATGATCTCGACGCGGTGGTGGCGACCTGGGCAGAGGTCGCCCGACCGCTCCTGGCGAGAGCGCTCGGCGGCGCCTAGCCCAGAGCGGCTTTTACGGTCGCCCCCACCTGCTCGACTTCGAGCAGGAACCCGTCGTGTCCGGACTCGGACTCGATGATGCGCAGGGGTGGGCTCCCGGGCAGGTGACGGACCAGCTCCTGCTGTTGCCCGAGCGGGTACAGGCGATCCGATGCGATGCCCGCCACGAAGGTCTCTGCCTGCACTCTCTGCAGGGCCCGGGCGATTCCGCCACGACCTCTGCCGACGTCGTGATGGTTCATCGCCTCGCTGAGTGTCACGTAGGAGTTCGGGTCGAAGCGCTGCGCGAGCTTCTCCCCCTGGTGCTGCAGGTACGACTCGACGGCGTAGCGGCCGCCTTTCAGCGGCTCTTCCTGGCCCTGGGCCCGCCGACCGAAGCGCCACCGGAATTCGTCGCCCGTCCGATAGCTGAACTGACCGATACCCCGCGCAACGGACAGCCCGTCGACCGGGCGCCGCGACGTCGCGTAGTAGTCGCCCCCTTCGAACGCGGGGTCGGAGCGGATGGCCCTGATCTGCAGCGAGCACAGGGCGATCTGATCGGCCGACGCCGCCGCCCCCACGGCGAGGACGACCGCACGCGCCACCCGCCCGGGCTGACCGACACACCATTCGAGGACACGCATGCCGCCCATGGACCCCCCGATGAGGCACGCCCACCGATCGATCCCGAGCTGGTCCGCCAGGGCGACCTCGACGGCGACCTGGTCGCGGATGGTGATCAACGGGAAGCGGGATCCGTACGGTCGGCCGTCCGACGCCAGCGACGAGGGACCGGTGGTCCCCTGGCACCCGCCGAGCACGTTCGGGCACACCACGTGATAGCGGTCCGTGTCGATGGCCGCACCGGGTCCGATCAGGCCCTCCCACCAGCCCGCCGACGGATGCCCGACGCCCGGGGGGCCGGCCGCATGCGAGTCACCCGTCAGCGCGTGCAGGATCAGGACCGCGTTGGTCCGGGCCCGGTTGAGCTCACCCCACGTCTCGTAGGCGACCGTCACGTCCGGAAGGCGGCCGCCCGCCTGGAGCGGGAACGCTGCCCCTCCGCCGTCTGCGATCACGGCGAACTGGCGCCGCCCCGGCTCGTCCCCCGGTCGCCAGACCCCTGGGAACGACGTCGACGTCACACCCCCTTGGCGGCGCGGAACCCGGCTTCGAGGTCCGCCAGGATGTCCTCGATCGACTCGATGCCGACAGAGAGGCGAACGAGGTCGGGCGTCACACCAGTGGTGGTCTGCTCGGCCTCCGTCAGCTGCGAGTGCGTCGTGGAGGCGGGGTGGATGGCGAGGCTCCGCACGTCGCCCACGTTGGCCAGGTGGCTGAAGAGCTCGAGGCCCTCGATGAAGTTGCGCCCGGCCTCCGCGCCGCCGGCGATCCCGAAGGCGATGATCGCCCCACCGCCGTTGGGCAGGTAGCGCTTCTGCCGCTCGTGCCACGGGCTCGACTCCAGGCCGGGGTAGGCGACCCAGGACACCTCGTCGCGAGCTTCGAGCCAGCTCGCTACCGCAGTGGCGTTCTGCACGTGCCGCTCCATGCGCAGGCTCAGGGTCTCCAGACCCTGGAGGAACAGGAACGAGTTGAGCGGCGCGATGGCCGGCCCCGTGTCGCGCAGGTACTGCAAGCGCGCCTTGAGGACGAAGCGGGCCGGGAAGAGGGCCTCGGGCAGATTTCCGAACACCAGGCCGTGATAGCTCGGATCGGGCTCCGTGAAGCTCGGAAAGCGTCCGCTCCCCTCGTAGTCGAACTTCCCACCGTCCACGATCACGCCGCCGATGGACGTCCCGTGGCCACCGATGAACTTGGTGGCCGAGTGGACGACGATGTCGGCACCGTGGCGCAACGGCTGGGCGAGGTACGGGGTCGCCACCGTGCTGTCGACCACGAGAGGGATCTTGTGACCGTGCGCGACGCCCGACACGCCCTCGAAGTCGAGCACGTCTCCCTTCGGGTTCCCGAGCGTCTCGGCGAAGAACGCCTTCGTGTTCGGCCGGATGGCCGCACGCCACGCTTCGAGGTCGTCGGGATCGTCCACGAAGGTCACCTCGATCCCCAACTTGGGCAGCGTGTAGTGGAAGAGGTTGTACGTGCCCCCGTAGAGCGACGCCGAGGAGACGACGTGGCCACCGTTCTCGGCCAGGTTCAACAGGGTGATCGTCTCGGCGGCCTGGCCGCTGGCGACTGCCAGGGCCGCCACTCCACCCTCGAGGGACGCGATCCGCTCCTCGAACACGGCCTGGGTGGGGTTCATGATGCGCGTGTAGATGTTCCCCAGCTCTTCGAGCCCGAAGAGCGCCGCCGCGTGCGCCGTGTCCCGGAAGGTGTAGCTGGTGGTCTGGTAGATCGGCACCGCACGCGCACCTGTCGTGGGATCGGGCACGGCACCGGCGTGGACCTGGCGAGTCTCAAAACCCCAGTCGGGCATGGCAGTGGCCTCCTTGGACCGGGTCCCCGCCGAGGAGCCGGCGGGTAACCCCAGGTGCCCGAGTTTTACAAACCCGACCTAACTAGTCAACTTTGTGCGGGCAGACTCGATCCCGCCGTGGCCGTTCGGGCGGCGGCGGCGGTCTCAGATGGCTGAACCGTCGAGCAGCAGCTCGACGTCGATGTTGCCCCGTGTGGCATTCGAGTAGGGGCACACCTGATGGGCTCCCTGGACGAGCGCGGCGGCCGCGTCCCGATCGTCGACCCCGGGAACGGACACGTCGAGGACCACGGCCAGCCTGAACCCTCCGTCTCCGGTCGGGAGCAGGCTCACTTCGGAGTCGATCACCACCTCTCCGGGGTCGACGTGTTGGCGGCGGGCGACCACCCCCAGGGCACTCTCGAAGCAGGCGGCGTAGCCGACGGCGAAGAGCTGTTCGGGGTTCGTCCCGCCCCCCTCCCCGCCCAGCTCCTTCGGACGGCGGAGATCCACCTCGAGGGCGCCGTCGTCGCTCCGACCGTGACCGTCGCGCCCGCCCGTGACATGAGCCCGCGCCGTGTAAAGGACCTTGGCCATCACTCCTCCTTCCGAATCGGGTTGGGCTGTTCAGGTGGTTTTCAGGATGAACCGTCGGACTGCGTTGGCGAACCCTTCGTTCTCATCGCTCGTGGTCACCATGCGGGCGGAGCGTTGCACCTCGCTCGATGCATTGCCCATGGCGATGCTCAACCCCGAATGGGCGAACATCAACACGTCATTGGGCATGTCGCCGATGGTGGCGATCTGGGAGGGTGCGATGTCGAAGTGGGACGACAGGAACTTCACCACGCCTCCCTTGTTCGCCTCCGGGTGGGTGACGTCGAGGTAGTACGGCTGCGACTGCGCGGCGGTGACATCGTCGGAGAACTGGTCCCGGGCCGCCTCGGTGGCCCGCGCCATGGCATCGTGGTCGTCACTCACGCCGACGATCTTCGCCACCTGGTCCGTGAGACCGTCGTAACTGTCGACGACGGTCGGTTGGAACTGGACCGTGGCCGCCTCCTGGTCCACGTGCGGACCCTTCGGGTCGCGCACGTACCAGTCTGCGCCCCGGTAGATCCACGTCACGAGGCCGTGGGACTCCAGGAGGCTCAGGATGGGACCGACCAGTGGTTCCGGGACGAGCTTCTGCTCCATCACCGTCATGTCGGGTTCGACGATCAGGCCGCCGTTGAAGGCCGCGATGGGTGTGGTGAGCCCGAGCGGTTCGACCAGCATCGCCATGCCTCTCGGCGGGCGGCCACTGGTGACGGCGAAGAGCACGTCGGCGTCACGGAGCGCGTGGACGGCTTCGATCGCCTTTGGGGTGAGCTCCTTGTCCGGGGTGACCAGCGTGCCGTCGACATCGGCCAAGAAGAGCTTGATCGGGTTGTCGGGCGTCGGGCTCTTGGGCCGACCGCCCGGAGGCATCAGCTCACCGCCTTCGGTCCCGCGCCGAGGACCGATCTGACGAACCCACCGACCTGGTCGTACACGTCCCTGCTCTCCTTCGCCCACGGGAGCAGGAACGGGAACACATGGAACATCCCTTCGACCTCGGAGGCCACGTGGGGCACTCCGGCGGCCTGCAGTCTCTCCACCAGCAGCCGGACCGCGTCGCGGAACATCTCGTCGCCGCCGTAGACGACGAAGGTCGGGGGCCAGTCTCCGAGGTCGTCCCGCAGTGTGTCCACCCGGTCGTCGTCGGGGTCGACGCCATGGAGGTAGGGACTGGTCGGAATGTTCCAAGGCAGCACGTCGAGGGGTGCGTTGTCGGTGATCGAGTCCTCGCTGAGCGTGAGACTCACCTCGGGCGAGAACAGCAATGCACCGGCGGGCCGCCCGAGGCCTTCGTGATCCATGCGGTGCAGCACCGTGCCGAGCAGCCCCCCACCGCCTGAATCGCCGGCGACCAGCAGGTCCTCGCAGACGAGGCCACCGTGCTTGAGGTGTTCGATCACCTCGATGATGTCTTCGACGGCGGCGGGGAACGGGAATTCGGGCGCCAACCGGTAGTCCGCGGCGAACACCGCGCACCCGGTGACCCTGGCCAGGTGTGCCATGAAGAGGGAGTACATCTTGGGCGAGGTCCCGATGTACCCACCCCCGTGCAGGTAGACCATCGTGGCCGACCTGCCCGCCCGGTCGGGATCGGCCGCCGGAGAGGGGTGGAACCAGATACCGGGAACACCGCCGACCTCCTCCGTCCGGCTCCTCACGCCCTGGAGCGCCACGAAGGGAGGCAGGACCCGACCGGCAGCCGCGTCGAGCACCCGCTCCAAGGCGCGGAACTCGTCGATGGGGAGCGACGAGGCGTACCCGAGCAGTGTCCGCACGAACTCCCGGGTGGCCGAGACGGCCATGTTGCGCGGCGGATGGCTCGGGCCACGCCACGGATCGCGGAACGGCAGCCGACCGATCGCGCTCACGAAATTGGAGGCGAGAGTGGCCACGTCGACCGCCGCGATGGGCCACGCCGCGGTCTGGACCTCGGGCCGATCCGACATCACCATGTCCCGACAGTACCCAGACTTACCCGAGGTCCCGGCCAGTGGGCGGAGCAGACACCGTCACGTGCGCACCGGCTCCCCGACCGCGTGGACCGGCTCAGATGCCCGTGTGCTCGGCCCGCACCGGATCGGGGTCCGGCACGTGGGGCATCAGCGCATTCGGTGGGACCGTCCCGAGCCGACCAGCCTCGAAATCCTGGAGGGCCTGCACGATCTCGTCCCGGGTGTTCATGACGAAGGGTCCGTAGTGCTCGACCGGCTCTCCGATCGGCTGGCCGCCGAGCACGAGGGCCTCGAGGTCCCGGGTGCGCGAGTCCTGGGTGTCGTCGGCCCTGAGGGCGACGAAGTCGCCCGGGCCGAACGACACGAGCTGACCGGCGTGCACCGCACGGCCCTCGCTGCCGACCCGCCCGGACCCCGCCAGGACGTACACGAGGGCGTTGAACCCTGGATTCCAGGGGAGCTCGACGAGGGCCCCCGGCGACACCGACACGTGCAGCAGCGCCATCGGCGTGTGCGTCGACCCGGGGCCGCGATGGCGGCCGATCTCCCCCGCGATGACCCGCACGAGGGCGCCACCGTCGCCCGAGGACAGCAGCACCACGTCGTGGGCCTCGAGCCCCTGATAGGCGGGCGGGATCATCTTGTCCTTGGCCGGCAGGTTCACCCAGAGCTGGATGCCGTGGAAGAGGCCTCCGGAGACCACGAGGTCCTCGGGCGGCGTCTCGATGTGCAGGATCCCGCCTCCCGCAGTCATCCACTGGGTGGCGCCGTCGGTGATGAGGCCGCCGCCGCCCTGGGAGTCCTGATGGGCGAAGGTCCCGTCGATCATGTACGTGACCGTCTCGAAGCCACGATGAGGGTGCCACGGCGTGCCCTTCGGCTCGCCCGGCGCGTAGTCCACCTCTCCCATCTGGTCCATGTGGACGAAGGGGTCGAGGTCACGCAGGCTCAGACCGGCGAAGGCCCGGCGGACCGGGAAGCCCTCTCCTTCGAGCCCGCTCGGCGCGGTGGTGACCGAGGTCACCGGGCGTTCGGCGGACCGGGCACGATCGGGAGGAGGGATCCTCGGCAGGTTCAAGAGATCGCCAGGAGTCACGGCGGGCACGAGCGCCTCCCATCGGTGTTCACGGACCACACCAATCGCGGCCCTTGTCGAAGGATGTTCACAGCCTCACCCGCCGTTCTATACGTTCCCGGCTGTGGCGTGACCCGTTTGTGCAACCCCTATTGAACCCGAGCCTCGAGCTACGGAGCCGACCGCGTGGGCCCAACGCCACCACGGGCGCCGCGGAACCCGTTGGTCCCCTTCGCATCCTCCGGGTCGCCGGTCTTCGGGCGCGCACATAGGTTGACGGATGATGCCTGACGACAGTCCACCCGACCTGAGCCCGGAGTTCGCGAGTCTCCTCGATGCGCCGCTCCTCGAGCATCTCGACCTGGAGGTGGTCAAGCAATATCGCGCGCCCCTTCCCGGCCTTGGTTCGACGGAAAGGGTCGAGAGAACAGACCGCACCATCGAAGGTGATCCCCCAGTCGAAGTACGCATCCATCGACCGAGGAGCGGCTCGTCGCATCCCCGTCCGTGCGTCCTGAGCATCCACGGTGGGGGTTTCATCATCGGCAGCTTCGACATGGACGACGCCCGCTTCGAGACGTGGAGCGGCGTGCTCGGCGTGATCGGGGTCTCCGTCAATTATCGACTGGCACCGGAGTCGCCCTATCCCGGGGCACTTCAGGACTGCGACAGGGCACTGACATGGGTGCACGAGAACGCGTCCGACCTCGGGATCGATTCGAGCCGCATCGGTGTCTACGGTCCGAGCGCCGGCGGTGGCCTGGCGGCCGCCCTCGCGCTCATGGTCCGCGACCGAGGCGAGATCCGACTCGGCTTTCAGTTGCTCGAAGCGCCGATGCTCGATGACCGGCGGACCACCCAGTCAAGTCGGCTCGACGGCCTGGTCGTCTGGAACAGGGAGGCGAACGAGTTCGCCTGGCAGTGCTACCTGGGCGACATCTTCGGGGAACCCGACGTTCCGGCATATGCAGCGCCGGCGCGTGCGACGGAACTCTCGGGACTTCCCCCCTCCTTCATCTCCGTTGGTGGTGCCGACGGTTTCAGAGACGAGGACATCGAGTATGCGCTGCGGCTGAGCCGGGCGGGCGTCCCCACCGAATTGCATGTCTATCCGGGAGCACCCCACGGCTATCAGATGTTCGTCGAGTCGACAGCGGCGCAGCAGGGCGCACGCGATGCCGGCGAGTGGCTGGCACGGGTCGTCGCACCCTCGTAGTGGTGCTCATACCGTGCGCAACGCCTCGCTGGGCGAGAGGCGGCCGGCTCGCATCGACGGGTACGCGCCGGCGACGGCGCCGATGACGTGGGCGGCCGGGGACGCGATCTGATTTCTGTCGAGGACCTTTGGGCTCAGCCGTTCGTGGCCGCAACCCGAGGGTGAGCGGTTCCCGGGTCGGATTGGGAGAGCCCATCGAATTCGACTTCGACGCGGACGACTCCGCCCATGGTCGAACCTGCGTTCCTGATCTCGCCTTCGAGTCGAATGCTGACCGAGTCACCGACTGCGGGCACATCGATCGCGACGCGACGACCCACGAGTTGGGACGGCGCGGGGTGTTGGAGCATGATGTGCGTCAGCCGCTGAAGCCGCGAACGGCGTTGAGGCGAGCGGCCAGCCGCTCGAGCTCATCGGGCAAATCCTCCGGGACAGCTCCGGCAGCCGCAGCCTCATCCGCCATGGCGTCGATGGCACGCAACAACCCACTCATCGCGTCGGTGAGCTTTGCAGCTGCTGTCCTGACGTCGTCATCGACATTGCTCATACCGATCGCCTCCCTGCTCGTCATTAGGGTCTTCGATTCCTTACTCTATGCACGAGTTGTAACGACGAAGTCCTGTCGCAGCCGATCACTCCATCCGCGTATGGAAGGAGCAACGACACTGCGGGGGGTCGGTCGAGCTTCACTCACCCAAGACCCAGGCATGTGGACGCGCCAACTCCGCAGCTTCGGGTGGGCCCCATGAACCCCGCGCATAAGGAAGTGGCTCCGGCTTGTCCCGTATGATGCCGTCGGCCACCGTCCACACGTGCTCGAGTCCGTCTGGTCGAGTGAAGAGCGAGCGGTCGCCGGTCAGAACATCGTGGAGTAGGAGCGAGTATGCCGGAAGCGACAGCCCGTCGGTTGCCGAGCCCAATGGCAGCGTGATTCTCCCCACCCCGAGGGTCATCTCGGGCCCTGGCTCCTTGATAACGAGTCCCAGATCGATCTCCCCATACCCGGACAGCTCGAATCCGAGGATGCTGCCGTCCCCCGGTTGACCCGGTAGCCCCGGGACTGCGTCCTTGAACACCACGCTGACCCGTTGTCGGTTCTCGACGAGGCACTTGCCGGTACGCAACAGGAACGGCACTCCCTTCCAGCGTTCGTTGTCGATCCACATTCGGGCCGCAACGTACGTCTCGGTGCGCGAGTCCATCGGGACATCACCTGTACCCCGGTACCCGTCGTACTGGCCCACCACCACGTCGGAGGCACTCAACGGTCGAAAGCAGCCGATCACCGCCTCGCGAGCCTCGCCCATGCAATCGGGTTCGAGGCAGTGTGGCGGCTCCATTGCGAGCTCGCCGGCAATCTGGAACAAGTGGGTCACCAGCATGTCGAGGATGGCGCCGGTCGCGTCGTAGAAGTCCGCTCGCATCGCGACGTCGAGAGTCTCTGGCACGTCGATCTGCACGCTCTCGATATGAGAGCCATCCCAGGCACCCGCAAAGAGGCCGTTGGCGAATCGCAGAACGTGAATGTTCTGCGTCGCCTCCTTTCCGAGAAAGTGGTCGATCCGATAGATCTGCGATTCTTCGAACGTCGCATGGGCGATTTTGTCGAGCTGGCAAAACGACTCGAGAGAGGTCCCGAACGGCTTCTCGTACACCACCCTGGAGTCGGCAGCGAGACCGTGGGCGCCGATCGCCTGGGTCAAGGGTCCGAACGCGGACGGCGGTACAGCCATGTAATGAATCAGCTGGGGGCTACCGCCGAGCTCCTTCTTCGCTTGTGAGAGCACTTCGAGAAGGCTTCCGGGGTCGTCCACTGTAAAGCCGCCTCCGGCAAAGAGGAACCGATGGCGCACTTCGTCCCATGGCCCCTCCGAGGGCCGTGGTCCGAACTCCTCGAGGGCTTTTCGCACTTCTTCTTGGAACGCCTCATCGGTACGCTGGCCGCGACCATCGGCAATCATCCGCCAGTCCTCGGGAAGCAGGCCGGCGATGGCCAAGCGGTAAAAGGCGGGCAGAACCAGCCGACGAGCCAGGTCTCCCGTGGCTCCGAACAGCACAAAGATCGTGGACGTTGGGGTCGTTCCGGTACTCGCCATGGCCTCGACGCCTTTCAGGTTAGGGAGAGTGCGCCGACGACCCCAGACATCGATGTCCTCGCCACACGGCTCATGGCGGGAACCTCGACCGGGCTCGTCTTGCACCCGAGTTCCACGACACGATTCTGACATCGAGGAGACACGTTTTGGCAAGCTCTTGGCGACATTTCAGTCACATACGAGAGTCGGTGCAGGCGGGCCCGTCACTACTACCTGACTGTGATGGATGTGAACGGCGGTCGCACAGGGGTGGCGGTCCTCGCTCATTAAAAGCGTTGTGACCCCCTGGGAAGTTCTGACCGTGGGTTGGTCTCGGACCAGCAGAATGGCCGACCCTCTCGAATCGCCCCTGACCTGCGCTCAAATGGTGGCGGGGGAGGATTTGAACCTCCGACCGACGGGTTATGCGACATAATTCGCCGGTCTCTGAGGTCTGCAGGGGTATCCCACAATCCCGCTGATCGAGGGACCTACTAGGAATAATGGGAATCCCACGGACCTCGGGCAATCCTCGGGTCACTCCTTTCGGGCCGAAAAGCGAGTTGCTCATGGACAAGGTTGGCGCCAACCCCACACCAGGCGTGAGTCTGAGCTCTCCCGGCCATCGGGGAGCAGCGCCGATGCGCGAGACTAGTGACGAGTGCGTCGCCGATGGAGCGCCGGTGATCCTTCGCTTTGCCAATTGCGAGCTGGACGTCGCCCGCGTCAGCCTTCGCCGCGACGGTCGAGAGATGAAGCTCGAGCCGCAGGCGTTCGACGTGCTCTGCTACCTCGTCGAGCACCGGGGTGAGGTCGTCCGCAAAGAGCAGCTCCTCGACGACGTCTGGGGCGACCGCTTCGTGAGCGAGTCAGCGCTCACGACACGCATCAAGTCGGTTCGCCAGGCACTCGGGGATGACGGCAGCCGCCAGTCGATCATCCGGACTGTCCACGGCAAGGGCTACGAGTTCATCGCGATCGTGGAGATGCTCGGGCGGCCGGCACTCGAACACGGGACGCCGGTGCGATCGCCAGACGCGACGCTCCCCGCCGCGATGCAGACGCTGATCGGCCGCGAATCGCTCCTCGAGCGCCTCGCCGCAGCCCTTAGAGAACACCGCCTCATCACCCTCGTCGGTCCGGGGGGTGTCGGCAAGACGTCGGTGGGCGTGGAGTTGGCGCGCCGCATCGCCGACCGCTACCCCGACGGGGTGAAGCTGGTCGAGCTCGTAGCCGTCGGCGACGAGGACGCCACACTCGAGGCCGTCGCGACGGCGATCGACGTCCACTTCCGGCGTGGCAGCTCCATCGGGGACGCAATCATCGAGACCCTGCGGCTGCGATGTTCACTCATCGTGCTCGACAACTGCGAGCACCTCGTCGAGCCGGTGGCGTCCCTCGCCGGCCGAATCGTCCGGGAGGCGCCGGCCGTCTGCATCGTGGCGACCTCCCGCGAGCCGCTGGGGCTCCAAGGTGAACAAGTGTGGTCGGTCGATCCGCTGTCGACGGGAGACGCCGGGGCCGGATCCCTCGCGGGGGGTGGCCTCGATAACGCCCCGGCGGTGGCGCTTTTCGTTGAGCGAGCCCGCGCGTCCGATCCGGGATTCGAGCTCAGCGAGCAGAACGCGAGTTCGGTCGTCGAGATCTGCCGGCGCCTCGATGGGATCCCGCTCGCGATCGAGCTCGCAGCGGCGCGGGCCCGGACGATCGACCTCGCAGAGATCGCGGCGCGCCTCGATGAGCGTTTCGGTCTGCTGAAGGCCTCCCGGCGCGGGGGCGACCCCCGCCACCGGACGATGGAGGACGCCATCAGTTGGTCCTACGACCTCCTCGCCCCCGAGGAGCAGGAGCTGTTCAGCGCGCTCGCCGTCTTCGCCGGGCCCTTCGACCTCGCGTCGGCCGAGTCGACGTGCCGCTCGGGCGACGCGCTCGACTTGCTCACGCGCCTCGTCGAGCGCTCCATGGTGTCGGTTCGCCGCCCCGCCGGCGGTGGCACCCGTTACGAGCTGCTCGAGACGCTTCGTGAGTACGGCCGGAGCCGCATGAGCTACGACCGTCGCGCGGAGGTCTACGGGTCGCACGCAGCGCGCTTCGCTGCGCTGGCGCGATTCGTCGAGGAGCAGATGCGCACGGCGAGCGAGGCGCAGGCGATCGAAGTAGCGGACGCGTCGTTCGCGGACCTGCGCGCCGCGCAGCGCTTCGCCCTCGAGACTGGGGACCTCGATACGGCGATCGCGCTCATCGTGTCGTCACGGGAGTTCGCCATGCGGGCGATGCGCTATGAACTCTTCGCCTGGGCGGATGCCGCTAGTCGGGCGGAGGATGTGCTCGAGCACCCGCTCGCGCCGTCGCTCACGGGAGTCCGGGCATACGGAGCGTGGGTCCGCGGTGAGTTCGAGCTCGCGGTCGCCCTGGCTCACGAGACTCGCGCCTTGGAGGACAGGCTCGGCGTCGAGCCGAGCGGGCTGGCGGAGCGGGCACTCGGGAACACGCTGCTCGTGCTGAACGACGACGTCGGCGCACTTCACGCCTCGGAACGCCAGGTGGAGTTGGCGGAGGAGTCCGGCATCGCGTCGCGGATCGTGCACGCGTGCTACATGAGGGCGGTCGGGATGAGCGCCAACGGCGATCTCGAAGGCGCCGCCAGTTCTATAGCCCGCGCCCGCGGGCTCGCCGCCGTGACCGGCAGCCCGACTGATCTCGCCTCGGTCTCTGTCGCCGAAGGCTTCGCCAACCGTAGCGACGAAGAAGCGCTGGCGGCCTTCCTCAAGGCTGACGAACTCGCCCGAATGGCGGGGAACCGGTGGATGGGTGCGTTCGCGCTGACCGAGGCGTGCGGGTTCCTCGTCCACCTTGGCGATCTCCCGCGCGGTTGCGCGGGGTTGGCGGAGACCGTCGACCTTTGGTACCGCTCCGGCGAGTGGGCTCAGCAGTGGCACACGCTCTCGCGCTGCGTCATCGCGCTGCACCGCATCGGCCAAGCGGAGCTGGCGGTGGAGCTGATCGGAGCGATCGAGGCGCACTTCATGTTCTGCGTCACGCCGATGTCGGCAAGGTTGCGTGACGTGGCACTCGCCACACGTGACGAGCTGGAGAGCGGGCTCGGCGAGGCCCGCGCCGCTGAACTCGCTGCGATCGGGTCGTCACGCCCCGTCGATGCGGTGGTCCATCGGGTCCGGAACGCGCTCCTCGCCCGCCCCCTCGATGACTGAGCGGCAGGATCGGCGTTCGACTCGGGGGGAGCCTGCGCCGCGGAGGTATTCACGTAGGTGCGGAAGCAACTCGGCCGCATCGTCCCCCACCCCCGCGATCAGGTTCGAGCGTCGTCGACGCAGGAATGGGAGCCCGAGAACATAGAGTCCCGGGACCGGGGAGACGCCACCGTCGTGCGCGACCCGGCCGCGACGATCGAAGGCAGCCCGGTCCAGCCACGGATACGAGGGGCGATACCCGGTTGCCCAAATCACGGTGGTGAACCGCTCGAGGTCGACCTCCGTGGGTACGGAACCGAGGCGGGTCGGTGCCGGCCGGTCGGGCTCGGGGACCTCGCTCAGGAGCCCGTGCTCGGTGACGAAGTCGTCGATGCGCTGGAGGAGGCGCGCCTGCTTCAGATCCGCGTTCGCCGTCAGGCTCGCGAGCGCGCCGGAGCACTGTGCGACCGCGCCGGACACCAGCATGAGCCGGCCGACGAGGCAAACGCCGGCGGCGGAGAGCGCGTTGAGGTCGAGCGGCATCCGAGTCGGGGTGCCGACGAGTTGCACCGAGGCGTGGCGGCGCGCCCGCTCGATGTCTTCGACCTCGTCGTAGCGCTCATCAAGCTGGCCGACCGCCTCCAGCCAGCAGTAGATGTCGCGGCCTCGATATGTGCGTGGCAGCCGGACGTGCTCGCCGACCGCAAGGGTGACGCAACGTCCTGAGCGTCGGAGCTCGTCCGCGATCTGAATGCCCGAAGCCGACGCACCGACTACGAGCACGTCGCCCGTGGCATCAAGTTGTGCAGGACTCCGGTAGCGCATGGCGGTGACCTGGTTGATGCGGCGGGGCATCTCGGCCGCGACCGCGGGAACCCGCGCGTCGCTCGACGCACCCGCCGCGACGACGACGGCTGCCGCGAAGTAGCAGCCGTCGTCAGTCGCGACCTCGAAGCCGCCGGCCGTCCGTCGCACCTGCAGCACCGTGACCCGCGTGCGGACAGGGGCGCCGGTACGGCACGCGTAGGCCTCGAGCCAGCCGGCGGTCTCAGCCGCAGTCTGGTAGCCGTCGTGGTCCGGCCCCTCGTATTGGTACCCCGGCAGGCGGCACATCCAGTTCGGGGTGAGCAGCCTGAGCGAGTCCCAGCGCTCTGTGCGCCACGAGGATGCCACCTCGCCACGTTCGAGCACGACGTGGTCGAGCCCTGCGACGGCAAGGTGACGGCTCATCGCCAGACCGGCCTGCCCGGCGCCAATGACGACGACCGTCACACGCATCGCTCGCATCGTCGTAGCAGTTCAGTGGTCGGGATCCTGTCCGCAGCCCGTTCAGGCGAGGGTGACCTGGACGGTCGTCGGGTTGGTGATGATGTCGAAAACGGCCGAGCGCTTCTGGGACTGGACGAGGATCGCCTCGAGGTCCGCCCGACTCGCGTCCGCGTCGATGTCGTAGGTGACGGTGACCTGGTCGAAGCCGTTGCGTACATCACCGTCGATACCGAGGATGCCTTGCAGGTCCATCCCGGCCGTGACGGTCGCCTTTACGGAATGGAGCTGGACGCCACGGTTCGACGCCACCGTCGCGACACCAGCAGTGAGACATGATGCCAGCGCGGCGAGCGCGATCTCAGGCGGCGTGGGACCGTTGTCCTCTGAGGCGAAGACCTCTGGGTGGTCAGCGTCGACCGCGTACGTCTGACGGTGCACGTGCTCCGCGCCCAGGCCAAAGAAGTCAGTGATCATGGTGCGACTGTGGGTCCCTCGCGCCCACTCACAGCTCGCCCGCCATTGGAAGGTGGCGGCCTCGGGGTGGTTCGTGAGCGCCTCGCGGGCGCCGCGCAGCGCCTCGATGTTCACGCCGTTGTCAACGGTCGGGGTATCGGTGGTGGTCATCGCCACTCCTCCTTTGTGATTGCGGCGGGCGCTCGCCCGGCCACAGCGATCACATTCCTCCGACGCGGCGCCGGAGTCTTGGAGCCGGGATGGAGATCAGTTGACGAACCGCAGTCGCGCCATCTTCAACCAATCTTCAGGACTTTTGGCGCCGGCTGGTACACGATGCGATCCATGGTGTTACGAGCAGAATCCGAACGGTCCGGCAAAGCGGCCGAGACCAGCGATGGCGCGGAGTGCGGTCATGGGCACGATTGGCGGTCGGCCGGCGAAGCATGGGGCCACCGAGCGGCCGACTGGGCCTGCCTGTACGAGCACTATGCAATCGACGTGCTCGTTGCGATCTTCGGGCGGGTGGGCGTCGGGCCGGGGACCAGCCTGCTCGACGTCGCCTGCGGGTCCGGCCTCGCCGTGCGCCTCGCGGCTGGCATGGGCGCGAAGGTCTCGGGCGTCGATGCCTCGGCCGAGCTCCTCGCCGTGGCGGCCGCCCGTACGCCCGACGCCGATCTGCGGCTCGGTTCCATGTTCGAACTGCCGTGGCCGGACGCGTCTTTCGACGCCGCAATCTCGATCAACGGCATCTGGGGCGGATGCGAGGAAGCGC
>Ga0181535_10001465_pt1 | contig 30862 bp, 36 predicted proteins | sample PEATcosm2014_Bin_44_FD_119774 | JGI IMG/M metagenome (GOLD analysis project Ga0181535, IMG submission 119774) | Peatland microbial communities from MTU Mesocosm Facility, Houghton, MI, USA - PEATcosm2014_Bin17_30_metaG | ecosystem: Environmental > Terrestrial > Soil > Wetlands > Peat | place... | reverse complement strand
CGTGGCAGGTGGTGCCGGTCGAGCTGTGCCGGAGCATCGTCTTCGCCAGCCACGTGCTGCAGCGGGCGCTCCGCACCGAGCTGCTCAAGGCGACGCCTGAACCTCGGTTGCGGCCGGTGATCCTGCCGGCGGGCACCGAGGTGACGACGGTCAGCCAGAGCGGGGCCTCGGTCGAGCTGCGGGTGGTCCGGGGCCCGGGACGCGCCCGCCGGCTGGGGGGAACGGACACGCTGCTCGCCGTCCCGCCGGCGCAGCTCCGGTGGGCGCTCAGCGCGGTGCTGGAGCGCTCCGGGCTGGGCTAGATTCCGGGCGCTGAGCGCGGCAGCCGGCCGGGCTACTCGCCGCGGGCCAGCTGGGTCACCCGGGCCGCGGCCGCGAAGGCGCGGTTGGCCGCCTCCGCGCGCAGTCTGCGGCTCGTGATCAGGGCCCGCAGGCGGAGCTGGGCCTCGGGGTCCAGGCTGCGGATCCGGATCAGCGGCCGGGGCAGGTCGGTCGCCTGCGCGTCCGGCTCGGCCAGCTCGGCGAGCGCCGATTCATCCAGAGCCTGCTCGCCCAGCATGGCGGCGATCAAAGACGCCTCACTCTCGAAGGCCGACCCCGGACCCAGCACATCGTCCGGGCCGAAGAGATCGTCACTGCCGAGCATCATCGCTCTCTCGCTTCGACCCTCATGGTGGTGCTGCCGTAGGGCGGCCCCAGGACCACCGGGTGGGAACTCCCGCCGATCACCTGGCTCAGGTCGTTGCGGACCCGGCGCCGGTTCTGGCCGGCGTGCTTGTAGCGGTCGCGCGATTGCTCGCGGTGGATCAGGTAGGGCTCCTGGAGAGCGAGGGTGAACTCCAAGGCGTCCACCAGCGGCATGCCCACATGGATGTTGCGCACCGTGCTGGTCACATGCTCGGCGATCTTGTCGTTCACCAGGGTGTGGCCGCCGGCCATCGCCTCCTCCAGAACGAAGAGGACGTCGTCGAGTCGCTGGAGGGTGGCTCGTCGGTCGGCTTCCATCGCTTGCCGGTCACTGTCCAGTGCGTTGCTACCGAGCATCTCCTGCCTCACGTGACGGTGGTTCGCGGCTGCTGCGACCAGCCTGACAGCGGGCGGGGGTGGTCCGCAGCCCCCTTCATGTGACTGTCACGGGACGCTATCCACTCCGTCGCCATCGTAACCGCCCGCAACACGGTTCCCCGGGGAGCGACGGCTCCGCCCCGGCTGGGCCTCGCGGGCAGGTTGCGGTCAGAGTTCCCGCAGGGGCTCGGAGACGCCCAGGCTGCCGACCTCCTCGAGCGCCTCCCGGATGGCCGGGGTGTCGGGCGGGCAGATGTCTCTGCCGGTGAGGACGGCCTGGGCGGTGCGCTGCGCGTAGCGGTCCACGGCACTGGCCCGGCGCAGGCGCTCGAGACCGCCCACCATCCGGCCCCGATCATTGGTCCAGAGTGCCAGCCAGGTGAACCTGGGGGTGACCGGGCGCGGCTCGGGGGGCGGCCAGCCGTCGGCGTCGGCGGGAGCCAGCCAACCGCCCAGGTGGAGCGGCTCCCCTGGATCGGACCGGCGGCTCTCGGGCTCGGGCAGCCGGGGCGGCCGGTTGACGGTGCAGTGAAAGCGGATCAGTCGGCGGTGGGTCGCGGCGAGCAGACCCCCCGAGGGGGAGGCACAACGGCAGCAGCCGGTCTCGGGCTCCATGGCCAGCGCGATCACCCGGAGCCAGTCGAGTTCGTCGTCGGGGACGACGCAGACCCCGACGCACGGGATGTCGGCGCCGAATTGCCCGGCCCGGGGATGCAGGTGGTAGGCGTAGACGCGGTGGCTGCCGTCGTTGGGCCGCCAGAGGGTGATCTCGCCGACCAGGCCGGTCAGGGTCGAACGGCCGGTGAAGATGCTCAACTGCTGGCCGGGTTCGCGGATCTCCCGGGTACCGGGACGGGCCCTCACCGCCAGTCGGTCGATGCCCACCTCGACCACCAGATCGCCGGCTGGATAGAGGGTCGGGTGGCAGCCGCTCCGGCGGGCTCGTCCGTTCCACTCCGGGGCGAGGAGGACCATACCTTGAACTCTAGCCCCGGCTCTCCTCGTTCCCCGGCCGGTCCAAGACCCTCGCAACGGTGATCGCGCCGAGGCTTTCGGATGGAGGACGGTAGCGCCATAGAGATGCGCCCTCAGATCATCGTCACGGCCAACTCCAAGGGCCAGGTCGGCAAGACGGCTGTGGCTTCGGGCTCATCGCCGCCGCCGTCAGCCGGGGCAACCGCGTCATCGCCCTGGACACCGACCCGGCCGGTGGGCTCGCGGTCACCCTCGCCCGTCGGGTTCCCCCAGGTCCGGATGACGTCCCCCGTCACCTGACCGCCTAGGCGGCCTCCGACTCCCAGGTGTCGCTGAAGCCCTCACCCCTGGCACCCAGAGCGGTCGGCACGGCTCGGTCCCCCTGGGCGCCGGTCATGGTCACCGGGAAGTTGGGGAAGACGGCGATGGTCGAGGTCTGGGCATGGTCCGGCCTGACGCTCGCCATCCCCTGGCTGAATCCGAACCTGGTCCACCGGGGCAGGTTGGCCAGTTGGTTGCCGTAGCTCGGTGATTCGGCGATCCACTCCGCCGAGGAACGAGCGCAGGTGAGCCCGGCGGCGCAGCCCTCCAGCTCGGAGAGACCGGCGCCCCGGGTCAGGTCGGTGACCACGATGCGGTAGCTGCCACCCGAATAGGCGACCGACGCCGAGACGGTGTCGCCAGCCCGGATGTCCACGGCGGTCTGGATGCTGTTGGTCGGATACATCTCCCACCAGAGGGAGTAGATGGGGGTCGTGCCGTCGCAGTAGGCCTCGCTGCCGCCCTGTTCCACGGTGTCGTCGGACCATCCATCCAGGCCGACCCAGAAGACCGCCGCCTCGGGGTAGGTGCCGACACAGCTGACCGACGGCTCCACCCACTCCGCGCTGACGTAGCTCAGCTTGGCCGTGGCAGTCGCCACGTAGCCCGACCAGTTGCTGCTGTATTGCATCGGACCGGTGGCGAGGCCGTCCGCCGGACGGGCCGGTCCGCTGGTCACGGCCGCGGGCCCGGCGTCGGCGGCGAGCCCGGTCAGACCACCCGCCGCGAGCAGGCCGATGGCCCCCAGTCGGCTGATGATGCGCATGACGGTCCTTTCCCCTCGAATCGCAGAGGCCATGATCGTACGGCGGCAGAGGGGGCAATGAGAGACCGCCACCTCACTTTGGGGGCGTCGTCAGGAAGGGTTGTGACCGCCGGCTCCGAGCGTGTGCTCAGACCGCCGTCTGCCATCGGGGCTCAAGCCGGCCGGTTCCAGGAGCTTGCCGTAGACCACCAGATCGGCGGCGACACCACGGTGGAGGATGTGGCCACGGAGCACCCCCTCACGCTCCAGGCCGAGCTTCTCCATCACCCGCCACGAGCCCACGTTGCCGAGCAGCGCCCGGGCGGTCACCTTGCGCAGCCCGTCCACGGTCTGGAGGTGGGCCATCACCAGGCGGGCGGCCGCGGTCATCTGGCCCTGACCCCAGCGGCGCCGTTCCAACCAGTAGCCCAGGTCGGCACGGCCGTGGGTCGGGGTGAGCGTCGCCGAGATGCAGCCAGCCACCTCACCCTCCAGCTCGATGCACCAGCAGAGGGTGGCGGGGGAATGGCGCAGCCAACTGAGAAAACCCTTGGCGTCGTCCAGCCGGTAGGGGTGGGCCAGGGCGCTGGTGGGCCAGGCGACCGCCCGGTCGGCGCAGATCCGGGCGATGGCCGGGGCGTCGGCGGCGGTCCAGGGACGCAGCCGGAGCTCGGGCGGTGGGCCACCCAGCACCGGGACCGGGAGTGCCACCGGCTTCAGGCGCGACCGAAGAGGCGGCGCCGACCGGGAGTGGCGGGCGCCGGCGCTGGCGCGGCCGCCACCGGGACGGCGTCCGGCTCGGGCTGGGGCAGCCCGGCCAGCACGTGCTGGGCCAGCGCCTGGACGGCGTTGGCGAGCCCCCCACGTCGCCCGTCGGCCGCGAAGGGGATCCCGGTGAAGCTCGCATCGATGGCCGTCTTGGGCTCGAAGGGGAGATCGGCGGTGGCGGTCATCTTGAGGTGCCCCTCCACCTCCTCGCGGTGGACCTGGGTGGGGGCGTGGGCGCTGTTCACGACCAGGGCGAGCTTCTCCAGACCGATCCCGATCGACTCGAGGAGGCGGACCATCTGCTGGGTGTTGCGCACCGCGGGGGCGGTGAGGTCGGTCACCACCATGATCTCGTCGGCGCGCTCCAGGGCCTCCAGGGTGGTGTCGGAGAGCCAGGTCGGGCAGTCCACGATAGTCAGGTCGCTGAGCGTCCGGACATGGTCGAGGAGCACCCCGAAACGCTCCCCGGTGATCGCGTCGGCGAGCTCGGGGCGGCTCGGCGCGGGCAGCACCCGGATGTCGGCCGGCCCGGTGACGAGGGCCCGGGCGACGTCATCCGCGTTCCAGATCGGGTGGGCCTCGTCCAGGTCGGTGAGGTTGAGCCCCTCGGTCAGCTTGCAGAAGAGAACGTCGTCGCCGAACTGGAGCGAGGCATCGACCAGGGTCACCACCTTGCTGGAGAGCCGGCGCAGGCTGACCGCCAGGTTCACCGCCACGGTGGTCTTGCCCACCCCGCCCTTGGCAGAGCAGACCACCACCAGGCGGCCGTCGCGCTGGGGCAGGGCGGCGACCCTCGCCCGGCGCTGGGTGATCGAGAGCCGGTGGGCGCGGTTCAGATGGCCGACCAGCTCGTCGACCCCGAAGGGCTTCTCCAGAAAGAGGCTGGCCCCCGCCCGCAGCGCCGCCTGGAACTGGGTCTCGTCGCTGTCGGCGACCGCCGAGGCGATCACCCCCACCCCGGGGAACTCGCGGACCAGGGCGGCCACCGCGTCCTCGCCGCCGGGGAGATCCATGTCCACCATGGCGACGTCGATGTGGGTGGTCTGGGCCAGCTCCCGGAAACGCTCCAGGAGATGGTCAGCGCTGAGCACCGAGCCGACCAGACGGATGCTGTTGTCACTCTGGTCGGCGATGTGGGCGAGGTTGTCGACCACCTGCTGAGAGCGATCGCCGACGAAGACGTTGAGCATCCGTTCTCTCCTCGGAGGGGTGACGCGCCGGGCGCCCCCGGATCCTCCTCAGACTATCGCGCCAAGGGGTGCGGGTGTCAAAGTCGCGGCAACAGTACGCTGACGATCCGGTGAGGAGCCGGAGATGGCGAGGTGCCCTGATTCCCGCCGAGGGAGCGCGACCGTCCGCCGTCCGCCGGGGTGGGACTAGGCTAGCCCCCGACCGCCGTCGCCCAGGGTGGGCCGGCGCGGGTGATGGGGTCGGTAGGTCGGCTGCTCGAGGGTGCGCCGGTCGGTCAGGATCGCCCGGGCTCGCTGCACCACCTGGTTGTCGCCAGCGTAGGCATCGACGCAGGCGGTCATGGCCCGGTCCAGGTCCCACATCCGCGCCAGCGGGATGGAGCGGGCCGCCGCCTCCATCACCTCGGCAGAGAGCTTGTCGCCGAGCCAGCCCCAGTGCACCCAGCCGTCCAGGACGTTGGTCAGGCCGGCAGGGGAGACCAGGCCCTGGTGCGCCTGGTCGATGAGCGCGGCGACCTCAACGGCCAGGCCATGGACGCCGGACTCCGGCCAGCCCGCCTGGAAGCCCTCGACCACCGCGCGGAGGGCGGGAATGGTCACATCCCAGCGGCTTCGCGGCTGGGTGGCGGCACCGCGGCAGGCGTCGGTGAACCAGAGGGCAGAAGTCGGACCGGTGGGCCCGTCCGCGGCCTGGAGCAGCAGCTCGTGGGCCGCCCCGAGCAGCACGTCATGGGCGGCCTGATCGGTCACCGTTGGCCAGTGCACCAGGCGTGCCTTGATCCTGTTCACGGTGGGTGGCTCGGTCGAGGCGGCGTCACCGGTCGAGTTGCGGATGGCGACGCCCAGCATCTGATCGGTCAGGTGATCCCCGTCGGTCCCCTCTGGGGCGGGGGGCAGGCCGCCGCTCGGGTCCCGGGAGAGCGGCCACGTGGAGGTGTCGGGACGGTCCGTCATTGTGGTGCTCCTGCTGCGGGTGGCCGTGCCCGCATCATAGCGGCGGCTCAGGCTGTACCCCGGAGATGGCGGGGGCGTCGCGCCCCGGACGCGAGCCGGTCGCAAGCCGGGCCCGGTCGCTGTCCCCGGCTCCCGATCGGGATAGCATGACCCCATGGCCGAGCGCGCACCGGATATCTCGGGGGTCATCGCCGCCTGGCAGAGCGCCATGGTCGACTTCTCCGAGCCCTGGGTGTCCCGGCTCGCGGTGCTGCTCAGCGAGGCCGTCGAGGAACGCCGGCTGCGGGGCGAGGTCACGGTCGGCGGGCTGCGCCAGGTGGTGGAGACGGTCTGCGCCGAGGTCGGCGTCCACGACACCCTGGTCCCGCTCCAGCGCCGGCTGCTGGAGGCCGTCTACGAGCACTTCCCCGAGGTGCCGATCGACAACGACGACGAGCTCCTGCTGGGCGGCAGCATGTGGTCGCACCCGGAGCTGCTCGCCGAGGCGCTGCTCTCCACCGACCAGGACGGCGAGCCCGGTCCCGAGGCCGCCCCTTCGTCCACCGTCCGAGCCTGGGAGATGCAGGAGGGCGAGACCATGACCCAGCTCGCCCAGAAGATCAGGGTCTTGGAGCACGCCTGCCGGCGGATCCGCCGGGAGGCGGCGCTGGCCTCGATCCGGGCCGCCGCTCAGGTGCACCGGCTGGCCGGGCTCGTCAAGACCCCGGAGAGCTAACCGACCAGGTCCGGCCGGTCGAGGGCGTCGACCATCTCTTCCATGGAGGGCCGGTCGCCGCTCTCCACCCACTGCATTACCATCTCCTCGTTGACCCCGGCGGCGAGGGCCGCGGCCCGGGCCGCGTCGTCGGCCGTCTTGACGATCTTCTGGATCTTGGTCCGCTCGTGGGCGGCGGTGGTGAGGGCGACGATGGCGACCACCACCAGGATGACGATGAGCGCCCCCGCCCCGATCAGCACCAGCGGGCTCACGGCGATGGTGCCGGGGGGCTGGGGCAGGCCGACCACGGTGTTGCCGAGCGGTCCGAGGGGGTGCATGGGTCCACTATTCTCCCGGCGGGGGCCAGAGCGCAGCCTCCGTCACAGGGCTGTTGGAATTTCGGGGCCGCCCTGGGTCGTTAGCATCGCTTCTGTGACGAGGTGGCGCAACCCTCGCAACGGTGATCGCGCAGACGGTCCCGGATGGAGGACGATAGCGCCACAGAGATGCGAGCTCAGATCATCGTCACGGCCAACTTCAAGGGCGGGGTCGGTAAGACGACCGTCAGCTTCGGGCTCATCGCCGCCGCCGTCAGCCGGGGCAACCGCGTCATCGCCCTGGACACCGACCCGACCGGTGGGCTCTCGGTCACCCTCGCCCGCCGGGTCCCCGCCGGGGTCGCCGCGGGCGGCGGCCAGGATCGCCCGCCCACCGCCTACGACGTCCTCCAGGGACAGGTGAGCCTCCAGGACGCGCTCTTCGAGCACCCGCTCGGGGCGGTCCCGGGCGCGCACTCCCTGCTTCGCACCCTCTCCTCGGACGTCCGCCTCTTCAAGGCCCCGATCACGGTCGGCCAGCTCCAGAACGCGCTCGGCCCGGTCCTCGACGAGGCCGACTACGTGATCGTGGACACCCAGCCCCACGGCCCGTCGCTCAGCGGCCCGGCGGCGCTCGCCGACCACATCGTCATCCCCACCATGCTCGACCTGCCGTCGCTCCGCTCCACCGCCCTCACCGTGATCTTTCTGGACAAGCTGGAGCTGCTCTCCCGGGTCCGGGGCCTGGTGGTCACCAACATGCGCCGGCCGGCGGCGCGCATCGCCATGAGCTTCTACCAGGGCCTGCAGTACACCGGGCTCCCCTTCGACACCGTGCTCTACAACTCCGAGGCCTGGGTCCGGGCGACCAGCGGTGCCGGCCATCTGCCGGACGCCCAGGTGCTCGCCGAGGCCCAGAAGCTGTTCGCCGAGGTGCTCAGCCGCGAGGCCCCCATGGCCGGCTTCGAGAAGCTCCTCAAGATGGCCCGGGGCCGCGGCCCGGCGGGGTAGGGCTCAAGGCCTCAGCGGTTCGGGACCGTGGGCGTCTGACCGTTACCAAGGCGCGGCAGGCTCGTGGCCCAGATCGGCCCGGCCCGGGTGGATCATGGGGGAGCGCCGCGAGTGGGCGCTGGCGATGCTTGAGGAGATCCTGTCCGGATGCCCCCCGATCTGAACGGCCACCTCGGCGACCTGGGGCCGCTGGGTCTGCTGCTCATGGATGACTCGCTCACCGAGATCATGATCCTCGGCTCCGAGCGGATCTACGTGGAGCGCAAGGGCAAGATCGGGCTCACCGACCAGCGCTTCGAGAGTGACGCCGCCGTCCTCGACCTGATCCAGCGGATCGTCAAGTCGGTGGGCCGGCACATCGACGAGGAGTCGCCGCTCTGCGACGCCCGGCTCCCCGACGGCTCGCGGGTCCACGCGGCGATCCCCCCGGTCACCCTGGACGGTCCGGTGCTCACCATCCGGAAGTTCGCCCGGGACACCATCCAGGCCGACGACCTGGTCGAGTACGGCTCGATCAACCAGTTCGGGGTCGACCTGCTCCGCACCGCGGTCATGGCCCGGGCCAACATCGTGATCGCAGGCGGCACCGGGGCCGGCAAGACCACGCTGCTCAACATCTGCTCGGGGTTCATCCCCAAGGACGAGCGGATCGTCTCCATCGAGGACGCGGCCGAGCTCCACCTCCACCAGGACCACGTGGTCCGGATGGAGGCCCGCCCACCCCGCGCCGACGGCCGGGGCCAGATCGCCATCCGGGAGCTCGTCATCAACGCCCTGCGGATGCGCCCGGACCGGCTGGTGGTCGGCGAGTGCCGGGGCGGCGAGGCGCTCGACATGCTGGTCGCCATGAACACCGGCCACGACGGGTCGATGACCACCATCCACGCCAACGGCGCCCGGGACACCATCTCTCGGCTCGAGACCATGGTCCTCATGGCCGGGATCGACATGCCGCTCAAGGCGATCCGGCAGATGATCGTCGCCGCCATCCAGCTCATCGTCTTCGTCAGCCGGCTGCAGGACGGCTCCCGCAAGGTGACCGCCATCACCGAGGTGGCGGGTATGGAGGGCGAGATCGTCACCACCCAGGACGTCTTCCGGTTCGTGCCTCGAGGGGCCCACGCCCAGACCGGTCGGATCGAGGGGAGCTTCGAGCCCACCGGGGTCCGGCCGCTGCTCATGGACCGCTGTGCCCAGCGGGGGATCACGCCGCCCCAGGCGCTCATCCGCCAGTTCGGCATTCCCCGGCGCCGGAGCGCCTGAGGGCGCGTCTGGTGCGTTGGGGAATGACTTTCGGCCCTGCTACGGTGAAGGCCTGTGACGTCGGCCTGAGCGTTCCACCGGGAGGGTGGGCGGGCTGGCGAGCTACCAGCAATGCAGGGATACTCCAGCCATGACAGAGACCTCCACCCCGGCTGCGGCAGGCGCCGCCACCTCGTCCAATGGCACCGCCCGCCGGCGTCGGCGCGGGGGGCTCAGCTTCGCCCGGCGCTTCAGCCACGAGGGGGTCCACCCCTTCGACGAGATCGCCTGGGAGATCCGGGACGCGGTGATCCGCGATCAGAAGGGGGCGGTCGCCTTCGAGCAGCCGGGCATCGAGGTCCCCGTGGAGTGGACCGAACTCGCCTCCAACATCGCTTCGAGCAAGTACTTCCGGGGCCTCTTGGGTAGCCCGGAGCGCGAGACCAGCGTTCGCCAGATGATCGGACGGGTGGTCACGGCGATCACCGAGGCGGGCCGGAAGGGGGGCTACTTCGCCTCTTATGCGGACGCCCAGATCTTCTCGGATGAACTGACCTGGCTGCTCCTCCACCAGCGGATGGCCTTCAACAGCCCGGTCTGGTTCAACATCGGGGTCGCCGGGGTCCCCCAGCAGGCGTCAGCGTGCTTTATCCAGAGCGTCGAGGACTCGATGGAGTCGATCCTCACCCTCGCCAAGAACGAGGGCATGCTCTTCAAGGGGGGCTCGGGGACGGGCTCCAACCTCTCCGCGCTTCGGTCCTGCAAGGAGCACCTCTCGGGGGGTGGCTGGGCCTCGGGCCCGGTCTCCTTCATGCGCGGCTTCGACGCCTTCGCGGGGGCCATCAAGAGCGGCGGCACCACCCGGCGGGCGGCCAAGATGGTCATCCTCAACGTCGACCACCCGGACATCCAGGAGTTCATCGCCTGCAAGGTGGTCGAGGAGCGGAAGGCCTGGGCGCTCATCGACGCCGGCTACGACGGTGCCTACACCGGCGAGGCCTACGCCTCCATCTCCTTCCAGAACGCCAACAACTCCGTTCGGGTCACGGACGAGTTCATGCAGGCGGTCGAGGCGGACACCGACTGGGCGCTCACCGCGCGGCTGGACGGATCGGTCATGGAGCGGGTTCGGGCCCGCGATCTGCTCCGGCTCATGGCCGAGTCGGCCTGGCAGTGCGGCGACCCCGGCATTCAATTCGACACCACGGTCAACCTCTGGCACACCTGCCCGAACACCGCTCGCATCAATGCAACCAACCCGTGCGCCGAGTTCAATTTCATCGACGACACCAGTTGCAACCTGGCCAGCATCAATCTGCTCCGCTACCTCAGCGAGGACGGGAACAGCTTCGACGTCGAGGGCTACCGGTACACCGTGGACGTGAGCATCACGGCCATGGAGATCCTGGTCGGATACGCCGACTACCCGACCGCGCAGATCACCGAGAAGAGCCACCAGCTCCGCCCGCTCGGACTGGGTTACGCCAACCTGGGTGCCCTGCTCATGGCCCGGGGGGTCGCCTACGACTCGGACGAGGGCCGCCACCTGGCGGCGCTGCTCACCTCGATCATGACCGGTGAGGCCTACGCCCAGTCGGCGCGGATCGCCGCCCAGATCGGCGCCTTCGAGGAGTTCGCCCGCAACCGGGACCCCATGCTCGCCGTCATCCGGCGACACCGCCAGGCGGCGCTCGACCTGCCCGTCGAGGCTGAGGAGCAGGAGATGTGGGAGGTCTCCCGCCAGGTGTGGGACGAGGCCCTCCAGCTCGGCCAGGCCCACGGGTACCGCAATGCCCAGTCCACGGTGCTGGCCCCGACCGGGACCATCGCCTTCCTCATGTCCTGCGACACCACCGGCATCGAGCCGGATATCGCGCTCGTCAAGTACAAGAAGCTGGTCGGCGGCGGGATGCTGAAGCTGGTCAACCAGACCGTCCCGGTCGCGCTTCGGCGGCTGGGCTATGCCGGGTCCCAGGTCGAGGCGATCGTCGGCCACATCGACGCCCACGACACCATCGAGGGGGCGCCGGGGCTTCGTGACGACCACCTGGGCGTCTTCGACTGTGCCTTCAAGCCGGCGAACGGGACGAGGTCGATCGCCTGGCAGGGGCACGTCCGGATGATGGCGGCGGTGCAGCCGTTCCTCTCCGGGGCGGTCTCCAAGACCTGCAACCTGCCTGAGGCGGCAACCGTCGAGGATGTCGAGGCCGCCTACCTGGACGCCTGGCGGCGGGGGCTCAAGGCGCTCGCCGTCTACCGGGACAACTCCAAGCGCAGCCAGCCGCTTGCGCTCAGCTCCGGGGAGGAGAAGGCCAAGGTCGCGGTCGCCGAGCCGCCGGTGCCAGTGCGGCGCCGGCTGCCCTCCGAGCGGTCCTCGGTCACCCACCACTTCTCGGTTCAGGGTCACGAGGGCTACCTCATTATCGGGCTGTTCGAGGACGGTTCGCCGGGTGAGCTGTTCATCAAGATGGCCAAGGAGGGGTCGACGGTCTCGGGCCTCACCGACTCGCTGGCCATCGCGGTGAGCTTCTCGCTCCAGTACGGGGTGCCGCTCGCGGCTATGATCGGGAAGTTCGCCCACATGCGGTTCGACCCTCAGGGATTCACCGGGAACCCCGAGGTCCCGATCGCCAAGTCGATCGTCGACTACGTCTTCCGCTACCTGGGATCGCGCTTCCTCTCGCCGGAGGAGCGGCACGGGCTGGGGATTCAGCCCCGGCCGGCCGACCTGGTCCTGCCCTACGTTTTCGGCGGGGTTCACGAGAGCTCTCAGGAAACCCTCACCGTCACGCCAGCGGCCGGGTCGAACGGTCATGCGCCGGTGGCGGCGGACCCGGAGCACATCGTGGTGGTAGAGTCGGTCAATCGTGGCGATGCGCCCAGCTGTCCCGAGTGCGGCAATTGGATGAGACGCGCCGGAGCGTGCTATGTTTGCGACAGTTGTGGCGCAAACACGGGTTGTTCGTGATGGAAAGTTGCATCGAAATGGCAGTGGAAGTTGCACCCATTTGTCAGCGGAGTTGCATCCACCTGTCAGTGCGGTTGCATCGACATGTCAGCGGGTAGCGGCTCACCACATGCCGTCGGGCGGGCCCATGGGCGGCTCGCGGAAGGGGTAGGGGGGCGCCTCCGCCCCGGTCTGGGTCTCGGCTCCGGACGGGGACGTGGTCGTCTCGCCCCCTTCCCCTCCGCCCCCGGCGCCACCCGCCAGCGGCCCGCTGGTCACCAGCCAGGCCCAGGTCCCCATCGCCCCGAGGACGAGCACCACCGGCAGCCGGGCGGCCGCGGGCAGGGCCCCGACAACCCACCCGAAGGCGAGCAGCGCCGCCGACCAGCCCAGGCGACCGACCAGGACCACCGCGATCAGCCCGCCGGCGCCGACGGCGACCAGGATCCCGGGCGGCCAGGGGGTCCCGTTCACCCCCAGACGGTCACCGACGGAGGGGACGCTGACCAGGAACTTGCCGCAGAGCAGCGCCCCCAGACCGACCAGCCCGGCCCCGCCCGCCACCCGGAGAGCCGAGCGCAGGAACTGCATGGTCAACCTCTCCCTATCTCATTGCTGGGCTCGAAGTTACAACCTTGCCGCCCCCTGTCAATACCGGTCGCCGCTGTGGGCGGTTCCTGGCCGCTCCGGGGAGCCGTTCGGAGGGCTGGTAGAGTGATCCCGATGGAGGTCCGCACACCATGAACACCCGCTTCACCTACACCTACCGCGACGCCAACAACTACAAGAACGTCGGCGAGGCGGTGGTCGCCGGTGAGATCACGGCCGCCCAGCGGCAGCAGATCGACATGGCCCTCGACGACGGGGAATTCTTCGTCCCCATCCAGGTCGGCCTGCCCGACTGCTCGGAGATCTCGCGCGGCTACATGCCCTGCGAGGCGGATCACGCCTGGACCGAGCTCGACGTCCATGAGATCGAGACGACCGAGGACGCCCCCAGCGTCGCCGGCGACATCGACACCGTGGTCGCGGCCTTCGCCGCCCACGCCGGCAAGTGGGATCTCACCACCCCCTACCTTCCGAGCGACGAGGAGATGAGCGGGATGCGGCTCGTCGAGGATCTCGACGAGGGGGAGATCAGCCACGGCGGGTTCACCGTCTGGGCGCTCGCCATCCACTTCCCCACCGCCATCCAGCGGCGGGCCTGGGGCGACCGGGCCAGCCTGCTCCGGGAGCGGCGGCGGACCCTCGACCGGCCGGCCCAGTCGATCTGGCTGGAGGCCTACACCCCGATCGGCTGGCAGGCGGCCTGCCGGGCCTGGCGGGAGCGCGGCTACCAGCCGCCGGAGATCGCGCCGCTCACCGTTGCGGAGCCGGCCAGCCTCGGACGGTAGCCCGCAGGGTTCCACTTCCATCGCTCGCGGCGCTTCGCTGGGGAGCCAGCTCGACACCGGATAGGCTCAGGGCATGGCCGTCATCGCCATCCCGCCTCCGGAGCGCCGGCTTCCCGCCGCCCCTCTCGCCGAGGGCGACCGCCGCCAGCTGAGCGACGCCCTGGCCGAGCTGGCCGAGGTCACCCTGGGCGGGGTGCTGCAGCCCTCCCGGTTGGGGCTCGCCGACCTCGCCGGGCTGCCGGTGGTCGGGGCCGGGCTCAGTCGGCTGGTGGTCGGGGTCGGCGGCTCCCTGGTCGCCAAGCTGGAGGCCATGCCGCCCGAGCTGGTGGCGGCGGGGGCGGCCCGATTGCTCTGCGAGAACAGCCACGAGCAGGAGATCTTCCTGGCCGCCGGTCCGCTCGGCCGGCGCTGGCTCTGCCCGGTCCTCGACTTCGCCGCCACCCCCTACGGCTCCTGGCTGCTCATGCCCCGCTGCTCACCGGTCCCGCCCCGTTTCGGCCATCGCGAGCCGCGACCGCGCCGGATCGGCAGCATCTCCCTGGTCGCCGAGTGCGTGACCGTGGACGCCTGGTTCAGCCAGAATCGCGGCTGGCTGGAGGGCCGCCAGGTCGTCCTCGACTACGGCCGGGGGGTGGTCGCCGGGGTTCAGCATCTCGAGGGCGAGCTGGCCCGGCTCGAACGCGGTGATCTCCGGCCGGCGCGGGGGGTTCCGGGTCTGGGCCTCTAAGCGTTGGGTCGCGGCAGGAGGAGGGGGCGCGGTCGCGGGGCGTCGTCGGCGCGGCCCAGGCCCAGACCTCTTCCCAGCAACCGCGGCGCCCGGACGATGTAGTCCATCCACAGCTTGCCCAGCGGATCCGCATGGTCGCGCTCGTCCAGGATCTCGAAACGGGCCCTGCGCAGCGCCAGCTCCAGCTCCTCGGGCCGCCAGTGCTTGCGGAAGCGGAGCGGCAAGCCCGGGTAGTCGGCCTTCGGCTCCAGTCCCTCGGCGCTCACCACCTCGCGGGTGGTGCTGATCAGCATCCGCCCCTCCCAAGGCACCAGCAGGTCGTGCAGCCGCCGGAGCACCCGGGGCACCTCGGCGGCCGGGAAGAGGTGGATGAAGGCGAAGGCGTTGATGCCCAGGAAGGGGCGCGCGAAGGGGTGGGTCAGCACGTCGCCCGTGATCACGGTCGCCTGGGGCGCCCGGCGAGCGGCCCGGGCTGTCATCTCGGGGGAGATGTCGATGCCGGTCACCCGGAAGCCCAGCCGGCAGAGCACCGCCAGCGCCGCCCCCGGGCCACAGCCGACGTCCAGCACGCTCGCCCCGGCAGGCAGATGGGCCGCCGACCAGGTGAGCGCCAGCTCGGTGATCGAGGCCAGGGCGGGGACCCGGGCCTCGTACTCGTCGGCCAGGACGTCGTAGAGGTCGCGGTGCCGGGAGTTCAGGTCGCGGAGCGTCGGGGTGATCATCTGGGTCGAATCTACCCCCTTCACCAGGGGTTCCCCGCGGGCTCTCAAATCGCCCACTTGCTTCAGGGATGGGGTAGTATGGTCGGCGCGGATGGCGCGGTCGGACCGTCGGTCCCCGGCCGGAGGCGGCGAGGAGAGAAGAGATGAAGAGGTATTGGATGTTCGCCCTGGGCGCCGCGCTCCTGGTCGCCGGCTGCGGCGGGACCAGCGCGGCCTCCAACTCGTCGCAGCCGACCACCCCCACCGCCACGCCCACCCCGGTCGCCACCCCGGTGCCCTCGGCGGCGGTCATGCAGGGCTTCCTCACCGCCTCGAACACCGCCCGGGCCAATTACGACACCTGGTCCGGCTATCTCAACACCCCGGGGATCACCTACAAGGGGCTGCTCGCCCTGGCCCCCCAGGCGGCCACCTACGCGGGCCAGCTGGCCAGCTTCGACACCCAGGTCAGCGGCCTTGGCGCGACCGGCCGGACGGCCACCGACATCGCCAGCCTGGTGGCGGATGACCAGGTGGTGATCGGTGACCTCCAGGCCCTCTCCACCCAGACCACTTCGACCGTCAAGGCTTGGGGGGTGAAGACGCTCGCGGATGCCGCCGCGGCGGTGGCCGCGGACGACGTGGTGCGCGCCGACCTGGGCCTGCCCGCCGCCTCCGCCTGACCTCAGGGCGCGGGCGAACCTCAGCCAGCCCGAGGGTGGCCGCAAGGGGACCTCTCGCGTGCCCGGTAGCATGGGGGGTGATCCGTCCACACGCAGGAGGCAGCCAGGGTGCGCGAGCCGCGTCGAGCGGCGCTCGGGATCGGCCGGGCGCGGGGACCGGGGGACTGGCCCAGCAGCCCGTCCGACGCCGTCCCCGCGGTCTCCCGACCGCCCCTCTCGCCGGCGGCCATCGCCCGGGCGGCCACCCTCGCCCAGCGGGAGGCGGCCTTCACCCGGCTGCTCGACAGGATCCGCCCGGACGCCTGGTTCACCCTGGCCCAGGTCGGGGTCATGTTCGGCTACACCTACGAGCGGGTTCGCCAGCTGGCCCACGCCGGGGTCTTCCCGGTCCAGGTGATCGGCCAGGTCCGGATGATCCGGGGCCTCGACGTGGTGCGGGTGGGCCGGATGCTCGGCCCCTCCGCCTTCGCCCTCTCGCCTCCGCCCCAGGCGGTGGAGCCGGTGATGGTCGGCGCCGCCGACCGGCTCATGGACGTGGACCAGGTGGCGGCCCGGCTGGGGCGGACGCCCCAGGCGGTGGCCCAGGTGCTCCGGGCCGGGGTGGTCACCGGCGGCTGGCCCGGTCACCGTCACAAACTCGTCGACGCCGAGGTCCTGGCTGACCCGGCCTTCCTCGCCGCCATCGAGGGGGCCGCCGCCCGTCCCTACGCGGTGAAGCGGCGCCCGGCGGTCACCCTCGCCGCTCCGCTGCGCCGCTCCGAGACCCGGTCCTACCTCGGCAAGCCGCTCGCCCCCCTGGAGCGCCGGGTCATGGACCTGGTGCTGGAGGGACGCTCCAACGGCGAGATCGCTGGAGCCCTCCACCTCTCCATGGACAACGTGCGCGGCCACCGGGGGCGGGCGCTCCAGAAGCTCGGGCTGCACCCGGTCACACGGGCCCCGCGCAGCTTCCCACCCAGCCTCTGAGCCCACCGGCGCCCCCGGGGGAACCGTCCCCGGGCACCATAGAATGCGGGCATGGAGATCACCGCGCTCGTCACCCGCTCGGAGACCGAGCGGCTCTTCGTGGCCCAGGGTGTGGAGCTGGACGTGGCCAGCCAGGGGCGCACCCCGGCCGAGGCCCTCCGCAACCTCCAGGAGGCGATCGAGCTCTGTGCCGACGACGAGCCCGGGACGCTCTGCCGGCTCCCCTACGCCGAGGTTCGTCGCATCCAGGTCAACATCCCGGCATTGTCTGTCGAGGGTCCGTCCGGGGCGGGTAGCCTGAGATCAACCCCGGAAGCCGCCCTGTAGGCGGGAGGTATCAGCGTGGACGACCTGGAGGGATTGCTCCCCATCGAGCTCGAGGCTCCGGCCAACCCGGGCGAGGTGGACATCGAGAGCGCTCGGCTCAAGGTCGCCCGGCTGCAGAAGGAACTGCGGGCCGCTCGCGGCAACTTCGGAGAGATGAACCGGCTGCGCGACGCGATCCGGGTCGCCGAGGCCAACCTGGAGGCCCTGGTCCGCGCCGAGGCCGCCCACATCGACGAGGAGAAGCGGCGCAGCCGGACCATCGACGCCCGGCTCCCCGACTCCTTCATCGATCCCATCCTGGGCCAGCCGGTCAACATCCCGATCCCGCTCATGGGCGAGCTGTACGTCATCCCACCCGCCGACCTGGAGCTCGGCACCGGCCCGGAGCTCACCCGCGAGGGCTTCGTCGACGTGGTCGCCCAGGTGGTCGAGCGCGGGGTTCGGGCCCGGATCTTCACCCCCGACCCCTTCAGCCCGGAATCCCGGGTGGGCGCCGGCATCATCGAGGAGCGGGTCGTCTTCCTCGACGAGGGCCAGCACTTCCCGATCGGCACCATCTTCGGCCACCTCGGCCCGGGCCGGGACCGGGCCCACCCGCGCAGCCACCTGCGGCTGGGCATGGTCATCGACGACGACGTCCTGATCCCGGACCCCGAGGGCGGGCCGGATCGGCACGGCCATCGCATCGAGTTCTACAGCGGCGTCCACTGGGTCGCCTCGACCCGGGCCTGGAAGCAGCTCCAGGCCCGCGGGGTGCCCCTCATCCAGCGCCAGAAGGCATGGATGGAGCGGCACAACCAGCTGGACCCCGCGGCCCACATCGAGTTCCTCACGGTGAGCGCCGGCGCCACCCGGGCGGGAACTCGGATCGAGACCGAGGAGGAGGAGCTGGCGCGGCGGATGGCGCGGCGCAATCCGGCCCGGGTCGGGGATCCTCCCATGGACGAGGACCACTTCTTCGTGGAGTTCGACGTCGCGGCGGCCCAGGCGGCCAAGGCGGCCAAGAAGACCCGGATGACGGTCTACCGACCCCGCCGCGGCCCGGCCGTCCTGGAAGGCCAGATGGAGCTGGTCGCCGCGCCGGCGCCGGCCGCCGCCACCGACCTCCCCGACATCCGGGGGTCGCGCGAGACCGCGGCCGCGGCCGTCGAGTGGGTGCGGCAGAGCGCCGCATCGCTGCGCTGGGGCTACGCGGAGCGGCCGGCCCCGCCCGGCGAGATGGGCGTCCAGGAGGTGCTCACCGCCTTCTTCCCCCAGCCCAATCGGACCGTCGGGACCGTCCAGCTCCTCTGCACCGGGGACCGCGAGCTCCGCGAGTACGGCTGCCGGGTGGCCGTCGTCGGCGACCAGCGACCGGTGCGGCTCCAGATCGAGTCGGCTCAGGACGCCATCCTGGTGCGCTCGCTCATGGACCGGGAGCGCCGGGCCCTGGAGCGGGCGGTCCGGAGCGCCCCCGAAGTGGGCGTCGGCCTCGGGGTCTGAGCCGCCGATCTCGGCGGTGGGGCGTCTGGGGTGCTGGTCGGTTTCGGGTATGGTGGGAGCCATGGACCCCGAGACCCTGGCTGACCGTCTTCCCGACCCGGAGCGGGCGCGCACCAGGCGCCGCGATCGGCGCCGCCGGACCGGCATGGTCGTCGACAACGGCGGCATCAAGCGGGTGCAACTCGCCCTCGCCACCCGCCGCCAGCAGCGCTCCACCCCCGAGGACACGGACCGCGGCGTCGGCTAGGGTCGCTCCGGGCTCTTTCACGTTGGTTTGCGAGCTCGTCGAGGTTGGCGTTCAATCGGTGCATGGACACCGAACCGGTCGGGACCCCGACCGCCGCCCCGCTCCAGCTCCGGCTTCACGCCCTCGCCTCCGCCGGCGAGCGCGCGGCCGCCGAGCGCCTCGGCGCGGCCGCCCTGGCCAGCTCCCTGGATGGCTACCAGCAGGCTCAGCTCCTGCTCGCCGCCACCGCTCACCTGGATCTCGGCGAGCTGACCGTCCCCACGGACGAGGATCTCCCCCTGGCCCACCTCTTCTTCGCGGACGGGCTGCATCGGGCGCGCGAGATGGTGGGCTCGGTTCCCGTGCTGCTCAGCCCCGACCTCGCCGGGGAACTGGTGACCGCCCTGAGACGGCCCAACCTCACCCGCCATGCCAGCTGCGACCCGGTGGCCGCCGAGCGCTGGCTGGGCCGGTTCCTGGGCCGCTCGGTGGTGACCGCCTTCTGGCCCGCGGGCTCGGAGCTCACCGTGGCCGACGGCCGGGACCTGGCCCAGGTCCGGCTGCAGATGGTCCGGGAGGGCGCCAGCCTGAGCGCCCCCACCGCCCTGCCGGCCGAGCTGACCGAGGCGGAGCGGATGCTCGCCGAGGACGACGAGATGGCCCGCGCCCTCACCCTCTCCGAGCGCCTGCCCGCCCAGATGATCGACAGCGTCCTGCTCCAGCCGGTCAACGTCCCCGTCGCCCTCATGGGCCAGTACTTCTATCTGCCGCCGGCGGGCCTGGACGTCGACCTCTCCGCCCTCGAGCCGGAGCAGGTCGCGGCCCAGCTGGCCGAGATCATGGAGCGGGGTGCCAAGGGCCGCGTCTACCAGATCGACGCCTACCAGCCCGAGTCGGGGGTGGGGGTCGGGGTGATCGAGGAGCAGATGACCTACCCGGGCTCCTTCGCGCCCGGCACCATCTTCGGCCCCCTGGGCGGCGGCCGCTACCGGCGTCACCCGGTCGCCGGGCTGCGCCGGGGCATGGCGGTCGAGGACGGGCTCATGGTCCCGGGCCCGGCCGGGGCGCTCGTCCCCGGGCACCGGATGGAGTTCTACCGCGAGGTGCGCTGGATCTCGTCGACCAGGGTGTGGCGCCAGATCATGGCCCGGGGACGGGTCGACCTGGTCGCTCGCCAGCGCGACTACATGGCCCGCCACCGCCAGCTCAGTCCGACCGCGGTCTGGTCGCCGGAGCGAGGCGAGGTGGTCGAGCAGCCGGCGTCCAACCGGGCCCGGATGGCCGGTCAGGCCTCCTGAGCCGTCCCGGTCGCGAGGCGTCCGCTCGCGAGAGTCGGGCCCGGCGTCACGATGTCTTCTCGCTCTCACGCACAGACGTTCGATTCCGGCGATAATGGCCGGGGCGGCACCTCCCCTTCCGTCAGTGTCGCTCCCAGCCCCGGATAGACTCCAGAAGTGATGAGCGTGATGAGCACCGAGCGGGTCGAGTACAAGGAATACCTGGCCAGCCCCGAGTGGGCCGAGCGGGTTCGCCTGGTCAGGATCCGCGCCCGCAACGTCTGCGAGCGGTGCTTCCTGCGCCCGGTCCAGGAGATCCACCACCGCACCTACGCTCACCTGGGGCACGAGCCGCTCAGCGACCTGCTCGGGCTCTGCGAGAAGTGCCACGCCTGGCTCAGCCCGCGCTACGGCGCCGCGGTCCCCGAGCAGGACCCCGCGCCGGCGTGGGCCGCCTCCTACGGCCAGGTGCTGAGCGCCTACGGGCTCATCACCGGCCCCGACCCGGTCCCCTACCCGGGCGTCGAGCGGCGCTTGCCCGGCTGGCAGGCCGCCCTCCCGGAGAGCGCCGGCGAACTGCTGCTCGAGTACTACCACATCCCGCTCTCTACCGCCCAGAGCCTGGGTGCCGGCTTCGTCCGCGCCCTGGAGTGGCCGGGCTCGCACGCCAAGGGCGACGTGCTCGTCTTCCCTGAGACCAACCCCGAGGGCCGGGTGGTCAGCCTCTGCGGCCGCTACCTCACCCCGGGCCGCGGCGCGGCCTGGGACGTGGTCGGTCCCGAGGTGCACGTGCAGCGCACCTCCAAGGAGGGGCAGGCGGTGATCGTCCCCGAGCGCCAGCGCGGCTACGTCGGGGCTCCGGCGCTCGCCCAGAGCGGGCCGGTCATCGTCACCAACGACGTCATGGACATGCTCGCCCTGCGCGCCGCGGGCGCCGAGCAGGTGCTCGCCCTGGCCGACGGTCCCTGGCGCTGGACCTGGTCCTTCCTCCCCCAGCGGCTCTACTTCACCTTCGACCTGGCCGGTCACGACCCGCTTCAGGACGGCCGCTGGGCGGACTTCGGCACCGAGGCCGAGATCGTCTGCAAGGACGTCTTCAGCCGCGGCTCGGAGGTGAGCCTCGCCGATTCCTGGCGCTCCGGCGATCACCGTCCCCTGGACGACCTGATCGCCCAGGCGCGGTGAGGGCGGGTCCCATGGCCCGGACCACCCCCGTCACCCCCCGCAAGCCGGCGCCGTCGCGCCCGGCCAACCTCCTGACCCAGCTGCGCCGGCCCTTCCCGGCCGGGGCGCTCCGGCTCCAGGTCAACGCGCCCCGGAGTGGCGAGTTTCCGCTCCAGGTCTCGCTGGACGCCGCCACCGTCACCGCCCGGCTGGACACCGTCGATCGGCGCTGGTCGATGCGGACCGAGGTTTCGCCCATCCTGGGCGGGACGGTGGACTGTCACCTCACGGTGGGCGGGATCACCCGCTCGGGGGCGGTGACCGTCAACAAGCTGCACCCCTCGCCCACCGAGGACCCCCTCGATCACGCCCTCGGCTGCGCCCTGGTCAGCGCGGCGGCCCGCTTCGGGGTGGGCGAGTACCTGGCCCAGCTGCCCGCCGTCTCGGCGATCGCTGTCCGGGTGGGCCAGCGCTCGGTGATCCTGGCCAGCGAGGTGGCGCGGGTGCAGGCCACCATTCGGGAGTGGCTCGCCGGTGCGGCCGCGACCTGGGGCGCTCCGCTCGGGGCCGACCCCGGACCCGCCGTGCCGCTGACCGCGGCCGGTCTCGATGCCGGTCCGGTGCTGGCCCGCGACCCCGCGCTCGCCGAGGCGGTGGAAGCCGCTCAGGAGCTGCTCTCGCAGATGGAGGCCGCCGCCGGCGCGGCCGAGCTGCTGGGGCTGGCCCCTCTGATCGGCGAGCATTCCGAGAGCGTCAAGGACGCGCTGCGCGAACGGTTCCGGACCCTCCAAGGACGGGCGGGGCCGGTCGTCGTTACTGATCGCCACGACGCCGCACATCCTGAGATGACGGTGGTATCGGCTCCGCTGGTGGTACCGCCTCCCTTCAGCTCGCATGGCACCATCGTCACCGTGGCCCGGGACTTCATGCGTCGCATCAGCGCCTGCGAGACCCTGGCCGGCCTGGACGAGATCGAGCAGGCCATCGAGCAGGCGGCGGACCGGGTGACCCTGCGCAGCCTGGTGATCGGGACGCTGACGGCCCGCCGTCACCAGCTGGGGACGAGCGCCGCCGCCTGACCCGGCCTCCTCCCCCGCGGTCCCAGCTGCGGTGCCGGGTCCCGGTGCCCTCCGGTGACCCCCGCCCCCAGCATCCAGCCGGGTCTCGTCGATCGTGATCCTGGCGGGGCCGGTGCGATTGGCCCATACTTCCTGCGTGTCCGGCAGCGCCTCGCGCCCGATCTCCCGCGCCGAGGAGCAACGCCTTTACGATCGGGCTCTGGAAGAGCACCAGGCCGGTCGCACCGATGTGGCGGCGGTCATGCTGCGGCTCTTCATCCGCCGGGCCACCGCGACCGGCTCGCGGTGGGTCGTGGCACGGGCCAAGTGCACCCTCGGTGGCATTCTCGTCGGGACCGACGAGGGGCTCGGCCTACTCCAGGAAGCCCTCGGGGAGCAACTCCACGGCGGGCCCCGCGAGGATCGGGTCGAGGCCTATCTCAGCATGGTCAACGCCCTCTGGGAGCGGGACCAGCTGATCGCGGCGCTTCGCTGCGCCTTCGCGGCCGAGGATCTGGTTGCCGACTCGGACCCCTTGGCGGCGGACGTGCAACTCCTGCTTGGGGAACTCGCGGCCTCGCTGGGCGCCCACACCGAGGCCATCGACTGCTTCCGCAAGGCGATCCGGCTCGTCCAGCGATCTCCCAACGACCGAGCCACCGACACCCAGATCCTCTGCCAGGCCCATGCGGCCATGGGCGTGACCTTACTCATGGAAGGCGAGCGCAGGCAGGGCCTCGCTGCCCTCCAGGAGCGGCTGGAGCTCGCCCGCCGGCTCGAACCGGAGGAGCAGGCCGACGCTCACCGGGACATCGCTCATGCGCTTCGGGATAGTGACCCCGCGCTGGCCCGAGCCCACCTGGAGGGGGCGCTGGCCCTCCTGGTAAGGGAGCCGTCTGAGTTGCGCAGCGACGTCCGGCGTGATCTCGCTGATCTGTGCCGGGACGCCGAGGAGTGGGCACCGGCACAGCGGACGTTGCTGGCGGCGGAGGCGGACCTGGTGGCGGTGGGCCTGGCGGGGAGCGAGGGCCACGGTCACCTGCTCACCGACCTCGGCCTCATCGAGCTGGAGTTGGGCGAGTGGGGCGACGCGCGGAGGAACCTGACCCGGGCCGGGGAGATGCTCGCCGGTGTGGACAGTGCCTCGCTCAGGTGGCTTCTGGCCTTTCATCTCGGGGTGGCCATCCTGCTCGACGGCGATGCGGCGGCGGCGCTCCCTGGGTTGCGCGAGGCTCGGGCCCTCGCCACCTCTCTTCACCAGGAAGACTGGGCGTCGCAGGTTCAGGTCTACCTCGACCAGGCTGAGGCGGGGGCTGGTTCGAGTGGCCCGGCTGCGCCTCTTCCTGAATGGGTGCGCGGTCTGCATCTGGGCGAGGGGGACGAGCCGCCGCGCCGCCCGCGCCGCCGCCCGTCCTGGCGCCGCTGATCCGAGGCGTGACGGAAACCCTCGTCGCCCGGGCACGGCGTCCGGCGTTCGGTACCATCGTTCCCATGGCAGAGCAACAATCTTCTGCGGTGGTGGAGTGGGCGTATCACGCCACCACCCTGGACGCGCTCGCCGGCATCCTGCGCGGCGGGCTCCGGCCCCGCCGTCAGCTCCGCCGCCACGCCGACGAGGAACGCTGCGTCCCGAGCGCCGTCATCTTCTTCAGCCCCACCGCCGACCTGGCCCGTACCTGGGGCCCGGTCGTGCTGCGCTTCCCCTTCCCCGACCAGGCGCTGGTCGACGACTACTCGGACACCCTGCTGCTCGAGGACGGGCGAATCCTGGAGAGCGGCTGGTATTCGCGCCGGCGGATCCCGCCCGAGGCGATCGAGGTGCGGGGGTCCCAGGGCTGGCACCCGCTCAGCCGGGGCCTCGTCATCTCGATGCAGGCGCTCGACCGCGAACCGGCGGGGCTCGGATAACCAGACGGCCGGGCGCTGAGGATAGCCCCAACCCCGGGGGAGAGCCCCTCCTACAGTCCGACCCCTGCACTCTCTCGGCCCGGCTCAGGCGGGTGAGGCTCCGGTGGAGGTGGCCCGGCCCTCTCCGGGGATTCGAGGAAGCGGCGCAGGTCGCTGTTGGCAGGGACCGCCTGGTCGACCCCGATCCGCCGCGGTTTGACCCCGCGGGCGGCGAGCCGGTGGAAGGCGTCGTTCCAGGCCTCCTGCACCCGGTCCAGGATGGCCAGGCTCTGCTCCAAGGGCGGAGGTGGGAGGGGCCGGGGGTCGGTGATGCCCAGGTCGGCGAGGGTCATCCCCGCCAGGCGCTCGAGGTCCGGCGTCATCGCTCCGGCCGGAACCTCGCCCCCGCCCAGGTAGACCTCGGCATGGAGGACCGCCAGCGCCGCCAGCAGGGTGTTCCACCACGGGGCCCCGTCGCCACCCAGGTTGCGGTTGAGCGAGCGGATGACGGGAGAGCCGTAGAACTGCGGACCCCGGCTGGTTTCGCCGATGCTCACCCCGGCCAGGCCCAGCCACCAGGCGGCGCAGCGATCGGCGCTCCAGAGGTCGGCCAGGGCGCGAAAGCGGCTCGGCCCCGGGCTCGGGTAGAGGGCCACCGCCCGGCGCAGGACGTCGCGCCAGATCACGCTGCCGTCGGTCTGGATGCGGCGGCGGAGCTCGCCCTCGGTGTAGGCCTCGAGATGGAGGTCGGCACCGTCTCGGGTGGCGCGATAGAGGCCCCGCTGAGGGCGGATGCCGGCGAAGGCAGGCCGCTCACTGGGGTCGTCGGCGAGGGCGGCGTAGAGCAGATTCTGGATCGACCGCGCTTCGGCGGGATCGGCCGTGATGACGAGGTAACTCGGGGTGCCCGGTGGGAAGTCGATGCGGGGGGCCAGGGTCTGGTAGGCCAGGATCTCCGTAGGGCGGCGGGCGGCGATGGTCGTCAGCAGGTCGGCCACCGACGATGGCGTGGTCGTCCTGTCGACGGTGAGGCGGGCGGTCGGCGCGGTCATGGGAACGAGTATGCCAGTCCCGGACCGCGTTCATCCCGGTCGTGCGCGGCGGCTAGACCAGCTGAGCTTGGCGGGGAGTCGACGGTGTCGGCGGTGAAGATGACCGTGTCGTCGCCATCCGCCCGCCCCTCGGCGAGCTCCAGCCGGGGCGTCTGCAGCCATTCGACCCGGGTGAGCCGGAGGGTGGCCCGCAACCGATGGGGCGGCCGGTAGACGCCGTCCAGTCTGGCCGGGGTCCAGGCCGCGCCCAGCTCCAGGCGGGCGACCTGGAGGCTGGGGCGGCCGGGTTCCTTGCCCGGGCTCGCCGCTACGAAGATGCCGCAGCGGTAGCGGCGGTGGAGGTGGATGACCTCCGGGGGCAGACGGAGCTGCAGGGGCAGGGGTTCGACCCCGAGCAGTGCCGGTACCAGTGCCGGCGCCGAGGCGGCCAGCCGGCCCTCCGTGAAGAGCCAGCCGGTGGTCACCCCGTGGCCGCCGTCCACCGTCACCCGCCGGTCCATCTCCGCGACGCTGATCGGGCTGGCCTGGATCTCGATGGCCAGGCGGGCCCGATCGCCGGGGCGGACGGCCAGGACGTCGACGATCCGGGTCGGATCCAACGCCACCTCCGGTTCACACACCCAGCCCAGGGCCCGCAGGTGCTCCACCAGGCCGAGCTTGACGCTTAGGTGAACCTCGCCCTCTCCGCTCAGCGGACAGTCGAGCCGCGCCGCGTGGGCGAAGTGGGCGATCTTGCGCGCCCCGCGCTTGAGAAACACCGTCCCGGCGCAGAGGGGGCAGCGCCAGAGCCCCGGCTCGAGCCCTCGACGGGCCTCCACACGGCATCCGCCGGTATCGAGGGCGACCAGCATCAGGGCGCAGCCGGGTTCACGCGGTGGCCGGGGGGCCGGCGAGCGGGGCGAGGCCGGGGGTCACGAGGTGGAGTGTAGATGCGCCCGGCGCGATGCCCGGCCGCGGGCATCGCCTCCTGCGCTGGTCCGACCGCCGGCCGGGTTCGCCAGGCCGGAGTTGGTCCTCCCATTGCCGGCGGGCCTGACTGGCGGGGCCCGCCGGGCTGGCTATTCTGACGAGGTGGCGATGCCTGAACCTCGGCGAGCCGCTCACGGTTCCGCGCATGACGCGCCACCGGTCGTGCCGGCCTGCCTCAGCCCCGCCCCACTCTCACTTGACGCCATCCTGTTTCGCGCCGTGCCAGCGAAGACGGGCGATCCGGCCGTCGGCGACGATTCCGTCTGCTGGGCCGACCTGATTGGCGATCCCAGCATGCCTGACCCGTGTGATGTCGCCGTCCGAACGATCCGTGAGGAGGAGCTGGCGGTCCTGGTGAGCAGTCTGCCGCCTCGGGAGGCGAGGATCACGGGCCTGTGGCTGGGGCTCGGGGGCCGGCCGGCGCTCAGCATGACCGAGATCGCGCGCATGGATGGGCTCAGCCGGGCCCGCATCGGACAGCTGCTGGGGCGGGCGACATGGCGACTTCGGCTGCGGCTGGAGGCCGCGGAGCGTAGGGACCGGGCTGGGGAGGAGCGCGAGCGGGACGCCGAGCGACGGGCGCTGCCCGCCGCCCGAGGGGCGTGGCTGGCCGGTCCCCGCACCGAGCGCTTCCCCACCTGGGGGCCGCCCCGCAAGGAGCTCTTCCAGCCCCGATCACTGGGCGGCTGACGGAGAGGCCTGTCCGGCGGGCGCCGCTGCGGTTCTTGAGCAACCGGGAGCCAGGCCAGCCCCCGTCAGTGACGGTGAATGAGCCTTCTACACTTGGGCCATGGGCTCGTACTGGATGGGTCGGTTGGTTCGGCGGCATCGCAGCGCACTGGCGATGCCCCCGGGTCGGACGGCGACGAGATGCTGACATCCACCCTTGCCCCCGCGACCCCTCGGGTCAGCCCCAGCCACCAGCGCAACCTTGACGCCGGCTGCCGGGTCACGCGCACCGAGGTCGGCAATCCGAGCCCCGTCGACGGCCATCACACCGTCATCCACATCTACGGGCGCTGCGCCGGCTGCGGCGAGGAGATGCGCGACGTCACCCCCGACGGCTTCGAGGACGTCCGGCACAGCCCCTACCTGGCCACCTACTACGGGCCACCTGACCCCACCGTCTGCACCGGCTGCGCCGGGCGCCGGCAGAGCGGACGGCAGAATGCCGCCTCGCGGCGGGCCGCCTGCGTGGTCTGCGGGAAGCTCTCCCCGGGGCCCGGCCCCGATACCTACTACTGCGGCTGCGCCGGCTGGGACTGAGAGAGGTCCGCCGGCTGGGTCCAGGCGGTGGGCGACGCCAGGAGCGGACCCTCACCAGTCGGCTCGCTCGGCCGTGTTCTCACAGACCGCGATCTGTCTCGACCACCCCGTCGCGGCCGCCGACCCGGATCACGTCCTGCCCCCAGCCGAGCGGGATGCCCACATCCTTGCCGACCGCCAGGGTCACCTCGCCACCCGGACCGGTGGGCCAGCCCCAACTGCCGTCGGTCACCACCACCACCAGATCACAGTGCAGGTCGCGCCGGCCCTGGATCACCAGGCTGTCGAGCGCCCCGGGATCGCGCTTGCCCCCCTCGGCGCGGCGGTGGATCCGGGGGCCACCTCGTCCGTCGCACATCTCGACCCCCGGGAAGGCGGCGCAGAAACGACGGACCTCCTCGACCAGACGCTCGGTGACCGGCGCACCCCCACAGGCCACCAGGGCGACCCGCAGCCGGCGACGCTCGTCGATCAGCCAGTGGGGATGGCCCAGCTGCACCGCCCGGGTCAGATCGTGGGCGTTGGTCGGCGGGCGCAAACGGCCCGCGGTCCGGTTGATGGTCGCCTCCGCCTGACTCAGTCGCCCGGCCAGCTCGCGCTCCCACATGCGGCCATCCTACGTCAGCCCGGGATGGTTCCCTCTCACCGGCCGGTCCGTCGGGGTCGCGCCTCGACGCTGCGGGCGGGCAACCCCACCCGTTCTGCTCAGCGTTGGGTTTGCCCGCCTTGCCCGCCTCCTTTAGAGTGGCGTCATTGGACGTTTCGGAACTGAGCGCAAGGCGGTAACGGCGATGGCCAGGACCAGCCAGCCGGCGGGACGCGGGAAGACCCAGCCGCGTCCCTACCGGCATCGGCGGGAGGGCGGCGACCTCTCCCTCAGCGAGCGGATCCTGATGGCCTTCGAACCCGGCGAGGCCCTGGTCAATGGCGAGATCGCGGAACGGGTCGGCTACCCCAACGTCATCGTCGGGGTGCGGATCGCCGACATGGTCCGGTCCCGTCTCATGCACGTGGTCACGCCCCGGGGACCGGGTTCGCCGTCGGGCGCGCGCTACGCACCCGGCCCGCTCATCCCGCCCGCCCCCACCTGGGGAGAGGCGGACGATGCGGCGGTGCTCAGCGCGCTGGCGGACGGGATCGACCGCACGCCCACCGCCATCCTTCAGCTCATCGGCGGGGAGGGCCCGCGCGATCATGCGCGGCTCGCCTACCGGCTCCGCCTGCTGGCGGCCCGGGGGCGGGTTCGGCGCGTGAGCCGGGGTCACTGGACGCTGCCTGTCGCGCCGCCGCCGGACCCCGGCCGCCGCCTCGGTCCGGAGCCTCGGCCCGCCATCTCACCGGTGGCGGTCGCCGCTCCGGTCAGCGACGAGGTGGGCGCGGCTCCCGGGTTCGCCCTGGTGATCGCCGCCGAGCTGCATCGGTTGGGCGAGGAGCGGCATCGGTTGAGCCGGGAGATCGTCGCCTGCGACCGGCGCCGGGCCGCCCTGGAGGCGACGCTCACCGCCTACGGGGGCGAGCCCGCACCAGCCACCGGCGCTGACCTCTCCTAAAGCTGGGCGGCCACGTCGTACCGCGTCCGGGCGGCCTCGCGCGGATTCACTCCGGAGGGACGTACCGGGTCACGAGCTCGTTGACAGAAGGGCCATCCGGCCCTAGGATGGGCGGTCACCGGCCCTTACCCGAGGGACCTCCGGCGACCCACCTGGAGGCGCAATCCATGACGCTCACGCCGACTCGCCATGCCTGCGACACCTCGGACATGCGCATCCCTCACGCCGTTCTGCGTGAGAATCTCGCCGACCCCGAGCGGATCATCCTCACCGCCGGCCCCGACCCCAGCCGGGTCGAGCCGGTCGGGGCCTACTACGGTGCGGTGCTCGACTTCCTCCACCTCCACCACACCGCCGAGGACGTCGTGCTCTGGCCCCGGCTGCGCGAGCGGGTACCCGACCGCAAGGAGCTGCTGGACCGGATGGAGAGCCAGCACACCGCCATCGGCGCCGCCACCATCGCCGCTCAGGCGGCCCTCGACGACTACCGGTCCAGCCCGACCCCGGTCAACGCGCGGACCCTGGTCAGCGCCATCAACACGCTGAACAAGGTCATGGAGGCCCACCTCTCCGAGGAGGAGCGCTCCATCCTGCCGCTCGCCGCGGTCAGCCTGGACCAGGACGAGTGGGACCAGATGCCGAGCTACGCGCTCAGCCACTACCGGGGAGGACGCCCCTGGCTCCTGCTCGGCCTGCTCTTCGACGAGATGACCCCGGCCGAGCGCGAGGAGATGCTCGCCCGTCTGCCCATGCCGCTTCTCCAGATCTGGGAGGACGACGGCCCCCAGCGTTACCGGGACCTCATGTCGGTGGTCCGGCCGGCCACCCTCAACTAAGCTCCTGATCGCGGTGGGGCGCGGGCCCAGAGGGGTGCGCGCCCCACCCAAACCTCCCGGTCACCGGCTGGCGCTGGCCTGCTGCACCGGCGATTGCTAGGGTCGAGCCATGCAACACGCGGCGGACGCTCTGCTCGGGTCTCCCCTCCGACCCCGCGACGCTCCCTACGGCACGCGCCGGGGCCAGGTGCTTGAGCTGGTGCGCTCCGGGCTGGATGCGCCCGCCATCGCCGCCCGGCTGGGGGTGGCGGAGCGGACCGTCAACTACCATCTCCAGCACCTGCGCGCCGAGCTCGGCCCCGAGGCCATCCCGGCTCCGCGCCACCCGTCCTCGGCGGGGGCCGCCGCCCGGCGTCTCGAGGTGCTCCGCCTCAAGGCCGAGGGCGCCGCCAACCGGGACATCGCCCTCCAACTTCAGATCTCCGCCGGGATGGTGCGCGACGACGTCGAGCGGCTCTACGAAGAGCTCGGCATCCACAACCAGGCGGGCGCCCGGCGGGTGGCCCGGGAGATGGGGCTCGCGCCCTGACGACAGTGAACATCACCCGCCGCGCCGCTGCCTCGGGGGATGAACCGTGGCTGCGCGACATCCATCACGCGGCCTACCGCGACCTCATCGTCCGCCAGCTCGGCGCCTGGGATCAGCTGCGCGCCGACCGCCACTTCGAGGAGACCTGGGCAGCGGGGCAGGTCGAGGTGCTGCTCCTGGACGGGGAGCCCTGCGGCTACTCCGTGATCCGGCTCAACGGGACCGACATCGAGGTCGACGAGCTGGTCGTCGAGCCGGGGCACCAGGGGCGCGGGATCGGGACCAGGGTGCTGCTCGACACCATGGAGCTGGCCGGGAGCGCGGGCGTCGGGGTCACGCTTCGGACCGCTCAGCTCAACCGGGCCGCCGGTCTCTGCCGCCGGCTCGGCTTCAGCGAGGTCGGCCGGACCGAGACCCATATCCTCTTCGAGTGGCGCGTTGATGCGCCCACCCGGGTGACGCCGCGGGCGCGGCCATCGCATGAGGGTGAGCGCGACCTGCTGGACCGCCCCCTTGCCTCCCTTTGAGCTTCAGTT
>Ga0181535_10001456_pt1 | contig 30976 bp, 23 predicted proteins | sample PEATcosm2014_Bin_44_FD_119774 | JGI IMG/M metagenome (GOLD analysis project Ga0181535, IMG submission 119774) | Peatland microbial communities from MTU Mesocosm Facility, Houghton, MI, USA - PEATcosm2014_Bin17_30_metaG | ecosystem: Environmental > Terrestrial > Soil > Wetlands > Peat | place... | reverse complement strand
GATCAGGTGACGACGGAAACGACCGGCCATGCTGAATCGGTCAAAGTCGTCTACGACCCCTCGAGAATCACGTACGGCAAGCTCCTCCAGATATTCTTCTCAGTCCACGACCCCACGCAGCTGAATCGGCAGGGGCCCGACGTGGGAACCTCCTATCGCTCCGCGATTTTCTACTCAAACGAGGCCCAGAGAAAGATCGCCGCCGATTACATCGCACAGCTTGATGCAGCCGGCGTGTTTCACAAACCGATTGTGACTGAAGTGGTGCCGCTGAAGGGCTTCTACGACGCCGAATCCTACCACCAGGACTATGCTCTGCATAACCCCGACAATCCGTACATTCTGGTCTGCGACCGGCCCAAAGTGGAGACTCTTCGCAAGGAGTTTCCGGACCTCTTCCAGGAATATACGGGCAAGTGAGCGCGGGCGCTCAACCGCAAGCTGGGCCTCCAGGCCTCGCTGTCCGTCGTTCGTATTACCCCAACCCGGAGGCGACCCCCGAAACGTGAGCCGAGCCGCAAGCTCCCTCCCGTGCATCTGACTAACCGGAACCTTAGTTTGGTTGGTGCTTTGGGAGACACGCGATGAAAGCTGTGGTGCTCAACGAATACGGCGGCCCTGAGAATCTGAAGTTTGAAGAAGACGTTCTCGACCCATTAACCGGCGGCAATACCGTGCTTATCGCAGCCACCGCCGCCAGCGTCAATCCCATCGACTGGAAGCTGCGGTCGGGGATGATGCAGAAGAATGTCCCCTTGACGTTTCCCGCCATCCTGGGCCGCGACGTCAGCGGCATCGTGCGCAAGGTGGGCGCAAATGTAAGGCACTTCAAGCCGGGTGACCGCGTCCTTGCACTGACCAACAAGACCTATGCCGAATTGGTGGCAGTCGACGATTCTGACGTGACCCATCTGCCCGATGGCGTCGATCTGGCCGACGCAGCCGCGCTCCCATTGATCTCGCTCACCGGGGACCAGCTTGTGCGCCTCGCCACCAACGTGCAAAAGGGGCAGGTTGTTCTCGTAACCGGAGCGCTGGGCGGAGTGGGCCGCGCGGCGGTGCACACAGCCAAAAAGTTAGGCGCGCAGGTGATTGCCGGCGTTCGCGGCAAAGAGCTGGACGATGCCCGCGCCCTGGGCGTGTCTGGTGTGCTCGCCATTGACGATGATCAGGCGATCGAGAACTTTGCTTTAGTTGACGCGATTGCCGACACGGTTGGCGGCGAGGTTGCGGCGAAGCTCATCGCAAGGATCAAGCCAGGTGGCTCTTTTGGCTACGCGACGATGTTGCCGGACGGTGCGCAGGCCAAGAATCCGACGGTAAAAACTGCGCGCGTGAATGCCAAGCCCGATCCATCCAAGGTGCGCGAGTTTGCCGACGACGTGCGCGATGGTAAATTCGTTCTGCCTATTGGCCGCCGCTTGCCGTTGCGCGACGCGGCTGAAGCTCATCGACTTGGGGAAAAAGGCGGCATCGGCAAGATTCTGCTGCTCGCGCCGGGCGCCGCCTAGTCTGCGTTAGCGGGCGAAAGAAGTGAGCCCCAGGCGCGAGCCTGGGGAACTCAGTGTCTTCATGATCGCAGCCCCTGAAAGGGGCGAAAGATCGCCACTTCGCGAGCATGCCGGATCCACACATTCCGATGGCCGCTGGCATCTCACGCCACGTGCGCGGCCATCACGAAACCCGAAACCCTGCTTCGCCGGGCGAAGGCGCGCTTCCGCTAAACCGGTACACATCCATCGGATCGCAAACATGAGCCGATTCATGGCCAGCCAGTTCAGATTCATTCAAGGCCGTGGCCACAGTTACAAAACAACTTGTGCAAATCGAGTCGTGAGTTTCGTCGGAGTTGTGTCGATGTGGAAAGCTTGACTGAAAAGTCATGGGCATTTTCCCTCTCCTCTCATTTGCGAATATTCTCGAAGAATACCCGGCTCTTTCTTGCGCGTCTGAGCAATTTCGCGCATTTGAAGGATATATGTCTTCAATTCAAGCGGAAGCACTTCTCATTTTTGCGTGTCGTGCGGGATGATCGCCCTGCTTGGTTTCCGCAGAGTATGCCGCTATCGAGGCGCGAATCCACGAGGGGATCGAAGAGTCGAACAGACTCTGCCGCGGATCTCTCAAGACGCAATGGATCGCGCCGAATTTTGAGGCTCTCTAGAACTTGGCTTGCTTGGGATTTACTGCGCGATTTGCCGCAACGTCGAGTAGTTTCGGCCGCGACGCGTTTTGCTCCGGCAACTGGTCCTGCAAAACCATCATCAGCAGCGATTTATGCACGCGGATGCGGCCTTTGTAGCTGATGTAGCCGAGCTTTCTAAATCGATTCATGAAGAAGCTCACGCGTGACCGCGTCGTGCCAATCATATTTGCAAGGGTTTCCTGCGTGACCGGCGGAATCAGCGCCTCCGGGTCGGATGCATTGCCGTAGTTGGCCATGATCAAAAGCATTCGCGCAAGGCGCCGTTCGCTGTTGTTGAAGAGCTGATCGACGAGATCCGCCTGGGTTCTCGTGCTCCGGAGTGCGAGAAACTGAACGAACAAGTCCGAGAACGCGTGTTCCTCGTGGAGCACCCGGGTTAGTTCCTCCGCAGCGATCTTCAGCACCACGCACACGGTGAGAGCCGTCGCGCTGGTCGTGCGGAGCTCGTCGGGTCCGGCCAGGCACTCCTCACCGAAAAAGTCTCCCGGAGCGAGCAGCGTAACCGTGGCTTCTTTGCCGTCTTTTGAAACAATCGTGAGTTTCGCCCGGCCCATCCGAAGATAAAACAAACAGTCGGCACGATCCCCCTGAGAAGAGAAGATCTCCTTCGCCTTGACGCGAACCATAGTTCGCCCCGAACCCGCAGACGCGAGGTATGTCACCGTATTGAACCGTCTCACGCTTGTTCGAGCCATACCCAAGCATCCCACCTGGTGCGGCCAGTGTCTGAGCTATGTAGCTCTGGCGTTTCCCGCCCCGTTTCTGGCCTCATTTCCTGGACCATGAAGTCAACTTCCCCCCACCTCACCCGCTGTCAAGTGTCCCTCGCGCTCCAAAGTGCCCTAACCCGTTGCAATCATTCGGCAAATAAACTTTCCCAAGTTTGCCGATTAATACCCTCGATTGGCGCATCCTTGAACCATGAGCCTTACCTCAAGACAAATCCGAATGTCCGCGGCGCCCAGCGGTTTGTTGAAGCCGGAATTACGCGCCGCCCACATTTTTGAACCCCATCAGCAACCCTGGAAATCAGGGGTCCCGAAACGGCAAAAATATTAAATAAAAAAATCTTGCATTCTTCGCCAAACTTTCGCCATTTAACTCTTTTAGAATCAGCAAATCGCATCCAGAATCATCGGGAATGTGCACTGAATTACGCCGAATTTGTGAGAAACAACTCGTTTAGAATCAGCAAAAATAGCGCGAAAAATGACGAGAGATTTTATGAGCCGCAAGCCACACTATCAAAAGAAGTTACACTCAAGAAGCGAGGGCATAACTCCGTCGGCCGTAAGCTGTCTCCTGTGTCCTGCTTGCTGTCTGCCGTCTCCTGTCCACTGCCTACCGTCCGCCGCCCACGATTGAATTTGATAGCGGCGAGACTTGTCGCGGCTTCCAAACGTCTCTCGTAAACAGGCGCCAGACCCCAGGGTCCGGCGTCAAAAACAAGCACGCAGGTGGGAGACGTTCACATGGTTAAGAAACTCGGGATCACACTTTTATTTCTCGCGCTCGGTTCTGTCAGCGCGCTGGCCGCCGACTTCAACGGCAAATGGACCGGCGATGTGCAGGGCCGCATGGGCCCGCAGACCCTCACCTTCGACTTTCACGTCGATGGCTCGACGCTTACCGGCAAGATCACCACGCCCCGTGGCGATATGGACATCGCGAACGGCAAAGTGGACGGCGACAACATCTCGTTTGAACAGGATTTGAACTTCAACGGGAATTCATTCACCATCAGTTACAAGGGAGCCGCGCAGGCTGATGGGACGATCAAGTTCACGCGCACGTTCGGCGCAGATGGCGATCGTCCGCCGCAGGACTTCGTTGCCAAGCGCGCAACGGATGCGGCGCCTGCACCAGCGGCAGCGCCTGCGCCGGCAACTCCGCCTCCGCCGCCAGCAAACACAACTGCGCCCCCCAGTAACTGAGCACCCGCACAGTACAAGTTCAAATGTGAGGATTCTTGGCGGCTCGGCTGAGCCGCCTGAGTCTATGCGGTCGCTGTCTTTGCCAGGTCTTCGAGGTGGCGCGCTTCAATTTCGAACTCGCGCATCTTGTACTTCTGAATCTTCCCGGAGAGCGTGGCCGGGAATTCCTCAACAAAACGGACGTGCTCCGGCACTTTGTAATACGCGATCTGGCCCTGGCAGAAGGCTCTGATCTCTTCTTCCGTCGCTTCCACTCCAGGCCGCAAGCGGATCCATGCCACCACAATCTCGCCCAGTCGCGCGTTGGGAATACCAATCACTTGCACCTCGCCAACCTTCGGGCAGGTGTAAAGGAACTCCTCAACCTCGCGCGGATAGATGTTCTCGCCGCCGCGAATGATCACATCCCGTGAGCGGCCGGTGATGTGGATGCATCCGTCCTCGCGCATCACTCCCAAATCGCCGGTACGCAGCCAGCCGTCAGGCCCAATCACCTGCGCCGTCCCCTCCGCATCGCCGTCGTAGCCCTTCATCAACGCATAACCGCGCACGCAAACCTCGCCCTGCTGCCCGAAGGGCAACGTCTCGCCAGTCTCAAGCGCCGCAATTCTGATCTCGGTCTGCGGCATGGCGCGTCCCACCGTATTCACGCGGATCTCAAGCGAATCCGCTGCGTCGCTCATTGTCACCACCGGCGAAGTCTCCGTCTGCCCGTAAGCGATCACCAGCTCGCCGATGTGCATCTCTTCAAGCACGCGCTTCATCAGCTCCACCGGGCACGGCGCGCCGCTCATCATGCCTGTGCGCAGGCTCGTGGTGTCGTAGCTCGCAAAGTCCGGCAGTCCAAACTCCGCCACGTACATTGCAGGAACGCCGTAGACGCTCGTCGCGCGCTCCACGTGTATAGCCTTCAGCGTGGCGCGTGCGTCGAACGTCCAGTTGGGCAAAATGATCGCCGCACCGGAGTTCACCGCGCTCATCGTCCCGATCACGCACCCATAGCAGTGGAACAGCGGTACCGGAACCACAATCTTGTCCTGCTCGGTATAGTGAAATCCCTGCGCCAGGAACTGCCCGTTATTCACCACGTTGTGGTGCGTCAGCATTACGCCCTTCGGCAGCCCGGTGGTCCCGCTCGTGTACTGGATATTGGCCACATCATCGATCGCCACGTGGTCCGGCAGCCGCCCTTCGGCCTCCAGCAGCGCCGGCCACTCGGGAGTGTCGAAGTAGATCGTATGTTCGAGCTCAAGATCGAGTCCGTGCCGCGCCCGCCCCAGAATTTCCTCATAGTCTGCGCGCTTATCCTTATGCCACAGAAATAGCGCCTTCATTCGCGATCGCGTCAGAGTGAACTGCAGCTCGTGCGAGCGGTAGGCCGGATTCACATTCACCAGCGCCGCCCCGGCTCGCGCGCAGCCCATGTGCATCATCACCCACTCAATGCAGTTGGTCGACCACAGACCTACGCGGTCGCCCCGCCGAATCCCCAGCGCCCAAAGCCCACGCGCCACCCGATCAGCCTCGGCGCTCAACTCAGCCCACGTCAGCCGCTTCTCCTGGTGCCGCGATGCAACCGCCAGCCGATCCGGGAACCGGTCTGCCGTCCGTTGCAGCAGCTCGCCGATCGTCAATTCCAGCAGAGGCCTTGCGGGGCCACGCGCATAGCTCCGGGTGCGAATCTGCTCGTCGATATTGATGGACATTGCGGGCATGGTTCTGTCTTTGTTTCAACGATGAAGAGGCAGTGTACGCCCCCGGCTTTCCCTCAAAAGTGATCCAGCCCACACCACCATGCCCCGAACCGAGACCAGCCGTCTCACCCGGATTTAGGTATCATCAAGGCATGGCCCCGTTTGCCCCCGAGACCGAGACCGCGAAACCCCGGAGCCAATCAGCCGGTCCGGCCCATGCCTTTCGGACCCACGACCCGCGGCTGGAGCCAATCGCCGCCAAGGTGCTCGCCCAGCAGCGTCTTAGCTCCGACGACGGCCTGGCGCTCTACGCCTCTTCTGACGTTTTGGCAGTCGGCTGGCTCGCCAACCACGTCCGCGAACGGATGCATGGCGACCTCACCTTCTTCAACGTCAATCGCCACATCAATCCCACCAATGTCTGCGTAGCTGCCTGCAAGCTTTGCGCCTTCGGCCGCAAGAAAGGCGATCCCGCTGGCTACACAATGGCTCTCGACGAGGCATGGGAAACGGCTGCCTCGGGCTATTCCGAGGCTGTAACGGAGTTTCACATTGTCGGCGGCCTGCACCCCGATCTTCCGCTTGAGTTCTTCCTGGATCTGATTCGCGGCCTCAAAGAGCGCTTCCCGAAGGTGCACATCAAGGCCTTCACTATGGTCGAGATCGCATTCCTCGCCCGCCGCGCCAAATTAACCATCGACGAAACGCTGATCAAGCTTCGCGAGGCCGGCGTCGACTCCATGCCCGGCGGCGGTGCTGAGATCTTTGCCGCCCGCGTTCGCTCCATCATCTGTGATCACAAGATCGACGGCGAGGAGTGGCTCGAGACCGCGCGCGCCGCGCACAAGCTGGGTTTCAAGTCCAATGCGACAATGCTCTACGGCCACATTGAGAACGACGCTGACCGTGTCGATCATCTGCTCAAGCTGCGTGCCCTGCAGGACGAAACCGCCGGTTTTCAGACGTTCATTCCTCTCGCATTTCATCCAGAAAACACGCCACTCGACCACCTTCCGGTGACAACGGGGCTCACAGACATTCGCCAGATCGCCGTCAGCCGCCTGCTCCTCGACAACTTCCCGCACATCAAGGCGTACTGGCAGATGATGACGCCGAAGATTGCGCAGATCGCGCTGCGCTTTGGCGCCGACGATCTTGACGGCACCGTGATCGAAGAGAAGATTTACCACGATGCCGGCGCCACCACCCCGCAGGGTATGACCCGCAAGCAGCTTTGCCGCCTCATCACCGAGGCTGGCCGCGTGCCCTTCGAGCGCGACACACTCTACCGCGCCGTGACCCGCAGCGAAGAGAGCTTCACCGTCGCGGTGTAGCATGGATTTGGCTTAGGGAGCATCTAGCAATTCCCCGAAATTCAGCCAGAAAACCAGTCGGCACTGCGTGCCTTTCAGGCGCTCTTCCGTCAATCCAGGAGCCTCACTGGGTAAATGATGAACGCCTTGCTTCGCTCCGGCCGTTGGATCTTCTCATTCGCTATCGTTGCGCTCGCCCTTGAGAACGCATGGTGCGCGCATGGCTCGTATGCGTCGCTCGGCCCGAACTCCCATTCCATGCCCGTGCTTCCCTTTATGCCGGCGATCCCATGGCTCGTGATCCTCTTTGCCATGCTTTGGGTCGCATGCGGCTTGGGACTACTCGTTCAGTGTCGGATGCGCGCAGCCGCGTACACGCTCGGCGCAACATACATCTTCTGGACACTCGTCCACGTCCTCCCGTTTTACATCGCCTCACCCGGTGATATGGGGCTTCGCACCGTGGTCTTTGAGCCTCTGTCGCTCGCCTGCATTGCGATGCTATTGCCGGGGCCGTCAGCTACGCCAAGGTGGCTCTCCATCGCATGCCGCGCCGTGATCGCCGTCGCCATGATCGTCTTCGGCGTCGATCACTTTATCGGAATCAAATTCATCGGCTCGCTCATTCCGGGCTGGATTCCATGGCACGAACCCTGGGTTGCGTTCTTCGGCGTGGTATTCATTGCGGCGGGGATAGGAATCGGATTAGGCGTTCTCGAACGCTGGAGCTGGATTGCGATCGGGACGATGTTCGCAATCTGGGTGATCACGTTGCACCTTCCGCGGGTGCTGGGCCTTTACGGGATCCCGGGCGCCCCGCGAAGTCCTGACGAGTGGTCGAGTCTCTTCATCGCCGTTGGCCTCTGGGGTGGTCCATGGGCTGTGGCGAGGAGTCTAAGGGACAAGGCGAGCTGACGGAGCAAAACCATTCCTGCCGGTGCTGCTCGCCTCAGTACGCTCCGATCCCCGTCAGGTTTTGCCCCAGGATCAGCGTGTGAATGTCGTGCGTGCCCTCGTACGTCTTCACGGACTCCAGATTCATGCTGTGGCGCATGATCGGATAGTCCTCCGTGACACCGTTCGCGCCGAGAATATCGCGGGCCAACCGTGCGCACTCAAGCGCCATCCACACGTTATTTCTCTTGGCCATTGAAATATGCTGATGGCCTGCCTTGCCTTGATCCTTCAGCCGTCCCACGTGGAGCGAGAGCAGCTGTGCTTTTGAAATTTCGCTCGCCATCCACACCAGTTTCTCCTGCACCAGCTGATGGCTTGCGATCGGCTGGTCGTGAAATTGCTTCCGGGTTTTGGAGTAGCTGAGCGCCGTCGAATAGCAATCCATCGCCGCGCCGATTGCGCCCCAGCTGATGCCGTAGCGCGCCTGGTTCAGGCACATCAACGCGGCCTTCAGGCTGTCCGCGCCCGGCAGCAGGTTGGCCGCTGGCACACGCACGTCCTCAAGTGAAAGGCTGCTGGTGATAGAAGCGCGCAGCGACCATTTGCCGTGAATGTCGCCTGATTTGAACCCCGGCCGATCGGTCTCCACCAGAAATCCGCGAACGCTTTCCGCGCCGTCCTCGCCCGCCCCTTCGAGCTTCGCCCAGACCACGGCCACATCGGCAATCGATCCCGACGTGATCCACATCTTCTCGCCGTTCAGGATGTACTCATCGCTAGATTTACGCGCGCGAGTGGTCATCCCGGCCGGATTCGACCCGAAGCCCGGCTCAGTCAGCCCAAAGCAGCCAAGCTTTTCGCCCGTGGCGAGCGCGGGCAGCCAGTTTTTCTTCTGTTCTTCCGATCCGAACGTGAAGATGGGGTACATCACCAGCGCCGACTGCACGCTCACGAAGCTGCGCAGACCCGAGTCGCCGCGCTCCAGCTCCTGCAAAACGAAGCCGTACTCTACGTTCGACATGCCGGCACAGCCGTAGCCTTCCAGGTTGGCGCCGTAGAAGCCTAGCTCGCCCATCAATGGAACGATCTCTCGCGGAAAACGGCCCTCCCGAAAGCATCCTTCGATGATCGGGGTTACATTCGCGTCAACAAAGTCGCGCGCGGTCCGGCGGACAAGGAGTTCCTCTTCCGTCAGGCTCGCATCGAGCCCGAGAAAATCGAATCCCTGGAATTTGAAGGCCATGGTCTTACCTGCTGTCCGGGCGCTTCACCGGGACAGATGAGAGTAACAGCCCATGGCTCGCATTTCAATTCAGGCCGCGATCAGCTCGCGTCAGGCCGGCCGCTGCATCGGCTTTTCGTGAATGACCATCCAGTTGACTCCGAACTTGTCGCGGAACTGCCCAAAGCGATGCGCGAAAAACTGCTCGCCCATCGGCATAAAGATCTCGCCACCCTCAGTCAGTGCTTTGTAGATACGCTCCGCTTCCTCATTACTGTCGACGCTGAGTGACAAGTAAGCGCTGCGCATCGGCTCCACTTTGGGGCCGTCGCTGGCCATGACCGTGGTATCGCCAAGCGTGAATCGCGCGTGCAGAATGCCGTCCCGATCCAGGCCAGGCGGCATGTGCTGTGGCGCCCCGGATGAGCTCATTTCCGCGAAGGTCGACTTCATCAGGATCTTCGCGCCCAGATGCTTCTCGTAGAACTTCATGGCTTCGAGGCAATTGCCCGGAAAATTCAGATAGGTGTTTACCTTCATCGCTTCAGTTTTCCTTTCGGGGAATTGGGGTATTGAATTTGGGCCGGGCGCTAAGGGCCAAATCGGCGCGGGCAAAGGTCTTCTTTTTAGAATCCGGCTACAACGGCATCCTACGAACTTCACTTGCATTTTGCAATCGATGAATGGTGCAATGGAAATCAGCTGCTCGACCGCCAGAGCTCTAAATCCTAAACCAGGTGATCCCATGAGCACCTTCGCAGACTCCCCCCGCATCACGCCCTTTCTCTGGTTCGACTCGAATGCTGAAGAGGCCGCTGATTTCTATGTGAGCATCTTCCCCAACTCTCGCCGCGTGGGCGAGCTGCGCAACCCCGGCGACGCTCCCGGCCCGAAAGGGGGCGCGTTAACGGTCTCCTTCGAGCTTGACGGCTTAAGGTTCACCGCCCTCAATGGCGGCCCGGCCTTCAAATTCTCTCAAGCAGTCTCGTTCGTAGTGAACTGCGATACGCAGGAGGAGATCGACCACTACTGGGCGAAACTCACGGATGGCGGCGAGGAGGTCCAGTGCGGATGGCTGACGGACAAATTCGGCCTCAGCTGGCAGGTGGTGCCTCGCCGTATTGGTGAGCTCGTCAAGCATTCCAAAGCCATGCAGGCGATGATGAAGATGAAAAAGCTCGATATCGCCGAGCTTGAGCACGCCGCGAAGGAATAGACCGAAGGAATGACAGCCCTCGCGACCCGAGCGGGGGAAGGGAACGGATTTTTTGCATGGAAGACCTGTTCAATTTCGATTGCGCCGAGGGAATCAAGCGGAGGCTGTCCCAGCTCACGCCGGACCAATCGCGGCATTGGGGCAAAATGAATCCGGCGCAAATGATGGCACATTGCTCGTTGGGCCTCGAGATGGCTGCGGGAGAGATCCGTCCAAAGCGCGCGTTGATCGGCCGGATTCTTGGACCGGTCGTCAAGCCGATGGCCTTGCGCGAGAACGAGCCAATGCGCCGGAATTCCCCGACGTCAAAGGAACTCGTCGTCATCGGCGATAAGAAAGACTTTGAAATCGAGCGGAAGCGCCTGACCGGGCTGATCGATCGGTTCGCCGCGGCGGGAGCTGCGGGTTGCACCTCGCATCCCCACGCGTTTTTCGGTTCTCTTACTCCGGACGAATGGGCAGTGCTGATGTACAAGCATCTGGACCATCATCTGCGGCAGTTCGGCGTGTAGTTTAGCGAGGAAGCAGCGCAGTTCCTCAATCCTCGAACTAGCGACCAAGGCGGCAGTTCCGTCAGGCTGGCTTGCCGTGATCCAATGTTTGGATTACGGGAGGATCCTGCTGTGAGCACCCGCAGAGATTTCGTGAAGGGCTCGGCACTGGCCGCCACAGGCTGTCTACTACCGGCAGGCGTCGCGAAGGACGCCTATGCGGCGGGCGAAGCTGCCGAATCGGCGCAGCATCAAGACGGTGCAGTCGGCTGGTACGACCGGCCGATGCGCTGGGCGCAGCTCGCATTTGTCGAGGACGATCCCGGTAACTACGACAAACACTTCTGGCTCGACTATTTTCGCAGCGTTCATGCCGACGCTGCCTGCCTGAGCGCGGGCGGCGTGGTCGCGTTTTATCCCACTCAGATTCCGTTGCAGCAGCGCAGCGCGTGGCTCGGCAATGGCGACGCTTTCGGCGACCTGCTGGCAGGCTGCCGCGCGATGGGCATGAATGTGATTGCGCGGACCGACGCCCATGCCTGCTGGCAGAAGGTCTACGACGCGCATCCCGACTGGATCCGTGTCGATGCCGCCGGCCAGCCGGTGCGCCATCCATCCGATCCGCGCTATTGGGAAACCTGCGCTCTTGGGCCCTACAACTTCGATTTCATGACGGCGGTGCATGAAGAGATCATGCGCCTGTACAAGCCGGACGGCATCTTCACCAATCGCTGGGCAGGCAGTGGCATGTGCTACTGCGAGCATTGCCGGGAGAATTTTCGCGCCGCATCGGGTCTGGATCTGCCGCGCACCAACAATCCGCAGGGTCCGGCTCGCAAACAATACATTGTCTGGCGGCAGCAGCGTCTCTTTGAACTCTGGCGCTTGTGGAACGAGAAAATCCGAGCGATCAATCCTGGCGCAAGCTACATCGCCAACGCGGGCGGTGGAGCGCTCAGCGATCTGGACATGAAGACGATCAACGAGCTCGCGCCCACCATGGTTGCCGATCGCCAAGGACGCCGCGGCCTGATGGCTCCGTGGGCAAACGGCAAGAACGGCAAGGAATATCGCGCCACCATGGGCGATAAAGCCATTGCCGGGATGTTCAGTGTCGGCATCGAAGACGAGCACCGCTGGAAAGACTCCGTGCAGAACGGCGACGAAATCCGCCTCTGGGTCGCGGACGGAATCGCGCAAGGCTTGCGGCCTTGGTTCATCAAATTCAACGCCAAACCGAACGACACGCGCTGGCTTCCGGTTGTGAAGGAAATCTTCGCCTGGCACTACGCGAACGAAAAGTATCTACGCAATCTTCGGCCGCTCGCGCGTGTCGGGCTCGTCTATTCGCAGCAGAGCGCGACGTTTTACGGTGGCGATGAGGCTCGCGAAAAGGTCGACGAGCCGGCGCTGGGATTTTATGAGGCGCTCGTCGAAGCGCGCGTTCCGTTTGAGATGGTTCACGATCGCTGCCTCGACGACGAGCATCTTGAGCCGTTTCGCACTTTGATTCTGCCAAACATCGCCGCGCTCTCCGACGAACAATGCGCCAGCCTGCGCGCTTTCGTAGAGCACGGAGGCGGCCTCGTGGCAACGTACGAAACTTCGCTCTACGACGAGTGGGGCGTTCGGCGCAAGGATTTCGGTTTGGCCTCGCTTTTCGGTGCGTCCTACGCGGGCAATCTCCAGCAAAACATGCTGAATTCGTATTTGAGTTTGGAAAAAGACCCGACCACTAACACATTTCATCCATTGCTTCGCGGCTTTGAAGACGCGGGCCGCATTGTCGATGCAGTCAACCAGGTGGTCGTGACGCCCGCTGACCCCAACCTGTCTGCTCCGTTGCGCATCGTTCCGTCCTACCCCGATCTGCCCATGGAGTCGGTTTTCACGCGGTCCGGCGTTGCGCATCCCCCCGGAGTCTTTGTGCAGCAGGTTGGCAAGGGGCGCGTGGTCTATTTCCCTGGCGATATCGATCGGACCTTCTGGCAGGTTCTTTGTGTGGATCACGGGAAGCTGCTCCGCAATGCCGTCGATTGGGCCACGAACGAAACGGCCTTCGTGACCGTCGAAGGCAAGGGCGTTGTGGATGTGGCCGTCTGGGAGCAGAAGAATTCAATGACCGTGCACCTCGTCAACCTCACCAATCCCATGATGTTGAAGGGACCCGTGCGAGAGATAGTTCCGATCTCCGGGCAAAAAATCTCTCTACAAATTCCCGCCGGTCGCCGCATCAGCCGCGTTCACCTGCTTGTTGCTGCAAGAGACGTTCCGTATCGTACGGAAGGCGGCACGATTTTTCTTGAGACACCGGCGATTGCTCTCCACGAGGTTGTCGCAGTCGATTTCTCGGGATAGCTCCGCGCAGCCGCCCCTCCCGCGCAACTTTCGCGTCTGTTATCCTGATGGGTTTACGTGGCCTTGAAGCGCCCTCACGGACCAGCGTTCGTCCAAGAGAATGGAGGAGACAGCCATGCCGGAACATCGAGCAAGGAAGCATCATCAGAACCGGGTGGCGGAGGCTCTGAAGGATGAGATTGGCGCGATGATTGAGGGTGAACTCTCCGATCCGCGCATTGACTTCTGCCACGTGAGTGAAGTGGCCCTCAATCCGGGCGGAAAGTCGGCGCGCGTGTACGTTGCCCTCGATACGAACTCGAAAGACATCGCCAAAGCCGAAGAGCAGACGATTGCAGGCCTTGAAGCCGCTAAGGGCTATATTCGGCGTGAGTTGAAGGAGCGAATGGGTGTGCGCCACGTTCCCGAGCTGAGTTTCCTGGCCGACCGGTCGGGACGTTTCCAGGCGCGCATCGAGCAGTTGATGAGCCGAGGCCGCAAAACCACAACATCAAGCAAGTCTGCTGAGCCGCCGCGAGGCGAGTTGCAGCCTGAGCGGTCTTGAGATTCCCCCTCAATCTGTTAGCCTTGTCCACTGAAGGATCTCCGCGCCCGGTTTGAGCGCGGAAGGCGAGCAGGCCCCGCCTGAATTCCCCTCCGCCTTGCAGGTAACCACGACCTTTGTCCTGCGCAACGCAGGCTGCTGTGCCTTGGAGTATTGCCGGAGATGGAGAACCCCGTGGAACCGCCGGTTCCGGAAAAAGCAGCCCGCCGGTCGTGGCGAATGCCGTGCTGGGCCACCATCGCCGAAGCGGCGGTCTTCCTCGCATTCAGCGTCTTTTTTATTGTCTATGGAGTCACGCCTCTACTGGGCGGCGACGGCCTGGGCCTGGTCGGCGCTGATGAACCGCGCTATGCGCAGATCGCGCACGAGATGCTGGTGCGCTTCGACGCCGCATCCACGCTGAAGGACCGGTTGAGCGCCTGTGTCACCCCCTATCTCTACGGCCACCCATGGCTTGAGAAGCCCGCGCTTTACTACTGGCGCGCGATGTTCATCTTCCAGGACTTCGGAGTCCATGACTGGGCCGCACGCTTGCCCTCCGCAACCTTCGCCTTCATCATGGCGGCGCTCATCTACCTTCACATGAGGCGCTTTCGTCCCGGAGGTCATTTGGATGCGGCGCTCATCACCGTTTCTTGCGCGGGTATCATGGCCTTCGCGCGAGGAGCTTCCACCGACATGCAGATGGCCGCTCCACTGGCCATTGGGTTGCTCGGTTGGTATGCGTGGTATGAAACCAACTCCAAATTCTGGCTCTACGATATTTATTTCTTCACCGGCCTGGCCACTCTCGCCAAGGGGCCGGTGGCGCCTCTTCTCGCATTCCTGATCATTGCCGCGTTTGCTTTCCTGCGCCGCGAGTGGAGCATCATTCGCCGTTCATTCTGGTGGCCCGGAGTAGTGCTTTACTTTGCAATGGTTCTTCCCTGGTTCATCGCGGTGCAGCATCAAAACCCCACGTTCTTCCGCGAATTCTTTCTCGAACACAACTTGCAGCGCTTCGCCACCGACCGTTACCAGCACAATCAGCCGTTTTGGTACTACTTTTTGGTCGTTCTCCTCGGCCTCATGCCCTGGACCGTCATAGCGGTTCGTGCTCTGATCGACGGCGTTCTCACCTCCATTGCAGAATGGAGGCTCCGCCGCTCCCGTGCCGGAAAGCCGTTGCCCAAGCGACCGGGCGACGCGTTTCCCGAATTCCTGGTGCTTTGGGCGCTCATCCCCGTTGTCTTCTTTTCCTTTTCGCAGTCAAAACTGCCGGGCTACATCCTTCCCGCTCTTCCGCCCATCACCATTCTTACCGGTGACTACCTCTATCGGCGCAGGCAGCCAGGCCTCAACCGATGGATACTGCTTGGTCATTCCCTGTTATGTGGCGCCATGACGTTGGTGGCTCTGCTCTTGCCCTGGTTTGTGGTTCATGGCGCAGCCATGCCGATCGCTAATGGCGCAGCCATACCGCCTGCTCATGCACTTGTTGCGGCTGTGTTGGCTGCAGCCGGTGCAGCGCTCCTCATCCTGGTTGTCACCAAGGGATATGGCGTGGCCCGCCTGCGGCCGGCAACATGCTGGATTCTGGTTGTGCTGGTCTTGTTTGTGTACGGCGTGGGCCCGTTTTGCGGCATTCCCGGAGTTAATTCAACCAAACGCGTCATTAACCTTCTCGATCGCACATACTCCGCGCGGCCCCTGGCCCAGCGAATTGCAGATTTGGTTCCCGCGAACGAGACCGTTGCGGTGTTCCGCGTTCGCCGGGACGCCGAGTACGGGCTCTCGTTTTATCGCAACCATGAAGTCGTCAACTACGACGAGAACGGGGTGCCCGCCGAGCAGCATATCCTTGTGGCGCGCATTCAGGGCCGCGGTGTGGACCTCGATACACAACTCGTACTCAGCGAGCTTCTTGAGGGCCGTCAATATGAGCCGCTCTTCGCCTGGCCGGAGCAGGGGCTTGAAGTGTATCTCGTCGGCAGTAAATAGATGCTTAACGACTTGCGGTGAAGTGCGCACTCGTGTCAATGTTGCCGGAAGGGGTTGGCGGAAACACGATTCGACACACACGGCATAGAGGGAGAATGCAGACTTCGGGCGGTTCCATCGAGATACTCGACCTTCGGCACTTCGCCGCCCCGGTCTTGCGCCCGGTGCTGGAGGCGGAGGGCGAGTTATGGACGGCTCGTCTCCACTGGGACTACCAGGCGTCGGCGCGTCTCCTCATGCAATATCTCGACAACCACATGCTCCCCGGCTATGCAGCGCTCGACTCGGGTCGCGTGATGGGCTACGTTTTCTGCGTCTATGAGGAAACCAAGGCCGTTATCGGCGATGTTTTTGCTCTGCAAACTGACACGAACGGAGAGGCACCGACGACCGAAGAAACTCTCCTCCGCCATCTGTTTGAATTGCTGCTCAATTCACCGCACGTCGAGCGCATCGAAGCACAGCTGCTTCTGCATCCCTCAGCCACGTTCGGCCAGATTTTCCGCGACGCAGGATTCGAGATCTTTCGCAGGCTCTTTCTGGTGCGGGCACTGCAGGGACATCTGAAGCCGCCCCAGTTCGATATACCCGCCAATTTGGAGTTCCGCGCATGGCGCGAAGCCGATCTCGCGCCGGCTGCGCGTCTCATTTGCGAAGCCTACCGCGACCATCCAGACAGCCTGATTAACGATCAGTACCGCTCGGTGCACGGCTCCATGCGTTTCCTGAACAACATTGTGCATTACGCCGGCTGCGGCAGTTTTTCCCAGCAGGCGTCCTACGTCGTGGTCGACAAGGCCAGCCGCGAACTGGCCGCTCTTGTCCTCGGTTCGCGAGTCAGCGGGCAGAGCGGACACCTGACCCAAGTCTGCGTCCACCCCGCCTTCCGCCGCCGCGGACTGGCCCGCATGCTCCTTGGCCACGCCGCGCACAGCTTTTCCCGCCTGGGCGCCACCGAGATTTCTCTAACCGTGACCGAGGCCAACTCCGAGGCCATCGAGCTCTATCAGGACGAAGGTTATGCCTGTGCGCATAGCTTCGATGCGGCGGTGTGGCAAAGGCATTTGCAATCCTGAAGGGTTCGCGAATACCCCGAAGGGCTCTCTCTGTTGTCGCGTAGACGATGCGACGAGCCGCTCGACCAATGGCTGGCTCTTGCAAATGTTTATGCTTTGGCGCTCGTCAACGCGCCCAAATCGGCAGCGAGCTTCTCGGTGCTGAACGCCTCAATCACATCGCCTTCCTTCACGTCTGTAAAGTTGGCGATGCCAATGCCGCACTCCATGCCATTGGTCACTTCGCGAGCATCATCTTTGAAGCGCTTGAGCGAGCCGATCTTCCCCTTGAAGACTTGCGTGCCGTCGCGCGTCACTCTCACTTCCGCGTCGCGGCGGATCACGCCATCCGTCACGCGGCAGCCGGCAATGGTGCCCACCTTGGGAATGCGGAAGACATTGATGACTTCGGCACGGCCTGCATAATTCTCCTTGAACGCCGGTTCGAGCAGACCCAGCATGGCCAGGCGAATCTCGTCCTGCAATTCGTAGATGATCGAATGCAAACGAATCTGTACGTTCTCCTGTTGAGCGAGCTCGGCCGCCTTGCGTTCCGGGCGCACGTTGAAGCCGATGATGATGGCGTTTGAAGCGGTCGCAAGCAGCACGTCGCTCTCGGTGATGGAACCGACGCCGGAGTGCAATACTTTCACCCGCACCTTCTCCGTGGACATCCTCACCAGCGAATCGGCGAGCACTTCCACGGATCCTGTGACGTCGCCCTTGATAATCAACGGCAGATCCTTCACGCCCGATTGGCGAACCTGTTCCGCCAATCCTTCCAGCGACACGCGGGAGCTCTTGGCAAGCTGCGAGTCGCGCTCTTTCATCTTGCGGTACTGCGCGATGCCCTTGGCCTTGTCGCGATCGGCCACCACAAGGAACGTATCACCGGCGTCGGGCATACTCTCAAGCCCCAGCACCTCAACCGGGGTGGAGGGGCCGGCTTCTTCGAGCGGGCGACCAAGATCGTCGAACATGGCCCGAACCTTGCCGAAAGTGTTGCCGACGATGTAGCTGTCATTCAGATGCAGCGTTCCATCCTGGACGAGCACAGTGGCAACGGCGCCGCGGCCACGATCCAGCTTGGCTTCGAGAACGCTGCCGAGGGCCTTGCGTCCGGGCGTGGCCTTGGGCGCTTTGATGTCGCTGACGAGGCAGATCATTTCGAGCAGCAAATCGAGGTTCAGGCGTTTCTTTGCGGAGACCTCGACAAACACCGTTCCTTGCTGACCCGCACCCGCCCATTCTTCCGGAATCAGGCCGCGATCGGCCAACTGCTTTTTGACGCGGTCGGGATTGGCCTCGGGCTTGTCGATCTTGTTTACGGCTACGATGATCGGAACTTCGGCAGCTTTGGCATGATCGATAGCTTCGAGCGTCTGCGGCATTACTCCGTCATCGGCCGCAACCACGATCACAACGATGTCCGTTACCTTGGCGCCGCGCGCGCGCATGCGAGTAAAAGCTTCGTGACCCGGCGTGTCGAGGAAGACGATCTCGCGCCCTGAGGCAGGCGAGCCTTCTTTGGAGAACTTCACCTTGTACGCGCCGATATGCTGCGTAATTCCGCCCGCTTCGCCTGCTGCAACGTGCGTTTCGCGGATCGCGTCGAGCAGCGAAGTCTTGCCGTGATCCACGTGACCCATCACGGTGACGACAGGTGACCGCGGCACTTCGAGTTCGTCGGAATTTTCGGCTTCGAGCACTTCTTCGATGGCCTGGTTGGCGATCTCCTCTTCGTAGCTGATGACGGTGGCCGCGGCGCCAAATTTGGCCGCCACGTCTTTCACCATCTCGGCATCGAGAGATTGATTCACCGTGACGAATACGCCTCCCATCAGCAGCGTTGCGATCAGGTCCTTGGCGCGGACATCGAGCTTCTCGGCCAGGTCCTTCACGCTGATGCCTTCCGTGACAGTAATGTCGCGGGTGATCGGCACCGGCTCCGTGCTGTATTGCGCGCCGCCATAGCGAGGCGGCGGCACAAAGCCCTTCATCGGGCCTTCTTTGGTCTTGGGGTATTGTTGCTTGCCTCGACCGCGGCCTCGCGAGCTGGCGCGCTGCGGGCGTGCGGCAGTTTCAGGAGGCGGCGCCCCACCTGCTCCAGGCCGCGCCCCAAATCCGGGACGTGCTCCGAATCCAGGCCGCGCTCCAAATCCGGGTCGCGCGCCCGGAGCTACCGATCCACCGGGGCCGGCAAATCCGCCCGGGCCGGAGCGTGTCGGGTGCTTGGGCCGTGGGCCTCCTGCGTATTGTCCGGGAGTGGATGGGCCGCCGGGGAATCGCTGACCGGGACCTGCTGGTCCACTCACCGGTCGACGATCGAAAATCGGTTTTCCGCGCTGTAGCCCAGTTCCGGTCGCTGCTGCGGGAGGCGGTGAGACGATGGACGCCTTGTAGACTGGCCGAGGACCGGTCTGCGGCATCACCATGCGGCGTGGCGCGGGCACAATCGGCTTGGCGATCTTAGCGGCGGCAGTTGTTGATTCCGCGGCAATCGCGGGAACAGCGCCTGCCCCGTCACCACTGGGAGCTTCGCCGGCCTGCGGCGTTGGCGCGGCTCGCTCGATCACGGCTGCAGAGGCCGCTGGAGCTTCAGCAACTGGAGGTGCAACAACGACAGGCGGCTTAACGGCGATCTTCTCTTCGCGCGCGGCCGGAGGCGTGGGTGGCTTTACGACTACGCCGGCCGGAGGTGGCGCCACAACTACAACCGGACGGGCAGCGGCCGCAACGCCAGCGGGAGGCTTTGCGACAACCGCGCCGACGGGTGGTCGAGAGGCAATCGCCGGGGTGGAGGGCGGAGCAGCGACAATCGGAGGCGCCGACCGCGGTTGCGGAACAATCTTGCGCGGCTCCGGCTTGGGCGGAGCGGCAGGTATCGCCACAATCGGGGCTGCGACAGCTGGCGCGGCAGGCTTCGGCGGCGTAACCGCAAGCGGCTTGCCCGGAACGCGCGCGTGGCGCGCCTCTTCTTCCTCTTCCCTTTTCTTGGCCTGGATTGCCTTGAGCACGTCTCCCGGCTTGGAGATGTGCGAGAGATCGATCTTGGGAGCAACCGGCTCAGCGCCGTGGCGGGCGTGCGCGCCGCCCCCGTGCGATGCCGTCTTTGCCTCATGCGCAAAATGCGCACGAACCTTTTCCGCCTCGTCCAGCTCCAGCGAGCTCGAGTGCGTCTTCCCTGCAGAAACGCCTATCCCCGGAAGAACGTCGAGAATCGCCCGAGACTTGACTTCCAGCTCTTTCGCGAGATCGTTGATACGAACCTTACTCATCCGCCTCTTTTCAGTTTGTGCCGCCTGATGGGCCGCTCAGTTTTTCATCGCTGCCTCATGACACTCAATAACGTGTTGCGTTTTGCCGGAGCATCCCTCACGCGAGGGCGAGCTCACTTGCGTTCTTCGCCGTTCGCTTCCGCTTCGTTCCCGGCCGCTTCGGCATCGTCCGCCGGCGGAACATTCTCCACCGCAAGTTCGGCTGCCGTTACGCCTTGCTCTTCAGTTTCGCTCTCAAGCGCGCTTTCTTCCTGGCTCGACGCGCCCGCCAGATCTTCATTGGCCTGCGCGGCGCGTACGGTCTCGGCTTCCTCCAAGACCTCAGCCGAGTTTTCAAGCTCCGCAGCGGCTGTATCGGCTACGGCTTCCGCAGTCGAAACCTCCGACTCGCCTTCTTTGGGCTGCTCGGTGGCTGCCGCAGCCAACTCCGCTGCCGCAGCTTCGCTTGCCTCAGCCGCCTGCGCCGCTTCAGCCTCCGCCTCAAAACGGCTGAAGTAGTTCCGTACCGCAACACCGATCTTTTCGAGCGTCTTTTCGCCGATGCCCGGAATTTCCTCGAGCTGCTCTGGAGTCATGTCGGCGAGGCCTTCAACGGTGGTGATTCCCGCCGTGATCAGCTTTTGAATAATGCTTTCGCCCAGCTCGGTCAATTGCTCAATCGGAGTGGTGGCAGGGCCGGCCAGAGCCTGCATCTGCTGCTCGACCTCCTGGCGCTTCTCCTCTTCGCTCTTGATGTCGATCTTCCAGCCAAGCAACTTCGCCGCCAGGCGCACGTTTTGGCCCTTCTTGCCAATGGCCAGCGAAAGCTGCGTGTCGTCGACGATCACTTCCAACTGCTTGTCAGTCAGGTCGGTGATGGAGACGCGGCTGACCTTTGCCGGCTGCAGCGCTTTTTCCGCGAAGGTCGTAATCTCATCGCTGAATTCGATAATGTCGATCTTTTCGCCGCGCAGTTCGCGGATAATCGACTGCACGCGCATGCCCTTCATGCCCACGCATGCGCCCACGGGGTCCACATCCTTGTCGCGGCTCTGCACGGCGATCTTGGTGCGCTCGCCGGCCTCTCGCGCGATGGCGCGGATCACCACGGTGTTGTCGTAGATCTCCGGAACCTCTGACTGGAACAGGTTCGAAACCAGCTCCGGCGCGGCACGGCTCACGATCACCTGCGGCCCCTTGGCTGCGCGATCTACCTTGATCAGCACCACACGCACGCGCTCGCCCACGCTGAATTGCTCCAGCCGCGACTGCTCGCGCTTGGGGCAGCGGGCTTCAGCCTTGCCGAGGTCGAAGATCACGTCCTGGCCTTCGAGGCGTTTCACCGTCGCGTTCAGCACTTCCTTCTCGCGGTGCGCATACTCCTGGAAAACCGTATCGCGCTCGGCCTCGCGCACCTTCTGGAAGATGATCTGCTTGGCCAGTTGCGCGGCGATGCGGCCCAGCGGGCTGGTGTCGCGATAAATGCGGATCTCGCTTCCCACTTCCACGCCGGGAGCCATCTCATTGGCCTCCGTAAGCGTGATCTGGTTCACGGGATCTTCGATCTGTTCCTCGTCGGCGACCACCGTTTTGTAAATGTAGGCGGTGATCTCGCCGGTATCCTTGTTCAGTTCCCCACGCATGTTCTCCTGGGTCTTGTAGAACTTACGTGTCGCCAGGGCAATAGCTTCCTCGACCGCGCCCACGACAATGGCGGGATCGATGCCCTTCTCGGAACTCAGAAGCTCGATACTCTGATACAGTGCGCTCGTTGCCATACTCGTTTTTTGACTCTCTTATGTTCGTTCCGCGCCGCCTGGCTCGCTTGGCCTCGCGGTCGCGCTGTTTTTTCAAGTTCTTGTGCGAGCCGCAGCTTTCAGTCCGCGCACTCACAAGCTGGAAGCTAGTAGCCAGAAGCTATTAGCTCGTCTTTCAAATCTCCGGCACCAGATTCGCCTTCTCGATGTTGCTCAGGGCGATCTCCACCGTGTTTACTCCCGCCTTGCGGCTCTTGCTGTTCTGCTTCACGCCCGCCAGGTCGATCGTTATTCTCCTTGTCTTGGACGAGGGTTGTTCTCCTGCCAAGAGTCTTCCCTGCCAGTGCCGGTTGTTGCGGATCGGTTCAAAGGTCTGCACTTTCACCAGGCAGCCGGCAAACCGCTCGAAATCCTCGGGCCGGCTCAGCTTCCGATCCAAGCCAGGCGAACTGGCCTCCAGCGTGTACTCGGCGCCGGGAACCAGGTCTTCCACGTCGAGCAAAACTCCAAAATCGCGGCTGAACGCCGCGCAGTCTTCGTGCGTCACGCCAGAAAGTTGTTCGATGCTGAGCGAACCTTCTCTCAGCCTCTCCGGCAAGTGCTTCGCACCGTCCTTGTTTCGGACTGCATCCAAGTGCGCTTTCAGTTCTGCCCGGCCCGCGGCGTTTTTTTCGAGCGAAACGCGCAACGTGCGTTCTTTCTTTGAACCGGCAAACTCGATCTCGACCACTTCGAGTCCATGCGAAGCCGCCACTCGCTCCGCCGCATTCCGGATTTCGTCCAAGCCAACCGCCATCAAACCCTGCTGCAAAACGACGGCCTTTTCACCCGTAACCCATTGATTTCAGGTGATTTTCGGGTGCAATTTGCCGCAAATAAAAAGTGGGCGATGAGCCCACTCCTCTCTCCGCCAGCCGGTGCGCACACGGAATAACCTGACGGACAAATTCGTCTGCATGGCTAGAATACCGCGAAATGGGCCGAATTTCAATGGGGACGCTTTCCGGAGTAGGGTGATAGTGGATGGCGATCCCTCCCGGCTCGGACTCACTTACACCCGTCACTCAAGCGAGCAGCGAAGCCCTGCATGCCGAAGTCGCGGCAAAAGTCTCCCACCCCAACGCCGGTATCTTCGGCCCCGCATCCCTCAGTTGGCGCATCAATCGCGAATCGGCACTATTCCTCGGCGCCGGCCGCGCCGCGATCCTGCAGTTGGCACACCCATGGGTAACCGCCTCCCTTGCCGAGCATTCCACAGTGATGAATCGCCCCATCGACCGTTTTCACAACACATTTCGCATCGTCTTCACCATGATCTTCGGCTCGTTAGACCAGGCACTGGCTGCGGCCCGCCACCTGCATGTGCTACACACACGGATTCAGGGTGAAATGCCGGAGGACGTCGCGCATTGGGAAAAAGGCTCGCGCTACCAGGCCAACGAGATCGGTGCGCTGCGGTGGGTTTTCGCCACGCTCGTTGAGAGCGCCGTCTTTGCATGCGACTGCACACTGCCGGCACTATCGCCAGCGGAGCGCGAAAGTTATTATGCCGAGTCCAAAACGCTGGCCAGCCTCTTCGGACTTCCCGCCGCATCGCTGCCCGAGAATTGGGCAGCTTTCACCTCTTACAACCGGAAGATGCACGCCTCCGGCGAATTGGGGGTCAGCGGAACCGCACGACAGATGGCGCACAATCTGCTTCGGGGTGCAGGCTCATGGGTAAAGCCTCCGTTCTGGTATCGGGCGATGACCATCGAGTCGCTTCCGGAGCGCTTCCGCGAGGAGTTTGATCTCCCCTTTGGCGCGAAGGAACAGCGAGCCGCGGCGCGCGCCGGTCGACTTCTGCCCCGGTTTTACCGCCGGCTTCCTGCGTCCATCCGATTCGTCGGACCGTGGCACGAGGCGCAGGCGCGGCTGGCTCAATGTCCAGTCGGCTCGCTCACACGATGGAGCAACCGATTCTGGATCGGCCGGTCGTTATTACCGTTCGCATGAATCATTGCGAATGCTTCATTGTTAGCGGCCCAAAGTTGTAACGGGACTTCTCGATTTGCTTTGCGCGCCGCAGAACGAGGCGCGACAATAACGAAATGAAGGGTCTTCATCTTTCCGCCTTGGCTCTGCTTGCTTGTTGCTCCGCATTGCCTCAGCTCCGAGCGCTGGACAAGCAGCCTGCAGGCGTTTACCACGCTCGCCGCGTTGCGCTGGCGGCCAGGCTCAATAGCGGCGTGGCTGTCTTCTTCGCGGCAGAAGAATCCCAACTCGATTTCATGCCTTATCGGCAGGATTCGAATTTCTACTATCTCACCGGCTGGAATGAGCCCGGCGCAGCCCTGATGATCGTGAGCGACGCACCTCAGGCCACCTCGCCTCGCACGTACAAGGAAATTCTCTTTCTTCCGGCGCGCAATCTGCGCATGGAAAAGTACACAGGCGTTAAGATGGACGCGGCAACTCCCGGCGTGCAGGAAGCCTCAGGCCTGGATCAAGTTGAGCCAATGGCCGAATTGCCCGCGGAGCTCAACCAGCTTGTCTCCGCCGACCGCTCGCTCGTCAACAATCTGTGGGCGCAGCCGGATTCAGCCCAGGCCAAAGCTTTGCTCGGTTTTGCCGGCGTCGCGCTCGGAAACTCAGACGCGCCGCCGCTGCATGACGCTACCAGCATGGTGATGCCGCTGCGCCAGACTAAGGACGAAGGCGAGATCGCACTCATCAAGAAAGCGTCTGCTGCGTCGATTCTCGCTCAGCGCGTCATGATGCAGTGGTGGGTCAAGCCGGGAATGACCGAGCGCGCCATCGCCGGAGCCATGACCGCCGTGTGGATGGAGAATGGCTGTGAGCGGCCCAGCTATTCACCGATCGTAGGCTCGGGGATCAATTCAACGGTTCTGCATTACTCGGAAAACGACCGCACCATGCAGGACGGCGATATTCTCCTCGTCGACGCGGCCTGCGAGTACTCCATGTACGCCGCTGACATCACTCGCACCGTTCCAGTCAATGGCCATTTCAGCCCGCGGCAGCGCGAAATCTACTCCATCGTGCTCGGCGCTCAGCAGGCCGCCATCGACGCTTTTGTGGCCGGCAAATCCTCCATCAACGATCGCGACCGCCAGGACCCGAACTCGCTCGACACGGTGGCTTACAACTACATCAATACTCATGGGAAAGATCTGCACGGCCAGTCGCTGGGCCAGTATTGGCTTCACGGCCTCGGACACATGATGGGCGCCGATGTGCACGATCCCGCCAACTACCCTGTTGTTCTGAAGCCGGGCATGGTCTTCACCATCGAACCGGGTATCTACATTCCCGAAGAAAGACTCGGCGTGCGCATCGAGTGCGATTTTCTGGTCGGCCCTGACGGCAAGTTGACCGATCTCGATGCCGCGCTGCCCCACACCGCCGATGAAGTCGAAGCCGCTATGCACGCAAAATAAATTGCGTGAAGAGCAAAATGGCCTGTGGGTGCAGCATGAATCCTGCTTGAACGATATGAGTCTAGACCCGCGCGATGCGATGCCTTCCGATCAACTAGAAACGCTCAGCCGCGTCTTCAGCGAACAACTTCTTGCGTGCCTCGATGAGTGTGCGCGTGGGCGCACAGGCCTTTTCTCGGAGCTGGTTGACGGGGAAGAAGAGAATTCCTGGCCAGAAGCTGCGCGCCTGCGCGAGCTCGCTGTCGCCCTTCAAAACGTTTTTGCCCAACACGAGGAACGGAACGCGCTCTGCGACGAGTTCCTTGACCTATGCACAATCCATGGCGAGAGCCATCCCGGCGAGCGCAAGCTCGCGCGAGCTTTTTTGGCGCGGATTGAGCGCGGGGAAGTAGGAACGCCTACGCAGGAAGAACGCAAACCGTGGTGAAACAGAGAGGCCGATTCCCTCTCCATGAGAGAATCGGCCCATAATTCTACCGACAAGCGATGGTCAGAATCGCACGCCCACCGTCACCGGAATCAGCTCCGTAGTTCCAAGCCCATTGCTCTGAGAGATTGGAGGAGTGTGCACGTACAAGTAGCGAGCTTCTGCAAAAAGCTCGGAATTGCCGGCGGTATCGGGCCCGTACATATCGCCGCCCAGCTTGTGATAAAGTCCCAGTCCGATGTTGCCTCCCCATTGATTGGAAGTAATCGAGAGAACATTCTCCGGCACCTCGTATCCATAGAGGTCGCAGCACTCGTAATCGCTGAAGTTTGTCGACTTGTGGTAAAAGCCGAAACCGCCAACCAGGTAGGCGCCGTTATGCCACTTGGGCGTGAGATCGATGACCGGAGAGCCGGTGATCGAATTAAAGTGGGCATCGCCCGACTGTGTGCCGACCGCTGAAATGAATGCGCCCGGCAGTTTGTCGTCCATAAACTGGTACTCCAGCAGCGTGGAAAACACTTTGGAGAACCGGAAGCCCGCGCCGACGGTAAAGTTTCCGCCCCATGTGATGTAGGGCGTGTCATTTCCTACCGGCCCGTTGAATCCGCCGCCGGCTTCAAATGCGAGGGTATGGTGAAAAATCCCGTGATGGCCGCCTCCGCCTTCGCCGCCCTGCCCGTATTGGCCGCCGGCCCCGCCGCCAAACGCCGCACCGCCGGCGAAAGCTGGATTGCCAGGCAGTGAGAAATCGGCGAGCTGCACTCCCGAATCGCTGAGCCCGGTTCGACTCGAAGAGTAGCTGGTGCTATCGAAGGGGCTGTGCGTGAATTGATCGATGGTCGGGGCGGGGGAAGGAGCAGATTGCGCTGCGGTAAAACCGGTCGCAACCAAACCCGCGACTGCCATCAGACCTGCGCGCCGGATCGGCGAGATCAATCGGGCGAAAGACATGGAAACCACCTCAAACGCTGAATTTTGTGCAACTTCCGGGAAGGAAATGGCCTGTCAATTCAATTAGACACCGAATGCCGTCAGAGGTTGCTTTTTCCGGCAAGCCGATTCCCTTTGCATGAGACGGGCATCGCGCCGGGTCTCGGCAAGTGCATCTTCGGGACCTCAAACCCGGGCCTCCCCAAACCTGGCTGGCTCCTCCAGCCCGCTACCCCTGGATGTCGAACTGCTCCGGGTGCAAAGTCGGATCGCTCTTCACCAGCACGTTCTTGCCTACCAGTTCCTCGAAGTCGTTCAGCCAGCGATTGCCGTTGGCCTTCAGAGTCTTCACCGTCTCGGGATTTACGCGCAGCATTACGTCAGCATTTTCAAAATGCTTCCGCATCTTGCGCATCTCGATGTAGATCTCGTTGCACACGGTGGCCGAGCTCTTCACCATGCCGGTCGCCTGGCAGGTGGGGCAGGGAACGCTAAGCGTCCGCTCCAGCGACTGTTTCACGCGCTTGCGCGTGATCGCCACCAACCCAAAGTCGTTAAACTGCAGCACCTTGGTCGGAGCGCGGTCGCTCTTCAGCGCCTCTTCGAGTGCGGCCATCACCTTGAACCGGTTCCTGCGCTCATCCATGTCAATGAAATCGATGACGATAATGCCACCGAGATCGCGCAACCGAATCTGGCGCACAATCTCCGGCACTGCGTCGAGGTTGGTTTTGAGAATCGTATCTTCAAGCCGCGCCGACTTGCCGACGTATTTGCCGGTATTGATGTCGATGGCGACCAGTGCCTCAGTCTGGTTGATCACAATCGATCCGCCTGACTTCAGCCAGACCTTTGAGCGCAGCGCCTTTGAAATCTCTTCCTGAATGCCGAAGTGCTCAAAGAGCGGCACTTCTTTGGTGTAGAGCTTCACGCGCCGCACCAGCGAGGGAGAGAAGCGGTTGAGGAAACGCACAATGCGTTCGTAATCCGATTCCGTGTCGACCCAGATGTTGGCAAAGTTGGAACTCACCTGGTCGCGCAGAATGCGCTCAATGAGCGATAGATCGTGGTAGATGAGGGCCGGCGACTTCGAAGATTCCGAACGCTGCTTGATATCGTTCCACAGGTTCATCAGGAAGCGCAGATCGGCACGCAACTCATCTTCTGAAGCGCCTTCAGCAGCGGTCCGCACGATAAAACCGCCGGGGGCATCGCCACGCTCGTTGGTCAAAATCCGCTTGAGCCGATGGCGTTCCTCTTCTGAAGCGATCTTCCGGCTCACGCCTACGTGCGTCACGGTCGGCATAAAGACCAGGAATCGCCCGGGCAGCGCGATGTGACTGGTAATGCGCGCGCCTTTCTTTGCGATTGGCTCCTTGGCAATCTGCACCAGGATTTCCTGACCGGACTTCAGCAAGTCGGAGATGATCGGCAGGTCCGAGGTCTGTGCCGAGCGGCGCGATGGCCCGCGCCGGCCGCCCTGCGCGCCGCGGCCACGCTGTCCACGGCCCCCGCGGTCGCGCCGTTCGCGTCCCGGGACTGCAGGCGCGCCGGTCGAAGTCTCTTCTCCCTCGACTTCGTCTTCCTCCACGCCCCCTTCGTCAAAGTTCTTCTGGATGCGGTGGTCGAGATGAGCTTCCTGCAGCATTTCGCCCAGGTCGCCGCTGCGGAGGTGGCTGGGAATCGTTTCTTCCTCGTAATCGTCGGTGTCGTGCACCTCCGGCTTGTGCCGGCGTCCATGGGGCGCAGCCTCGAGTTCCTCGCCTTCGATGACTTCTTCTTCAACCACACCCTTCCCGGGCGCGTAGGTCGAAGCCGGGGAGGTTGCTGCGGGTTTCGCGGCTTCTGCATCGGCTTCTTTCTTTTTCTTGCCAAAACCGAAGAGCTTGAATCCGCTGGGAGACGACGGATCGATCCGATGCGAAGCATCTGCATCTTCTTCTGGCTCTGCCGCGTTCTCGTTCGGCGCACCGTGCTCGGATTCGGCATAGTCGCTGCCGCCTGGTGCGGGAAGTTCATCATCGGTGAGCGTTTCGAGAGCATTCGAGGCAAGCTCTTCCTCTTCAAATTCAAAAGGAGCTTCCTCTGGATCTCTCAAATCACTTTCATGAAGCTCTGCCACCGGCGATTCGGTCTCTTCCAGAATCTCTTCCTGCCGAGTTTCCTCCAGAGGTTCCTCGGCCAAGCTCTCTTGTGAAGCTTCAATGGGAGCTTCGGATTCGCGGCGGCGCAATGAGAGCGACTCGCCCGGCAAAAGCCCGCTGCCATCCCACGCCAAGGGTGCTTCGATAAGAGTTGAGGGCTTGAATGTACTCGCCGGGCGGCGCGGCGTCTGGGATTCCGGTGCAACCTTTGCGCTGTCGGTACCCGGCGCACTGCCATACTTCGAAAGCGACTCACCGGGGAGGACAAACGGCGCCGGTGCATGATGCCCGCGCTGTTCCGGCGAGGCTCCCGCGGGTTGAGTCGCCGGAGACGCTTCTGGAGCGACCTGCGATTCCGAACTGCGATCGGATACCGGTTCGAACTCATTGCGATTTGCAGGCAGATCGCCCGGCCCGCGCCCCCCACGCCTGCGGCGCCGGCCACGAAAGCGGCGCGAGCCTGCTTCGTCCGATTCCTGCTCGGGGCCCGGCTGCTCCTGCCCGCCCGGGGCTGACGATTGCGATGATTCGATGGCATGCGTCCTGGTTTCTTCTAAGGGCCGAAGCTCAGGTCGCGGCTCAAATCTGTTTTGGTCGCGGCGCGGACCGCGCTCTTCCTGGCGGGCGCTCCTGCCCGCTGAAACCTCGGAGGCGCCGTTGCTCTCGATCCCATGGGGATGCTTAACTTCGCGAGGAGCTTGCCCGGCCCCGCTCGCCGCTGCACGCTCTATTTCGTCGGTTTCTTCCTGATCCTCGAGCTCGATGAAGTCGGTTACATAAAGGAATGCGTCGCGCTCAAGCCCCAGATCGACAAAGGCCGACTGCATGCCGGGTAGCACGCGTGTAACGCGTCCGTTGTAAATGGAACCCGCGAGGGTGTATTCGTTTTCGCGTTCGTAGTAGATTTCCGCGAGTTGGTCGTCTTCAAGAATCGCAAGCCGCGTCTCATGCGGCGTGCTTGAAATACAAATTTCCTTAGCCATCGTACCTTTCCGTCCGGCAGCCTATGGCTGTCGGTACACGCGGCAAGGTCGGATGGGACGCGCACGATCGGCGGAGGAATGGATAGGCGGATAACCGGAGAAATGCCCCCGTGGCGGCCTCATTCTCGAGACCCTTCTTGAGGGCGGCGAACCAATACGGATGTTGGTAAGAACAAGCCGAACGGGCTGCTGGTTGTGGTCGTCCGATGACAGAGAGTTTGTGGCCGTCGCCACTGGAAATTCAAGGACCGAAATCTCCAGTGGGGCCGTTTGACCCGCGGCTCTCGCAAAGAGTTCTCGCGCCAGCAAACAGAGGAATCCGATTCCCCAACGTACTGCGCGATCCTTGCAATGAGCGAGCCGCATGGGTGCTTCCCGTCTCTGCGTACTCATAAACCCAATCCTGCCGAGCGCGATCCATCGGGACCATGCCGGCAAAGCGCTTTTCAAAATACATCTCTCGCCGCCTGTAACAATCGCCTGATCGTTTTCAGCGCGATGCGAGAGCCAAACCTTTGGGACGACACCTCAATCGAAGAGATCGAGATGCGTCAATTAACGAACCTGCGCATGCGGACATTCATCGCCACGCCCAGCGCCAGGAACGTAAACAGCACCGAAGATCCACCGTAACTCATTAAAGGTAAAGGGATTCCGGTGACGGGCATCAACCCGATGACCATGCCAACGTTGACCGCAATCTGAAAGGTCAACACAGCCACTATTCCAATAATAATGAGGGAACCGGGCAGGTCGGCGGCTGTTTGAGCGTTTTGAATCAAACGCATCAATATAAGGAAGTATAGCAGCAGGACAAAAAACGCACCCACAAAGCCATGCTCCTCGCTGAATGCGGCAAAGATAAAGTCCGTATAGGGAATCGGCAGAAAATAACCCTGGGTTTGAGTGCCCTTCTCCAGCCCCTTGCCCCAAACGCCGCCCGATCCAACGGCAATCTCCGATTGCAGCACCTGGTAGCCCGACCCATGGGGATCGTTGCCCGGATTGATGAAACTTGTGAGCCGCGCCTTCTGGTAAGGCTTCAGGATCTTGCCGCTCGTCCAGGCTCCGCCCACCAGAACTGCGCCCACCGTGATCAGGATCAAGCTTTGCCGCAAATTGATC
>Ga0181535_10001450_pt1 | contig 31028 bp, 25 predicted proteins | sample PEATcosm2014_Bin_44_FD_119774 | JGI IMG/M metagenome (GOLD analysis project Ga0181535, IMG submission 119774) | Peatland microbial communities from MTU Mesocosm Facility, Houghton, MI, USA - PEATcosm2014_Bin17_30_metaG | ecosystem: Environmental > Terrestrial > Soil > Wetlands > Peat | place... | reverse complement strand
GCGGCACGTTTACCGCTTCCGCCTCGAGCTCGACCGGCGGGAGTTCGTTGTATCTGTGCTACGACGCCGGTACCGCTACCGAAGGCACCAGCAATAACTTTGAGGCGGTCAACGCGAGCGGCCTCATTGCCGGCTTCTGCAAGGTGAGTGGGACCCAATACGGCGAGACGTTCTCGGGCACGGCCTACGACCTCTTTACGTTTTCCGGGGCGACGCAGACCGAGTTTTTCGCCATTAACGACAGTGGCGCCATTGGCGGCGACTATATTGTCGGCGGCGTAAATGAGGCCTTTATTTGCTCCGCCTCCGAGGTGGCAAGCGCCATCAGCGGCGGCGTCAATGTCAACGGCGTTTATACTCTCAGCGGCTGTGCCACTTACAATGCCAGCAACGCCGTCACCATGGGGCTGACAGATCCAAACGCCGGGGCAACCATCACCCAGGTATACCTCTCAGGTATGAATAACCTGGGCGATTTTGTCGGTGTCTTCACCGACAATGACACCGGGACGTTCTCTTTCGTGGCTGAGCCGGCCGCGATCGGTACTCCTGAGCCGGGCACCATGGCGCTGTTCGGCGTCGCGGGCGGTGCATTGCTGCTGGTGCGGAAGCGTCGCAAGTCGTAACCGACTCTGGTTTCCCTTTTTCGTTTTGTGGGGCAGGTTGATTAACTGCGCGCCGATTGTCAATCGGCGCTGCCGGGCAAGGCCCCGGTTCCAGCCGCCCGCCACTCACGCTCCCCTTATTGGCCTGCCAGCGTGCTCCGTTTGCGCCCGAAGGGGAAGTAAATCGCGAAGCCGATCGCCAGCCAGACGAAAAACCGGATCCATGTGAGCAGCGGCAGGCCCATCGCCAGCACCACGCAGCACACGATGGAAATCATCGGGAAGAGCGGCACCAGCGGCACGCGGAACGACCTCGGCCTCTCCGGCTGCTTCTTGCGCAGCACGATCACCCCCACCGAAACCAGCGCGAAAGCGAACAGCGTGCCGATATTGGAAAGCTCGGCGAAGGTGTCGATGTCCCAGATACCGGCCGGGATGCCCACCACGAACCCCGCAATCCAGGTGCTCACGTGCGGTGTCTGGAACCGCTTGTGCACCTTCGAGAACAGCGACGGCAGCAGCCGGTCGCGCGACATTGCGAACCAGATGCGTGCCTGGCCATATTGATACACCAGCAGCGAGGAAAGCATCCCCATCAGAGCGCCGGCGGTGACGATGAGGCGCAGCCGGTTGTAGCCGAGCGCCTTGAGCGCGTCGGCCACCGGTGAATCCGTGTTCAGCGTCTGGTAGTTGGCGATGCCGGTGAGCACCAGCGAGACCGCGCCATACAGAATGGTGCAGATGATCAGCGTGGCGATGATGCCGATCGGCAGGTCGCGTTGCGGGCGCTTGCATTCCTCGGCCGCCGTGGAAACGGAATCGAATCCGATGTAGGTGAAGAAGACGATGGACGCGCCGGTGAGCACGCCGGAGAAACCGTGCGGTGCGAAGGGATGCCAGTTCTGGGTCTTGATCGCCCCTGCCGCTCCCAGGCAGAAGATCACGATGGCCGCCATCTTGATCAGCACCATGGCGGTGTTAGTTTCGGCACTCTCGCGCACGCCGCGCACCAGCACCAGGGTCACCAGCATGGTGATCAGCAGGGCAGGGATGTTGAACCAGCCCGCCGGCCCGCCCTGCGCGGGAAACGGCGGATACGCCAGCTGCGACGGCAGGTGAACGCCCAACAGGTTGTCGCATAAATCCTGCAGGTAGGCCGAGAACCCCACCGCCACCGACATGTTGGAGACCGCGTATTCCAGAATGAGGTCCCAGCCGATAATCCAGGCCACGATTTCGCCGAGGATTGCATAGGAATACGTGTACGCGCTGCCGGCCACCGGAATCATGGAGGCCAGCTCGGCGTAGCAGAGCCCTGCGAAGAGGCAGGCAATGGCCACCAGCACGAAGGAAAGCGTGATCGCGGGTCCGGCGCCCGGCCGCCCCAGTTGCGATCCCGCGTGCGAGCCGGACACCATCAGGTCGATCACGGTGGCGTTCAGAATCGATTTGACCGCCACCACTTTGCCCGCGGCAGCGGTCCCGGTGAGGGTAAAGATGCCGGAGCCGATCACCGCGCCGATGCCCAGGGCGGTCAGGCTCCACGGGCCCAACGTTTTCTTCAGGCGCTTGTCGGGATCATCGCAGGCCGCGATCAAAGCATCGATGCTTTTGGTTCGAAAAAGACTCACTCGAGAATCTCTCGGCCTGGGAAGTGGGGCGAACCGGTGTTTCTTGAGCTACCTGCCTTGCCGGCGGGCGGACTCGGACGGATGAGGCCGGCTTCTCCGCAACGCGCTCATCCGGCCCTCGGGCAACGTCGTTACCGCTTGCGCTGGCCCTGTACCTGGCGGCGAATCCTCTTCTTCAGAGATCCGCGTGCCACGCCGGCGGCGCGTTTTGCTTTGGGGGCTGCTTTCTTGCGCGCCGTCCGCTTCAGTTTCTTCCGTTCCAGCTTGTCGGTTACCTTCGTGGTATTCATCCGTTCCTTTTCAGTCCCGCGTATTTTTCCACCAGCTTTTTCAAGCCGTAGCGAGGGAAATTAACTGTGATCTTAGCATTATCGCCATCGCCTTCGCGGCGCACCACGGTGCCGGTGCCGTACTTGGGGTGCTCGACGATCATGCCGGCGCGAGCCCCTCTGCGAATCGGAGGCGGGGGCGGCAGTTGCCGCGTCGGCAGCGGAGGGCCGCCGGCCAGCGGGACCACCGGCGCCTTCTGACCGCCGAAAGCGATCCCTCGCTGCTCGAAGAATTGCGAGATGTTGGCCACCGAGTTGTAAGTGGTTCCCGTGAACGTGTTGCGCCGCGCGTTCTGGCGCGCCGCGGACCGCTCGGCCGTCAGGTCCACTTCACCAGGCTCGTCCTGCGGCCCCAGATTCACCTGCAGTGCTTCGGGAATCTCGCTCAGGAACCAGGACGCGGTGGAGCGCTCCTGTTCTCCTCCGCCGTACCGCCGGCGGAACTTGGCCCAGGTCAGGATCAGCCGGCGCCGCGCCCGCGTCATCCCCACGTAGCAAAGCCGCCGCTCCTCTTCCAGTGCCTGTTCCGAGTTCATCGAGCGGCTGTGCGGAAACAGGCCCAGTTCCATGCCCGTGAGGAACACGACCGGGAACTCCAGCCCCTTGGCGTTGTGCAGCGTCATCAGCGTGACCGGGGCGCGTTCATCGTAGGTATCGGCTTCCGCCACCAGGGCTGCGTGATCCAGAAAATCGGACAGGGACTCGCCGCGCGATTCGGCCTCGGCCGCGGCGCTGATGAGTTCGTCCAGGTTCTCCAGGCGCGCCTCGGCATCCGGCGTCCGCTCCTGCTCCATCATTTTGCGGTAGCCCGTGCGCTCCAGCACGAATCGAATCACCTCCGGCAGCGGGGACGAACTGGCCACCAGCGAGATGTCCTGAATCAGATTGCGGAACAGCACCAGCGAGGATTGGGAGCGGGTGGAGAGCCCGCGGTCGTCCACGACGCGCTGGATGGCGTCCCACAGGCTCAGCCCGTGCTCGCGCGCGTGCCGCTCAATCTGCTCCACCGTCGTCCGGCCGATGCCCCGCGCCGGAGTGTTGATGATGCGCAGCAGGCTCGTCGAATCGCTCGAGGAAACCGCCAGCCGCAGGTACGCCACCGTGTCCCGGATTTCCGCGCGCTGGTAAAAACTGAAACCGCCGACCACTTTGTAAGCGCGCCCATAGCGCCGCAGCGCTTCCTCAATCTGCCGCGACTGGGAATTGGTGCGGTACAGCACCGCGACATGGTCTTCGGGATTGGCAACCAGGTGCTTTTCGATGGTGTCGGCGACGAACAAAGCCTCGTTCTCCGCGTCGAAACCAGCGTACAGGCCCAACAGGTCTCCCGCCGCCGCATCTGTCCACAGCTTCTTGCCCTTCCGCTCCTTGTTGTTCTCCACCACCGCGGAAGCCGCCGCCAGGATGTTCTTGGTCGAGCGGTAGTTCTGCTCCAGCCGGATCACCTTCGCGTTGGGAAAGTCGCGCTCGAAATCGAGAATGTTGCGGATGTCCGCCCCGCGCCAGCTGTAGATGGACTGATCTTCGTCGCCCACTACGCACACGTTGCGGTGCTCCTCGGTCAGCAGGCGCATCAGTTCGTACTGGCTGCGGTTCGTATCCTGGTATTCGTCCACCATCATGTGGCTCAGGCGCCGGTTCCAGGTTTGCCGCGTCGCGTCGTCGTGCCGCAGCAGGCGCACCGCCTCCAGCAGCAGATCGTCGAAATCCAGCGCGTTGGCGCTTCGCAGCGCCTTCTCGTAGTCCTCGAACACCGCCGCCAGGGCCTCGCCCTGCTTGTTCACCGCCTGCTTATAGAGATCCGCCGGGCTCTGGTTGGTGTTTTTCGCGTGGCTGATGCCCGCCAGCGCGGAGCGGTGCTGCATGAACTCCTTCTCGTCCAGCCCGAGCGAGCGGAAAGCCGACTTGACGAGCGCGATCTGGTCGTCGTCGTCATAGATGCTGAACCGGCGTGTGAAGCCGGGGCGGACGCGCGCCAGGGGCTCACCGTCGCTGCGCAGCAGCCGCACGCAGAAGGAATGGAAGGTGGAAACCCGCGGCTCGGAATCGAGGTGGGTGTCGGCCAGCAGCGCCGCCACCCGCTCGCGCATCTCGCCAGCCGCCTTGTTGGTGAATGTCACCGCCAGGATGGCAGACGGCGGCACATGCCGGGAAGCAATGATATGCGCGATGCGGTGCGTGATAACCCGTGTCTTACCGCTTCCCGCCCCCGCGAGGATTAGTAGCGGTCCTTCCGTGCAACTCACCGCTTCACGCTGCTGCGGATTGAGCCCTTTGAGAAAATCCATTCGGTGGGACCCCTTATTTTATCATGCTGCCCTCATCCGGACCGGACATGCCGGTACCGCGCCCAACTAATAACCCAATTTCTTGTCCACCAAATTCTGCAGCGGCTGGCCCTGGTGAAAGCGCGCGAAATTATCCAGGAAGAATTGCATGGCGCGGTCCAGCCAGTCCGCGGTATGATCCGCCGTGTGCGGCGAGAGCAGCACGTTGTCCAGCCCGTAGAGCGGGTGGCCCTCTGGTAGCGGCTCGGTCTCGAACACATCCAGCGCCGCGCCCCGGATGCGGCGTTCGGAAAGCGCGCGCACCATAGCTCTTTCATCAATTACCGGTCCGCGCCCGAGGTTGATAACCACGGCCGTTGCCTTCATCGCGGCGAACTCCCGCTCGCCGATCAGGCCGCGCGTTTCCACCGTAAGCGGCGCGGCCGCCACAATGTAATCCGAGAGCGCAATCATTTCGAGCGCCCGCTCCGGGGTATAAATCTGATCGGCGTAAGCGTCCCCGCCGGCGGGAGGCACACGCCGCTTCACCGCGACCACCCGCATTCCTATCGCCCGCGCGCGGGCAGCGACCGCGTGGCCGATGTCCCCGTAGCCGATGATGCCCACCGTCTGCCCGGCGATCTCAGCCACATCAAACGGTTCCCACCTCCCCGCCTCCTGGTTGCGGATCATGCGCCGCAGATCCTTGGCGAAAAACAAAATGCCGGCCAGCGCGAACTCGCCCAGCGATTCGCTGAACACCCCGGTGCCGTTGGTCAGAGGCACCGCGCTTTCCGCCAGCTCGGGAAACAGCACCCCGTCCAGGCCCGCCGACCGCGTGTGCACCCAGCGCACGCGCGGGCACTGCAGAAAGACTTCGCGCAGCAATTCCCCGCTGCCCGACCAGTTGAAGATGACGTCCGCTTCAGGCGCGGTCCGTGCAAATGCCTCCGCCCGCTCGCCCACCGCGATGCTGGTTTCCGCCGGCAGTTGTTCCAGCATGGCGAGCTGAGGCTCTGTAGGGGTCGCCAGCACGAGCACCGTGATATCGCCCATGTGAGCAAACTATCACAGGTAGGGCATGATTTCGCTTGTCCAAGAAACAACAAAAGAAGATGAGGGCCACAGATGAACACAGATAAACCCAAATGAAAACGCCGAACAGATTCTTGCTTATCTGCGTTCATCTGTATTCATCTGCGGCTCGTTATGTTTTTGGTATTCTTCAGCAAGCTAAAGCGTGCCCCACCGGCCCTGGCGCCGCGCCATGCTAGCATGGTTTTTCCGACTACCTTGATCAAAGCCGTCAAAGGAACCAGGGACCTACTGCCCCCATTCACGGAAAACTGGAATGCTGTGGAGCGCGAGGCCCGTGCTGTGTTCCGTACTTACAACTACGGCGAGATCCGCACGCCCATCCTCGAAGAGACGCAGTTGTTCGCGCGCGGCGTCGGCGCCGACACCGACATCGTCAATAAGGAGATGTACACCTTCGACGACCGCGACGGATCTTCGCTGACGCTGCGCCCGGAAAACACCGCCTCGGTGATTCGCGCTTACATCGAGCATCGCCTCGATCAGCGGCCTGGTGTGCACAAGTTCTATTACATCGGCCCCATGTTCCGGCGCGATCGTCCGCAAGCCGGCCGCTACCCGCAGTTCTATCAGATCGGCGCGGAAGCCATCGGCTCGGAATCGCCGTCAGTGGATGCGGAAGTCATCGAGATGGTTATCGAAATCCTCACCCGGTCCGGGCTCGCCGGTTTCCAGCTCCTCATCAACTCGGTGGGCGATCAGAACTGCCGGCCGCAATTCGTGGAGAAGCTGCGGCAGGCGCTGCAACCGGTCGCCGCGAGCCTGTGCGGCGACTGCCAGCGCCGCGCGGTGACCAACCCGCTGCGCGTGCTGGACTGCAAAGTGGAAGCCGATCAGCCGATCATCGACCAGCTGCCCAGCATTCTCGACCACCTGTGCGACCCCTGCCGCGGCCACTTCGGCGCGGTCAAGCAATTTCTGGACGTCCGCGGCCTGGAATATACGGTCCGGCCGCGCATGGTGCGTGGCCTCGATTACTACATGCGCACCACCTTTGAGGTGGTGCACGGCGCGCTGGGAGCGCAGAATTCCGTGCTCGGCGGCGGGCGCTACGACGGCCTGGCCGAATTGCTCGGCTCGAAAGTGCATGCACCGGGCATTGGTTTCTCCATCGGGGAGGACCGGCTGGTGATGAGCGTGGCGGGCCGTGAGGCCGCTCCCTTGGATCTCTGCATCGCACCGCTCGGCGAGCCGGCGCTGCACCACGCTGCGCTTCTGGCGCGCGATTTGCGACGCGGGGGGGCGGCCGTCGAGGTTGTCGAGGGCAAGCTCAAGCGGATTCTCGAGCTGGCCAACAAACTCGGCGCGCGCTTCACCCTGATTCTGGGCGACAACGAAATCAGTGCCGGGCGCTACGCCTTGAAGGAAATGGCAACCGGCCAGCAGGAAGAAGTCACGCGCGACGAAATCGCCCCCAGGCTCGCCGCCGCGCGGAATTGAGCATCGATATGGAAACCTCCGTAACACTGGATTTTCTAGGCGAATTGCGCCGCACGCACTCTTGCGGGGCGCTGCGTGCCGCTGACGAAGGCAAGACCGTGGTCTTGATGGGTTGGGTGCATCGTCGCCGCGATCACGGCGGCGTCATCTTCGTCGATCTGCGCGACCGCGACGGCATTACCCAGGTGGTCTTTCATGAGGACGTTGGGCCGGCCATCCACAGCCGCGCCGAGCAGGTGCGCCCGGAGTACGTGATCGCCGTCGAAGGCAAGGTGAAGCCGCGCGGCCCGGGCGCGGTCAACCCGAACCTGCCCACAGGTGAAATCGAGATCGTGGCCTCCAGCATCTGGCTGCTGAACGAATCCCGCACGCCGCCCTTCCCCATGGAAGAGCAGGTGGACGTCGCCGAGGATGCCCGCCTCAAGTACCGCTTCGTGGACTTGCGCCGGCCGCAGATGCAGCGCAATATCATCCTGCGCTCGCGCATCGCCTTCGCTGTTCGCGAGTTTCTGAACTCCGCCGGCTTCCTGGAAATCGAGACGCCCTTCATGACGCGCTCCACGCCCGAAGGCGCGCGCGACTACCTCGTGCCCAGCCGCGTCCAGCCCGGCACGTTCTACGCGCTTCCTCAATCGCCGCAAATCTTCAAGCAGCTGCTGATGATCAGCGGCTACGAGAAGTATTTTCAGATCGTCCGCTGTTTTCGCGACGAAGACTTGCGCGCCGACCGCCAGCCGGAATTCACCCAGATCGACCTGGAAATGTCCTTCCCCCAGCAGGAGCAGATTTTCGAGGTGATCGAGCCCATGCTGGCGAACGCGTGCGCCGTGGCGGGATACAAAATCGCCACCCCGTTCCGGCGCATTACGCACGCCGAAGCGATGCGCAGCTACGGCAGCGACAAACCCGACTGCCGTATCCCGCCCATGCATCCGGTTGAGGACCTGGCGCCGGAGCTGGCGGTTAATGGCCTGCCGGTGGTCGCGATCGTCATTCCCGCCACCGGTGCCGTCAGCCGCAAGGAGCGCGATGAGTTGAAAGCCTTCGGCCAGCAGCTCGGCCTCCGCGTCTATGACGATTTCAAGCGCCTGGAGCGCGATTATCCCGGGCCCATGGCGCAGGTGCGCCAGCGCACCTGCGCGCAGGAGAACGACCTCGCGGTGCTCGCTGCCTGGGCCGGCGAGCCCAAGGGGCAACTCCCTGAGCGGACCGTCTTCCAGGCCTGCGGGCAATTGCGGCTGCACTGCGCGCAGCAATTCAACGACCGCCACAAGCTGCTCGACCCGAAGAATTTCCAGTTTCTCTGGGTGGTCGATTTTCCCATGTTCGAGTGGGACGAAGAGGAGAACCGCTGGAACGCCGCGCATCATCCCTTCACCTCCGTCCACGACGAGGATCTGGAGAAGCTGGTCTCCGACCCCGCGCGCTGCCGTGCCAAGTCCTATGACGTCGTGCTCAACGGCGTCGAGCTGGGCTCCGGGTCAATTCGTATCCACCGCCGCGATGTGCAGTCCAAAGTCTTTGCGGCGCTGGGCTTCAGTGACGAGGAGGCGCACCGCCGCTTCGGCTTCCTGCTGGACGCGCTGGAGTATGGCGCGCCGCCGCACGGCGGCATCGCTCTCGGCCTCGACCGCCTGGTGATGATTCTGGCCGGCGAAACTTCCATCCGCGACGTGATCCCGTTCCCCAAGACCGCGCGCGGCACGGATTTGATGTGCGACGCTCCGTCGCCGGTGCCCGAGCGCCAACTGCGCGAATTGGGCATTACCTTCCGTAAGTAGGGGCCGGGCATGCCCGGCCCGGCGTCCTGATTTGCGCAAGCCAACCGCTCCCTCACGGTCGCGGCTCCGATGCTCTTTTTCAGAGCCGCGACGGTCAGGGAGCGGTCGGTACGGCTTGGCTACGGGCGGGCCTTAGCTGCAGCGCCTACTGCGGCCGCGCTGCTGCGGCGGTGTCCAGCTGGCTGAGCTGCTGCTTCACAGCGGCAGCGTCACTGGCATTGGGCGACTCCGCCAGATATTCGCGGAAATACCTGGCCGCCTCCGCGTTCTGGCTCTTCCCGATCAGAATCAGAGCGATCACCACATCGAGCCGCGGAACCTTGTGATCCTTGTCAATCCGCAATCCTTCGCGCGCCGCATGCTCGGCGGCATCCGTCCGGTTCAGCCTTGCGTTGGCGATCGCGTTATAGAGATACGCCCCCGGAAACTCTTCGGGATCCAGCTGAATCCACCCCTGCGAATATGCCTCTGAAGCGACCCAATCCTGTTTACGGTCGGCCAGGATTGTCAGGTTCTCGTAGGGCCGTATGTATCGCGGGTCGCTCGCCAGCGAGTGCTTCCAGGCGTCAACCGCGCCGGCCAGATCGTTGCCTTTCTGCCGCACCAGTCCCAGTTGATACCAGGCAATAGCGAACCTCGGATAAGCCGCCACGGCTTTGGTGAAATCATCCCCCGCCGCCTGCCATTTGTCCTTCGCCAGCTCGTCGATTCCCTTGTCGTAGGCCTTCCGGGCATTCGGCGGGGCTTGCAATGTGGTCGCGCTCACCGTCAGTGCAGTCGCCCGGGAGAGCGGGTGCAGCGTGATGACTCCGAGGCGGCCATCGTCGGTGCGGCTCTTCACCGCGATACTCACCAGCTCCGAGCGGTAACCGGCAAGCACCGCCTGCACTTCGCAGTCGCGCAGCTTCGACAGTACCGGCATCGTCGTCTGGGTCGAGTCGCTGATGGATCTGAGCAGACCCGGCGGAGGCCCGCTGTTTTGCGCCGCATCCCCGCTGTTCGGATCCTTCCGCTCCGCCCCCACCTGGAAGCCGAAGCGCCCCTTGGCGTCGGTCGAGGTCTCAAAATGCGACTGCCCGTTACAAACGCGATTAATGGCAACCGGTTCCGGAGGCGCAGACCCATCGTCGAGCTTCACCTCGCCAGAGAAATAGAACACCTTCTCGTAACTCATGTTCGTCTCTAGCTGGCTCTGCGGCGGCGGGTAGCCTTGCGCGTACGCCAGGCCGGTGAGAATCACAACCCCTGCCCCCATTCGACAAACCATGGTGCCTCCAAGCGCGATTGGTACAATTATGCGCCTATCCGCGGCCAAAAGGAATCGCTGGTATCAAATGTTACGCAGCCGTCCCCGCACCTGCCAGGCGGCCTGTAGGGCGCTTGTTGACAAGAGTCCCCGAGCCATCTTGTAGCCGCCTGGAGAGCGTTCTAAATACTGGGGAATCATCGCGTTTCTGATTGGAATCCGATCACGCGCAGGCCCTCGGCGGGAAACTCGATCAGCCAGTTCTTCATCTGACTGAGCGCCGCGAACTGGCTGACAGGGAGCTCAGCCACCACCGGTCCGCTGAATTCCAGGCGCACGGATTGGGTTCGTTCGATCACCCGCACCAGGTCCGCCGCGATCACGTTGGGGCCTGGCGGCCCATCGGCCCGCCTCGGACGAACCGCACTGGCGCGTATGGCAGCCCATACGCGATCTCCCCGTAAGTGACCGGGGAGGTAGGGGACCGTCAGGCTGAAGCTGCCGAACTCGAGGCGGCTGGCGTTGGCGGCACGATCGAGCGCCCCGATCGTGCCCTGCCAGAGATTCTCATAGCCCGCCAGACGCGCCGCTTCCACCGTCGCGGGTTGGTCCAGCACCTGCCGCGGCGCGCCGCGTTGCAGCGCGCGGCCAGCATGCAACAGAACGATTTCCGAAGCGGCGCCGCAGGCCAGGTCCAGGTCCCGGGTTGCCATCACGACCGAGCCGCGGAAATGGCTGCGGATCAGGTCGAAGAGTGCCGCATCGAAGCCGGCGTCGTCGGCCAGCAGGAGATCCGGGCCGCCGATCAGCGCTCGGGCTACCGAGCAGCGCAGCCGTTCGGCGGGTCCCGTCTCGGCGGGCCGCAGCCCGGCCGCCTCCGCCAGGGCGAAGTGCTCGATCGCCTCGGCCACTCGCCGGTGGCGTTCCAGGCGCGCAAAGCGGCGCGCCGCTGATTCCAGGTTCTGCCACAGCGTCCGATGGGGAAACAGCGAATCGGTTTGCGAGACGTAGCCGCAGCTGCGCCGGACCGGGGCCAGATTGACGCGCGCCTGTCCGTCGAACAGGATGGCGTCGTTCAGCAGGATGCGTCCCTCGTCCGGCGTCGCCAGACCGGCGATCATTTCCAGCAGAAGAGTTTTTCCCGCGCCTGCCGGGCCGGCCAGCGCCGTGGCGCCAGGCCCCAGGCTGAGGTCCACCTCCAGCGAGAATGCGCCCGCGGCCCGCTTGCTGACGCGAATGCCGGTCATCGCCCTGCCTGCTGCTCTCCGGCTGATCCGCGCCGCAGCCACAGAGCCAGTGCGCTGGCGGCCAGGGCGGTGAGCAGGATGGCGCCGGCGGGCGGAGCAGTCAGACGGCGAACGATCCACAGCGCTGCCCCCATCTCGAGCATCGTCTCTCCAAACACGTTTCCTGCCGCCGCCAGCGCCGCCCAGCCTTCAAGCGGGAGCGCCAGCGTCCAGACAATCCGCCAGTCGCCGGCGCCGGCCATGCGCGCCGCCTTGACATAGCCGGGGTGGAGCGACTGAAAAGCGGTGCGGTACGCCGCTATGGTGTAAGGCACCGCGCGCACCAGGCCCGCCGCCACCGCCACCGGCCAGGTGAACGCCGGCGCCGCCAGCGACGCGAGGATCACCGCCGGAACCATCGAGAGAAATCCCGTGAGCAGCGTGACGGCCGTCCAGTTCCGCCGCGCCAGCAGCCATGCCGGCCACAGCGCGACAGCCAATGCCAGGGCGCTCACCAACAGCGCTACACGAAGGCTGAGCCACAGCGGGGACCAGTCGGCTGTCATGCGGGATCTTCAATTATAGCGGCCGGAAGCGGGCGCTGAAGTGGCGCAGAAACGGTGGCTCCTGGGTAATCTCCAGCCCCCGAATCGCTTCCTTGCGGGCGTTTACCTCCAGGATCGCCTCCACCACGTAGTCGATGTGGCTCTGCGTGTACACACGGCGGGGAATCGCCAGCCGCAGCAGTTCGTGCCGCGCCGCGGCGCCGAACATCAGCGATCCGATCTCCACCGACCGGATGCCCGCGTGCCGGTACAACTCCACCGCCAGCGCCTGGCCCGGAAACTGGCTGGGCGGGATGTGCGGCAGCATTCGCGCCGCGTCGATATAGATGGCGTGGCCGCCGGGAGGTTCGACGATTGGCACGCCGTGGTCGGCAATGTGCCGGCCCAGGTACCCGGTTGACGCGATCCGGTAGCGCAGGTAATCGGGATGCAGAATCTCCTCCAGGCCGACCGCAATGGCGTCCAGGTCGCGGCCTGCCAGCCCGCCGTACGTCGGGAAGCCTTCGGTGAGAATCAGCAGGTTGGTCTCCTGCAGCGCCAGGCGGTCGTCGTTGGTGCAGAGAAAGCCGCCGATATTGGCGAAGGCGTCCTTCTTGGCGGAGAAGGTGCACCCGTCTGCCAGCGAAAACATCTTCTGCGCGATGCGTTTTGGCGTCCAGTCCTGGTAGCCGGCTTCGCGCTCGCGGATGAACCAGGCATTTTCCGCGAAGCGGCAGGCATCCAGGTAAAGGGGAATGCTGTGGCGCGACGTCACACGCTTCACCGCTTCGATGTTCGCCATCGAGACCGGCTGCCCGCCGCCCGAATTGTTGGTTACCGTCAGCATGACCAGCGGCACCTTCTCGGCGCCCTCGCGCGCAATCAGGGCTTCCAGCGCGTCGGCGTCCATGTTGCCCTTGAAATCGAGGCGCGCCTGCGTGTCGGCCGCCTCCGGAATCGGCAAGTCCACGGCGCGGGCGCCGGTGAACTCGATGTTGGCGCGGGTGGTATCGAAATGCGTGTTGGAGGGCACCACCTGCCCCGGCTTGGCCATCACCGTAAACAGGATGCGCTCCGCTGCGCGTCCCTGGTGCGCCGGGATGATGTGGCGAAAGCCGGTGAGTGCTTCCACTACCCGCCGCAGGCGGAAAAAACTCTCGCTGCCCGCGTAGGATTCGTCGCCGCGCATCACCGCCGCCCACTGTTCGGTCGACATGGCCGAGGTGCCCGAATCGGTGAGCAGATCGATTAGAATGTGGCGCGCGTCGATGAGGAACAGGTTGTATCCAGCCGCTTCCAGATAACCCTGGCGCTCTTCCCGGCTGGTGTAGGTGAGCGGTTCCACGCTCTTGATGCGAAACGGTTCGATGATGGTGCGCACGCCCACATTATTTCACCTGGCGCGCCGCGGCACACAAAAACCAGCGGTAAGGCGCTCGGCGAAACCGCCGGGTTGGCAGGCGGAAGCGCCTGCCAACCGCAAACCCACCGCGAAACCCGGACCGCGCCCAATCACCTCGTCACCTGCCGCTAAGAAATCCGTGACGCCAAACCGCTCCCTCAAGGTCGCGGCTCCGATGCGCGTTCCGAGCCGCGACCGTCAGGGAGTGATCGCTCGCGACTGAGCCGCTGTTTTCTGGCAGGCGCCTTAATGTCTTGTCTGGTGCGCTGCGGCTTCCCAGCGGCCGGCCAGCAGGTCGACGAAGTTGAGCCACGCCGTGTCCGGGTGCTCGAGCTGGCGGTAGAGGGTCACGTACTCCGGATTCTTCATCCCCATGCCGGCGAAGGCCAGGAAATAGATGCCGTCGGACTGAAAATCCGTGATCTGTTCCTTGTCCCATTTCCTCCGGTCGGCCAGGTGGGGAGCCAGGAACGCGATAACGTTCGCCAGCGTGGCGCCGCCCTTACCCTGCGTGCTCCACAGGTCGACCCCCTGCGCCTGGGCGATGCGGCAGGTGGTGGCCATCGCTTCGGTATTAAACGCGGAGTAGAGGAACGCGCGGTTGCGCTCCTCTTCGCGTGGAGCGCTCCCTTCGGCGCCAACCTGGCGCGCGAAGACGGAGTCGCGGTAATAGTTGAACGCCATTTGCGCGGTGGCCTTGTCGTCCAGGAAGGTGGCGATGGCCGCCACTTGTGCGGTCCACCAGAACGCGCGATGGTTGCCGCTGCCCTTCTCGTCGCTGCCGATCTTGCTGTGCGTCAACCAGTGAAGGTATTCCTCAAACCACTTGTGTGTAGCGGCTGCTTCCTTCGCGTCCCATTGCCCGCTTTGCGCGAGGAATTCCATGCCCTGCACCGCGCGAATGAAAACCCGTCCGTCCAGCGCGCCACCTCTGGCCTCCGTAATCCCGCGGATCGCCTGCGAATATTCCAGGCTCGGGTTCATGCGCGTCTTGGGATTCAGAAACCACGTGTTAATCACGTGCGCGGCTCGCTGGCCGTAGCGGGGATCGTCCATGAAAAATGACGCCGCGCCAAGTGTGAAGATGGCGTCGCAGGTGGCGTTCAGCGCGGCTTTGTTGGCCACGAAGCGGTCGGGGTTGATGTGGCCCTCCCGGCGGACCCAGGGAGCGGCCGGATTGGCCGGATCGGGCCACCAGAACGCCGCTTCCCCGTAGTAGTCGTGCGGGTCCAGGTTCACGCCTGGCGGGCGGTCCGCGGTGACGGTCCACGGGCCTTCGTGGAGGCGCTTGTCGGCCTCGGCGCGCAGGCGGCGGCCGGCGTCCAGCGTCCAGGGCTCCTTGCGAAGGATTGCGCTGTGAATAGGTTCGGCCTCATCCTCGGAGAGCAGCGTCATCGGGACGCTGGCGGCTCCCAGGCTGCACGAACACAATATGAGAAACCCCGCGATTCTCATTACTGCGATTGTAGCCGATGGCGCGCCGCTCACCGCGTGCGGCGTCTTCGTTCCGCGGCCCGCACCTGCGCTTCGTTCATGCCGAAGTAGTGGGCAATTTCATGCCAGACCGTGTCGGCCACCATCTGCGCCAGGTGTTCCGGCGATTGCGCCAGCCGCTCGTGCGGTCCCTGAAAAATCAGGATGCGGTCCGGCATGGAGAACGATTCGAACACGCTGCGATGCGTGAGCGGGCGCCCCTCGTAAAGTCCGAGCAGCGTGCTGCCGCGGGGCGTGCGGCCGCGCGCCAGCTGTTCCGGCGACGGCTCGGCCTCCACCATCACGGCCACGTTCTGCATCCGCTTGCGAAACCGCGCCGGAATCTGCGTCACCGCCTCAGCCACCAGTTTGTCGAAATCGCCTGCCTGCATGGAAGTCGCTCCGCCGCACTGTTATTCTACTGGTTTGGGAAACAGGGATTCGCAGCGCGTGGTGGTGGCCATCGACGGCCCCGCCGGGGCCGGCAAGAGCACCATTGCCCGGCGCCTGGCGGCGCGGCTGGGCTTCATTTATATCGATACCGGCGCCATGTACCGCGCGGTGGCGCTTTGGGCGGTGCGGCAGGGTGTCGACTTCACCGACCACCACCGCATGGAGCAGCTGGCGCTGGCTGCGGAGATCGAACTCGCGCCCGGTCGCATCCACCTCAACGGCGAAGATGTCACCGAATCCATTCGCACGCCCGAGGTCTCGAGCGGCGCCTCCCGCGTGGCGGTGATCCCCGGTGTCCGCCGCGCCATGGTCGCCAAGCAGCGCGCCATCGGGGAAAAAGCCAGCGTCGTCATGGAAGGCCGCGACATTGGGACGGTCGTGTTTCCCGGCGCCCAGGTCAAGATCTTTCTCGACGCGCAGCCCGGCGAACGGGTCCGTCGGCGGCTGGCGGAGGGGCGCGCCAAAGGCGAGACCATCACCGAAGAGGAATTGGCGGCCCAGCTGCACGAGCGCGACCAGCGCGACAGCACGCGCGCCGATGCGCCCCTGGCGCAGGCGCCGGACGCCATCTACCTGGATTCCACCCCGCTCAGCATCGATGGCGTGGAAGAGGCCATCCTCAAGATCGTCCGCTCGCGCGTGACCAACGGGAAGGAATTCCATTGAGCGATCTCCTGGTGATGAAATTCGGTGGCACCAGCGTCGGTTCGGCCGAGCGCATGCGCGTGGCCGCCGGGCTGGCTGCCGCGGAGCGCGCCCGGCGCCCGGTGGTGGTCGTCGTCTCGGCGATGTCGAAGATCACCGACCTGCTGTTCGGCACCATGCGCCATGCCGAGGCAGGCGACCGCGCCGGCATGGAGGCCAACATGGCCGCCCTGCGCGCGCGCCACGAGGAGGCCTGCCGCGAGCTGCTCCCGGAGCCCCGCCGCTCGGCAGCGCTGGAGCGGGTGCGCGAGCTCATCGGCGAGTTTGAGCGCATCGTGGGCGGCATGGCCATGCTCAACGAGCGGCCGCCGCGCTCGGTGGATGAAGCCGTAGCCGTGGGCGAGCTGCTCTCCGCGCTCCTGCTGTCGGAGTACCTGATGAGCCAGGGCGTCTCCGCCGCCGCCGTCAACGCCTGGGAAGTCGTGGTCACCGACGCCGTGTTCGGCAATGCCAGCCCGCTCATGGAGCGCACCCGGGAGAAGGCGCGCGAGCGCGTGCTGCCGCTCATCGAGAGCGGCGCCGTCGTCGTCATCACCGGCTTTAACGGCGCGACCGCCGACGGACGGCCCACCACGCTGGGACGCGGCGGCTCCGATTTTTCGGCATCGATTCTCGCCGCGGCGCTGGATGCGTCCGAACTCTGGATCTGGACCGACGTCGACGGCATCATGAGCGCCGACCCGCGCCTCGTCCCGGACGCTCAGGTGCTCGACGAAGTCACCTATGCCGAAGCCGCCGAGTTGGCCTACCACGGCGCCAAGGTGCTGCACCCCAAGACGCTGGCTCCGCTGGTGGACCGTAAGATCCCGGTGTGGAGCAAGAACAGCTTCGCGCCCGAAAAGCCCGGCACCCGCATTGTGCCCGCGGTGCACGCAGCCACCGGGGCGCGCGCGGTGGCTTCCATGGCCAACGTGGCCCTGGTGTCTCTCGACCCGGCCAGCCCGGAGCTCAATGGCGTGCTGGTGATGGCGCGCTCCCTGGATGCGCTGGCGCGCGCCGACGTCGAAGTGCTGATCGTTTCCAGCTCCAGCTATCGCCAGAATTTTTGCTTCCTGGTCCGCCACGAGGAGCTCGACCGCGCCGTGCAGGCGATCGAATCCGCGCTGGCTCTCGAACTGGCGCACGGCTACGTCGATCCTATCCGCATCGACCGCAACGTGGGGATGCTGGCCGCGGTGGGCGAGGGGATGCAGGGCAAGCCCGGTCTCGCCGGGCGCATCTTTACCGCGATCTCGCGCGTGCAGGTCAATATCATCGCCATCGCACAAGGGTCGAGCGAGCTTACCATCGCCGTTGTGGTGCGCCGCGAAGGCCTCGAGAAAGCCGTTGGCGCCGTGCACGCCGAGTGCGGCATGGGCTCGCGCCCGCCCGCGCCGGTCTTTCCCTCCGGCAAAGCCCGCGCCACCAAGCGCGAAATGTAACTCCGGAGAAATGTGGGGGCGCTTCAAGCCGTGTCCCGTAGGGGCCAGGCACGCCTGCCCGCGCCACGAACGGTGGGGTATGCTTCAGCTTGCCAACGCCCGCTTGCGGGCGCGCATTGCCAGCTTTTGCCAGCACCTCCCAATGCCTGTGATACCGTGAAGGTTGATGGAGCGGACCGCCGAACTCAGCCTCTGGACGCCGCAATCGTGGCGCGCGCGCGACGCGATGCAGCAGCCCGAATACCCCGATGCCGCCGCTCTGGAAGCCGCGCTGGCGGAGTTGCGCACGCTGCCGCCGCTGGTCACCAGCTGGGAGATCGTGCAGTTGCGCCAACTCCTGGGTGACGCCGCCGCCGGCCGCTGCTTCGTCCTGCAGGCGGGCGATTGCGCGGAGCGATTCGCGGCCTGCACTCCCGCCCGCATCACCAACAGCCTGAAAGTGCTCCTGCAGATGAGCCTGGTTCTGGTGATGGGCGCGCAGCGGCCCGTCATCCGCATGGGCCGCTTCGCGGGCCAATATGCCAAGCCGCGCTCTGCCGCCGTGGAGGCGCGCGATGGCGTGGAACTGCCCTCCTACCGCGGCGACAACGTCAACCGGCCGGAGTTCACTCTGGAGGCCCGCACGCCCGATCCGGCGCTCCTGCTGCGCGGTTATGAACGCGCCGCGCTCACCCTCAACTTCGTGCGCGCCCTGGTCAAGGGCGGATTTGCGGACCTGCATCACCCCGAGTACTTCGAGCTGGACTGGGCTGCCAATTCGCCGCTCGCCGCCGAATACAACCGCATGGTGGAGGCCATCAACGAATCTCTCCGGTTTACCGAGCATGTGCTGGGCGTGCGGGCCGGCGCCACCGACCGCATCGATTTTTACACCTGCCACGAGGCTCTGCACCTGGGCTCGGAGGAGGCACAGACACGCCGCGTGCCGCGCCGCGCCGGCTTTTTCAACCTGTCGACCCACTTTCCCTGGATCGGACTCCGCACCAACGATCCGGAAGGCGCGCACGTCGAGTACATGCGGGGCATCGAAAACCCCATCGGGATCAAGGTCGGCCCCGGAACCACGCGGCAGAGCATCGGGCGCTGGCTGGAGGCTCTCGATCCGGCGCGGCAGCCGGGGCGGCTGACGCTCATCCATCGCTGCGGCGCCCAGCGCATCGCCGACGAATTGCCGGCCCTGATCGAAGCCACGCGCGCCGAGGGCGGCAACGTTCTATGGATCGCCGACCCGATGCACGGCAATACGCACATCACCTCCACGGGAGTGAAGACGCGCCGTTTTGACGACATCTACTCCGAGGTGGAGCAGTCCTTCGACATCCACCGCGCCATGGGCGGCAAGGTGGGCGGCGTGCACATCGAAGTCACCGGCGAGAACGTCACCGAGTGCACCGGCGGTTCAAACGGCCCCAACGAATCCGACCTGGGCCGCGCCTATGAATCCGAAGTCGACCCCCGCCTCAACTACGAACAATCCCTCGAGCTGGCCTTCCTCATGGCGCGCAAGATGAAGGCCGACGAGCAGGCAGCATAAGCGGCGGCTGTTCGCGGGCGCTTTTTACCGCAGCCGCTTCAGCTCACCGCTAACAAGTTCACCGCAGAAACGGTGGACCGGACTTCGCATCGGCGGTAGCCCCGGTTCGACTGTCGCTAGCGCTTCGACATATAGGGCGCGACACGGCCAAGTTGCAAAATCGGCGCTGCCAAAATGGCTCTTTTCGCCTCCTGAAATGCTGTCACAATTAAAGGCATATCTGCGCCAAATCCTGGGCTTCATTGGGATTGAAGATGTCGAGACCGTCGGGGCTGAGGGCATGATCCACGATGTATCCAACGGCGAGATGGCCATTGAAGCACTCATGATTTGAGGGAAAACGATGCTCGACCACATTATTCTGACTGTCAGCGATATCAAACGTTCGCTGGTGTTCTATGAGGCGGCATTGAAGCCGCTTCATATCAAGTTCTTCATGCCGTACGAGGGCAAAGACGGTCATCCCGATCTGTGGGGATTTGGTGACGGGAAGAAGGCGTTCTTCTGGATTAAGCAGGGGAAGCCTGATCCAACAGCCATTCACTGGGGCTTCGTGGCCGAAAATAAAAATAAGGTCGATGAATTCTACGAGGCCGCAATGTCCGCGGGTGCCAGGGACAACATTTCTCCCCGCTCACGACTGGAATACTATCCGGGATACTATGCCGCCGATGTATGCGACCCCGACGGATATTCGTTCGAGGTCGTCCATAAGAGCTAGTGTATAAAGCCGTGATCGGCCGCGTTACCGCTGGATTGTCGGACGCTATGCGCCTTGCCGGCTATCGCCCCGAACTGTCCCGATTCAGCACGCGAGCCGCTGCCGTCGCCGCATGGATGCCCCGCCTCCGTTAGTGGGTTTCCGCGCGGATTATCGTGCAAGCGTTCGCGAGGTCGTCGATGAGAGCCACTTGGCAGTGTAGTCGCCTATCCGTAGAGTTGATGAAGCCGCGAGCCCGCGAATGCTGCGGCGGGCGAAGAAGGAATCGCCCGCCGCAGTGTCGCCCTCCCAAGATGACGGCTAATCCTGGTCGATGTGGGGTGGGGGCCGCGGCGGCGCGTGCGGTGGAGTTGGCTGGTTTGGGCCGCCTCGACCGATGGGACCGGGCGCCGCGCCGTGGGGACCGTGCTCCTCGCTTTCCAGCTGTTTCCACTGCTCGGGCGTCAGCACGTGGCGCAATCCCAGCAGCAGCCGCGCGTTGGCTTTCTCCAGTTCGGCGCGCGCCTGCGCGACACGGTCGATCTGCGGCAGGACCCTGGCGTCATCGGGGCTGGCTGCCTCGATCAGCGGATCGAGAGTCGCCTCCTCCTTTTCCAGCGCGGCGTGAAGGTCGATCAGCCGCAGCCTGTGTTGCTGGAATACCTCGTCCATCCGCTTTTGTTGATCGCCGGTCAGGTTGATCCGCCTGGCCAACTCGGGATTGTCCCACCATTTTCCTGCGGGCCCGGGCATCATCATGCCGCGACCCGGTCCGTGGCCCGGTTGAGGAGCCCGCGGGGTAGCCGGCGGTGCGGGCATGGCCGGAGGCGCCGGCGCTGCCTGAGGCGGCTCCGACGGCTGCGCCAGCGCCCATCCGCTCAGCGCGGACACAAGTAGAGTGGTCTTCAGAATGGTCCGTTTCATGTTTGCCTTTCCTTGATTTGAACTACTGGCTGGAACCGGAAACCGCGGCGGCCGCGTTCCATGCCACCAGCTTCTCGAGCGGCTGCATGGGTTCCGGGGCCGAGCGTGATACTTCCGTTTGCACCTGTTCCAACAAAACCTCATCCTGGCGTGCCGTGACCAGCGCACGCTGCTGCTGGTAGTAAACCGGGGCGGCCACCATCAGCGCCGCAGCTGTGGCCAGCACCACCCGCAGTGCCGCCACGCGATGCCTGCGGCGCAGCATGGGCGCCAACAACTCCGGCTTGGCGGCCGGCGTCTCCGCCGCGCACCAGGCCCGCGTCGCCGCGCCGAATCGCGCCAGCAGCTCGCTCTCGCGCTCCACTTGCGCCCCGCAGTCAGCGCAATCCGCAAGGTGCCGTTCCGCATCCGTCCCGCGCATCCCGGCCAGCCATTCCGATATCTCCACCGGCGACAAGTGCCCGCTCATGGCGTCTCCCTGACTTTCCTTCGCACCGCTTCCACCGCGCGGAACAGGTGGGCCTTTACGGTGCCTTCCTGTATCCCGGTAGCCGCGGCAATTTCCCCGATCCCCATCTCTTCTACAAACCGCAGCAGGAACACCGTCCGCTGCCTCTCGGACAACTCCGCCGCCGCCCGCCAGACTGCTTCCACCTGCTGGCGCGCCACCGCTTCGGCCTCGGGCGAGGTGCGCCGGTCGGCCAGCCAGTCTCCGGTGAACGAAGTATCCAGGCTGGTCTGCGCCACCTGCCGCCAAAACCGCAGGCGGGCGCTCTTGCGGTGGTCGTTCAACAGGTTCACCGCGATGCGCATCAGCCAGGTGCGCACGCTGGCGTCGCCCCGAAAGCTCTGCCGCGCTCGATACGCACGCAGGAAACATTCCTGCGTCAAATTCTCCGCCGGCTCGCGCTCGCGCAATGACGCCAATAGGAAGCGGGACACCGCCGGCTGGTGATCCCGCACCACGGCGTCGAAATCCGCCAGCGCTCCCGCGTCGATCGACGTCACCGGAACCGGTTCGGCGGCCAGCGTTGTCTCCATTCGTTTATATAGACCGGAACGGCGCCACAAAGGTTTACAGGCCGCGGGCGTAAAGCCGTACAGGCGAGCTAAAGCATGCCCCACCAACACGCGCAACACGTTGGTGGGGCATGCTTTAGCTTGCCTGTAAGATCGCTGGTGCGCGATCCTTACTGCACCGCCATCGTCACCTGATTGGATATCACGCCGCCCACGCTAACCGTGACCGGGACGGCATCGCCTGCGGGCGCGTTCGCGGCCACCAGCACGTTCACCTGGTACAGGCCGACCCAGCCAGGCGCGAGGCCGGCGAAGGTGGGCGTTGCCGTCACACCGCCGATGGTGACGGTGACAGTCGAGATGGTCTGCGCGAGCGGGCTTGGGCTTGCCGGTGCGGGAGCGCCGCTGGCCGGCTGGTTCGTCACCGGCCCGAGCCCGGTGGCGTAAATGCTGATGTAGTCCGTGCCGCGCCTGGCGGGCTGGCCCGCGAATTGTCCGTCCGCCGGCGCGGCCAGTGTGCTGGTGCCGTTGATGAGAATCGCTCCCTGGCCGGTTCCGGTGCCGGTCGCCGTATAGATTCCCGGCGAGAATTCCGCCAGCGGCACGATGACAGGGTTGCCGCTGAGATCATCGGTCACGATGGTGAGCGGCGCCGACGTCTGGCCGGCCAGCTCCCAGGGGATCTGCGCGTCCACTTGCGTCGGGAATGCGTGGACCAGCGGCACCGCGACGCCGCCCAACGTCAGCGATGTGGCGCCCAGCACCGGCGGCAGAGACGCACCCGTGGCGACGGCGCCGTCCCCGGCGAGGCCGGTCCCGAAGATCGACACCAGGCTGCCCGGCGCAACCGGCGTGTTCACCGCGAAGCTGGCATTGTTGATGGTGCCCCCCGCGCTCAAACTGGGCGGTCCGAACGCAAGCCGCCGTTGCGCCGTGGCGAGGTTGGTGGCTCGCATCACGTTCACCATGTCGTACTTGGGGCGGTCGGCCACATCCACCAACCCGAACGCGTAGTTCTCGCCCTCCACCAGGTCGAGGTCCGTCTCACCGGTAAAGCCGCGGCCGGAGATCGCCTCGTCGCGATATTCGAACCAGGACACGCCGACGCACCAGGGGTTGCGCGCGGCCGCCTGCAGGTTGGTCTGATACTGCGCGCCCGCATCGGCGTCGTCCAGGGCGAAGGCCGCAGGGTAGATTTCGTACCCTCGCGTCATGTTGTAGTGCGGTGGGAACGCGAACTCCCCGAGAAAAATCGGCTTGCCGGTGGATTTCGCCAGTCCCTCCAGCAGGCTGTCCTCGAATACCGGCGAGTACCGGTCATAGCCGATCACGTCCGCATGCGCCGCGTTCAGCTGCCAGTCGGTCGAATTCACCCACCATCCGGGGACGATCCAGACGCCGAAATATAAATGATTCGGGTCGATCGTTTTGATGGTCTGATACAGGTAACCGAAATACTGATCCTCGTAATACTCGCGCAGCGTCTCGATATCCGCGGCCGGCGGCGAAGGCGATGCATTGTACAGGTCGGCGCTGGTCGCGGCCGTGACGCCCCAGGCGGTGGCCATCGCGGCTACGTTGCTGCCGTAAATGGCGCTGAGCGCCTGGTCGACAAGCGCGCGCTTCGAGGGCACTGTGCCCGCCAGGTTGAGGATGCTCTGCACCTCGTCCTGCGTGATCAGTTCGTCAAACTCGTTGCCGAACGACCAGCCGAGGATTTGCGGATTGTTGACGGTGGACCCCATCTGCAGCTCCAGCGATGACTGCATCTGCTGTTGCACGCCGGGATCGAAGAAGTCCGGGTGCAGCACCAGGATCGGCACATAGTTGGGCCAGAGCACAGGCAGCAGGGGCACGTTCCCGGCGATGCTCGACCATTTGCCGAAGCCTGTGAATCCCCAGGCCTGCAAGCGCTGCGCCGTCACGTTGGACGCCGCGGGCTGCCAGTAGGTGCCATACTTGCGAATCGCGTTCCAGGTGTCGAAGGAGACGCTGACGTCGGTGGTGTCACCCCAGTTGCCGATGCTCCAGGTCGCATCGTACTGGATGTCCTGCGGGGGCAGCGTGGCGAACTCCCAGGTGCGTCCCGTGATCGGCGTGAAGAAGCCCTGCGGGAACGGGGCGGAGTCCACCCCGATATAGAAGCACGGGTTGCCCAGCGGCGAGATCAGCCACCAGACGCTGTTATGCTGCGCCACGTAGTAAAAGCCGGTGGCAGTTTCCTGCCAGCCCGCATTGAGCACGCCGCCCCAGGCGTCGTAGCCGCTGGGCGTTCCCCAGGCTGCGAGCGCGGCCTGTTCTTCGGTGATAGCGGTCTGGAGATCGGCGTCGGTATGAATCTTTCCGGGAAAGCTGGAAGAGATGCTCTGGCCGTATTGGTCCACGTACGGCGCGTAGTTCTGCTGCGGGGGAGCGGCGGTCAGGCGAAACACGGCCGTCACGTTGAGCGTATCGCCAGGGTTGAATACGAACGGCTTGGGCAGGATCGGCGAACCCGGCGCGAGCAGCGCCAAGGCCTTCGGCAGCGCGGCCGGGAAGCTGGCGGCCGCGGTGGCGCCGCTGCTGGCGGAAGCCGTCAGCGCGCTTTCGGAACTCATGTAGCTGCTGACGCCGGTGGTCCCGTAAAGAGGCAGCCCGCCGATCAGATTCTGGTTGGGCAGGCCGGCGAATCCACCGGCTACGTGGCCGAGCAATTGCCCGTCGAGATACAACTCGAAGTAAGTGGGGGTGATGACGACCTTGGCCGTGTAGTCATGATCCAGCGTCCAGCCGGGATCGGACCAGATAGACTGCCATTGTGTCCCGTCCGCCACGCTAACCGAAATCGCCAGATTGGGCAGCTGGCAGGACGTTCCAGAGACAGGCAGGCTGTTATAGAGCTGCAGATAGAACCCTTGATTGTTGAGGTAATTCGATTGGTCCACCAGGGTTAATGCGCAGTCGTTGGCCAGGGCGGCCGCGGAGAACAGAATCAGGCTAACCAGGAGACGGCTGATGTGCCAGCGCACAGACATCTCACTGACGTTCATGACTTCAAATCTAGCATTCTTCAGCGGCGTGGAAGCTGTCGCCCGCTAACGGGAAAACAGGCCCCGGCCGCCTGCGGCGATAGGCCGCAGATATTGTGGCGGCCGCTCAGCGCCCGGCGAATCCGTTGGCCATTCCAGCCGATTCCGCAGCCGGACGCATGAGCAGCCAGACGATTTACTCTTCGGCTGGAATGCGCGGGGCTTGAGTTGAGCTGCTCTAGGAGCCGGAGGTATTGGTGTCCGCCGGAACAGCGTAAAAGCGCTTGCCGCAGAAGCGGCAATGCCGGGGCACGCGGCCCAGCAGCGCCATCAATGAGTCCACCATGCCGCGGTGCCTGGAGGGCACAATGTCCTTCCCGAAGCAGCGGGGGCAGCGTAGTTCCCCGGGCTTGATGTCGGGCTGGTCCAGGGTTTCCAAACCGCGATTTTAGCACCTTATTTCGCGCTGAATCGGTGTTCGGCGCCTCGGTGTGGTGTTAGGCTGTTGAGGTGCGCCCTCTCTTCCTGTTCCTGTCGCGGCTGGCCTGGCTGCGGAACCGGTTCGAAACGTCGCCCCTGGCGCGGCGCCTGGCCACGCGCTTCGTGGCCGGCGACACGCTCGAAGACGCGCTGGCCGTGGGCCGCAAGCTGAAAGCGGAGGGCATCGATCTCACGCTCGACCGCCTGGGAGAAAGCGTCACCTCGGTTGCCGAGGCCGCGGCGGCGCGCGACGAGTACCTGCGCGTGCTCGATGCCCTGCACCAATCCGGCGCCGAAGGCAACGTTTCGCTCAAGCTCACGCAGTTCGGGCTGGATCTTTCGGGCAGCGAATGCCGGGCCAACGTGGAGCAGCTGGCGCGCCGCGCCGCCGAAATCGGCGGCTTCGTGCGCGTCGACATGGAGTCGAGCGATTACGTGGATCGCACCCTGGAACTGGTTACCGGCTTACACGCCACTTACGGGACCGTGGGTACGGTAATCCAGGCCTACCTGTACCGCTCGCAGGGCGACGTGGACAGTCTGTGCGCCCGCGGCATCCGGGTGCGATTGTGCAAGGGCGCTTACCTGGAATCGGCCGCTGTGGCGTTCCCGCGCAAAGCCGACGTCGACCTCAACTATGTGGCGCTGATGAAGGTCCTTCTCGAGCGCGGCACTTACCCCGCCATCGCGACGCACGACGAGAAGATGATCGCCGAAACCAAGGCCTTCGCCGCCGCCCGCAAGGTGCCCCGTGAGAACTTTGAATTCCAGATGCTCTACGGCATACGGCGCGACCTGCAGCGGCAGCTGGTGGCGGAAGGGTACCGTTTGCGTCTCTACGTCCCGTTCGGGAAGGCCTGGTATCCCTACTATATGCGCCGCCTGGCCGAGCGCCCGGCCAACGTGTTCTTCATTTTGCGGAACCTGCTCCGGCGCTAGTGTGGTGTCGCCCGCCACCGCTCCCTGACGGTCGCGGCTCCGAAGGCGTGAGCGAGCGTTTCACCTGGCACCTACGTCATCGCGCCAGGGACAGGCCGCTGTCCGCGCGGGCGAGGCATGCCTCGCCCCTACGATGGGATCCGTGGGGGCCGGGCATGTCCGGGCCGGACACGCCATGAATGCCGCGCTGCGCTTAGTCCCCGGCAACGCGCTGGGGGGTGGGAGAGTAACGCCAGCCAATGCCCGACAGGGCGGCGCGAGCGCGGGGCCAGTTGGTGCGCAGGGTGGAGATTCCCAGCATCAACAGAATCACGGCCACCGCGGCAGCGGCGGTCTGCGGCACCGTGAGGTTGTTCTTCAGGAACCAGAGCCAGCGGCCGTAGATCAGCTCGATGTGCACCCAGTAGACCAGCAGCGAAGTGACGCCGAACTGGCGCACCCAGCTCCACGCGCCGTGGCGCGCGCCGTAGCGCGTCCAAAGGTAGGCGCCGGAAAGCATCACCAGTGTTGCGCCGAGCTTGGTCAACACCTGCGCGGGACTATTGAGCCAGAAATCGACCTTGGAGTAAATCGAATGCGGCGACGCTGCGCACGCCTGGGCGATCACGATGGTCAATCCGCCGCCCGCCGCGATCCAGCGCATGGCGCCGTCGGTCGTCTCCGGCGTCAGCGATCGAATCAGGCTGCCGGCGCTGACGCCGAACGCCAGGTACGACGCCCAGGGAAAGAATCCGAACGCGACCCGGCTGGGCACCAGGTAGTTGGCCAGCGCCGCGGGGATACGCGTCCAATCGGCCGCGCCGGTCACCAGCGGCCCGGCCATCGCGATCACCAGCCCCGCCGCAGCGGCAGCCACCACGCGCTGGCGGGTGCGGAAGACGGCCATCACGGAAAGCACGGCGATCGAAAAGCCCATGCAGTTGAGGATGTCCACCTTCAGCAGATCGGACCAGGCGGCGGGGAAGCCGGAAAGAAACATCTGCGCGCGGAACGCAAACGCCAGGAAAAACAGGTAGCCAGAGCGCCGGAAGGCGGCGAAAACGCGCTCGCCGCGGTGGAGACCCTTGCGCTCGCTCGAATCCATCAGGAAGGCCAGCGTCACGCCGGTGAGAAACAGGAAGATGGCCGGGGGCATGCCGCCCGCGAATTGAGAAAGCACCCACGCGCCGCCGGGGCGCAAGTCCGGCTTGAGGAACGAATCGAAGGCATGGCCCTGCAGCATGATGATGGCGCCGAGCCCGCGCAGCCAATCCAGATACTCAAGCCGGTACGTGCTGGTCCTGGTCTTCATGCCGGTTCCTGCCAACCCTATTTGTTCAGCGGCTCCTTATGGACGTTCTTGGGGAGCTCCCACTTCAATTCCTGCGGGACCGGGTTCAGCTTGACGTTGGTGTAGGTGGCCAGCTCGTAATCGCCGCCCGGCTCCCAGAACTTCTGCTGCACGGCGATCCCCAGGGAATCGGAGATCCACAATTCCACATTGGTCAATTTCGCCAGCACCTCGGCCGACTTTGGGGTGAGCACCAGACGCACGGCTTTTTGTCCGGCCACGGTCTCCGGCCCGCCGAGCTCCACTTTATAGGCGTTTTGAATTTCCGCCGAAGTGCTGCCGAAGCCGAGTAGCAGGAACTGGTCCACCATGGCGCTGCCCTTGCGATCCAGGTCGATGATCTGGTCGGTGTTGGTCTTCGGGAAGTACATTTCCACCTTGTGGCCGGTCAGGAGAACTTTCTTGGCGTCGGGCTTCTGGATATCCACCACGGCGCGCAGTTCATGCGGCCTGGGGCGACGCACCGCCATAGTGCCGGTAAACGAATCGTCCTCATTGAGCAGCGCGTTGTGCGACACTTTGGTCACTTCCGCCGCCAGTCCTTTGAACCGGGCGGACGCCTGATCCATGCGGGCAAACGTAGCCTGCAGCTCGTCCGCGCCGCCGGCCGACGCGGCCGCGCAGACACCGGCAATCCACAAGGCAATTGCAGCATGGTACGGCGGAGATGGTGTGCGGAGATACATACCAGACTGGCGTCAGGGCCGGACGAACGCCATATAACCTTGCAATTCGCCTTCCGAATCCAGGATCGGCTCGACGCGGGTAACGCTGATGTTGGCCGTGCTGGGCTGTGTCTTCAAGAACGCCCTCAGGCGCTCAAGACGCCCGGCTTCCGGCACGTCGGCGAGCACCTCCGAATCCACGAACAACACATTGCCGCCGTTTTCGGCCGGCCGGACGATGCTGCTGGCGCGCGGAATCCTCGGCTGGTCGCGAAACCACGCGCGGGGGGTGAGAAAAATGAAAGCGACGATGATGCCCACCATCACGTCATACTGCCAACTGGCACGTGCGTAGTCCCAGAGGACAAAGCGCTTCAACATCTGAGCTTATTTTAACAGGCATCGGACGCTTCGGCCGTTTTGCCCCGTCTGCGCCGGGCCGCCTGAAGGCACCGGCGGCAAAGACCGCCGGCGTTACAGCGCAGGCTCTCGTTGTAGCGCCGGCGGTCTCTGCCGCCCGTGACGATGACCTTCTCCCGAGCTACTCGATCGCTTTCGACGCTCCCGTGACGCGCAGGCTGCCGGTGACCACTGCGGCGGCCGCACCCGGCTGCCCGCCGCCAGCCGAGATGGTAAACGTGCCCGGCTGGGCGGTACGCTGGTCGCCGGCCTCGGCGGTGGATAACTGGCGCGCGGCCAGCGTGAATCGGACCAGGCGCATTTCGCCGGGCCGGAGCGTCACGCGCGCAAAACCTGCCAGCGAGCGAAGGGGTGCGGGCGCCGGCGCCCCATCCTGCTTCACATAAAGCTGGACCACTTCATCGCCCGCCGTCCTGCCGGTATTCTGAACCGCTACGGAAACCTCGACCGGTTCGCCGGCCCGCGCCTCGCGGGGCAAGCGGAGGTCGCGGTATGCAAAGCGGGTGTAACTGAGGCCGTATCCGAACGGATAGAGCGGCTCGCCGGTAAAGTATCGATAAGTTCGGCCCGCCATGCGGTAATCGGTGAAGGCAGGCAGTTGATCGGCGGAGCGGTAGAACGTGACCGGCAGGCGCCCGGCGGGATTGTAGTCGCCGAACAACACGTCGGCCACTGCGTCGCCGCCGGCCTCACCCGGGTACCAGGCTTCGACGATGGCGGGAATGTGCTCGCGCGCCCAGTTGACGGCCAGCGAGCTGCCGTTCATCAGCACTAGCACAACCGGCTTGCCGAGGGCGGCGACTGCCTCCATCAGTTTCTGCTGCTCGGCGGGCAGGCCGATATCGACGCGGTCGCCGCCACGGAAGCCCTCCACAGGCACGCTCATTTCTTCGCCTTCCAGGCGCGGCGACAGCCCCAGCACCAGCACCACGGCGTCGGCCTGCCGCGCCGCCTGCAGCGCAGCCTCGCGTTCCGCCGCGCCCGCCGGGCGCGACCACAACAGGCGAATCCGGGCATCGCCCTGGTACTCGTGAAAGTCCAGCTCAATCGGGTAGAGTTTTCCGGCTTGCAGCTGGACCGTTGAGTAGCTGTAGGCAGCTTCGTGCACGGTGTTCCGGCTGGTGATGAGTTTTCCGTCCAAATGGACTTCAAAGGCATTCATGCCGAAGGCACCGAGCTGATAGCTGCCCGAAGCGGGAGCGCGCAGGAACCCAGTCCAACGGACGCCGAAATCGTCGTCATTCATGCCGGCGCGCGGCGCTCCATCCCACCAATTGAAATCGACTTGCTCGTCGGTGCGTGTGAACAACGGTTGGAGGTTTTCCGGAAGCGCGGCTGGCGCTTGCTCCTCCTGCGGCCAGGTCTGCGAGCGGGGGCGATGCTGCTTGCCGTCGAAATTAGCGGACGAATAATACTCGCCCTTGAGGCCCATGACGCTGCCTCTGCTGTCGGCGAGCAGCGCCGAGGAAGGGATGGTTTCGAAGCCGGGCATGTTGGCGGCCAGGTCGCTGCCGCGCGCGTAAACGACCTTGGCCGCAGCGCCGAGCTTGCGCCGGATGCCGGCCAGCGGCGTGATTGGTTCGGAAGGCTCGCCGTTGTAGTTGCCCAGCAGCACATCCTCGTCATCCGCGTTAGGGCCGATCACGGCGACGGTCTTCACCGACTTCGGCAGGGGCAGCGTGTGGCCTTCGTTCTTCAAGAGCACGATCGATTTGCGCGCCGTTTCCAGCGCCAGCTGGCGATGCGCGGCACTGTCATTCACGCTATAGGGAATCTGCGCGTACTTCACCATCGCAGGCGGATCGAACATGCCGAGCCGGAAACGGATGGTCAGCAGGCGCCGCACGGATTGGTCGATCTCGGATTCCGTCACCAGGCCGGCACGGACCGCGGGCAGCAGGTTCCGGTATTCGACTCCGCAATCGAGATCGGTACCCGCTTTGAGCGCGCGCGCCACGCCTTCCGGCGCCGTGGCCACGAACTTGTGGAACTGGTAAACATCGCCGACCGCGCCGCAATCGGAAACCACGTAGCCGGGGAAGCCCCATTGCTTGCGCAGGATGTTAGCCAGCAAACGCGGATTGGCGCAGGCGGGCTGGCCATCCACGCTGTTGTACGCGCACATCACGGAAAGGGCGCCGCCCTCTTTGACGGCGGTTTCGAATTGCGGCAGGTAGCTATCGAACAAATCGCGATCGTCGATCACGGCATCGAAGGTGTGGCGCGCGGACTCCGGCCCGCTGTGAACGGCATAGTGCTTGGCGGTCGCGACCGTCTTCAGGTACTTGGGGTCGTCGCCCTGCAAGCCGCGAATGAATCTCGCTGCCAGGCGCCCGGTGAGGAAGGGGTCTTCGCCATAGGTTTCCATGCCGCGTCCCCAGCGCGGATC
>Ga0181535_10001448_pt1 | contig 31059 bp, 26 predicted proteins | sample PEATcosm2014_Bin_44_FD_119774 | JGI IMG/M metagenome (GOLD analysis project Ga0181535, IMG submission 119774) | Peatland microbial communities from MTU Mesocosm Facility, Houghton, MI, USA - PEATcosm2014_Bin17_30_metaG | ecosystem: Environmental > Terrestrial > Soil > Wetlands > Peat | place... | reverse complement strand
TGCCGGCGCGGTTGGGAAGCTGAAAACCGCCGTTGTTCAGGCTGTTGACCGCGAGTTCGGGCGTAAACGGGAAACCTGTCTGCAACGTGACAATGGCGCCGGCGTGCCAGTCACGGAGGGCCGTGGCGAGCCAGCCCCGGCCCGCACGGCGCGGCAATTCATATTGCGCGGTCAAGACGGCGCGCTGGGCGATGTCGAACGGAGACAACCCGCGATTGCCGCGCGCGTTGTAAGTGTCCTGCGGGGCGGCGGGCCGGCTGAGGGGGTCGCTGTAGGGCGCGACCGAATCGTCTACCGACTTGGAACGCGAGTAACTGAGCAGCACGGTGAGCCCGGGACGCACTTCGCCACTTAGGCTCGCACGCCCGCCATAGTAAGTCGATCCTCCGCCGAGGTTGAGGTAGTTGATGCGCGACTCGTACGGATCGTACGGATAGCGCAGAGTGGCGTAAGGGGTAGGCGCCGGGAAGGGTTGATTGGCGTTGAACGCATCTTCCAGGTGAATGCCCATGGAACCGACGCCGCCGATCTCGGCCACCAGGCGAGAGCCCAGGCGGTGTTCCAAGAAAAGGTCCCACTGGTCCACGTACGGCGTGTAGTTCTCAGGCTGGATGGCATTGATGCTGCCCTGGGCTGCGTTGAGCGATGCAGCGTTCAGCAGCGAAGCCGAAACCGGCGCCGGAAGCCCGGCAGTGAGATTCGGCCCGAGCTGAAAGGTGCCGTTGATCATGTCCAGCAGCGACGCATAAGGCGGACTCCGCGCCAGGATGCCTTCAGCGACGTAGCTCCCGGAGTCGTAGTCAGTGCTGAATCCGCCGCGCAACGCGGTTGAGCCGCTGGAGGACAGATTGAGCACGAAACCCAGGCGCGGCGCGAGCGCCAGTTTGTTGAATCCCAGCCCGGCGTACCGGTTCACGCCGCCCTGGCCGGCGAATTGATCGAGCGCCGGCGCGGTCCGCGAGTAATTGAAGTTCACCATGCGGCCGGATGCTTCGGTCAGCGGCGGATAGAGGGAATAGCGAAGGCCCCCCTGGATGGTGAGCCGGCCGAGGCGGATCTGGTCGCCCCCGAAACCGGAAAACTCCCAGGCGCGCAGATGGTACGGGGAGAACTGGACGTCGCGCTGCACCTCGGAAGGGTAGCCGAGCAGGAGCGAGGCAATGGAATCGCCAGTGGGAACGGCGGATCCTTCCTGGCTGGTGTAGTCAGGTGTGAAGAGAAAGGTTCCGCGGCTGGACACATTCCCCACGTCGCCATCGGCAAGACGGCGGATGGCCTGAACCCCGAATTGCCAGACGTGGCGAGCGGTGGTCCAGCGCACCGTATCTTCCAATTGATAATTCGACACGCGGAGATCGAACGGCGCAGCGCCGGCCGAGCCCAAAGAAGTGAACCCGGTGGGCGTGACGGTAGGAAGACCAGCGCTGCTCAATCCGGGTATATCGAGCAGGGTTGACCCATTCACGCCCTGGTCGATCGGTTGAGCTTGCAGGCGGAGCGAGGCAGCGCCGGCGCGGAATTCATTGACGAGCGAGGCACTCAGCGCCCCGGTCTCCGCGATGACGGCCTCCCAGGCGGTGGAGGTGAGGTTCGCGTCGTCCGCGTTTTGGGTGATGTCGCTGCCGAGACTGTTCTGCGCCGGCGTTAGCCCGGAGGGAGCGGGAAGCGCGCCGGGCGACTGCTCGTGCTCGCGTTCGTATCCGGCGGACACGAACAGGGAGTGCTTCGCCGAGAGCATTTTATCGGACCGCCCATGAAGCCAGGCAGCGTAGCGATGAGCCGACGGCGAATAGCGATAGTTATCCGCGACGCCGGGCAAATTCGGATCGGGATAGAGCGCCAGGATGTCCTGGCCGGCCGATGAGAACAAGCTGGCCGGGATCTGTCCGTTGGAGAACGGCTGCCGCTCAAAGGTACCGGAGGAGGTGGGCGCGATGGTGAAGGGATTGTAGATGGGAGCGAATGCGAAAGTGCCAGCATTCTGAGCAGCGGTGGGCACGGTGGAGATCACCGTCAAACCCTCGCGCGAGCGCAGACCTTCCAGGTCGGCGAAGAAAAACCAGCTGCCTTTACGAACTGGGCCGCCCAGGTTGCCGCCGAACTGGTTCGCCAATGCGGCAGGCTTGCGGGCGCCGTCGAAGAAATTGCGCGCGTCGAGAGCGGAGTTGCCGAACTCGTCGTGTGCGGCTCCATGCTGCTGGTTCGACCCGGACCGCGTGTGGACGCTGGCACTGGCGCCGGTTGCATGGCCGAACGCGGCCGGAATGTAGCCCTCCACCAGGCTCATGGCGGCGATGGCGGCGGGCGGCGGGTTGAGGATGGCGCTACCGATCCAATTGTCGTTGTTGTCGTTGCCATCGAGCAGGAAGTTGTTGTACTGCCCGCGCTGGCCGTTGGCATTGAAACTCATGTTGCCGCGAAAGCCGTACAGGCCGCCCTCGGTGGCGCTCCCCTGCTGGCCGGGCGCGATCTCCGCGCGCTCTCGAATCGAATCGAGGTAGGCGCGATCCGCATCCTCGTCGCCGGGCGGGAATGAATTGTTGATCACGGCGGACCCGATCGCCGTTTTGCCGTCTTCGACGATTACAGTTGAGACAGACATGCCGTAGAGCGGCGAAGTCACGACGAGGGTGTACGGGCCCGGAGAAAGACCGGCGAGATGATACTTGCCGCCAGAATCGGCAGCCAGCACCTGGCGGAAATCAGTTTGCTGGCCGATCAAAGCGATTTCAACATAAGGAGCCGGATTGCCCCCCGCGTCCATCGCCGTTCCGGAGATCCCTCCCTGGCCCTGCGCGGCGAGCAGGCGGAGGCAGAGGCACAGGAAAAAAATGTGTAAGCCGAGGCCGTGAGCAGTTGCCGGCGCGGCGCGCAGGGCTGCAGGAACGGCGGAAGGCATCTCGTTTCGGGAGCGGGATGGCATCTTGAAGAAGCGGCAGGCTCGCAGTTTCTTATTGTACGGGCAAGCTAAAGCATGCCCTACCCGATGGAGTTGGTGGGACACGCGAAGACCCATACTAAAATGCCTCGTCAGAGGAATCTGTGGGTCACTGATACGGTCGAATGGTGCCGGGAAGCTCGGCCCGCGTAGCCGGCGAACCCGCTGCCGGATGGGAGGACTTCAGCTTTTTCCTAGCCAGTTGCCTTTCGAACCAGTTTGACCTCCCCGGTAAAGGCTACGCCGTCAAAGAGGACTAATCCGCGTAGATCCAGGGTTCGCCGTCCGGCCTGGCCCTTACGATCAATCGTTCTCAAGGAATCCTGCCTTGAACAATGGTCGCCCTGCCAGGGCGGTGTACAATGCGTACGCAGTCAGCGCGAGTACGCTGCCGATCGCGAAAAGAGAACTGCCCGCGTACCATGCGGAGAAATCCGCGCCAAAAAGGAAAGCACCAAGAGTCAGAAGAACGATGATCCCGGACATCAACGCCAATACCCCGAAACGGATCAGGGCGAACACCGCCAGCGCAGCAATGAGCACGTCGAAAAACACGTAGATAAGAGTCATTGGGGCAAGGACAACCACCAGGAGGACGATCAAAGCGGCCACCGCGAGCCACAGCCGCCGAAACATCGCGCGGAATACGAACAAGAACAAGAGGATCAGCAACGATCCAAAAACCGCGCCCAAGGTTGAACCAACGAGCTCCATGGTCATGTGCCGGGTGTCCAGCAGTGTGGCTAAAGGTGGTTCTTGAAACGATAGCTTTCCGGATTGTTGCCAGAGCAGCAATGGGATCCAAAACAGGGTGTGGAGTCCAACTCCCAAGGTGATGCCTATCAGCACATGTCCCCCCACCAGCGGGTCGCGCACTCCGCCCCCGAGTAAGCGGCTCCAGGTGATCATGATTTGTGGCCAGCGCCGCCTAACGTACGGCTCCAGCGCTACGTAGAAAATCCAAGCTCGGCCGGCAGAGGCGAAAAACACGTTCACTGCTTCCATGAAACTTACGAATTCGTGAGCCGTCGGGACGTGGCTCGCGGAGCACAGCCACCACAGCATCTGCATCGACAAAACAAAGGCCGCCAGGCGAAATGCGCCGCGCGTGTCGCCCCGCCCGAGGCGGGTATTGCGCCATGCCAGGAAGGCGGCCAGGATGAGCGTGCAGATGAAAAACATGCCAGACACTTTCCCCGTGCCCGACGGCGGCGCCATCCTCTCGGGCTTCGACCAAGGCCCGATCACCTGGAAATATACCGGCCTGCCGCGCCAGGACGCAGCCTCGATTCGCAGCGGCACCTCCGGCGCATGCGCGTAAGATCCGGTCCATGCCGCCCGCGTGTCGAAGCTCAGCAAAGGGATCCATTGCGGCTCGGCCGGCTCGAAGCGGCTCATGTCCACGCCGGCGGCGACCAACAATGCGGTCCAATCCGCGGGGTGCTGCGGAACCGACGTATCTTCCACCTGCGGAGGCACGGCGCTGAACTCGATCAACCGGCCCTGTGGATCCAGACTCAAGCCAGCCATTCCGACATGGGTCTGCGGCGGGTTGGTTGGAGAAGCAATGGAAATGGCGAGGTCGATGAGGTTGTCCACCGGCGCAGCCTCGAGATATTGCGGGCTCTGGCGATACCAGAAATAGATCGAGGGCGGCTGCCCTTTCGCCAGTTGCGCCCGATAGGTGGCGGGCTTCTCCTCCTTCTGCGCGTAGCGCTGGTAGTCGGTGGCGTAACGAAAACCGTAGACCCGATCGGCGGGCGGTTCGGTATACCCGAGGCTCTGGATTACGTCCTTCGCCCTCTGTTCCAGAACGGCCGGCGACTTCGGGAGCGGCGTATTTGCGAGCAGACTCGTTCTGCCGCCCAACACTACCGCCGCAACCAGTCCGGCGAGGATGAGCGCCGCGCAAATGCCGATGGTCCTGACCGAGACGCTATCCGAGTCCCCCGCTGCCGCCACCATCTCGGGCGACGGTGTCTCCCCGGCGGCCAGCGCCGCGGCCAGCGGGTCGCCGCCCGGTAGTGCAGCGGACACGGCGAGCGCGGAGGCGGGCCGCTTCGCCGGATCTTCCGCCAGGCAGCGGCGGATCACGCGGTCCTCCTCGGGGGTCAGGTCCGGGTGGCTTGAATCCGCCGAGAAGCCGCGGCCAGTAAAGACCTCGTGCAACACCATGCCCAGCGCATAGATGTCGCTGCGCGCAGCGACCTCCTTGCCGGAGCGCTGTTCCGGCGCCATGTACGCCGGCGTTCCGCTGCGGATGTCTTTTACTTCACTGGCCACCCCCGCAAGGCCGAAGTCGGTAATGCGCAATTGGCCCTGCCCGTCGAGCATGATGTTGGCCGGCTTCAGATCACGATGTACCACGCCTTTATCGTGCGCGGCCGCGAGGCCCGCGCAGAGCTGGCGCGCGATTTCGAGCGCCTTATCCCGCGGCAGCCGCCCGATGCGCCGCAGCAGCGAGGCCAGATCCTCGCCGTCCACGTATTCCATCGACAGGTATGTGGCGCCCTCGGCTTCGCCGATATCGTACACGCGGCAGACGTTGGGATGCGAGATCTGCCGCGCGATGCGCACCTCGTTGCGGAAACGCGCGAGCGTGGGCTCATCTGACGTCCATTGCGCAGGAAGAAACTTGAGGGCCACAGCCTGGGCCAGCAGCAGATCGTTGGCGCGATAGACTTCGCCCATGCCGCCGCGGCCCAGCAGGCTTACGATGCGATAGCGTTGCGCCAGCAAGGTTCCCGGCGGGAACCGGCCCTCGTCCATGTGGCTGGACGAGGGAGTGGAGCTGCGTGGCTGGTACTCGGTTTCAGTGGCGGCGCTGCGATCGCCATCCACTGGTGCGCCGCATTTCCCACAGAACTCGTGGTCCGGTGGTACAGCGGTTGCGCATGACGGACAACGCCTCACTGGCTTCTTTTCTCCGCGTGGCCGGTATTTTATAGGCGGATTTGCTTAAGCGATTGTACAACGGCCTCGGGAACCGTACCTGAAGCTCATCCGCGAAAGATGCTCCGAGGCTCTGCCGCCAAACCGTGCGATCCCGCATCGAACCAATAAAGAAGATCGCCCGTTCCCTACGCACGCACCGCGAACTCATCCTCAACTATTTCCGCGCTCAGAAGCTGCTCTCCAGCGGCGTCGTCGAAGGTCTGAACAATAAAGCCAAAGTCACCATGAGAGAATCCTACGGCTTTCGCACCTACCGAGTGCTCGAACTTGCCCTCTACCACTCACTTGGCAAGCTGCCCGAGCCGGAATCCACCCACGATTTCTTCTGACGAGTCACTAAAATAAATGGGGGTGCCAGATGTCGATCTTGCAAGACGTCCGCCTGGCGTTTCGACTCTTCCGGCGCAATCCGGCAGCGACCGGAATCGCCCTGCTATCGATCGCGTTGAGCGTGGGCGCGACTTCGGTGGTCTTCGCCGCCATCAAATCGGTGCTCATCGATCCTCTGCCGTACGCGCACGCCGAGGAACTCGTCCAGATCCGCACCGAGTATCCGAAGGTCCAGGAGCAGTCCAGCGGAGACTGGGTGCTCTGGAATGGCGCGCAGGAGCTGATCCGGAGAACGCACACACTCGAATCCGTGGGAGTGTATCGCAACGCCATCTTCGATCTCGGCGGCGATACCGGAACCACACCGGAAGCGCTTTATGGTTTGAAGGTGACGGCCAGCCTGTTTCCGACGCTGGGCGTGAGGCCCATGCTGGGGCGGAATATCCTTCCCGACGAGGACCAGCCGGGCCGCCCTGAAGAGATGATTCTGAGCTACGGATTATGGACGCGGCGCTTTCACTCGGACCCGGGTGTAGTAGGCCGGACCGCCACGGTAAACGGACACGACTGCCTGATCATAGGCGTCATGCCGCCGGGGTTCAACTTTCCCTTGCGACGGGCGGCGGCTCACACTCCTTCTCCCTACGTCGAGTTCTGGGCGCCACTGTCCAACACTCCGGGCGCCAGGAACGGCGGTCAGGGAGTGGTTGGCCGGCTGCGCCGCGGCGTGACGATAGCCGAAGCGCGGCAGGACCTGCGTGCAATCAGCGATGCGCTGGCGCGCGAGTTTCCCGCCACCAACCGGGACAAGGTTCTCACGTTGAATTTCATACGGGACCGGACTGTGGGAGGCGCGATGAATGGACTTCTGCTTCTGATGGCTGCGGGCCTTCTGTTCCTGTTGATTGGATGCGCCAACGTCGCCAATTTGCTGCTGGCGCGTGGATTCGCCCGGCAGCGCGAAATCTCTATCAGACTGGCGATCGGCGCCGGGCGGATGCGGATTGCCGGGCAACTCCTCACGGAAAGCTGTGTATTGGCCGTGCTGGGCGGCCTGGGCGCGTATGCCCTCACCGCGGCGGCGTGGAAGATTCTGCCCGCGGCTTCACGCTGACAATGGCACTGATTAACGGTATCTTATTCGGAATCGCGCCGGCGCTTCGTTTAGCCGCGATGAAGGAAACGATTGCGCTGGGCGGGCTGGGGGCGCGCGGCGCCTCTGCCGGCGGACGCGACGGCCTCCGTTCTGCACTGGTGGCGGCCGAAGTCGCACTCTCGGTGATGCTGGTCCTCATCGGCGGCCAATTGCTGGGGGGCTTCGTCAAGCTGGTCAACACCGATCCTGGTTTTGAGACGGGTCACGTTCTGGCTTCGGTGGTGCTCCCGGCTCCGGAGCGCTACCCGAAGCCGGAGCAGCGAGGGTTGTTCTTCCGGCACATTCTCGATTCGGTGCAGGCCCTTCCCGGGGTGGAAAGCGCCGGCACCGTCGATGCACTGCCCTTCAGCGGAGAGAGCCACGGCGGCTTCGTCAGCAGCGGACCGGCGAAGGACCCAGCGCTCCGCTCATTGCCGAGGTCGACGTGGCCGGCGGAGACTATCTGCGGGCGATGGGCGTTCGCCTGCTCGAGGGCCGGGCGTTCCGGGAGAGTGATGAAGGCGATTCGAGCGACGCCGCGATCGTCAACGATTTCGCCGCCCGCCGCTTATGGCCGCATGCGAGCGCCGTTGGGCAGCGGATCTGCGTCGACTGCACGGCGGGGGAGCCGGACAACTGGAAGCGCGTCATTGGAGTTGTCTCCAGCGCCAGCCACGCCGCGCTGAACGAGTCAATGAAGGGCAACGTCTATCTGGCCGCGGGAGCGATGCGAAGCGCGGTGTTCCTGGTGGTGAGAACGGAACAACCCCCGCAAGACATGGGCAAGGCAATCCGCCGCTCGATTACGGCGATCGATCCCAATCAGCCTGTGTTCCTGAGCGCAACCATGAGCACGCTTGTAGCGGACTCGGTGGCGGACCGGCGGTTCATCATGACGCTGCTGGCGATCACCGCGGGCCTGGCCCTTCTCATGTCCGCGGCCGGCGTCTACGGCATGGTCTCGTACGCCACTGCGCGCAGGACAGCGGAGATCGGCATCCGCCTGGCGCTGGGCGCAACGCCGCGCGCGGTTCATGCGCTGATTTTCGCCAGGGCTTCGTTACCGTCGCCATCGGGCTGGCGCTGGGGTTGTGCGTGGCGGCGCCACTCATGCATGCTCTGCGAGGCCTACTGATTGGGCTGGAGGCAGGGAATGCGGCTTACGTCTGGATGGCTGCGGCGTTGGTTACCGCAAGCGCGGCGATCGCCTGCTGGGTTCCGGCGCGCCGGGCGACGAAGATCGACCCGATGGCGGCGCTGCGGCAGGAGTAGGGGTCAAGCCGTTCAGTCGTAGTGGACGGTGGTGAGGGTCTGATTGGTATCGACAGCTTTCTTCCCGGTGAGGCGCTCCAGCCCGGCGAGAAAGCTGGCATACTCGCTCTTACTCAATTTGAAGAGGACTTCGGCGGTCGGCGTCTTCCCGTCTGCCGCGCCGCTCTTCATCCAGGTGACGCCGATGTAATGACTCTGCGTCTCTCCCAGGTGCATGTAAGGAACGACATCGAGCACGGAGGCGCCCAGGCGGCGGTGCACACCGGTGGCGCAAGCGATCTCGGTAATGTCGTTGGCCGGAACGGCGATCCGCTGGCCGCGCTGCTCCAGGACCACTTCATCGGCGCCGAGCGTGGCTGTCACTTTGCTATGACGCAGAGGCAGGCTGCCGCCTTCATAATTGGCCGGGTACTCGGGAGCACCATTCTTCGACTGCCCGGCGAAGGCAGCACCGGGCTGCGAGATCGCCAGGAAGAATCCCAGGGCAACGGAAAGTCTCGTAAATACCATTTTCATCACTAGTTTAGACGTGGATCGGGTGGCCCAGGTTACCTGTCGGGGCGGGCTAACTCCGCATCCGCAGCAGCAGGTACAAACCGGCCAGACCGAACACCACGTCGGGTGACCACGCGGCCATTGTGGGTGGAAGTAGATTCACGTCACCGATTTTTTCGAACAGAATGCCCAAACCCTTGTAGGTCACACCGATACCGAGGCTGACCCCGATTCCGGCCATGGCGCCGCGGTTACCCACCAGGAACCCGTAGGGAACGGCGATCATGGCCATGATCAGAGCAAACAGCGGAAGGGCAAACTTGAGGTAAAACTGCACTTGCAGCTTGCCGGTGGGGAATCCGCGCTCCTGCAGATCGTGGATGTAGCGGTCCAGGCGAAGAAAGTTCATCTGCTTCTCCTGCACCGCCGCGGTGACAAAGTAATCGGGAGGTTCGTTCAGGTCGGAGTGCCAGCGCGTCTCCAGGCCGCCGGGTCCGCTCGAAAAAGATTGATAGGCGCTGCACGAATCACCGGCGAAGCGGCAGCTCCAGCCGTTTTCGAAACCCCAGGTCTTCAGCACAGGGCTCCACTGGCCGCGCTCCGCCACAATTTCACGCTTGAGGCGGAAGGTGTTGGGGTCCATGTCGAACACGTTCACGCCGTGCATGACACTGGCGGCGTGATCGAAATATTCGTAGTAATAGATGCGGGAGTGGCCCATGATCCACTTGTGGTCCTGGCGCAGGTAGGTCTGCTTGGGCCGGCCCTTGATCTCGTCGCGCATGGCGTCCTGCTTGAGATTGGCGCCGGGCACGTAATAGTAATCGAACGCAAACAGCCCGCCGGCAAACACAGTTCCCGCCAGCAGCAGCGGCATTGCCAGCCGGTAGAGGCTGACGCCGCAAGCGCGGAACGCGGTGATCTCATTCTGTTTGCTGAGCACGCCAAGATGGACCAGCACCGCTACCAGAATGGCGAATGGCAGCGTTTCGTAAATCAACTCCGGCGTCAGGAAGAAGAGATACGAGAACATCTCCATCAGCGGGATCTTGTTGCGGATCCAGTCGCCCATGAGTTCGAAAAAGTTGTAAGCCAGAATCATCGACAGCAGGCTGGCGAGCACGACACCCAGATAAAACACGAAGCTGGTCAGGATATAGGTGTCGACGATCTGCGGCAGGACGGGGAGCCTCCAGTGCGGCAGCCGGGCAGCGGGCACGGCCGGTTCCGGCTTGCTGCGGCGCAGCCGGGCGCCGATGGCGGCGAGCCAGCCGGTGATGCCGCCCATCAGGTCGCGGTCTCCCGGCCGCTCCATGCGGTATAGAAAGATGAACCCGGCGAGTAGGAATACCGCGTCAGGGAGCCACACTGCCACCGGCGCGGGCAGAGTTCTCTGCTTGGCGAACCCGATGAGCGTGAGCGACGAAAGGTGGTAACAGAAGAAGCTGAGGAACAGCGCGATGACGTAGCCGGCGGATTTGCCGCCTTTGCGTGTGGCGATGCCGAGCGGGATGCCGACCAGCGCCAGGGCGATGCAGGCCACGGGCAGCGCGAAGCGGCGGTGCAGCTCGATGCGCACCTCCGTCCAGTCGTCCCCCGAGCGGGGATAGCGCAGCAGCTCGCGCGTGTTCATGGCCGCAGTGGGCGGCGTCTTGTGCTCCGGCGGAGAGGCATCGAGCACCTGCGTGCTGATGGGCGCGCACGAATCGTTGGCCACGCGATCTTTGCCCATCTCGTGCGAGCAGTAGTCGTAGAGCGTGAGCTGGATGCGGTTGTTCTTCGGGTCAGACACGGCGAGAGATTCGCGCGCCACGGTGATCATCGGCCCTTCGGCTTTTTCGCGCATACCGGAGACACGCTGCTCCGGCGGGGTGACGTCGGCGATGAATACCGGCCGCCACTTCACGACCGGCCCGGTGCCGACGTCGCCCACATAGAGAATCCGGTTGGGGAAGCTCTCGTTAAACACACGCGGCTCGATCGCGGCCGAAATCTGGCCTTGCAGCAGCTCGTTGATGATGTCGGTGCTTCTGCGAATCGCCAGCGGCGTGAGGCGGAGGGAGGCCAGGCCCGCCACACTCATTCCCAGGCCGGCAAACAGCACCACAGGCACGATCACCTGCCGGCTGGAGACGCCGGCCGCGCGCATGGCGGTGATCTCTCCATCCGCGGCCATCCGGCCCAGCCCGATCAAAATACCCACCAGCACGCCGAACGGAATGGTGAGCGGCAGCGCCGGCGGCATAGCCCAGAGGAGGAGGCGCACCACGGTGAATGGGGACGCGTTATTGGCTCCGACCAGAACCGCGAAAAGCTTGTCGGCTGCCTGCAGGAAGATGATGAAGGTGGCCAGCAGCGTGCCCAGCAGGGCGCTGGTCAGAACCTCGCGGAACACATAGCGGCCGAGCAGGCGCATAGCTGGTACCTAACGCGCCATCTCCGGCGGCGGCGCCACGGGCAGTTTCGGCAGCTCCTCTTCCACCGGGTGCAGCTCGAGGTCATCAATGATGATGGACGGCGCCACCACGCAGCTCTCCGTGGTGTAGCTGCCCGCGCCCACCAGAGCCAGCGGCACACCGTTGTCCAGGTAGTCGAATACGATGCTGTCGTCGCCCGCCACCACGATGTCCTTGAGCGACCGTACGCTCAACCCGCGGAAACGAAGTCCGCGCACCAGCTCTTCGCGCCCGTCTGGAAAAACCTTGTAGACCAGCACCGGCGAGCTGACCGGATGCGCCGCCGCTTCGGCGGTCGCGAACGTGCGCCGCAACTCGTCGATGGAAGCGGTGGACGGGTAGTCCATCTTGCGGACCAGAATGCCGTAGGGCAGGCTGCGGGCCTGCACCAGTTCAATCAATTTCTTCTTCAGACCGCCGGCCGGCATGGTTTCCGAGGAGCTGATGAACAGATTGCCGATGCCGGCGGTGTCGGCGCCAAACGAACCGGGCAGGCGGGCCCGGCCGTTGGAGGCGGAGAATCCGTGCACCGGCTGCCGCGTCAGCAAATAGCCCTTGAGGACGCCTTTTTCGACCACCGTGAGCGGCATGGCGCGGATGCCTTCGCGATCCACGTCATAGGCGCCAAACAGGGGGCGGCCGCGCCATTCCCGCTGCGAAGGGTCGTCCACCGCCTCGAAGGTCTCGGGCAACACGCGGGCGCCAAGGCGTCCTTCGAGATCGCTGCCGTTAAAGCCGCCGCGCCCGCCCTCCGGCTTGCGCGGCAGCGCCAGGTTGCGGGCCAGCAATTCGGCGAAGATTTGCGGGCTGGCCGTGCCTTCAAACAGCACCGGGCCGCTGTAGTCCTCACCCTTCGGAGCCTTGGCCAGCATCTCGATGTTGTGCGCCATCTCGCGGAATGCGGCGCCCGTGGCGGCGTCTCCCGGCAGGTGCGCCGGGTCAAGAGCGTGGAAGGTGACGGTGTCATGCAACACCATGCCATCGGCCGCCTGCGAAACAGCGCGCGCCCGCAGGGTAGTGGCGCTTTCGGCAGCGCGCACCGCGGTGCCTTCCGAATTTACTACGTAGTAGCCGCCGGCCACCGCCTCCAGTTCTACGCGCGAATCCATCACGCCCGGATATTCGGCAAAGATCGCCGACAGAGCCCGTATGCGCTCCGCCCACGCATCTTCGTCGATGGAAAGGCGGCTCAGCTCATGGACATATTGCAGCGGCTGGGCACGCGAGAAGTCGTCGGCCGGATTGCTCTCGGTGAGGTTGCGCAGCGCCGCGCGCTTGCGCGAAATGGTCTCCACGGCGCCCTTGTACGCCGAGTCGGTGGCCAGCCACAGGTAACGGCGCAGCACCGGATAGGAATCGTCGAGCGGCCACCGGCCCAGATCATAGCGGGTGCCACCGGCGCCACCCGCGAAATTCGAGTTGTCGAACTTGTAGTCGCCGACACGCACCCGGATCTCCGGCTGGCGGACCTGGTTGCGGCGCCGCGCCAGCAAGCCGCCGAGCGAAGCGGTGACGCTGAAACCGTCGCCCTGGTCGATCACGTACTGGATGAAATATGGGGCGTCGAGGTTGGAAACAGTGAGCGTGTGGGCGCGGGCGACTTCGTCGCGCATGGCTGCCAGCACAGGATCAGGCGCCGGAGCATCTGCCGCCAAGGCCGCCAGCGCCGCGGCGGCGAGGGAAAGCAGGGCGCGCGTGACAACTGGTTTCATCGCGGCTTCCCGCCTCCCGATTCCAGCACGGTCGGCTCCGGGAGCAGCGGCGGCCGGTCATTCGACTTGGCTTTCTTCTCGATTTCGATTTCCGAAACCAGGATCGCCGGCGACACTGCCGAAACCGGGATGCTGCCGCTTTCTGCGCCGCAGTAGCCGTTGAACACCTCCGGCTTGTCACCGGTGGCCAGGATCTTGGCGAAGCTGGCCAGGGGCGTGCCCACAATGTCCGCGCCTCGTACCAGCTCGTCCGGACGGCCATCGGCATACACCCTGTACACGATCACCGGAACCACGCTGAACGCCTGCAATCCGGCGCGGCTGGTGGTCGTAAACCCGTTGGTGATCTCGCGAAAGTAGAGACCGTAGGGCTTGTTCTGCCGCTTGATTTCTTCGATCAGCATCGCGCGCAGCTTCTCATCGGACACCGCTTTACTCGATTCCACAATCAGGTTGGACTGCCGCGAAACCACCTCATACCCGGGCTGGCGCCGGCCGTGGCCGTTCGACTGGCCGAAGCCCGCAATCGGCGAGCGCGACATGAGGAACGTCTTCAGCACACCGTTTTCGACGGCGGTCGTTGGCCGCGCCTTCACTCCTTCGTCGTCGAAATCGTACCAGCCATAAAGGTCCTCGCCTGCCGCGGTATGCCGCGTAGGATCGAAGATCACCGACAGGAAATCGGGGAGCACTTTGGCGCCGACGCTCTTGGTGAAGGTCTGGCCCTCGTCTTCGTTCTTCTGGCGGTGTCCTTCCACGCGATGGCCGAAGATTTCGTGAAAAAACACGCCTGCGGCGCGGCCGGAGAGAATCGCCGGGCCGACGAACGGCTCTGCTTCGGGTGCGTGCAGCAGCCCGGTGACGTCCTTGGCGACGCGGTCGATCGCGGCCTGGACGGTCTTGTCGTCCGGCAGGTCGTCGGCGCTCTCCGCTTCAAAGCTGTCGAAGCTGGCGACGTCGGTGCCATCAGCGGCTTTGGCGGAGGCGGAGATGAAAATGCGCGCGTAGCCCCTGCCATATACGAGGCGCGTTCCTTCCGTATTGACGAAGTACCGGGTCTCGGCCTGGCCGGTGACGTTTACCCGGCTGGTGAGCACGCTGGGGTAGCTCTGGAAGCGCGCGGAGAGCTTGCGAATGCGAGACGTCCACTCCTCGCGGTCGAACTTGAGCTTGACCGGGGCGGCCAGCGAAACCTCGGGCGGCGCGCTGGAGAAATCGGCGGACGCGTCCTGTTCCGCCACCTTCACCTGGGTGTTGGTCTGGATCCGGATCAGGCGCTCGGCCGCCGCGCGATACGCTCGATCGGTCTCGAGCCACAGGCTGTGCTTGACGGAGTTGGCGTTGTCCTCGTAGCTAATCTGCGCCCCGGTGGTAAACTGCGCAGCGCCGCCGCCGGCTCCGCGTACGCGGTGATAGTTGTCCAGCTTCGGAGTTCCCACGCGCACCGAGACATCCAGAGTCCGCGATTTCCCGCCACCGGTGGAATCGATCGAACCCAGCGTCGCCGACAAGCTAAAGATGTCTTCCTGAGTGATTTCGTAACTCAGGAAGTAAGGCGGTGGATCGCCCTTCTCCTTGAGCGACTGGAAGTTGCGGGCCAGTTCCTGGGACATGGCATCCACCAGGACAGTGGATTGTGCCGCGGCTGCGGCTGCCAGCCCGAGCGGCAGCGCCAAACGGAGCAGGATCGAGCGGGTCAAGTCTCAGCATAGCAAACTGGCCTCTGAACCCCGGTGTGCTATAAAGCTTGAGATAAGCAAATGGCGGCGCGTCAGGTCCGCCTGCGCGGAGGATTGATGAAGAACTACAACCCGGCCGGGACGCTGGTGCTGCTGCTCTCGCTGCCTGTTTTCATACAGGCGCAGAACACGCCGACCGCTGTTTGGAAGTTTGCAGTTTCGGGCGATTCGCGTAATTGCGGCGATATCGTGATGCCGGCCATCGCGTCGCAGGTGCTGGCGAGCGGAGCCATATTTTACTGGCACCTGGGCGATTTCCGCGCCATGTTCGACTTCGATGAGGACATGTCGCCGCCGCACGAACTCCACCTCGATACGCCGCACCTCAGCATCATTACTTATCTCCAAAGGGCTTGGCCCGACTTCATCGAGCGCCAGCTCCGCCCCTTCGGCAAGCTCGAGATCTTCCTCGGCATCGGCAATCACGAGTTGATCTTTCCGCAGACGCGCGCCGGGTACACGGCCCAGTTCGCGAGCTATCTCAACAGCCCGCGACTGGCGGCTCAGCGCAAGGCCGATGGCGATGAAGCCGGCCCCCGCACCTACTACCACTGGTTCATGAACCGCACCGAATTCCTATCGCTCGACAACGCCAGCAACAGCTTCGACGCGGACCAGATGAAATGGATTCGCGCCCGCCTGGCCGCAGACCGGAAATCCACTGACATCACCACCATCGTGGTTGGCATGCACGAGGCCCTGCCTGGAAGCAAAGGCCTGAGTCACAGCATGTGCGATTCTGGTGCCGGAGTCGAAAGCGGGCGCGAGGTCTACAACCTGCTCTGGGACCTGCAGCAGAGCGGCAAACACGTCTATGTGCTGGCCAGCCATTCGCACTACGTGATGGACGACGTCTTCCGCACGCCGTACTGGGGCGATCGAGTGCTGCCGGGATGGATCGTGGGAACGGCCGGAGCGGTGCGCTACCGGCTGCCTCCCGGCGTCACCGGCGCCACCATCGCCCGCACAGACGTTTACGGCTATCTGCTGGCGACGGTCATGTCAGACGGTTCCATCCAGTTTGATTTCCAGCAGCTCAGCCTGGACGACCTGCGCCGCGCCAACGCCGGCGTCAATCCGGATTCGCTGGTCGGCTGGTGTTACAGCCAGAACGCGGACCAGCGAATTCCGAAGCCGGAAGCGTGCGGGGAAAAGTAGTGGGCCGCGGAAAATCGATTTGGGCAGAATCTGCTGGAGTACAGGGGCTAAGTGCTTTTTTCCCAGTAAACATTGGGCAGAATCTGCCCGAAAATGCTGCTGGCAGCGCCTGCGATCTTTGCCGCTGGTGCTTTTGGGAACCGTCGTAGCCTTGTGTCCCGCGGTGGCGACAAGAAACCGGCGGCAAAGACCGCCGGCGCTACTGAAAAAGTCGTGCGAATCTCAACCAGGAGGCGCTTCTCATGAACTGGCGAAGTCTCGGTTGGCTGATGTACGGTTGTCTGCTGATGATGGGCCACGCGTGGGCCCAGGTGGCGGCCGCACCCATCGGGCTGTTTGCGGATCACGCGGACGTCGGGACCGTTTTGCACGCGGGTTCCGCCAAGTACGATGCGGCGCGGCACGCCTACACCATCGGCGGCAGCGGCGAGAACGTGTGGGCGGCGGCGGACGCGTTTCAGTTTATCTGGAAGAAGATGGAAGGCAATTTCACGCTGACGGCCGACATTTCCGTCCTCGGCCAGGGCGGAGATCCGCACAAGAAGGCGATGCTGATGGCGCGCCAGAGCCTGGATGCGGACTCAGCCTACGCCGACGTGGCGCTGCACGGCGTCGGGCTGACATCGCTGCAGGCACGCGACGCCAAGGGGGCCGCTACGCACGAGATTCAATCGAATGTCTCCGCGCCCAGGCGATTGCGCCTCCAGAAATACGGCGACGAGTTCACTATGTGGTTGGCTGGCGACGACGGCCAGTTCCATTTCGCCGGCGGTTCGATGCGGGTTCCGCTGGCAGAGCCTTTTTATGTGGGCCTGGGAGTTTGTGCTCACGATAAGGATGCTGTGGAGACGGCCGAGTTCAGCAATGTGGCGCTGGAGGCCATGCCCGCCAGCTCGACACGCACACAGGAGTACGCCACGCTGGAAACGATGACTGTCGCTTCCACGGATCGGCGGGTAACTTATGTGGCGCCGGGCCATCTTGAAGCACCGACCTGGACGCCGGATAGCGTATCGCTGGTGTTTCGACGTAGCTGCGGAATTGAGATTGTGCCGGTGGCTGGAGGCGAGCCGAAAACCGTCTACCCGAGAACCGGATTGTGTCCGGACGAATTGCATGGCGTATCGCCGGACGGCACGATGCTGGCCGTCAGTAGTGTGTTCCACAACCTCCTGGGTGATATTTACTTGGTGCCCATCGGCGGCGGCACGGCGCGACGTCTCACGGAGAAGTCGCCGTCTACCTGGGCAGGCTGGGCGGCAGACGGAAAATCCATCGTCTTCACCGGCCGGCGTCACAGCGAATATGGCATCTATACAATTCCGGTGGCTGGAGGCGAGGAAACGCGTTTGGCGGACGCGGCACCACCGCATCTCGACCCGGAATGTTCGCCCGACGGAAAGTACATCTACTTCAGTTCCAGCCGTTCCGGCGCAACGGAGATCTGGCGCACGAGATTGGATGGCTCTCAGCCGGAACAAGTGACCAAGGATGGCGCCGGTAGTTCGTGCCCACATGTCTCGCCGGACGGGCGCCTTCTGGCGTTTCTGACTCCGCAACAGCGAGGTTCGGGTTCGTTCCCACAGGGGTTTACGCAGTTTCTGCTGCGTGTCATGTCGCTTACCGATGGGCAGATCCGCGTGTTGGCCAAGCTGATCGGTGATCGGGGATCGATGCCATCTCCTCCCTGGTCGCCGGACAGCCGCCGGATCGCGTTCGTCAGTTACCAGAGGATCAGGATTGACCCCGCGTCGCCGCCGCAAGCCACCGGTCCGGTCATCGTAAAATAGTTGCAGTGCCAGAAACTATCACAGCTCCAGAAACTTCTCAGGATTTCTATCGCATTCAGAAGCTGCCGCCCTACGTATTCGCGGTGATCAATGAGATGCGCGCCAAGGCGCGCGCGGCCCAGTTGGACGTCATCGACATGGGCATGGGCAACCCGGATGGCGCCACGCCGCGCGTGGTGGTGAGCAAGCTGGTGGAGGCCGTGCGCAACGCGCGCAACCATCGCTATTCGCAATCGCGCGGCATCCTGAAGTTACGCGAAGAAATCACCAAGCGCTACCTGACTAACTACGGCGTGGAGCTGGACCCCGACAGCGAGGCCATCGTCACCATCGGCGCCAAGGATGCGCTGGCACACCTGCTGTTCGCCACCGTAGGCCCGGGCGACGTAGTGGTTTCGCCGAACCCTGCCTACCCGATTCATCAATACGGTGTGATCATGGCCGAAGGGTGCGCCGAAATGCTGCCGATGCCGGATGCACCGACCTTCCTCAACGCGCTAGAAGGCTTCTACCGCACCGCCGCGCGCAAGCCGAAAATGCTGCTGATTTCCTTCCCGCACAATCCGACCACGGTGTGCGTAGACCTGGATTTCATGCGCGAAATCGTGCGCATGGCGGCGGCGCACGGCACCATGATCATCCATGATTTCGCGTACGCCGACCTTGGCTTCGACGGTTACCGTCCGCCCAGCATCCTGCAGGTGGACGGCGCAAAAGAAATTGCGGTCGAAATCTTCTCCATGTCGAAGAGCTACAACATGGCGGGCTGGCGCGTGGGCTACTGCCTGGGCAATCCGAAGATGATCGCCGCGCTGGCGCGCATCAAGAGCTACCTGGATTACGGCGTGTTCCAGCCCATCCAGATCGCTTCCATCATCGCGCTGCGCGAGTGCGAGGCGGATTCCAGGAAGATTTGTGCGGTATATCAGAAGCGGCGCGATGTGCTGGTGTCCGGTCTGAAACGCGCCGGATGGCCCGTGGAGAAGCCGCGCGGCTCCATGTTCCTGTGGGCGCCGCTGCCGGAGCGCTACCGCGAGCAGGGGTCGCTCGAGTTCTGCAAGCTGCTGCTGGAAAAAGCGCTGGTGGCGGTTTCTCCGGGCATTGGCTTTGGCCCGCTGGGCGAAGGCCACGTCCGTTTCGCGCTGGTCGAAAACGAGCAGCGCATTCGCCAGGCCACGAGGGCGATCGGCCAGTTCCTCAAGGCGTAGAGCGGGACGCATCCAAAAATGAGCCGCGGATCAACACAGAGGAACACGGATAAAATCCGGGCAGCCTGTCTTCGTTCGTCCGTGTTGCCGCGCCCCGGATTCTCGCCGCGCTGCGATGACTTTCACGGGGTTCCCGGGCGCAGTGCGTTGTGGGGCAGGTTGATAACCTGCGCACCGATTGCCAATCGGTGCAGCCGGGCAACGTCCGGCTTCGGCCGTATCCAAGGCGCCTTCGCCCGCCGCGCCACCGGAAAAACCGCCTGATGCCCCGTCCCGTTCGCCTCACGCCATCCCTTCGCGAAAAGGTATGGGGGAAGACGCGGCTGGAGCCGTGGTTCGCGAATTCGGCGGCGCCCATCGGCGAAGCCTGGTTCGTGACCGACCGGGAGCTGCCGCTGCTGGTCAAACTCATCTTCACCTCGGAGCGGTTATCGGTGCAGGTGCACCCCGATGACGGCGAGGATGGCCCGCGCGGCAAGACCGAGATGTGGTACATCCTGGAGGCGGAGCCCGGCGCCACCATCGCCATCGGTTTCCGGGAGCCGATCACGCGCGATCGCCTGCTCGAAGCCACGCACAGCGGCGAAGTCGAACGGCTGCTGAACTGGATCGATGTGAAACCGGGCGAGACGTACTTCACTCCCGCCCACACAGTTCACGCTATCGGGGCCGGAATCGTGCTTTGCGAGATCCAACAAGACTCCGACGTGACGTATCGCCTGTGGGACTACGGCCGCCCGCGGCCCATCCACGTGGAGCAGGCCGTACCCATATCCGATCTCACGGTGCATCCCGGAGCGGCGCGCCCCGTGCGTGTGGATCAACATCGCGAAGAGCTGGTGCGCGAGCGTCACTTCGTCACGGAGCTCGTGCACCTCGGCGCCGGTGAGGCGCTGACGCCGGAGGCGCACCAATGTCAATTATGGATTGGCGTTGAAGGACACGGAACCATTGGCGGCGAAGCGTACCATCGCGGCGACGTCTGGCTGCTGCCGGAAGCAGGCGCACAGCCAGAGCTGAGGGCGACCGAGCTGACCCGATTTCTCAGAACCTGGGTGCCCTAGGTAGGACAGACCATCGCCGTTCGTGGTCTGTCGGTCTTCGCGGCGCAGGTGATGCGGTAGCGCTGTGTGCGAGCACCGCGACCTGACAGACTCGAAACATTAAGACACCGGGCAAGACCGCCGGCGCTACAGAACACAAGCCGATCGCCTGTCCTACTGCACCGACGCAGAGCCTCGCTGCGGGTCCGCGGGGCTTTGCCATAACAGCGGATTGCCGGCACCGCGGTCGCGGCGGGCGAAAATCCCGGCCAGAATCTCGGGAACTTCGAAAACGGCCGAGTTGCGCACCGCGGCAGCGCTGGCGCGGTAAGCGGCGAGACGATCCGGCCGCAACAGCTCGCGCACGGCGTCGGCCACTTTGGAAAAACTGCTCACCACGACGCCGGCGCCCTGCTCCAGAATCCATTCGGCGTTGTAGCGTTCGTGGGCCAGCGTCCACGCGTTCGACTCCACCACCACGGGCAGCCGCATGGCCAGCGCCTCGCTGATGCTGCCTGGGCCGGGTTTGCCGATGAAGTAGTCGCCCAGCGACATGAAATAGGGCACTTCTCTGGTAAATCCTTCGACGCGCATCGGCATGCGCGGGGCGAGCGCCCGAAGTGCGCGCGCCGCGGCCTGGTGTTTGCCGCAGAGCAGGATCAATTGTGTCGGCAGATCGGACCGGTTCAAAACCTTGGCGATCCTCACCATTTCCATCGACCCCTCGCCGCCGAACATCACGATGCCCGTCGGCCGGCCGGGATCCAGGCCGAGGCGGGCCAGCTCGCGCGCGCGATCGACGGCGGGCGGCTGATGAAAACGCGGATTGAGGATCATTCCGGAGACCTGGAAGATGTGCGAAGGCGCCAGCCCCAAGGCGCGGGCCTGGTCCGCGGCGCGCCGCGAGCCGCAAATCACATACTGTTCCTGGCGCTCGATCCAGAAGTGGGGCGGATAATCGGCGATGTCGGTGAGGACGGTCACCAGCGGCGGTCCCGGCCACGCCCGGTCGAGAGCCTGCTTGAACGCGCGGTTGTAGTGCGGGATCAGCGAGACCACCATGTCGGGGCGCGAGGCTGCCCAATGGCGCTCCAATACGCGCACCTCGGCGCTGTGAAAGAGCCGGATGGCGGCGTGCATCACCGGCACTAGTTGCGCCGTGCCGAGCGTCCACCCGCGCCGCAGCATGATGTTGTAAACGTCCTGGAAATCGATGCCGGTCGATTTGCGGATCAGGTCAATCGAATGAAAAAGATCCTGCACCGAGTGGGTGCGTATGTCCCAGGGCCGACGCTGCTGCCCGATGACCTCGGCCAGCGCGGTGGCTGCGGCCCGGTGGCCGCCGCCCGCGTCGATGTATATGAATTCGATGGTGCGTCTCATCGCTGCGACCCTCCGCCTTCCGCGCGCAGAGCTTCCACGGGCGTTGTTTCTTTGGGGTCGGCGGGGGCCGGATGCGCGCCCGCGGCCGGGCAGCCGACGTTGCCGGCCATCTGTAGGGATGCCCGCGCGGCAACGGCGGCCGGCTGGAATGCCGCCAGCACCGGCCTCCCAATCCAGCACGCCGGGGGCTGCAGCTCGAAGATCCAGGCCAGTGTTGCGCCGGTATCGTAAGTGAAAAGCGAAGCCGCGATTTTTCCGGACGCTACGCCGGGGCCGGCCAGGATCCAGGGAATCTGAATCTCGGCGAGCGAGTTCTTGCCGTGGTTATGCCCCTTGCCGCCGTGGTCGGACGTCACCAGCACGAAGGTGGAATCGAGCGCGGCCGCGCCGCGCAGCATGTCGAGAACAGCGCCGATCTGCCGGTCCGCTTCTTCCACCGCACGGTAGTATGCGGGGCTCGACCAGCCGGAGCGGTGCCCCGCGTGGTCCACGTTGTCCAGGTGGACGAAGAGCAGCTCGGGACGGTTTCGCTTCCAATACTCGATGGCGGCATTCGTCGTCCGCTCGGGCCCGCGCTGGTGCTCGATCACATCCAGCGCCGCGGGCTCCACCAGTTTGGCGAAACCCGGCCAATCATGAAAAATGGCGATGCGGCTCGCCGGGCGCTGCATACGCAAAGCGCCGAAAATGCTTGGGAAACCGCCGGACTGGTCGCGGCAAGCGGGCGCGATTTCCTGCATCCGCTTCAGATATCCGTTGGAAGTAATGCCGTGCTGCTCCGGTCCGGACGCGGTGATCATCGACATCCAGTTCGGGCTGCTCAGCGTCGGCATGACGCCGCGCGCCTCCAGCGTCCAGGCCCCGCGCGCCATTAAGCTGCGCAAAGCGGGACCTGCGGCGGTGACCACGCCGTCAACGCTGAGCCCATCCACGCCGACAACGACGACATGGGACTCCGGCGCCTCCTCGAGCTGGCGGGCGGAAGCCGCCGCACAGCCCAACACCAGAACAGCGATTGCGATTTGTCGCATGGACTCCCCGTTCTTCAAGTACCATGCCGGCTGATTCGTTTCCGTTACAGTCCTAAGAAGCTTGCGTTTCCTGTTGCAACGCAAATCAAGCCGCTGAGTTAGTGTTTTTTCAATGACGGGAAGCGGCGCACGCACTCGCGCGTGCCTTGTCGGCGATCATGAGGCCACCCTGCGCCGGATGATGACCAGGCGTCGAGAAGAGTCTCGACGCGGCACGCACGAGTGCGCGCGCCACGTCGGCTGGATTCTTTTTACCAACGAAAGGCGCACCAGCCAGATTCTGCGCGCCACGCTAAGTGGGCTATCGTAGTGGTTGTGGAAGCGCTGGTGAAGAGCAGGCCCGAGCCGGGGCTTTGGCTGGAAGAAGTCGAGACTCCCAGAATCGGCATCAATGACGTACTGATCCAGGTCTTGCGGACCGGCATTTGCGGCACTGACGTCCACATCTACAAATGGGACGCGTGGGCACAGGCCACGATTCGGGTGCCGATGGCGATCGGGCACGAATTCGTGGGGCGCATCGTCGAGGTGGGATCGAACGTCGCCGATTTCTTTCCCGGCGACATCGTGAGCGGAGAAGGCCACGTGGTTTGCGGGCGCTGCCGCAACTGCCTGGCGGGCCGGCGGCATCTTTGCGCCAACACGCAAGGCGTAGGCGTGAACCGCGCAGGCGCCTTCGCCGAATACGTCGCGCTGCCGATGGCCAATATCTGGCGCCATCATGAGCACGTTCCGCTGGACGTAGCCGCCATCTTCGATCCGTTCGGCAACGCGGTTCACACCGCCCTTTCATTTCCGGTGCTGGGCGAGGACGTGCTCGTTACCGGCGCCGGTCCCATCGGCATTATGGCCGCCGCCGTGGCGCGGCACGCCGGCGCGCGCTACGTAGTGATCACCGATATCAATCCGTACCGGCTGGAGCTGGCGCGCAGGCTGGGCGTGACGCTGGCGGTGGATGCCAGCCAGACCAGGTTGAGCGCGGTGCAGAAACAGCTTGGCATGACGGAGGGCTTCGATGTGGGACTGGAGATGTCGGGGACGGCGGCCGCGTTCCGCGACATGCTGGAAAACATGAGCCACGGCGCCAAAATCGCCATGCTCGGCATCCCCACCGCCGAGGTGGCGATCGACTGGCGCACCGTGATCTTTCGCATGCTCACCGTGAAAGGCGTCTATGGCCGCGAGATGTACGAAACCTGGTACAAGATGACGGTGATGCTCGAGTCCGGGCTGAACATCACGCCCGTCATCACACACCGCTACCACTACACCGAGTTTGAGCGGGGCTTCGAGGCGATGGTCTCCGGCAACTCGGGCAAGGTCATCCTAAGCTGGGAGTGAGATGGCTGCGCGGATCACCGCCCGCCGGTGGCTGGTGCGCGGCAGGGTGCAGGGAGTCGGTTACCGGTACTTCGCGCAGAAGGCAGCCGCGGGGCTGGGCCTCACCGGATACGCGCGCAACCTGGATGACGGGCGGGTGGAAGTCTACGCAGCCGGGCCGGAAGCGAAGCTTGCCGAGCTGGGGGGCAGGTTGTATCGCGGGCCGCGCTGGGCCGATGTGCGCGGGGTTGAAGAACAGGAATGCGCCGTGCAAGAATTGGGTTCGTTCCGCATTGAGGCCTGATGGCAGATCTGAAAAAGCTGATCCGCGAAGTGCCGGACTTCCCCAAACCCGGCATCCTCTTCTATGACATCACCACGCTGCTGAAGGATCCGGCAGGCATGCGCGCGGTGATCGACGGATTGAAGGACCATTACCGCGATGCCAAGGTGGACGTGGTATTGGGCATTGAAGCGCGCGGCTTCATTTTCGCTCCGGCGCTGGCTTATGCGCTGGGCGCGGGTTTCGTGCCGGTGCGCAAGCCGAAGAAGCTGCCCGCCGCGACGGTGAGCGTGACCTACGACCTGGAGTACGGCACCGACACCCTGGAGATGCACAAGGACGCGGTTGCCAATGGCGCCCGCGTGCTGATTGTGGATGACTTGTTGGCCACCGGCGGCACCGCGGCGGCAGCGGCCCGCATGGTGGAATCGGCGGGCGGACAAGTGGCGGGGCTGGGATTCGTGGTCGAGCTGACGTTCCTCCACGGACGCGCCAGGCTGGCCGGCCGCGAGGTCTTCTCGCTGCTCCAGTACGACCAATGAGCCTCACCCGCCGGGCGCGTCTGCGTGCGCTCGCCAAGATTAACCTGGAGCTGCGCGTGCTCGCGCAGCGGCCCGACGGCTACCACGAGCTGCGCACCATCTTTCAGACGATTTCACTGGCCGATTCGATCGACATTGCATTCACTCCGGCGCGCCGGACCGCAATCGAACTGGCGGACGAGCTCCATCTTACCGATAACCTGGTGGTGCGCGCGGCCCGCGCCGCGATGGACGCGATGCGCCTCACAGGCCGAGTGGAGATGCGGCTCAGGAAGCGGATTCCGATCGGCGCCGGCCTCGGCGGAGGGTCATCGGACGCGGCGGCCGTGCTGCTGGCGCTGCCGGTGCTGGCCGGACGCAGCCTGGCAATGGACCGGTTGTGCCAGTTGGGCGGGCAACTGGGCAGCGACGTGCCTTTTTTTTTGCTGGGGGGCGCCGCAGTGGGCATCGGGCGCGGCACGGAGCTGTTTCCGCTGCCCGATGGCGCGCCCCGCAGCGGCGTTCTGGTGTCGCCCGGAATTCACATTTCGACGGCCGAAGCGTACCGTCTGCTGAATTCGAGTTTGACAAGCGAATCTCAACAAAATAAAATGGTTACTTTCCAGTCTCGGGTGTGGGACGGGGGTGTCTCCAGAGCCGCCTGCAACGATTTTGAAATGGTGGCCGCGGAGCGGTATGGCATCATCGGCGCGATCAAGAAGAAGCTATTGCGCGCCGGCGCGTCGATGGCGCTGATGACCGGCAGCGGATCGGCCGTATTCGGAATCTTCCGCAGCTCCGCCCGGGCGTCCGAAGTTTTTCGGTCATTCCGAAAAGAGAAGGCGTTTCGCTTTTCGCTGGTGAACCGCGCACGTTATCGCGCCCTGTGGTGGCGGGCACTCGAAGAGCACACTACCGCGAAAGTATGGCCTCCCCGAGACCGAAGAGAGCAATGAGCCACGACCGCTTACAACTATTCACCGGCAACGCCAATCCGGCGCTGTCGCAGGAAATCGCCGAAGGCCTGAACACGACGCTGGGCGCATGCACAGTGAAGCAGTTCGCCGACGGCGAGATCCACCTGCAGATCCAGGAAAACGTGCGCGGCGCCGACGTTTTCGTCATCCAGCCGACGTGCAAGCCGGTGGAGCGCAACCTGATGGAACTGCTGCTGATGATGCAGGCGCTGAAGCTGGCTTCTGCGGAGCGGATCACGGCAGTGTTACCCTATTATGGGTACGCTCGGCAGGATCGCAAAGACAAACCGCGGGTGCCGATTTCGGCCAAGCTGGTGGCGGGGCTGCTCGAATCCGCCGGCGCCGACCGCGTACTGACGCTCGATCTGCACGCCGCGCAGATTCAAGGTTTTTTCGACATTCCGGTGGATCACCTGTACGCCTCGCCGGTATTGATCGAGTATTTCCGGGCGCAGAACCTGCCGGATGTGACGGTGGTTTCGCCCGACGCAGGTGGCGTGGAGCGCGCGCGAGCCTTCGCGAAGAGGTTGAATTCGTCGCCTCTGGCGATTATCGATAAACGGCGCGAAGAAGCCAACGTCGCCGAAGTGATGAACGTGGTCGGCGAGGTGGAAGGGCGCCACTGCCTGCTGGTGGACGATCTGATCGACACCGCCGGCACACTGGTGAAGGGCGCAGAGGCGCTGTTGGAAAAGGGCGCGGCCAGCGTTTCGGCCTGCGCTACCCACGCGGTGCTGTCCGGTCCGGCGGTGGAGCGGATCGAGGCATCCGCGCTGAAGGAAGTGGTTTTTACGAATTCGATTCCGCTCGCCGATGAGGCGATGCGGTCGAGCCGGATCAAATCGTTGTCGGTCGGGCATCTGCTGGCGGAAGCCATCCGATCGATTCACGAAGAGACTTCGGTGAGCGTGCTGTTTATTTGAAAATACGGCTGACAGACCACAAAAAGCGATGGTCTGTCCTACCGGCCGCAACCCACGTCAGCCCCGAACGGGGGTGAACCGGACTTGCGGAATCAAGGAGAGTTTGCGTGAGAAAAGAGATTACCGTGGCCGCCGAGGTGCGCACCTCGCGCGGCAAGAACGAAGCGCGCCGTACACGCACCGCCGGGCAGATCCCGGCCGTCGTCTATGGTGCATATAAGGACGCGGTCAGCGTATCGGTCAGCCCGCGCGAGATCCTCAAGATCGTTCGCAGTTCAACCGGCTACAACACCATTTTCAACCTGGCGATTCAAGGCGGCGAAACCACGCCCGTCATGGTGGTCGATCAGCAGGTGGATCCGGTGAAGGGCACGCTGCTGCACGCCGACCTGAAGCGCATCGATCTCAGCAAGCGGATCCGCATCACCGTTCCCGTGAACACCTCCGGTGAGCCGGCAGGCGTCAAACTGCAAGGCGGCCTGCTGGAGGTGATCACCCGCGCGATTGAAATCGAGTGTTTGCCGGACGAGATACCCGAAGGCTTCACGGTGGACGTGAGCGAGCTCATGATCGGGCAGAGCAAGCGCGCCAGCGATGTGGCGCTGGGGGCCTCGATGAAGCTGGTCAGCGCGCCGGAGACCGTGATCGCCCACGCGGTGGCGCTGCGCGTCGAAGCCGAGCCGGTCGCCGCGGAAGCTGCGCCCGCAGCCGAAGCTGTTGCTGGCGAGCCGGCCGAGCCCGAAGTAATCAAGAAGGGCAAGAAGGAAGAGGAAGGCGTCCCCGAGGAAAAGGAAAAGGGCAAGAAGAAGTAGGCTCCCATGTTCCTGGTGGCCGGTCTGGGGAATCCGGGCGAGGAGTACGTGCGGACGCCGCATAACCTCGGGTTTCTCACCATCGACCGGCTGGCCGAACGGCACGGCATCCGCGTCACCCGCAAGGATTCCAAGGCGCTCGTCGGGTTGGGCGAAATCGACGGGCAAGAGGTGATGTTGGCCAAACCGCAAACGTTTATGAATCTCAGCGGCGCTTCGCTCGCGCCGCTGATGGAGAAGTACTCCGTTGCGACGGATCGCCTGGTAGTGGTTTACGACGAACTGGATCTGCCGTGGTTGTCGCTGCGTATCAAGCCGAAAGGCACGCCGGCCGGCCACAACGGCATGAAATCGGTGATCGCGAGCCTGGGAACCAGCGACCTGGCGCGGGTGCGATTGGGAATTCATCCGGGCCGCCCGATTCGGAGCGGAGCGGAATTTGTGCTGGCGCCAGTACGGCGCTCGCAGGAAAAGGAATTGGACGACTTCGTCGGCTACGCGGCTGATGCGGTTCGTTCCATAATCGCCGAGGGCGTCGTTAAGGCCATGACGAAATTCAATCGTCGCGCCCCAGGCTTAAATACAGAGGATGCATGAGGATTTACGAAGAGCTTTTCATCGTTAAACCGGATGCGCCGGAAGAGGAAGTCGACCAGTTCGTCGAGCAGTTGCGAACTCAGTTGACGGCCGCGGGCGCCACGGTGGACAAAATCGAAAAATGGGGCAAGCGCCGCCTGGCCTACCGGGTGGACAAGTACCGCGAAGGCGCGTACGTGCTCCTGGAGTTCACCGCCGAGGCGGACACCGTGAAGGAACTCGAGCGCCGCCTGCGCGTCTCGGACCTGGTGATCAAGTTCCTGACGGTGCGCATCGATCAGACGCGCAAACGGCTGGACAAGCGGAAAAAGCAGCGCGACAAACGGGCCGCCAAGCGGGCCTCCAACGCGCCGCCACCGGTCTCGGCTCCCGGAGCACCCCCGGCCGCGGCTCACGCGGGCGCGGCGCCGGCGATGCCCGGCCAGCCGAAGGAGGATTAAGCCATGGCGGAATTCAAAGGAAGACCCGGCAGCGCCGGACAGCGGCCCACCGGCGGCGACAAGGCCGTCGTTTCGGGGAAGAAACAGTACTTCCGGCGCAAGAAGATTTGCCGTTTCTGCGTCGAGAAGATGGACGACATCAACTACAAGGACGTCAAGACGCTGCATGCCTTCGTGGCGGAACGCGGCAAGATCGTCCCACGCCGCATTTCGGGCGTTTGCGCGCCGCACCAGCGGCGGCTCACCGACGCCATCAAAAAGGCGCGCAACATCGCCCTGCTGCCCTTCGCGGCGCAGAACTAGGGGCAGGAGGATACTCGCATGGAAGTCATATTGAGAGAAGACGTAGAAAAGCTGGGCAGCCGCGGCGATATGGTGCGCGTGGCGCCCGGGTATGCCCGTAATTTCCTGCTGCCCAAACGCCTCGCCGTGGCCGCCACGGACGCCAACCGCAAAATCGTCGAGCAGGAGCGCCAGGCGCACGTGCGCAAGGAAGCCCACCTGAAGGGCGAAGCCGAAGACCTGTCCAAACTGCTCACCGGTGTCACCGTTACCATCCTGCAGAAAGCCGGCGAGCAGGACCAGCTATTCGGATCGGTCACCTCCAAAGACGTGGCCGATGCCCTGGCCGCCAAGAACTTTACCATCGATCGCCGCAAGATCCAGCTCGACGAGCCCATCAAGCAGCTCGGCGAGTTCAAGGTCCCGGTGAAGCTTCACAAAGATGTCACCGCCGAGGTTACTGTGGTGGTGGCGAAAGAAGAGTAGCTCCTCTGGTAGGACAGACCATCGCCTTTCGTGGTCTGTCGTGCCTTGCGAAGACGCGACCAGGAAAAGCCGAGATGACTCCCGGCTCAGCCACCAGTGTAGGGGCCGGGCATGCCCGGCCCGGCTTCGGCCACCGCCGGCAATACATCACCGCACCGACAAATCCCTAGCCCTGCTGCTTCCCGTGGCTGGCCTCGTAGTGCGCTTTAAGCAGGTCGCCGCCGAAATCGGCGTCGAGATCGCGCCACACCGAGTGGATGTGGTTGGCGTTGTCCTGGGTCATGTCGAATTCGATCAGGAATGACGGCGCCTGCACCCTGTAATAGTGAGGATCGCCCGGCTTTGTGCCTCCCGCCCAGGCAAACCACACGTTGCGGCCGGCCCGGTTGATCTGGTCCGTGCGCCGCCGGGCGATATCGTCAGGCAGGTTGCGGGCGTACATTTCCTCGATCGCCCGCAGAGCGTCGAATTGCTTCGCATTCATCTTGGACGCGGCAAGGCCTGACGGCTGGCCTTTCAGAGCGGCCGCGCGCGTGTTCGTGGTCAGGATGTCACCATACGCCTTGGGGTCGACGATGGCGGTCTTCTGAAGCGGCTCGTCCAGAGCGTGGATCACCGCGAAGCCCAGGTCGTCTTCTTCGGGAAGCGCGCGCAGCCCCTGGCGCGGCCCCTTCCTGACCTCGGCGGGATTCGAGCCGAAGAAACTCGGCCCATCCACCACCTGCCCGCTCGTCACGGTATAGTTCTGGCTGATGTGGTGGCCCTCCACGCGGTAGCCCCAGGCGCCGGTGTCGGACGGCGTACCGAAGATGGTGAAGTGATACTTTTCGGGATTGCGGCGCGCGCCGCTATCGTTCTCCATCACTTTCAGCACATCTTCCAGGCTCATGATGGTGACCGCCTTGATGTACCCGGCCTGGCTCAGCCCCGACGCCAGCAGCGCGCTGGCGAGGTGTCTCTGGTACGGGCTCATTTCGCCCAGCGTGAGCCCCTTGCGGTCGATCGGAACGTAGAACCAGTGCATGCGTTCTTCGTCCTCAAACGGGAACACCGCTTTGGCTTTCTGTTCCGTGGTGAGCGCGGCCAGCAGACGATTGGCAGTTTCGGTCATCACCGACGCGGTATGAACATGATTGTGCATAGCGGCCGGCGGGCTGGCGGCGTGGTCCTGAGCGCGGCCGGTTTGACCGGCAATCAGACCGCTTCCCAGGATCGCTGCGGACGAGCTAAGAAACGAACGTCGCTTTATCTGGCACATTAGATGACCCTCCCCATAGCCTTCCGGCATGGCCGGCGCTTATTGATCTTAGCAATCGAATTGAGATTTCGGGCGGGCAGGAACCGCCGTTGCGCACACCGCCAATTTCAGGCATTATGATTCGACGAGTGCGCGACAAAGTGCCAGTGCCCAAAAGCGACTCTAAAGGAAAGGCGATATGAATCTCTTGTGGTTTCTGATTATTGGTATTGTTGCCGGCTGGCTGGCCGGACAGCTGATGAAAGGCAGCGGCTACGGCCTCATCGGAGACCTGGTGATCGGCTGATTGGAGCCTTTATCGGCGGCTGGCTTCTGGGAGCGCTGGGATTCAGTGCCGGTGGGCTGATCGGGAGCCTGGTGACGGCCACCATCGGGGCGGTCGTACTGCTGTTCCTGATCCGGCTGATCAAGAGAGCGTAGGAGTGGCGCCGCCGGGGCGGCCGGTCCAATGAGGAACGCGTGCGCCGGTTACACTAAGAGCTCATGGAGATCCGGACCATAGGGCTCGTGGTGCA
>Ga0181535_10001444_pt1 | contig 31096 bp, 23 predicted proteins | sample PEATcosm2014_Bin_44_FD_119774 | JGI IMG/M metagenome (GOLD analysis project Ga0181535, IMG submission 119774) | Peatland microbial communities from MTU Mesocosm Facility, Houghton, MI, USA - PEATcosm2014_Bin17_30_metaG | ecosystem: Environmental > Terrestrial > Soil > Wetlands > Peat | place... | reverse complement strand
CGCCGCGCGGCGGCTGACCGCCGCCGTGCGTAAGAATGCACTTGTGCTTGCGCCAGAACTTATCCTCGTTGAAACGCTGCCAGACCGTGTCCTTTTCGACGTGCAGGATGAACTCGGCGGAGCTGCGTTTGAACTCGATCACCTCCGGTTCGACGATCGAGGGAATGCCGTAGCCGCCGGAGCCCATCCGCGCGCAGTCGATCTCGTCGCCGCGATCGACCAGCACGATGTCGCCCACCATGTCGCCCTTTTTCTGCGCGTACAGGTGCAGCTCTTCGCGGAGACTATTTAGCAGCACTTCGCAATCCTCGATTACCGGGTCGCACTCGCCCTGGTCGCCGAACGTCTCTTCATGGGTGCCTTCGATGGTGTGCTTCAGCAGGTAGAACAGACCACGGATGCTGGTGGTCTTGCCCTGCTCGATCAGTTGCGTGGCCCCGCTGGCCACAAGCATGGTTTGCATGTAGGTTTTGGCCTGGGAGAGGTTGAACAGGTGGCGGCGGTTGGTGTTGCGCCCCATCTCGATGAAGCGCCGGCTCTTGTTATAGCGGACGTTCGACAGGGCCCGGGTGGGAACGTCGACGTAGGGGTCGCGTTGCCGGCCGACCAGCTCGACCACGCCGTCGGCCAGCTCGCGGAGCCGTTTCATCGTTTTCACGTCACGGGGATTCAGTTTGGTGGGCATCGTTGATCAAAGGAAGAAAGGGAACCGTGGATGAATAAGGAAAAACACATTCGGCACACCTATTTCGCCCCCGTTTCGGTGATTTTCGGCGTCGGCTTTATATCGGGAGGCCCTGCGATCAAATTGGCGGGGTATTCATTCTGGAGCCGCACGTAGTAGGCGCCGAGCTTTTCCAGGTCGAACTCACATTCCTGGCAGGTTCTCCGGCGAACAGCATGTACCTCTTCGACGGTTCGATCAGCCATTTTCGTCACCTCCTTCCAGCAGTTCTTCCGGCGTGCAAATGGTCGGAATCACGATACCGCCGAGACGCTGAAGCTTCTCCAGCGCATGGCGACGGGTGGCTGAATATTGTGGCATGGGGAATCAGTAACGCTTTTTTTGTTTTCCTACTCGGTATGGAAGCCGATCTTGGGTCGGGGCGGCGTCGGCGGGGGCTCCAACAGACGCCGAATGGTCGCCACGAGAGACTGGATGGCCTCATCGTGGGAAGTTACTTTGTGCTCCAATTCGGTCAGTTTGCCGGCCAATTCTTTATGCGTTGAAAGCAGGTCGCGAAGCTTGATGAAAGCCCTGATCACGTAAACGCTTACTTCCATTGCTCGGGACGTATTCAAGACGCTCGCCGCCATCAAAGCGCCGTGTTCGGTGAAGGCGCGAGGCAAATACCGGATGTTGCGTCGGGATGCGGTCGCCATTTGCGACCGGAGGGGCGGGGCTGCTTCGGATGCGGTCACAAAATGTGACCGCATGGCTCGGGCCTCCTCGGCCGTGAGTTGAAACATAAAGTCGGCTGGAAATCGCTCCTGGTTCCGCTTGACCGCCTGGTTGAACGCCTTCGTGGTGGTTCCGTACAGTTCTGCCAGGTCCGCGTCAAGAATCACCCGCTGGCCACGAATAAAGAGAATTCGCGGCTCGATCTGCTCGACCAGAACGATGTCTTCCTTTTCTCGCGCAGTCATTCGGTCACGCCCTTCCAATACGATTCACGCAACGGCGGACACGATTGCAAGCCGGCCGTCGCCTTGACAACGAGACTACGCGTGAAACCATTGCCTTTTCCTCGGGGGCAATGCATTCAGGAAGGCCTCCCAGGGCACCGTGAGGTCTTGTTTGATTTGCCCTATGTTCCACGTCTTATTGCTTCGGTAATCGAGTCGCGCATAAGAAATGTGCGCCAATGCCTTGTTGAGCCGTTTTCTAATGCTCGTGAGGTATTCGGCCATCGGTGGGCGTCGCGTCGTCCAGTCGTCAGGGTGATCGAAGAAATGGACGGCCACAACATCGTCCTCATGCGACGGGTTATCACAGTACAGAAAATCGCGGAGATTCCGAACGTGAAGCAGAAACGGTTCGAGCAGGGCGGAGCCCCGTGGTTCCTCCAGCGACGTGCCAAAGAAACACCTTACCGCCAAAAAGGGCGTTCCGGCGTCCCGCACCACTTTCTCGCCAATCTGCGTACGAAGGGTCGCAAATGTCCAACGTAGCAACTCCCACTCATAGGATACTTCTTCTGCAATTTGCCTCTGCTGGTCCCCGTCCTTCTCCATTGTAATTTGCTTTCAAACGATCGAAAGTTTTGGAATTCACAGCGTCATCGCTCCACTAAACGAAATCTTGAACGCGCTAAACATACGGCGCTGCCAGACCCAATATGAAATACAGCCAGACAGGTGCTGCGGTTGAGTAGTTGCCTCTAGGTTACCACATTGTCCCGCTGTTCCTCCGCGGCCACGATAATCACGTTCTCGCCGAAATCCTCCCCGTCCTCCTCGATGGGCTTGCCGCAGTCGTCAAGCTCGACGTCGGCTTCGGCGGTGCGTTTCTTCGCCACGCTGAGAAGCTGCTCGTAGAGCTTGTCGCGTTTGCCGCCGTTGATGCGGCAGACGGCCGTGGCCACTTCGCCCACGTAGCGGAGGAAGAGGTTGCGGCGTTCGCCTTCGTGCCGCACGCGAAGCCGGCGGCGCAGGTACATGCCCAACTTGCGGCCCACGGCCTGCAGGGCCAGCCGCAGCTCCTTTTGAATTTCGGGATACGAGGCGATCGCCTCCTTCGACTCGTTGGTGAAGGGGACCCACACGCTGGCCATGTGAATCATGACGGTGATCGGCCCGCTGGGCAACCCGCCGCGCGACTGGCTCAGCCCGTAGGCGCGCCAGTTGGTCGACATCACGGTTTGCGTGATGGCGCAGGCCCCCGCCTGAAATTGCAGGGGCACGCGGTTGGCGTAGCGCAGAAGGTTCATCGATTGGCCGTCGCTCAGGTTGACGTTTTGCAGGGCCTGGTGCAGGCGGTCGACGTCGGCCGGCTTGAGCCGCCCCGGCGAGACGCGCACGCCAACGTCGGCCGCGGTGAGGATCTTGTCGGCGGCCTCGGCGCCTAACCCTTGGAAGCCGGTGACGAGGAATTGCCGCAGCGTGCGGGCGTCGCTCTCTTCCAACAGCTCGGCCAGCCCTTCGCGCGTCACGTGGCTTACGGGCGACATGCCGCCGTAGGCCAGTCCGACTTCGATCTGAAAGGGGTTACCGCGATAAACGGCCGGGGGCCGCGTGGCCGCGGCGTAGAACTCTCCCGGTACCACCTGCCGCAAACCCTTGAGGATCAGCGGTTCGCCGATCGGCGCGATGCAGTCGGTGGAGGGGGCGGGGATCTTCGTCTGCTGGATCGCCTGATAGAGAGAATCCGCTTCCTGGCGGCCGATTTTCTTGGGGCGCGCCCGCGTGCTGATCTTCGCCGCCGCGCAAAGCCGGCGGGCCACCCCTGAGCTGACTCGCGAAAACGAGTGACCCAAGAATTGCGAGATCGTCGGGGCCTTCGTCTCGTGCAGCATCGCCACCAGCCGGCCCAACTCGACGCCGTACGGATGCGGCTTGATTTCCTTCGGCTCGGGGGGAAGTTGATCGGTCACGCGGGCATAGGCCTGCTGGTTCCCGTCCGGGTCGCTGTAGTGGATCGCCACGTGCGGGTTAGCGATGGCGGTCTGTTCCAGATACTCGTCGACGCTGCCGCGGCCGCGCTGATAGCGGGCCTCGAGTTCGATGGTGACCCGCGTGCCATGTTCCAGGTCGATCCACTCGATGCCGTATTTCTCGATGGCCTTTTGGCCTTCGTGATTGGGCGGGATCTCGATTCCTTCGCCCCGCCCGTTGAGGATCTCCGGCAGGTTCCGCTTGGTGTCGATCTGGATCTCGTAATAGTGGGCCGGATCGCGCCGCGAGACCTTGGACATGATTTTCACCGGCTTGCCCGTGGTGAGCAGGCCGTGCATGCCGGCGGCGCTGATGCCGATGCCCTGCTGGCCGCGGCTCATCCGCAGGCGGTGAAACTTCGAGCCATAGAGCAACTTGCCGAAGATCAGGGGGATTTGCTTCTTGAGAATCCCCGGGCCGTTGTCCTGCACGCCGACCTTGTAGCGGTCCGGGCCGACGCGCTCGATGTGGACCCAGATTTCGGGGAGAATGCCGGCCTCTTCGCAGGCATCCAGGGCGTTGTCGACGGCCTCCTTAACGGTGGTCAGCAGGGCCTTGCGGGGGTTGTCGAACCCCAGCAGGTGGCGGTTCTTGGCAAAAAACTCGCTGACGGAGATGTCGCGCTGGCTGGCGGCCATCGACTGCGCCGTGGCCCGGCGCGAAAGCCGGCGGGGCACGGCGCCATTACCCGAAACCGCATGGCCATTGGCGTCAGCGGCCGCGGCGGGTTCCACTTTGGCGTTAGAACTCACGATCAACCTTGGGCTCCGGGAAGAATAACGCTGATAAACCTTAGGGATTATACCGATTCTACGGCCGCCCTCCCACATGGCTTTTCGGGAATTCCCGGCATATTGCGGGGCTTTCGCCTAGCCCGCACACAAAGATTCACCCTTAAGACCGTCACGGGCCGAGATTGGTATGCAGGGGTGGTGGAGAACGGGGATCGGCTCCGAGCGGGGCCGCGAAGAGCGCAAGAACTTCCGGCCCTGGCGAGGTGCCCCTCCCCATTTTCTCCACACGCCGCCCCATCGATCGGCGATGACCACCTCAGGACCAGTCCCATGTCTTCTCAGGCGAGAATTTTTGCCGCCCTTGGCGCGATGATTTTTGTGACGGTGGGAGACTTGCAGTGGGGCACGACGGCCTCAGCCCAAACGGCCGCGATCGCCCAGAGCATCCCCAGCGATCGGTCCTACGGCGAGTACGTCCCACCGGTCGGTCCGGGAGGCGTCGGCGCTACCCTATATCCATGCCCGCGGCCGACGCCTCCGCTGGTTGGGCACACCTACATTACCTATCAGCCCTTGGCGCCGCACGAGTTCTTGTACCCGCACGCTCGCTACTATAGGACGTGGCACGAAGATGCACCGCCCACGCGGACATCGGTTCGCTGGTGGCACTCGTGGCTGTGGTGAAGGCTCGCTCGAAGCGTCGGCGTAAACGGGGAAAGGAGCCTGGACGATGAAACACGTTTTGATCTTCACGGCCGCCGCCTTGTTGTGGGCGGCCTGCGGGTCGTGTGATCCGGCGCAGGCCGGCTGGTTCCTCATGAAGAACCGCGTGGCGTCTTTCCAGGCCGAAACCTATCCCTGGCACGGCGAATACTACGATGTCGCCTGGGGAGTGCCCGTGGCGCTGGTCGTGCCGCCGACGGCCGAGAACCAGGCGCACTTGGGCTCCGGCGTGGGCGCCACGCGCGTCACCCCGATCCCGCACCAGTTTGGTCGCGGATATCCCATGCAAGTCGAGCGTGGCGGGCCGTTCCATCCCACCCCGCCTTGGCCCAACAGCACCGATCAATTCGGAGACTATTACATCCGCGGTCCGTGGTAGCCGGCCACGCCCCCGCGAAAAGCATCTCCCGCTCCTTGCTTAGCAGGGCAGCCCAATCCTCGGGCTGTCCTGTTTTTTTGTTGCGTCTGGGGCCTGGGGCGATCGTTGTACGAGGCATAGCCGCCCTCGGATGGTGAATTGCCGCCCGGCGGTGCCTTCTGGAACGATATTGACAAAACGGCCCACACGGTCCATTGTGTTGCCATGGCGTCCGTGGCAAGCATTGGCTCGGCGGGATGGCGCGTCGCAATGTTCTGTTTCCTGGTGTTTTCGCTGCTTTCGGCTGTGCCCGCCGCGGCCGATCCGGCCCTCGGCGACGCCCGCCTGAACGATATCTGCTTTGTCGATAGCCGGCACGGGTGGGCGGTGGGCGACCGGGGCGTCATCTGGAGCACCGAGGACGGCGGCCGCACGTGGCGGCTCCAACCGTCGGGCGTGACGTGCCCGTTGTGGGCCGTATGCTTCTGTGACGAGCATCTCGGTTGGGCTGCGGGCGGTTTTTCTCACCCTTATACGCACACCGGCACGGGCGTCTTGTTGACCACCAGCGATGGCGGCCGGACCTGGGACGGTAACTCGAAGCTAATGCTGCCGGTCCTGCGGCGGCTCGGCTTTTTCGATCCTCAGCATGGTTGGGCCATCGGCTGCCCCTCCACCATTTATCCTTCCGGCGTCTTCGTGACCGACGATGGCGGCCGGCGCTGGCGGCCGCTGCCGGGCGGAATGGATTGGCTGGCCGGCGCGATGCTCGATCCGCGCACCGGTGCCCTGGCCGGCCGCAATGGCTCGCTGGCTGTCGTGTGTCGCGGCGAAATCGAGGCGATCCAATCCGATATACCGGGCTTGCAGAACGTCGTTCAAATGCGGCTCTTGGCGCCGGCCCACGGCTGGCTCGTCGGCCAAGGTGGATTGGTGCGGATGACCGACGACCTCGGCCATTCGTGGCGGGCGCCGCCGGGCCCGCTGCCGGCGGCCGTTCGGCAGTGCGATCTCGCTGCCCTGGCGGTTCGGGGAGCAAAATGTTGGTTGGCCGGCACGCCGGGCACCCGCGTGTTCCATAGCGCTGACGCTGGCAAGACGTGGAACATGTTCCCCACCGGTTCGGCGGTGCCATTGCGGGCGATGACTTTTCCGGACGATGACCACGGCTGGGCCGTCGGCGACCTGGGTACGATCCTGGCTACCGGCGATGGCGGCCGCACGTGGCAGCCGCAGCGGCTGGGGGGAAACCGGGCGGCCTTGCTGGGAATCTTTGCCGACCCCGACGACGTGCCGTTGGAACTGATCGCCAGCCTGGCCGGCAATGAAGGGTACCTAGCCTACATTGAGGTGCTCGGCCGCCGCGACGTCGAAATGCCGTCCCGCGACGACGTCCATCCGGCCGATCGGCTCCACGAGGCGGTGGTCCGCGTCGGCGGCTGCGGCGCCGACGTGGCGTGGCAGTTTCCCTTGCGCCAATCGGGGCTCCGTTTAGGTCCCCAGCAGATCATCGCGGCGTGGGACCACGTCCACGACAGCCGCGGCATGGAAGAGTTGCAGGCCCACCTGGTCCGTCAGATCCGGCTCTGGCGACCGGAGGTGATCGTCACGCACGACGTGGGACGCGGCGGGGACGAACCCGTGGGGGCCTTGATCCATCAAGCCGTGCTCGAGGCAGTTCGACAGGCCGCGGACGGAACGGCCTACTCCGCTCAGATCGCCGATCTTGGCCTGGAGCCGTGGACGGTGAAGAAGGTTTTTGGGGCGCTGCCGCCCGGCGTGCGCGGTGACAGCGACCTGGTCACGACGCAGTTCGCCCCTCGCTTGGGCCATTCGCTGGCCGACGTGGCGGCCGAGCCGCACGGCCTGCTGGAAGATCATTTCGCCCGTACGTCGCCCACGCTCGGCTTTCGGCTGCTGGCCGGCACGGCAGGGCAAGAACAAGAGCGGCGGGACTTTTTCGGGGGTATTGTGCTGCCGCCGGGTTGCCTGGCCCGGCGACAGTTGCCCCAGGCGCCGCGGGCGGATTTCGACCAGTGGCAACGCATCGCACAGAAACGTCGCCACGTCCAGGCCATTCTCGATCACGCGGAACGAACCGTCGCCTCGGTCGAGCAATTGCTGGCCCAGGTCGACGACCTGACCCGCGATTTGGACGACGATAGCCGCGGGCAAATCCTTTATCAATTGGGGGATCGCTACCATCACAGCGGCCGTTGGCCGCTGGCCGCCGAGACTTTCCAAGTCTTGACGGAGCGTTACCCGCAGCATGCCTTGGCCTCGCCGGCGATGCTCTGGCTGCTTCAGTATTACGCGAGCGGCGAAGCGGCATGGCGGGTGGATCGCGGCCAGCGGCAGCAGCGCTTCGCGCGTGCCGTGAGCTTGGGCCAACAACTCGAGCGGGTTCGCCCCGAATGGTTCGCCGAGCCGGCGGTGTGCTTCCCCCTGGCCGCCGCCTATCGCAATCAGGGCCAGGCCCGCCAGGCCGATCGCTTTTATCAGATGCAGAGCCACCGCGGCGGCCGTGACGCGTGGCCGCTTTGTGCACAAAGTGAGCTATTCGTGACCGAGCCCAACGGTAAAGGCAAGCTGGCCAGGCCGGTGCTCCTTTGTGCGCGAGCCGAGACCAGGCCCCACTTGGATGGCCGGCTGGACGACCCCGTGTGGCAGCGGGCCAAGCCGGCCGCCTTGCAAAGTGCCCAGCATGACGATGGCGATTGGCCGGCCGAGGTGATGGTGGCTTACGACGCCGAGTTTCTTTATGTGGCCGCGCGCTGCCGGCAGGCACCCGCCAGCGGCGCCTCGTTGCCGGGCGGTCCCGCCGCTGTTCGCTCCCGCGACGCCGACTTGTCCGCCCACGATCGGATCGAGCTGCTGATCGACGTGGACCGGGACTATACGACGTATTATCGCTTGGCGATGGATCATCGCGGCTGGACGAACGATAGCTGCTGGGGCGACAAGACCTGGGACCCGCAATGGTTTGTGGCGGCCAGACAAGGCGACGGCGTTTGGACCGTCGAAGCGGCCATTCCGCTGGCGGAATTGACCGGCCAGCCGCCCCAGCCGCGCGACACCTGGGCCATCGGTATCCAACGCGTGGTTCCAGGGACCGGCTTCCAGTCGTGGAGCACACCGGCCGCCGTTTCGGTGCTCGCCGATGGGTTTGGGTACTTGGTGTTTCAGTAGCAGACGTAGAACGCTTGCGTTCTTGCCGTGTCGCTCGGCAGCGATTACAATCACGATGTTCCTCCTTTGCTAACGGCTGTAACGAAAAGTGCTGTGATGACCTGCAAAACCATCCGTCTTGCGTCACCCTGCCGGCAGCGGCTGAAGAGACGCTCCCCCCTTTGCTTTTTCCTCGTTTTTCCGTGCGTTCTGCTCGTTGTCTCGGCGATGGTTGGCTGTGGGACGGGTGAATACGAACGGCGTTTGGAGGATCGGCATGCCGAGAAGACGCGGATCGAGACGAAGCTAAGCGGGCTCTACCTCCCGCTCGTCGTGCCCGGCACAACGATTTCGGTCCGCTTGCCCAAGAGCTTATTTCCGGATCCGCCGCTGGTGGAAGGGGCGATGGTAGGCGGAAAGCCGGTGGATGTGCGGCGGGTCAAACCCCAGAAGCTGGTGACGATCCCCGGGCTGAAACTGACGTATGAAGGGTTTATTGAGAGCGAAGGAGGGAAACTGCCGTGCTACTGTTATGTGGGCGTGATCGACGTGCCCATGCAAGCCGTGGAGGATCCGAGCGTCAAGATGCGGGCGGAACTGTCGGCCCAGCAGCCGCCACCGGCGTTGACGAACTGGCAAGACGTCTCCCTGGAAACACCCAGCGGCCAGCCAACCGTGTGGAGGAAGCTGCGCGCGGAGAACAGCCAGGAGTTCTATACCCTTGACAAGGCCGGGCAAGGGGAGTTCAAGAATCTGCCGGGCGTGCTCGAGATCTACTTCCGCGTCGAACCCAAAAACATTATCGTGATTGCCTGGCGAGTGCCGCTCAGCATCGATAACAAAGACAAAGTCGACTTGAAGAAGTGGGCAGCGCTGGTGGCCGAGTGCGTGAGCGTCAATAAAGCGGTGCCGTGATTCCTTGCCATGCTTGGAGCGGGTCAGTTGGAGCGGGACGGCAGCGAGGAAGATCTTCCGCACCGATCGGTGGCGCAAAATGCTTCTCTCCTCCGAACAACTCGTCGAGCAGATTCACGACACGCCTGGCCGCATCGTCCTGGCGGTCACGGGCGGCGGCAGCCGGGCGATTGCCGATTTGCTGGCCGTCCCCGGTGGATCGCGAACCCTTTTAGAGGCGGCGGTGCCTTACTCGGCCGCCGCCCTAGTGGCCTGGCTGGGTAGCCGGCCCGACGAGTTCTGTTCGGCCGCCACGGCCCGCGCCATGGCCATGGTGGCTTTCCAGCGAGGACGGTGCTATGAGGAGGAAATCCTGCCGGCCGGCGTGGCCTGTTCGGCCAGCCTGACCACCGACCGGCCAAAACGCGGTCCGTATCGCATCCACGTCGCGCTGCAAACGGCCAGTCAGACTGCCGCCTGGTGGCTGCAACTCAACAAAGGCCGCCGCAGCCGGCCGGAAGAGGAGCGGCTGGCCGGCCGGCTGGTGCTGAACGCCGTGGCCGAGGCGTGTGACGTCTCCCCGCGGCTCGGGCTCGAATTGCTCGAAGGCGAGCAAGTGCAAGAGTCGCGGATCGAGGCCCCGCCCGCCTGGCAAGACCTTCTCGTGGCCAAGGTCGAGAGCGTCTGCGTTGGTCCCACCGGCCGACCGCCGCGGATTATCATGTCGGGCGCGTTCAATCCCCTGCACGTCGGCCACCGTCGCATGATCCAAATTGCCCACGAGTTGTTGCACGAACCCGTGGCTTTGGACATTTCGATCATCAACGTCGACAAACCGCCGCTGGACTACATGGAACTGCAGCGGCGTCTCGGGCAGTTTCCCCCGGAGCAGACCATTTATCTCACTCGGGCGGCCACCTTCGAAGAGAAATCGCGGCTCTTCCCCGGGGCGACGTTCGCGGTGGGTGCCGACACGCTGCGGCGGATCGCCGCCCCGCAATACTACGGCGGCAGCGCGGCTGCCTGCCAGCACGCCATCGAACGGATCGCCGGCCGCGGCTGCCGTTTCCTGGTCTTTGGCCGCGATCTGGGCGTGGGTTTCCTGCGTTTGCGCGACCTGGATTTGCCGGATTCGTTACGGACGCTATGCCGCGAAGTGCCGCCGGAGGTCTTTCACGAAGAAATTTCCTCGACGGCCATCCGCAAATCAGGGGGCTGGTGAGAACGGCCTCGCGGCAAGCTGGTGGCGCATCTCGGCGGCGATGAAAAACGATCCACTAATGCAGATCAAGTCGTCCGCCATCGCCCGACGTTGGACGACGTCCCAGGCTTCGGCCGGGGTGGGAGCGATGGTGATGCCAGCCGCCCTCACGGCCGGCCCCTCTCCCGCGCGCCGGCCGGTCGAGCCAAGCTCAATCGCCAATGCCTGCAACTCCTCCGGCGGGACGCCGCGGGGATTGTTCAGGTAGCGGGTGAAAATCACTTCATCGAACCGGCCCCGCAACCGCTCCAACATTCCCCGCACGTCCTTTTCCTGCGTGGTGGCAAAGACCAGCCATCGCCGTCGCGCGACAAAGCTTTCGGCAAGCACTTCCACCAGCGCGGCAACCGAAGCGGCATTGTGGGCCGCATCGAGCACCACGGTGGGCCGTCGCGCCACGACCTCGACCCGAGCCGGCCAACGCACCTCGGCCAGCCCCTGGCGAACGGCCGCTTCGGGAATCGTCCAGCCCTGTTGCCGCAGCTCGTCGGCGGTCGCGTACACGAGCGCCGCGTTGGCAGCCTGGTGCCGCCCCAACAGTCCCAGGGCAATCTCGCGAAAATCGCAGGCCCGGGCGCGGAAATCGAAGCGAGCCGGCGCGGAGGCCTGGTCCAGGCGCTGCGGCGGATGGTACTCAACGTCGAAGTCCACGCCCAACTCGGCCAGGCGGCAGCCGTGTTGCCGAGCGATTTTGCGCACGACTTCCCGCGGCTCGGCCACAGTCACGCCGCTGACGACGGGGACGCCCGGCTTAATGATTCCCGCCTTTTCCGCCGCGATGGCTGCCAAGGTAGGTCCCAACTGCTTGACATGATCGAAGCTGATACTGGTGATGACCGCGACCAGGGGCGTGCAGACGTTGGTCGAGTCGAGCCGGCCTCCGAGCCCCACCTCCAGCACCGCCACATCCACCTTCCGGCGGACAAAATGGCAAAAGGCGGCCGCGGTGAGGACCTCGAAATAGGTCGGGCCCGGTTCGGCCGGAACTTTTTGGGCTGCCTCACGATCCAGGGCTTCGACGGCCGGCCGAACCTCTTCTACCAGGGCGGCAAACTCTTCGGGCGAGCACGGTTGTCCCTCGACCACGATTCGCTCCTCGACGCGGTCGAGATGGGGCGAGGTGAACAGTCCCGTTCGATAACCGGCCGCCGCCAAGACGGCCGCCAGCAGAGCCGCCGTCGAGCCCTTTCCCTTGGTTCCGGCCACGTGGACGGCCGGCAGATGATCTTGTGGATCGCTCAGTTGGCGGAGTAACGCTCGCATGCGATCGAGTTTGAACGCCTCCTCCGCGTCGGGTAGCGACAGACAACGTTCGTAGTTGATGCGGTCCATGAGGAACCGCCGAGGGCCCTCTTGTGGTGAAGCGATGTTTTCAAGGGGAGGGGGCGACATGACGAGCAGGCAAAACTGAGCCGTCGATGGCAATCGTTAGTGAAGGGTTAGCGGTTTTCCGAGGTCCTCTATTTTACTCGGCCGACGCCCGGCTGTCGTGGCGCAGGCGATTCCCGCCGCCCGCGCCGCGTGGAGGCGTTGGCTAAACATGCCGACGGCTTGCAATACGGGGGCGGCTGCGCTAGAGTGAATAATTCGCCCTAAGCGGCGGTGGCCGAACCGGATGGATGCCCGCCGCGTATAAGCTGGTGAGCCCCCAATATCGCTATTTCTTGTGTCTCGGCGGGTGCCGCGGAAAGGTCCTCCATGCAGTCTGATGTTATCGTCGAAACTCGAAGTCTAACCAAGGTTTACCGCGATTTTTGGGGACGTGAAAAGGTACGGGCGTTGAAGGCCCTGGACCTGGAAGTCCAACGCGGAGAAATTTTCGGCCTCTTGGGCCCCAACGGGTCGGGCAAGACCACGACGATCAAGCTCATCCTCGGCCTGCTGTTTCCCACCAGTGGCCGGGCCCTGGTCTTTGGCCGCGATGCCACGGATGTGACAAAAAACGAGCGGATCGGCTACTTGCCCGAGGAATCCTACCTCTACCGCTTCCTGAACGCCGAGGAAACGCTCGATTTCTATGGTCGGCTGTTCAACATCCCCCGCGCGGTGCGGCGGCAGCGGGTGGCCGATCTGATCGAGATGGTCGGGCTGGATTGGGCCAAGCGCCGGCAACTGAAGGAATATAGCAAGGGCATGACCCGCCGCATCGGGCTGGCCCAGGCCCTCATCAACGATCCCGAACTGATCGTGCTGGATGAGCCGACCACCGGACTCGATCCCATCGGCACGCGGGAGATGAAGGACCTCATCATTAAGCTCCGCGAAGAGGGGAAGACCGTCCTCATGTGCAGCCACCTGTTGGCCGACGTGCAGGACGTTTGCGACCGCATCGCCATCCTCTATCAAGGAGAGTTGAAGGAAATGGGGCGCGTCGATGCCCTCTTGAAGGTCCGTGACGTGACGGAAATTCGCGTTGCCGGTCTCAGCGCGATCGCCCAGGAGGAAGTCCGGCAAGTGATCGACCGCAACAACGGTCACCTGTTGAACATGGGCAACCCGACCACGACGCTCGAAGAGTTGTTCCTGCACATCATCCGCGAAAGCGAAGAACATCCCGGTCGAAGACTCCGTGGCGTGGCCAAGGACTAGCGTGCTGCCCGCCGCAAGCTCTCGTTGTTGCCCCCTTGAGCGATTGTGAAAGAATTGAAATCACATAACTCGGAGCACGGTTTATTGTTGCGAAGCCGCAAGCGTATCGCTACGGCTTGTGGCGACATCGGGGTTGCGTCGATGGTTTCACAAACTCTGACTCCTGCCCCCTGCCCTCTAATCCCTCACTCCTGACTCCCGCGCCATGGTTGTCGATCTGAAAGACGTTGTCCCGTTTCTGGTTTGGCTGCCGGGGGCCTTGTTAAGTTGGCTGCTCGTGGTGGTGTGCGTGGCCGTGGGGACGACGGTTGCGGGTTGGCTGGTTTCGGCCATGCGGTACGGGCCTTGGGTAGCAACGCAGATCATCGGCCGGGTGCTATGGGACGCCCCGCTCGATTGGATTTATCTCTCGCCGCGGCGGGTATGGGCCCTGGCACGGCTGGCCATCCAGGAGTCGATCCGCCGCCGCGTGGTGGTCGTATTCGCCGTATTCATCCTGATCCTGCTGTTTGCCGGCTGGTTCCTCGATCCCGGCAGCGTCGATCCGGCTCGGCTTTACCTGGGCTCGGTATTGACCATTACCAGCTACCTGGTGCTGTTGCTGGTGTTGCTGTTGAGCTCGCTCAGTTTGCCGGCCGACATCAAGAATCGCACCCTGCACACGGTCGTAACCAAGCCGGTGCGGGCGAGCGAGGTGGTCTTGGGACGGATCGTGGGTTTCGCGGCGGTCGGTACGCTGCTGCTGGTCGTAATGGGCGCGGTCAACTATGTTTTCGTCGAGCGGGGGCTCACCCATACCCACCAACTGACGGCCGATAATCTGCATCCCATCGAGGGTGCGGTCGCCGGCAAGCGGGCCACGCTGCGGGGCAGCACCAGCCGCGTCCACCAGCACCGGCACAAGGTGACGATCGATCCGAAGGGCGCAGGCCACGTGGAGATGGAGCAAAGGCACACGCATCAGTTGTTTGTCGAAAAGGACGGCAGCTATCGCCTTGGCCCGCCGGAAGGGATGCTCGTGGCCCGCGTGCCGCTCTATGGAAAGCTCGGTTTTCGCGACCCTGCCGGCAAGACGGTCGAGAAGGGCATCAACGTGGGCGATGAATGGACGTACCGCAGTTTCATCAGCGGCGGCACACTGGCGGCCTGCGTGTGGACCTTCGAGGGAGTCACCGAGGACGCCTTTCCCACCGGGCTGCCGGTGGAGACCAATATCGAGGTGTTTCGCACCCACAAGGGCGAAATCGAAAAGGGGGTGCCGGGCAGCCTGAGCGTGCGAAATCCCCGCACCGGCAAGAAAGTCGAAGTCCGCATCTTCGAGTCGAAGGAGTTCATGATCGACATGCAATTCATTCCCCGCGAGCTGCAACTGTCGGGGGGAAAGAAGGCTGACCTGTTCAAGGACTTCGTCGATGACGGGAAGTTGGAAATCTGGTTGCAATGCGTGGCCCCCGGTCAATACTTCGGGGCCGCCCAGGCCGACCTGTACCTCCGCGCCCGCGATGCCTCGTTTGCGTGGAACTTCGTCAAGGGCTACATCGGCATCTGGTTGCAGATGCTGCTGGTGATTGGGGTGGGGGTGATGTTTAGCACGTTTCTCAGCGGGCCGGTGGCCATGTTGGCCACCTTGGGGGCCCTGCTGGGGGGCTTCTTCAACGACTTCATGCTCCGGCTGGCCACCGGCCAAACCTATGGCGGCGGCCCGTTCGAGTCGATCATCCGCATCCTGACCCAACAGAACATGACGTCGCCCATGGAGCCTGGGCTGCGCACCACCGTGGCCCAGACACTCGACCAGGCGGCCGAGGTGGTGCTGCGCGGGATGGCCACGATCCTGCCCGACTTCGGCCGCTTCAGTTTTGCCGAGTACGTGGCCAGCGGCTTTAATATCTCCGGCGACACCGTTCTGACGTTCACCTGCCGGGCGTTCGCTTTCGTGTTGCCGGTGCTCGTGACGGGGTACTTGTGTCTGAAGAATCGAGAAGTAGCCAGATAAGGGAGCGCCGCCGGCGGCGTTGCCAGCGAGGGATGTTCGATGAGTTCGCGAAGTTCTTTCTTCCGCAAGATCGTCTACCTGGTGGTGATCGCCGCCTTGCTCTTGCCCTTGCGTTGGTTGAGCCATCCGGCCACCATTGCCTTCAAAGACGTACCCGCTTCGCCGGGCGGAAAGCTGGCCCAGCTCCGCGATCAGTATCACCTCAGCCAGGCCCAACTCGGCCAGATCGACCCGGCCAGCGTGACCATCAAACTGGCCACCTTGGGCATGCGCGGCGTGGCCGCGAATATCCTGTGGGAAAAAGCCAACGACTTCAAGATGAAGAAGGACTGGACCAACCTGGGCGCCACGCTCAACCAAATCACCAAGGTCCAGCCGAACTTCATCAACGTGTGGAGCAATCAGGCCTGGAACCTCTCCTACAACGTCTCGGTCGAGTTCGACGACTATCGCCAGCGCTATCGCTGGGTCATGAAGGGCATCGACTTCCTCAAGGAAGGCATCCGGTACAACGAGCGGCAGCCGCGGCTGCTGTGGGACGTGGGTTGGACGATCTCGGAGAAGATCGGCCGGGCCGACGAGAGCAAACAGTTCCGCAAACTGTTCAAGGAAGACGACGATTTCCACGGTTCCCGCCCCTTAGCCTTGCGCGATAACTGGGTGGTGGGCAAGGAATGGTTCGAGCGCGTGGTGGAGGCCGTCGAGCAGGGCCAAACGATGATCGGCAAGAGCCCGCTCATCTACCGTTCCAGCGGCCCCATGGCGCAAATGTATTATGCCGATGCCCTGGAACAGGACGGTACCTTCGGCGAAGTGGCCAAGTCGGCCTGGGTCACCTCCGCGCACGACTGGCACGACTACGGCAACAAGGACATCCTTACCACGTTCCAGGATGAGAAGACGCTGGAACCGATCGTGATCCAGCTCAATCAGCAAGAAAGCCATGAGCAGGCCGCCCGGAAGCTCGTTCAGCAACTCGATGCCCTGCAGCCGGGGTTGCGCGAGAAGATCATGGCCGATAAGCGAAAGGCCCTGACCCCGGCCCAGCGCGAGGCCCTCGATACGCCGGCCGCGAAACGTTCCGCCAAGCAATTCGAGTTGGCCGCCCAGGCCGATGAGGCCGTCAAAGTCACGGATAACGAGCTCGCCCGCAAAATCGCCGATCCGAAGCAGAAGAAAGAGGCGCTCAAGCTTGCCAAGGACATCCGCCAGCACCAGCTACTCGTGTCCTACATCGAGCGCTACCGCAGCATCGTGAACTTCGTCTACTGGCGGTTGCGGGCTGAAGTCGAGCAAACCGACGAGATACTCGCGACCCACAAGCTCATTTACCAGGGAAATCGCGCCTATTCCGAGGGCGACCTAGTTGCCGCACGCAACGACTATCAGCAGGGTCTGGCCGGCTGGCGCAAGGTGATTGACCGCGCCCCCGGCATCCTCTCCGACCAGACCACCAGCGATGAGTTGATGGACGTGATCAAGCGTTATCGGCGCATCCTCGGTCAACTGGACGAGAAGTTCCCCCAGCCGTTCATCCTCCAGGACGTGATCGACGCTCACGAACGAACGCCGGCGGCGCCTCCCAAGAAGGAGGAGCCGAAGGGTTCGGGCGAGAAAAAACCGTCCAAGTAGCCTTTCCACCATGTGGCACAGCCGGGGGCGGCTGTGCCACACAATCTGTCCTGAAGCAGATTCTAAACCTCGTTCGGCACCACGTACGGGGTCCGATAGGGACGCGTCAATAGCTCGTCGGCCGCCGCGTCTCCCACAAAGCGCTCCGTCTTTTCATCGAACGCAAGCGTCCGCCCCGTGCGATAGGCGATGTTGGCCAGGTGGGCCAGCGCCGAGGAGCGATGCCCTTCTTCGATCTCCGCCAGCAAATCGCCCGACTTCCGGCTGCGTATGGCCTGGATCCAGTTGCGGAAGTGGTCGGCGTCCATCATCGGGTTGCCGGGCACGCTCGCGCTGGGGCCGGGCTTGCGGTCGTCGCCCAGGAAGACGTAGTAGCTCGAATAGTCGGGAATCATCAAGTAGCCTGCCGTGCCGTAGAAGATGACGCCCACCACGTTGTGGTGATCGACGAACGGATACTCGATGCCCATCCCCGCCTCAGAGTTCGTGTACCACTCGCGGGTTTCGAACTGCACCAGCAGGTTCCGCTTTTCGTATTGGCAAACGAAGACCTGGTTGGAGGGGGTGTCCTCGTCGTCCTTGTGGACGAAATTGCCGCCCATCGACTGCACCTTCGAGGGATGGGTGTCCAGCTTGAGCCCCCAGCGGATGATGTCCAACTGGTGCACGCCCTGGTCGCCGATCTCGCCGTTGCCGTAGTCCTTGAGGAACCGCCAGCGATAGACGGCCAGCAGATTGTATGGAGCCACGGGCGCCGGGCCGAGCCAGCGGTCCCAGTGCATGCCTTTCGGCACGGGGCCGATCTGGTTGTGGCCGCCGGCGCGGACCTTGAAGGCGATGCCGCGGGCCATGTACACGCGGCCGATCACGCCTTCGTGCAGTTTCTGGATTCCCTCGCGGATCTTGCCGCTGGAGCGGCATTGCGTGCCGTGCTGGACGATACGCTTATACTTCCGCGCCGCCTCGACCATCTTGCGTCCCTCGAAGATGTTGTGCGAGCCGGGTTTCTCGACGTACACGTCCTTGCCGGTCTGGCAGGCCCAAATCGTCTCTAGGGCGTGCCAGTGGTTGGGCGTGGCCAGGCTCACGGCGTCGATCGATTTGTCGTCCAGGATCTTCCGCTCGTCGAGGACGGTGGCCGGCCGCTTGCCGCCGCGTTTTTCCAGGTTCTCGGCCGCCGCCTGCATGCGCCTTTCATCGCAGTCGCACACCGCGGCGATTTCCACATTCTGCTCCTTGGCCAGTTCCAACAGGGCCGTGCCGTGGGAATTGAGCCCCCGCCCGCCCATGCCGATGATCGCCACGCGGAGGCGATCGTTGGCGCCGGCCGCGCGGGCGATGGCCGGCGCCGCCAGCACGGCCGCCCCGGCCATCGACGAAGTCTTCAGAAAGTTACGCCGGTTCGAGGCACTCGTTGTCTTTCTCATGGGTTGCTCTCCTGCGAGTCTTCAGGTTTTGGAGGGGAGTGGATCAGGAAGGATGCATAAGCGGACGCAGGCGTGAATCTTCAGCCGCGGCACGGTAAAGCAAGCGCGGCCGTCCCGCCACTGGAAATCCAGCGGCTTGTGGCCGGGCTCGATGAACACCGCCTTCGGCCGCGCGGCCGAGCGAACGCTGGCCGCGTAGGGGCCGACCTCGGGAATCTCGTCGACGAACAAGTCCTGGCTGCCGACCACCGAGATGTCGAAGCCCGGATTGCCGTTGAGGAAATGCACGAGCAACTCGTCGCCGCGGGTGCGCAGCGAGATCTCGATCCAGCTCGGCGCGTCGGTGGCCAAGAGCGGCTGCGGCTGCATGCGGTCTAACAGGTTCTTTGTGAACGCCCGCACCGTCGGGTGTCCGAACGTCTGAAAGCCGGGGAAGGGATCGCCGGCCACGTGGACGGCCAGCCCGCGGCCCAGCCGCCGGGCGGTAACGGCTGGCATTCCCGCTTCCGCGGGCCGCTCCTCGTCCAGCCGGGCCGTGATCGGGTAGCTGATCGGTGCACCGGCCTGCTCCACTTTGCCGTCGTGCTGGCCCCACGACTGGTAGAGCTTCCACCACGTCTCGGCACTGGTGGGCCGCACCTGCGACCAATCGCAGGGCAAGCAGGCGGGCGAGCCGTCGGCGAGCAGCACGTGTCCTTCGTCGCGGAGTGCCCGATCCTTGACGACCTCGATGCCCAAGAGCTGGGGCATGCCCGGGTTTTGGGCCGTCGCGCCGACGCTCAGGAGCATGCCGCCGCCGCGGACGAAGCGCTCCAGCATCGCCACCTGCCGGTCGTTCAGTCCGCCCACGCCGTCGAACACCAGAAGCTGGTAGGGGATCGGTTCCTTCAGTTGCGCGACGTGGATGATGTCGGGCGAGTGGTGGGCTTCCACAAGGGCCTTGGCAACGCCCGGCGAACCAAAGATGTCCGTCGTGTTATGGACCACGGCGGTCCAGCGGGCGCTTTGCGTGCCCAGCCAGAGGTCTTCCCGCTCGGCGACCCAATCGCGGCAGGTTTTGGCCCGCCGCATTTGCGAGGGAATCAGCGCGCCGTGGGACATGGGATACGTCCAATAGATCCACTTGCCGCCGTTGATGAGCACGCTGGCCCCTTCCTGCAACATGCGGTCGAGCGTCTTGGGCAGACTCCGCGTCCCCAACCCCAGCGCGTAGGCCGTGTCGCAGGTCATCGCTTCGTAAGGAATGCCCAGCGTCGTGTAGCGCCGCATGGCCAGGCTTTGGGCATAACGGTGATTGCTCGGCGAGAACCAGTCGCCCGACTGATAATCCATGTAGTTCGTGAACCCGTAACTGACGACGGGCGTGGTGTTGCCGAACCTGACCAGGCAGGCGGGCTTGAGCCGGCGGACCAGGGCCGTAAAGCGGCGGCGAAAATGGTCCCGCGCCCAGGCCTGGAATTCCGGCTTCCCCACCGCGTTCCCATCGCCGAACTGGGCGGTGGCCGCCTTTCGGCAGTCGTCGCAATAGCACGTAAACCACTCCCAACAGCCGTCGATCCAAATGCCGTCCGGATCGTAACGCCCGATGATTTCTTCCAGGTGCGGAGCCACCCAATCGTCGAAGTAGCGCGAGCTGGCACACAGGGGCGCCATGCGATAGGGGATTTCTTTCACCGTCTTGGTCTGGCGTTTGCCGTCGCCGCCGGCGGGGCGCCATTCGGGATGCCGTTCGGCAGCCGCGCCGTCGATCAGGCCGCTGTAATACAGGATCAGCTTGACGCCGCACTCCCGCGTCACCTGACGGACCACCTTGAGCGGATCGCCGCCCAGCATGGGGTGCTCGGTGCCCAAGCGGCTCTTGAAGGCCGTGGTGCCGCTATGCCCCTTGGCGTAATAAATGACGTAGCCGGGCCGGCACATCCGCAGCGAGTTGCGGAGGTTCTCCGCCGTGATGCCCGTCCCATAAGGTCGGCCGGGAATCTCCGTATAGTAGTCGACCAGCAAATTGAAGGCGGTCTTGTCGTACCACTGGTTGACCGTCGCCGGGTTGTAGAGCGTCGCCGTCTCTGCCGCGGGCTGCGGCGGGGGGCTGTCGGCCCGGGCGTAGCCGGCCACTTGCCAGAGGCACCACAGCAGAACGCAGATGGGTAGGTTATGCTTCAGCATAACGGATCGGCGGGATGATAAATCGCGTGGGGGACATCGTCCGCCCCGATTATACCGGCGCTACGCCAACTCTGCCAGCACGTAGGGGCCCTTGGGAATCACGGCCACGGTGGCCCGCGGACCATGTTCGCGGAGGGCATCGGCCACGGCGGCCTCGACGCTGGCGGCCGGTTCGACGAACATCCGCCGCAACGCCTCCGGCGGCAGCCCGTCGCTCACCAGCTTGATGTTCGCCTGCCGCCGCACCTTGGCCAGCTCTTCCAACTGCCAATGATCCATGACGAAACAGTCGGGCGGAGAAGGTTCTCCGTTCCGGCCCAGCAGCCGCTCCATGAACCCGTCCAGCGTCGGATGCTCGTCCAGAATGGCTTGGAACTCCGGGCTGCCGATGCCCTCGCTCAGGCTGGCGGCCACGATGATCGTTCCGCCCGGCTTGACGATTGGCATGGCCGCCACCATACCCTTGATCGACTGATAGAACGTCGCGTCCAACGGATAGCCGGCCGAACTGGTCACCACGACGTCAACCGGGCCGGGGAGCGTGGCCGTGACCGCCTGGCGGGCAAAGGCGACGCCTTCCAGAAAGGCGGCTTCCATGTCGCCGGCTACGACGCGGAGAATGGGCCGCGGTACGGCAGCATGCGGCTCATCCTCTTGATGGCCACGGATTACCCCGTCCTGCGCAGAAGCCGACGCGTTCTTCTTTTCGGTCTCGCCGATCACCACGTTGACGATGAAGTCGCAGCCGGCCATGCGGGCGATGGCCGTGTTCTCCTCGTGGACCGGGTTTTCGTCGAGACAGCCGTTGCGGGCGTTCGCGTGTTCGAGAAACCGCGGCCCGTGCCAGGTGCGGATCGTCTCCAGCGCCGCCAGGCCGGGACAGATCAGCTTTCGCCCGCCCGAGAAGCCGGCCATGAAGTGCGGTTCGATCAGCCCGGTGGTGATCTTCAGCTCGGCCTGCACGTAACGCGAGTCGATCCATACGGGCACGCCGCGCGGGCTCTGGCCCAGGTACGTGTGCTCGTCACGAGCCTGGCCATGATGGTTCTCGATGCGGTAGTTGGCGGCCACGTACGGACCGAGCATCTCGACCAACTCGTCGCCCTCGTTGGGGCGGTGCAGGCCCGTGGCCACGAGGATGAGAATCTCGCGGCGGGGAATGCCGGCCGCTTCCAGCGTCTCGAGGATGGGCGGCAGCAGGACCGCGTTCGGCACCGGCCGGGTTACGTCGCAGATGGCCACACAGGCACTGTGGCGTCCGCGGGCCAGATCGCTGAGCGGCGGCGATCCGATGGGCCGCTCCAGGCTCTGCCGCACGGCAGCTTCCGGGTTGGCCAAGGGCTCCAAGGGCCGGTAGCGAAGGCAGCCCACCACGTTGGGCTCGGGCAGCTCGACGTCCAAACCCGTCCGGCCGTATTCCAGGTGGACACGCATGATGTCATCCAGCCGTGGGGGAAACGACGCGTGCGGAAATGTGGCACAGCCGCCCTCGGCTGTGCAAGCCGCTCAGCACAGCCGGGGCGGCTGTGCCACGGGGATTCTCGGCGGACAGCTTCCACGCAAGCCGCCCCAGCCGCAGCCCACGCGTCGCTATTTCTTGCCGCCCTCTTTTTTGCCGGCTTCTTTCTTGGGGGCTTCCTTCTTGGCACCTTCGGCGGCCGGTGCGGCGGCGGCGCCCTCAGCTCCCTCGGCGCCTTCCTCTTCTTCCTTCTTCTTTTTCTTCTTCTTCATGGCCAACTTGAAGACCCGCACCTTGGCCAGACCGTAGGGGCTGTCTCCCTCTTTCCAGCGGTCGGCCGTTTTGAGGCGTTCGATTCTCTCGGCGCGGCTCAACACGCTGCGGGCGCGGGCCAGGCCCAGTCGCACCTTGAGGCTTTTGTCCATCGTCATGGCTACCACTCTCCTCGCTCAATTGTACCGGGACAGGACGCTTCTCGCCGCGTCACCTCCGCCGGCCGGGAAACACGTTAGTATACGGGCACGACCGCGATCCCGCAAGCGGAGAGGCCGCCCGCAAAAATGGTCCCCTCTCCCTCCGGGAGAGGGTTAGGGTGAGGGCATCCTGCGCCATTTCACTTGGCCCTCACCCCCGACCCCTCTCCCGGAGGGAGAGGGGAGATACGTCAACACTCGTCTCTGTCGATGGTTCCCCCACATAGCCGTCTCGGGCCTCCAGGAAACGATGCAATCTCGTGGCCGGATCGTCGTTCAGGCGATGGCGGATGCGAGGCGCGGGGATGGCCATCGGCGGGAAAAGTCGCCGCCGGCGCGGCAAAAGCCAGCGTAACGGAGAGAGCCGCCAACCGCGGACCTCGGAACCCTTCAGCCGCAGCCCAAACGGGCACAAGAGCGCGCGGACACGGAGCTTCTCGATCCGCAGCGAGGCCCGAATCTGCTTGGCCAGACGATTGAACAGGCGGTATTGCGTGACCGGCCGGTGCCGGGCGTCGAGCGCCTGACGCACCCGATCGACCAACTCGCTCGGGCGGCCCAGATAGACCGAATGCAGCCGGCCGTCCTCGCGGTAGTTCAACAGGTAGTAGGGGCCGAACGTTTTGCCGTTGCGGCGGCGAAACGTGGCCGTCAGATATCCCTGCCGGGAGAACAAGTCGGGCCGGGAGGCGATCAATTCGAGGGCCGGATGCGGCGGTTGGTCAGCAGGTTTGGAGTTTTCCAATTTAAGGGCCGTGGTCAGGGTTCAGGGTTCAGGGGTTAGGGACGAGGGGACAACGCCGATCAAGTTTAATGGCGCGGGTAGCACAGGCCGCGGCGCCGGTGAACGTTCGAGCGCGTCATTGATAACCCTGAGCTTCACCATTAGCTCGGCCGTTTGGCATTTGACGCTGGCCAGACGGAGGTGGCGTTCGGTCATTTCTTCCGGATTTTGCAGCAGGGCGTCGAGCGACTCGGGGTCAGCGGCGGCCTGGGCCATTTGCACCTGGCCGCAAAGCTCCAGCCACATCAGATGGACCAGGGTGGTGCCGATGGCGCGTTCGATTTCGCTTTGCGCGTCGAGCACGAAGCGGCGATAGGCGGGCGCGACGAAGCGGGAAACGGCCTCGCGGATGGTCTCGGGCAGTTTTTCCCAGCACGTGCCGGCAGGGAGCCAATGCGGCACGTCGGGGCCGCGCTCGGCCGGTTGTTTTCGGGAGCGCGGCGTGCGGGAGGAGCGTTTTTGTTTGCGTGCGCACGGCATGGGCGTAGAGCGGTCGCGGGGGAACGAGGGGCCACGTACCGCCGCCACTGTAGCACGGGCGACCGGGTGATTTCCAGGTGAGAAATCAGGCCAGGGGTGAGAAGCTAGGCGGTTTGCAATTGATCGCGGCGCTCTTGGATGCGCCGCGCGACGTCAACGCCGATTTCTTTGATTTCCGCGGCTACTTTGACATCTTCTCCAAGAAAGATGCGGATTCCGACCAAGAGCGGTTCGAGTTGTTCCCGGGAGGGTGAATCGGCGAGCACTCTTATCGCTCCTGCCGGCTCACCCCGGGCCGCCAGCTCGATAAATAACTCCGTGGCGTCGTTCGTAGTCCTTGCAACCATTTGACTGTCAGCCAGGTACTTTGTCGCCGATTTCACAGCATCTTGAACGTTGCCGAGGGCGCATTGAATCCGAGCGAGCGTGTGCCAGTACAGGGCATTGTTTGGGGCTACAGCGACCGCTTGCTGGGCCCACTGAAACGCCCGCGCCAGCAATGACTCTTCACGCATGTCGTAGAAGAGCCGGGCCGACGCGTTTAGGAAGACGCCCTCTTTGGGGAAGTTCGCAATCGCTGTCTCCGCAAACTGGACCGCCTCTTGCCGACGTTCAGGTCGAGAAGAGAGGAATCTCAACATCGCCCGCCACGTGTATCGGTTTTGGGGCTCCGCAGCGATTGCCTTGCGGTAGGCCTCTTCTGCCTCCTCGAAACGTAAAAGCTTCGTGTGGAGAAGCTCAGCGAGTTGAATCCAGGCCCAGGTGTATTGCGGATCGATCTTTATCGCCGTTTCGTACGCCTGCTTTGCCTCATCGAATCGCGAAAGCTCCTGGTGTAGAAGCTCGCCAAGATGAGCCCAGGCGCCGGCGTATTGCGGGTCAATCTCGATTGCTTTTCGGTACGCTCGCTCTGCTTCATCCAAACGCGAAAGTCTTTCGTGCAGAAGCCCACCAAGGTGAGCCCACGCCCAGTCGAATTGCGGGCTACTTTCGACAGCTTTTCGGTAGGCTCCTTCCGCCTCGTCGAATCGCGATAACTGCTCTAGGAGTATCGCGAGTTGAGCCCAGGCCCATGCGTATTTCGGGTCAATGTCGAGCGCTTTTCGGTAGGCCTGCTCCGCCTCGTCAAGCCGCGAAAGTTCTTCGTGCAGGAGCACGCCGAGCCGAGCCCAGCTCCAGGCGTACTGCGGGTTACTCTTGATAGCTTTTCGGTAGGCTTCTTCCGCCTCATCGAATCGCGACAACTGCCCTAGGAGTTCGGCGAGTTGACCCCATGCCCAGGCGTACTGCGGCTCAATTTCAATTGCTTTTCGGTATGCCTGCTCCGCCTCGTCAAGACGCGAAAGTTTATGGAGAAACTCGCCAAGTTGGCCCCACGCCCAGGCGAACTGTGGGTTACTTTCAATCGCCCTTCGGTAGGCCTGCTCCGCCTCGTCAAAACGCGATAGTTTCTCTTGCAGAAGTACTCCAAGCTGAAGCCAAGCCCACGTGTGCTGCGGGTTAATTTCAACTGCTTTTTGGTAGGCCTGTTCGGCATCCTCGAAACGTGCGAGCTCCTTGTGCAGAAGTTCGCCGAGTTGATGCCAGGCCCAGGCATGTTGCGGGTCACTTTCGATAGCTTTTCGGTATGCTTGTTCGGCCTCGTCGAAACGTGAAAGTTCCTCGTGCAGAAGCATGCCGAGGAGGATCGGCCGCCGCCCTCGTTGGGGAATCTATCGCTGAACTGACAGAAGCAGATAATACACCCGCATACGTCGGGGGCCCGATGATTTGAGCGAGTCGCTCGGGGACGTCATCGAGTCTGCCAAAGGTGTCGCGGGCCATTTCGACCAGTTGGCCGCGCACTGTGTCGACGGGAACTTGGTCTATCAGGTCGCAGTAGACGTAATAGTGATCTTGGCGGTCCGATGGATCGAGTACAGACACCTCATCGACGATGTGACGGGCTGCCGCAACTAGCTGCTCGGGCTGGTAGAAGTTGATCATGAAACGGACCACCGCCCGCACGCGCTGTGCAGGAGAGCCGCGACGCCGGAACAGGTAATAGATGTTGTACATCCGCTCCGCCACCTGGTACCACTTCGTGCGTCCCGTGTCGTCGAGGGTTACCACGGCCCCGCGGTCGACCAGCCGGCCGAGCAGCGAACTGGCCCGATTCACGCTCAGGCGGGCCGCATCGGCGACGTCGCGGGCGGTCGAGGGGTCCCACCGCTCGACCAGCGCCAGGTAGACCTTCCTTTCGGTGGCTGGAAGCGCGTCAAGATGACTCTTGAAATATTCGGTGTGTTCGTCGACGAGGCGTACCAAATCATCCATCAACTGATGAAGTGAGAGCTGGGCCCCGAAAGTCGAGAGGATGGCGAGCAGCCGAACGTTGCCGCCGGTAAGAATTTCGATAGGACGTATGCGATCGCCTCCCAGGTCGTGACGCGTGAGCGATTTCCAAAGAATCCGGCATTCGTCCTGACCCAGGGGCCGCAAGTGATGCGGGCGGAAGAGCTCGTACATCGCCTTGTTGGGCTGGGTTATCTCCTCGAAGCGACTGGTGGCCGTCGCCAACAGCATCAGCCGTGGCTCGTTTTGCAGGGCATGGCGAAGCGTCCAGGCGTCGTCCGCGGTAAGCTGGTCACCGAACAGGGAATTGAGGTTCTCCACGATAAGCAGTAATCGCTTTCCCTCTTGTTCGGCGAAGGCCATGAGCTGGTCGAACGCCCGCTCACGCATGGTGTTCTCATCCTGCCACTGCGAACCAAACTCTTTGTATTTTGCCTGCCAGCGCGGGTCTCGGGTCTGCTGGCCCAAGTGAAAAAGCGCCTCGAGCCAGAACTCGCCAGGCGTCGTGACCTGGTAACTTTCCTCGGCAAAAATAATGGGGTACCAGCGGCCGGCCAGTTCCGGATCCCGGCCGATCTCGGCCGCAACGCGTCTGATTAACATCGTCTTGCCGGAGCCGCGCGGGCCAATGACCATCACATGCTGGTTGGCACCCGTGGTGTTCTCACGAATCGTCTGCAACACGACTTCCAGATCGGTGTGACGGACAACGAATTGGTCGATCAACTCCGCCGGGCTGAGGAAAGCCGGATTGTACTTCATCATGTGCCCAGTCATGCTTACACGCCACGACGCAAGGCAGGGGTATAGGCGAACTCGTAGCGTGCTCTCCACCAGTCACCCAGCAGTTTCGACACGAAGCAGTAACCGCCCTCGCCGCGTTCGAGGTAGCCGTCGTGCTCGAGGATTTCCAAGATCTGTGTTTTCGCGTCTTGGACGGAAAGCGTGCAGAACTCGAAACTCTGCGACAACACGGCTATCGCCTCAGCGGTCAAGCAGCCGACGACAGCGGTTTCGGTCAGCAGTTCCAAGGCCAGCGGGAATATCTCTTCCCCGAGGACCATCTTCAGACGTTCCTCGTAATGCGTGAGTTCGGCGTGCCCTCGGATGCTGAGCATCTCCTTGTTGTAGACGTTGTCGACGTCCTGGTTCGTGATCTTCTCGAGGTGATGCCGCTTGCACCAATCGTGGGCGTGGCGGAAGAACATCTGGACGTGGTGGGGAATGCAACATCCCAACATGTCTGCCATCTTCTCTGGTACGCCCGCTTCGAGAGCCAGATGGTAATTGGCGGCGAGGGCTTCCACGCACCCGCAGGCGGTCGCCTCGTCCCACGGTTTCAACTCGAAAGGCTCGAAGTTGTTCATGGTCGCGCTCAGACGTCCCTGCCTCAGGATGGGCTCCAAGCCGATGCTGCCCGAAAGCACGATTCGTATCTTTCCTTGGTGCCGGACGCTGTTGTCGCGCAACCACGAGAGGAACAGGTCACCCGATCCCAGTCCCACCGCATCATCAAGGGGTCGGCACCGTGGCGCGGGTAGACCAATTCCTGCGTGCTGCCTAAGGACAGAGATCGCCCGGTGGCTGGATCGGACGGAACGGCACGCCGCCGGTCTTAACGAGACACAACTGGTCGAGGTTCTGCCCACGATTTGCGACGTGATGGTCGAGGCGAATAGAGCAGAGCAACTGGATCGCCTGCTGGCGACCATCAAAAACCCCGAGGAGCGGGCGAAGGCGGCGGCTTTCGTGTGCATGTCTCTCGCTAAGGCGGGAAAGTATGAGGTCGCCACTCGCAGGGCCCAGGCGCTGCCAGCAAACCGGGTACCAGGTCGTCGGGGCAGTGGTCTTGTAGTTGGCGTGACGGGGTCCTGTTGTTCATTGCCCGCGTCCAATCGTCGGCGTACGAGTTTGCGGGCGCGAAGCAGACCATCTCGCTGATCGGCGATGCCGCGATCGTCTCCGGGGCTTATGAACGATTGGCGGAATACCAGGCCAAGGCGGGACGGTACGCGGAGGCCGAGAAAAGCCTGGGGAAAGTCGTCCCCAGCGACGAGGATCACAAAAACCGTAAAGAGGAGATCCGGCAACTCATCGCCACTTACAAGGCCAAACGGTGGACGTTTCCGCCGACCAGCAGGTCAGGCAATCTTCTGGAAGGGCTCCGCCAGGCGAGCACCATCTTTGCCGATACGGGAATGCAAATCGGCGATCTGGCGGGAGCCGTAACGGCCGAGCAGGAGGCGGAAAAGCTCAAGGGACCGGCCGATAAGACCGCTGCCTGGCGAGAAATCGCCTGGGGCTATTACGACCTGCGTGGCGGGGACCCGAAGAATCTGGAGCGATGCCGACGGGCGATCGACAAATCGGTCGACTACGCGGCGAAAATCCCCGCCGGACATGGCGCATCGTACTTCCGAAGCGTGGCGTTCGCCTCGGCCGCCAATCTCTATCTGGAATTGGGCGAAACGGAGACCGCCAAGACGCTGGTCAAAAAGGCGGACGTCGTCAGTCTGGCCGGAGACATGCTGGGCGGGCTGAACTCGTTCACCACGACGCCGCTGTTGATTGCCGTTCTGGTGCGGGTGGGCGACGTCGAGGGCGGGGCGGCGATCGCCGAGAAACTGCAACGGGCGGCCGCCGCGGAAAAAGACGCAATGCTCGGGAGTGCCGATTTCGCCTGGTTCACGTGGGCGTTTGTCTGCGGCCTTACCGGAAAGACGGATCGCGTCGAGCGTCAGCTTGAAAAAGCCGCCAATGCCCGGACCAAAGCCGTTCTTTGCGCGGGCGTGGCCGAGGGGCTGGTCGAACAGCAAAAGCGGCCGGCCGGCAAGAAGCCCTAATCGCCCGCATAACCGACCAGTCTTTGGTTGGGCAAGGCACTGGCGGAGCCAGTGGCACACGGCGAAACCGCAAGCGGTTTGGTAACGCGGAGCAACGCCTCTTGTGCCTGCGGTACCACGATAGCCGAGCTATCGCGGCCACCCCGCGTACTCTTCACGCTCCGCGTGAAGCCAGCGTAGCTGCACGCTTGGTAGGAAGAATAAGCTGTCTTATGTTCCCAGGCAGGAACGACGACCTCACGCGGAGCGTGAGGAGTACAAGGAGCCCTTCGGCTTGAGCGACGCCTCTTGTGCCTGCGGCACCACGATAGCCAAGCTATCGTGACCACGCGCTATCACGCCGCTTTACGGCTTGCCGAGAAGCTTCTGGCGGTAGGCCGGTTCCAGGCCGGCTTCGCGGGCGACTTGGTCGAGTCGCGGCTGCGGCGGCGGGGCGACGGCAAATATGTTGTCTTGCCAGGTGTTGCCGGCCGTGCTCGCCTGGCAGAAAATCAGCGGGTTTGCGGTGCGGTACACGACGTTCTTCTCGAACCGATAGCCGCGGCAGCCCAATTCCGGGCGGACGCCGTCCAGATAGATTCCCCCGCCGCTACCAGGCCCGTTGCCGCGCAGATCGCGAATCCAGTTGCCGCGAACGAGTGCGCCGCGGTCGGCCTGGGGGAACGAGACGTAAATGCCGGCGCCGTCTACCGCCGTCTTCATCACGCGGTAGATGTCGTTGTACTCGACCGTGTTGTTCTTGGCGAAAGGCGTTCCGGGCGTCTCGTTGCCGCTCAGGACAATACCGGAATAAGCCACGTCGTGGATCAGGTTGTGGGCCACGACGGCTTCCTGCGTGAGCGTGATGAAGATGCCGATGGACCCGAAATAGTCCAGCCCGCAATCGTGAATGTGATTGTTGGCGATGCGATAGCCGCGGTGCTCGCCGCGGAGTAGCGGGTCGGCCCACTTCCAGGTGTCGCGGTTGCGGATGGCCCCGAGCGTGATGCCGCCGCCGCCCAGTTCGTGGATGTCGTTGCCTTCAATCACGACGTCGGCACAGCCGTTCAGGAGGCTCAGCCCGATGGCGCCGGCGTGGGCGATACCGCCGTCGAGAAACTGGCAGTGGCGGGCGTGGCGGAAGCTGACGGCAGCCTCGATGAAGCGGAATGTTTTCGAGGGCTCCGGCTGGGACTTTTCGATAATCTCCAGGCAGCCGAACTGGCCGGGATAACCGTAAGCCGGCAGCGGGCGATCGACGTAGGCGACGTGAATGCCCTTGAAACACAGGTTTCGCACCGGCCGCTCGGGCGTGCCGGCCAGCGCGAGGAGCGTTTTCTGCAGCACCGGGGCCACCACTTCCGCGCGGGTCAGGTCCTCGCCCGGCCGCGGCCAGTAGGAAAGCGTGCCGGTTTGGCGATCCAGATACCACTCGCCCGGCTCGTCCAGCATCTCCAGGGCATTCTCAAAATAGCAGGCGTAATCGCGGCTGGGAAAGGAGATGTTGTATTCGCCGGTCATGCTGTGTGGCCACCCGTGCGGCGGGGGCAGGGTGAAGGTATTGTCTTTCGCGCTGACGCTGCCCAGGCGAGCGCGGGTGCCGTCGTTGTTGTTGATCCAAATCGCCTCAACGTCGGCGATGTTCTTCCAGGCCGCGATGGGATGATCGACGCCCAGGGTGACAGTGGCGTCGTTGGCGTCGCTATTGTTCCGCGGTTGGAGCTTCCACCACTGTGGGCCGTTGGGCGTCCGCGCCCGGACCGCTCGATGGCCATCAACGAACAACTGGCGGAAGTACCACTGGCCGGCCTTGACGGCGGGCAGATCGACGGTCCAGATTGGGCCCGTTCCGCGCCGCCAACCGCTGATGGTGCGGCCGCCGCTCAGGACGACCTTTTCGCCGGGCCAGGCGGCGTAGGTGATGGAGTGATGATCGCTGCCTGAGTCTTCCGGGCCAAACACCAGCGGTTGTTCCAACCGGTAGGTGCCGCCACGGATCAGTACCAACAGGTCGGCATTCAACCCGGCGGCGATCCGTGGGCGGAGGAGGTCCCGCGCGCGGGCGATCGTCGCCAGTGGAGCCTCGGCCGTGCCGGGATTGGCGTCGTTGCCACCCAGGGCCACGTAAATGTCGGCACGCGG
>Ga0181535_10001442_pt1 | contig 31112 bp, 21 predicted proteins | sample PEATcosm2014_Bin_44_FD_119774 | JGI IMG/M metagenome (GOLD analysis project Ga0181535, IMG submission 119774) | Peatland microbial communities from MTU Mesocosm Facility, Houghton, MI, USA - PEATcosm2014_Bin17_30_metaG | ecosystem: Environmental > Terrestrial > Soil > Wetlands > Peat | place... | reverse complement strand
GCCAAGCTGATCGGGCGGACGGCGAAAGTACCGGCTGAAGTGCTCAACACCGTGCAGGTATGTGCGGATGGTGGTAGCGGCGAAGTTGCGGCGATGCAACTCCTCAACCATGAGCTGACGTAGCTGGTTCACAGAGGATCCTCCTTCTCTGCGAACCAACCTATCCCGATAGCCTCAACGGCTGGTCAGATGCACGCGGAAGCGTCCGCCGCCGCAGCGGCTTCGTTCATGTCGGCAAGGGTCCACTAATCTGCTCATCTCCCTCGCGCCTTCCCATCGTCGACTCGGATCCCCAAGCAAAGCCCCACACCAAAGTGCTGCCGTCCACGCCGCACCTTTGCCGATTAGTTCCCTCCATTCCTGCACGATCGTCTCAGTGAATTCTTCTGCTTTCACTCAAAGACGGCCTAACTCATTTCGTATCTGGCGCTTACTATCTAAGCCGGTTTTTTCATCGACTTACAGTCGCCACTCAAAGGTATAGGTGCCTGAAAATAAACTACTTAACCCCACCGGGCTGGGAGGGGGATACCCATGCGTTTTCGCCTGTCGTCCCATCAGCAGCTGCGCTGATGATGGGGCCCGGACGTGCGGGGTCTCGGAAGAACAGGCCGCGTTCTTCGCAAATCTCACGAAGCATCTGTGGCAATCCACACAGATGTCCCGCGTGGAACATGCGCGGTGGGCCGAGCAACTCATGCCGCCACGCGAAGCGATCGCCTGGACGGCTAGTCCTCGATCTTCTTGTGCAGACTCTGCGCGTCGAACGGTGAGCGCACCTTCTGATCGTTGTCGAAATAAACAAACACGTCACGAGACGCCTGCTTGGGTCCTTCGGTCGTGCTGGCATGATCGCCGTCCGTGACTTCCTCGCTGCGCGACCACGCAAGAACACGCTTCGCCCACTCATCGAGAGCTTCCGGCGTGTAGCCGCTTGAATACAGCTTCTCGCTACCGTGCAGGCGGCAATACATGAAGTCCGCAGTGATGTCGAAGAGGCGCGGCCATTCCGGCGTGTCGGCGACCACCAACGCGACCTGATGTTTGCGCAGAATTGCGACGTACTCCTCGCACGCAAAGCTGTTGTGCCGGACCTCGATGGCGTGGCGGAACGGCAGGTCCTCTGCGACCTCGAGCCACGCGCGGCCGTTCATCCATCGATCGTGATTGGCCGCGATGCGCGCAGCCTCGGCGTGCGTGTGCGGCAGCAGCCGGCAGAAATTCTCGATCACATCTGCATCGAACTTGGAGCTCGGCGGAAGCTGCCACAGAATGGGCCCCAGCTTCTTTCCCAGCCGAAGAATCCCCTGCGCGCAAAAGTTCGCGAGCGGCGCTTCCACATCCACGAGCCGCCGAATGTGGGTGATGAAGCGCGGCGCCTTCACCGAAAACACAAAGTCGTCCGGCGTGTCGTCGCTCCAGCTCTTGAAGCTCGTGGGCCGCTGCAGCGAGTAGAACGAGCCGTTCAGCTCGATGCTGTTGAAGTGCTGCGATGCGAACTGGAGCTCCTTCTTCTGTGGGAGCTTTTCGGGGTAGAAGGTTCCCTGCCAGCCTTCGTAGCGCCAGCCCGAGATGCCGATGCGAATGTTCGCCGGAGAAGTCATGGCCTGTTAGGCCCTTTGTAGCACAGGGCCTTGATAGAGACCGGAAGTTTGTGGCGAGTCCGTTCGCGATCTGAGGCGATCCGACCGCTAGACCGGCCGCTCGAACCAGGTTCCTCTCGTCAGGCGCATCGTCACGTAGAAGACGAAGAGCATGGTTGCCGCGCCGCAGCAGTCGAGCACCACGTCGCTCGCGAGACCGGTTCGGTTAGGCAGAAACGTCTGATGGAACTCGTCCGATGAAGCCGTGAGTGCGGTGCCCAGCAGAGCAAGCAGCGCAGTCTGAAGGAAGTTCAAGCGCGGAAGGCTCATCCAGAAGGCCCGCAACCACGTGAGAGCGACGAGACCATAGCCCGTGAAGTGGCCGGTCTTGCGGATGAGGTGATGAAGCAACGCCCATGCGTCTTCGGTGACGGGACCGAAGACGTGCTCCCAGAGCCAGCGCAGTGGACCCGAAGTGTGATCCGCGCCGAGGTATTCGGTCGATTCCATCGCAATCATGAGTACGGCAAGTCCGACGGGAAACCAGGCACGCGTCCAGTAGAGAAAAGTGCGCTTCACTTCGGGCGAGTTCTGCAAACAGGCGGCCTTTCTTCAGGTGCGATCGCGAACATGATCCATCGGAGCGTTCGGGCGCGAGGAATTCTCGCCGGTGCAAGCCTACCTCATCTACTCGACGTGGTAGTTGGGCGCCTCGCGGGTGATGAGGACATCGTGCACGTGGCTCTCACGCAGGCCCGCGCCGGAGATGCGCACGAACTGCGCCTTCTCCTGGAGCTCGGCAATCGTGCCGCAGCCCAGGTAGCCCATGCCCGATCGGAGGCCGCCCACCAGCTGATACACCATCGATTCCAAGGGCCCACGGTAGGGAACGCGGCCCTCGATGCCTTCGGGAACATACTTCGCGAGGCGGTTCTGGTTGCCGCGCTCACGCTGGACGACGCCCTCTGTTCCATCTTCAATGCCGGCCAGATCGGAACTGCTCTGAAAATATCTTTCGCCTCCGCCGATACTCATCGCGGTCAACGAGCCCATGCCGCGGTAGGTCTTGAAGCTGCGGCCTTGAAATAAGACGATCTCACCCGGACTTTCATCGACGCCGGCGAAGAGCGAACCGATCATGACCGTACTGGCGCCTGCCGCGATGGCCTTGGTGACTTCGCCTGAATACTTGACGCCGCCATCGGCAATCACCGGGATGCCGGCCTTGGCAGCGGCGCGCGCTGCCTCGGCGATGGCGGTGATCTGCGGCATGCCCGCGCCGGTGACCACGCGCGTGGTGCAGATGGAGCCGGGTCCAAAGCCCACCTTGACCGCGTCCGCTCCGGAGTCGATCAAGGCCATCGCGCCTTCGTAGGTGGCCACGTTGCCGGCCAGCAATCCAACCCCTGGGAAACGCTTCTTGACCTCACGCACTGCCTCGAGAACACGCGAGGAATGGCCGTGCGCCGAATCGATCGCCAGTACATCGACGCGCGCGTTGACGAGCTCGGCAGCACGCTCCAGATAATCACCCGTAGCCCCGATCGCGGCACCGACACGCAGGCGGCCTTTGTCGTCCTTGCTGGCATTGGGGTATTTCAGTTTCTTCTGGATGTCTTTGACGGTGATCAGGCCCATGAGCTCGTAGTGCTCGTTGACCACCAGGAGTTTCTCGATCCGATGCTTGTGCAGGATCAGCTCGGCTTCTTCGAGCGTCGTGCCCACCGGAACCGTGACCAGATCTTCCTTGGTCATAATGTCGCCAATGGGGATGTCGGTCCGCGTCTCAAAGCGAAGATCGCGATTGGTGAGGATGCCGACCAATCGTTTCCCCTGGGTGACCGGGACGCCGGAGATCTTGTAGCGGCGCATGACTGCGAGCGCGTCGGAGATCATCTGATCGGGTCCGATTGTGACCGGATCGACGATCATGCCGCTTTCGGAGCGTTTCACCTTATCGACTTCGCCTGCCTGCGCCTCGATGTTGAGATTGCGATGGACGATCCCGATCCCGCCCTGCTGGGCCATTGCGATCGCCATACGGGATTCGGTCACCGTATCCATTGCCGAAGAGAGAAGGGGCGTGTTCAGGGTAATGTCGCGCGTCAGTTGCGTCTGCGTGCTGACCTGTGTGGGCACCACTTCGCTGTAGGCAGGAACCAGCAGCACATCGTCGAAGGTCAGGGCTTCCGGGAGATTTTTCGAGAGCATAATGCGTTGATGCGCCGGTCGGACCGGAGATTCAGGCTCCGGCACGGCAGGCGCTTTTGACTATTGTAATGGAACCCTGCGGTGGGGCCGACTGCCCGCCAAGTGCGGGCATGCAAGCGCGAAGAAGCAACAAGCATTCCGGCGGTCTTCGTCCGGAGTTGAAGCGGCGGTTGTTTGCAACTCAGACTCCCACAGGGTAAGGCTTGGGGCTGGACTCTTCGGTGTTCGCCCCGCCGCTGCGCCAGCGCTCGAAGCGTCCCTGCAAAAGGCTCATGAGTCCCGTGTACCAGTAACCGACGACGAACAGAATGAGGAACGGCGCGGTGAAGTAATTGTGATTCGAGAAGGTATAGAGGATTGCCAAAAAAAAGTAGGCGCCGAAGAGCAGCTCGATCCAGGGCGCGAGCACAAGGCGCTTGCGATACTTCGATGCCTGGGACTTCTCGCCCTTCTTCGCGACCCGGTATTTGGGCGTGCGCACGAATGCGCTCTTGATCCCGAACAGCGCTTCCATCACTGCTTTGGTATTGGTCACTGTGAGGCCGATGCCGAGCGCCATCAGAAAGGGTAAGTAGAAGAAGGTCTTCGTCCAGGTTTTCGGGAAGAGCACGCGCTGGCTGGCCAGGTAGAACACCGCGATTGAGAACGTCGAGGCCGTGAAGAGCGGCACGTCGATGAGCAGCATCTGAAACCAGCCCTGATAGAAGCGGCAAATCATGGCGGGAATCAGGAGCGCCGACATAACGACCATAAGCGGGTAGCTCATATTAGCCGTCAGATGGTAGACGGCTTCAACCTTGATGCGCCGCGGCACATTCGACCTGAAGATCACGGGCAGCAGCTTGATGCTGGTCTGGATGAGCCCTTTGGCCCAGCGGGCCTGCTGCGTCTTGAAGGCCGTCATCTCGATCGGCAGCTCTGAGGGGCATTCGATCTCGGGCAGGTATTTGAACTTCCATCCCGCCAACTGCGAACGGTAGCTGAGGTCGGTGTCTTCAGTGAGCGTGTCGTGCTGCCAGCCTCCGCCGTCGTAGATGGCCTGACGACGCCACATGCCTGCGGTGCCGTTGAAATTGAAGAAGTCGCCCGAACGGACGCGCGCGCCATGCTCAAGCACAAAATGTCCGTCGAGGAGGATGGCTTCGATCTGGGTGAGCATGCTGTAGTCGCGATTGAGATGGGTCCAACGCGTCTGCACCATCCCGATCTCCGGCTCGGCAAAGTGGTGGATGACGTTCATGAGCCAGTCGGGCGGAGGAACGAAGTCGGCGTCGAAGATGGCGACGAACTCGCCCTTGGCGATCTTGAGGCCGGCGTCGAGTGCGCCTGCCTTAAATCCATGGCGATTGGTCCGGTGAATGTAGACGATGGGGTGGCCCATGGCGGCATAGCGGTCCACGATGGCCGAAGCAACCTGTGTCGTCTCGTCGGTCGAGTCATCGAGCACCTGGATTTCCAGCTTTTCGCGCGGATATTCCATGGCGCAGACGGCCTCGATCAGGCGATCGATCACGAATTGTTCGTTAAAGATGGGCAGTTGGACGGTGACGCGGGGCAGCTCGTCGAAGTGCAGGGGAGGATTGGGGTCGTAGTTCTTCCGGTATTTGTAGTAGAGGTAGCAGAGCGTGTAGCGGTGAACGCCGTAGATAGCCAGAACGATCATCACCGCGAAGTAAGGAATGAGCAGGGCGAAATCGAACCAGTTCCAGTGATAGAGGCCGCGGAAGGTCTGGTCCGCATACTGCATCTTGAGGTAATGCCGCAGGCCGTTCTGCGAGGCGAAAACCATCCAGGCAGCAGCGCGTCCGGGCAGCTCGTTCACCAGCTGGGTTGGCCAATTGAGTTGGTTAGCAAGCGCGGCGAACAGGGCAAAGCCTCCATTTACGGTCCATTCTTATTGTAAGGGGTTGAGCGATATAGGCCATCGAGGCCGGGTTGCGGTCCCGTCTGCCCCTGGCGTAAGGTGAGCACAGCCAGGAGGCTGACACGTTCATGTCGACGGTTGCCAGTTTGCCGATTGCCGCTGCTGCGGGGGGAAGTTTTCTGATTGAAACGCGGACCCCCGCCGAGATTTTCACGGCAGAGGACCTGAACGAGGAGCAGCGTCAGTTTGCGGCGACCGCGGCGCAGTTTGCCCGCGAGGAGATTCTGCCGGCTACAGATGACGTTGAAGCGAAGAAGCCGGGCGTGTTGCGCGGCCTTCTTGGCAAGGCCGGCGTGCTGGGCCTGACTGGAATCGAGGTCCCCGAGGCGTATGACGGAATGGGGCTGGACAAAATCAGCTCAACGGCGATCACCGATCACATGTCGGTTCTGGCCAGCTTCTCGACGGCGTTCGGCGGGCAGATCGGCATCGGGACGCTGCCGCTGGTCTGGTACGGGACCGAGGAGCAAAAGAGACGATATCTGCCGAAGCTGGCCACGGCGGAGTGGATCAGCGCGTACGCCTTGTCGGAAGCGAGTTCAGGCTCGGATGCGATGAATATCCGGACGCGCGCGACCTTGTCGACCGACGGAGAGAGCTATGTCCTCAACGGCGAGAAGATGTGGATTACCAACGCAGGAATTGCCGATCTCTTCACCGTCTTCGCCAAGATTGACGGCGAGAAGTTCTCGGCGTTCCTCGTAGAACGAACCGCACCTGGATTGAAGATCGGAGCGGAAGAACACAAGCTTGGCATTCGAGGCTCCTCGACCTGCCCGGTGGTCCTGGACAATTGCACGATTCCGGCGTCGAACCTGCTGGGCGAGCCAGGCAAGGGGCACCACATCGCATTCAACGTGCTGAATGTGGGCCGATTCAAGCTGGGAGTAGCCTGCGTGGGCGGGGCGCGCCATGCCTTGGCGCACATGATCCGTTACGCCAAGGAACGCAAGGCGTTCGGAAGGGCGATCGCCGAGTTTGGCCTGATTCAGCGCAAGATTTCGGCGAGCGCGACGCGACTCTACGCCGCCGAGAGCATGGTCTACCGCACGGCCGGCATGATCGACGCCGCGCTGGAGTCGCTGGGCGAGCGAGGGCATGAGCCGCTGGAGATCCAGAAGCGCATCGAGGAGTATGCGGTCGAGTGCTCGATCCTGAAGGTCTACGGGTCGGAGATGCTGACACTCGTGGCCGACGAGTTGCTTGCGACCATGGGTGGATACGGCTATGTGGAGGAGTATCCGGCTGAGCGGTACTATCGCGACGCGCGAATCAACCGCATCTTTGAAGGTACGAACGAAATTAACCGGCTCATCATCACGGGATGGCTTCTGAAGAAGGCGACACGCGGCGAGCTTCCACTGCTGGGTGCGATCAAGGGCGTAATGGATGAAGTGATGCAGCCGCCCTCGTTCGATTCGAGCGACGAGTCAAACGAGGTCCTGGCACGCGAGGCCGATGTGCTTGCCGCGATCAAGCGGGTCGCACTTTTTGCAGCCGGCGTGGCAAGCCAACGCTACATGACTGCGATGCAGGATCAGCAGGAAGTGATGGCCGATCTGGCGGACATGATCGCGCAGGTGTATGCACTGGAGTCGGCGTTGTTGCGGTCACGCAAGCTCGCTGCTGCGGGCAGTAGGACTGCCGATGCTGCTGCCGCGATGACGGGTCTGTTAGCGGACGAGAGTATGGAGTTGCTCGAACACGCGGCGCGGCGTGTGCTGGCGGCGTGTGCGGAAGGAGATATGTTGCGCACGCAGCTGGCAATTTTACGTCGGCTCACGAAGTTCACGCCAACGGATGTTGTGAGCCTGAGCCGAAAGGTGGCAGGATATTGCGTTCAGTCGGAGCGCTATCCGCTCAGTTCGGTTTGAGGCGCTTCAGGTTCTTGCAGCCCTCGTCGAACCCGCCTTCACATGCCTTGTGGTAAAGCTCTTCGGCTTGGTTCTCGTCTTTAGCCACACCGGTTCCGCTTTCATAAAGGAGGCCGAGATTCAAGCAGCCTCTCGGTACGCCGCCGTCACAGGCTTTGCGTGCGAATGCAGCCGACTGGATTGGGTCCTGGGGAACGCCGCTGCCCCTGAAATACAGAACGGCCAGGTAGTTGCATCCGTCGGCGTTGCCGCCATCGCAGCCCTTTTTGTAGAGCTGGGCGGCCGCGCTGTCATCCTTTGTCACGCCAAAACCTCTTCCGTAGGCATCACCGAGGTTCGTGCAACCGGCGGGATAGCCGGCGTCGCAGGACTTCTTGAAAAGCGTGACTGCACGCGCATCGTCCTTCGCCAGCCCACCACCGTCCTGATAGATACGGCCGAGCCTGTTGCACGCGGCAGGGTCGCCGTTGTCGCAGGCCTTCTGGATGAAGAGCGCAGCCTGCGTTTCGTCCTTCGCCATACCTGCTCCGACGTGATACATCTCGCCCAGATCGGAGCAGCCCTGGGCATCTCCGCCATCGCAGGCTTTGCGGAGAAGAATCGCGGTCTGGTTGAGATCTTTCGCAACGCCCTTGCCGCTTGCGTAGGCGATTGCGAAGCTGGTGCACCCTGCCGCGAGCCCGCCGTCGCAGGCTTTGCCGTAGAAAGTGGCTGCCTGGCGCTGATCCATGCCGATGCCCCGTCCGGTTTGGTACATGTTGCCGAGGTTTTCGCAGCCCAGTGGCTCCGAGCCGGTACACGCCTTGCGAAAGAGCTCGGCGGCCTCGTCCTCGTCCTTGGCGACGCCGAATCCATTCTCGTGCATATAGCCGAGGTCGTTGCACCCACGCAAATTGCCGCCGTCGCACGCCTTTCGAAACAGAGCAACGGCCTGATGGTCGTCCTGGGCGACACCCATTCCGGCGCGAGAAAGCCAGCCGAGCATGGTGCAGGAGGCGGCGACGCCTCCCTGGCAGGCGAAATAGAGCAGGGGAGCGGCATCCGCGTAGCGGTGTTGCTTGGTCAGATCGTCTCCCCGGCCAAAGGCAAAGGCGGGCGTCATTGCACTGGTGTCGACGGTGGTTTCAAAAGCAGGAGCAATGCCAGGCATCGATGCGGGCGAAACAGCGGCGACGGTACGTGTGCTCGACTTGACCGACGCGGACTCGGTGGTAGTTGCGGGCGTCGGAGGTGGAGGGGTCGCGTGCGGGACCTGGGTAGGAGAGCTGCGCTCCACCGTGCGCGCGAAAACAAAGTCGCCCTCATCGTTATCCGAGTTGCGAATGATGGAGTACTGGGGAAGCTGCTCGGACTTGCCTGCGACCTGCTGGCGTACGGAGCCATAGAACAAATCGCTGGCCGTGAACATGGGCTGGCTTTCCTTGTCGAGTGCGCGCAGCACGGCATTGGCGAAGACCGAGTGGCCGTTGCTGCCGCCGTCGGCGACGGGCTCGTCTCCGCCGCTGGCCATCAGCGTGCGCGAACGGGAGCGCAACATGCGATTGAGGAAGGCAGCTTTGCCATCGGAGGGAACGGGCGCGTCGGCGTCGCGCGACAGGGCGCCCGAGTAGCAGCTGTCCGAGATGATGAGCACGTGGCGCGAAGGAAGCACGCGCACACCCGTGGTGAGATCGTCGGCGATGATGCGGTTCGGACTGCTCCCGGAGTCGGCGTCGACGGGAAGCCAATAGGCTTTCTGCGCTTCGTGATCGGAGAATCCATGGCCAGCGTAGTAGATCAGCAGATTGTCGTCGGGGCCGAGCGCGTTGCGGAGACGTGCCAGGGCGTCGAGGATCTTGAAGCGCGTGGCGTTCTGATCGAGGAGATAGGTGACCCGAAAGCTGTAGCGGTCATGCAGCAAGGCTCCGACCGCCTTGGCGTCGTCGACGGCAGTCTTCAGCTTCGGAAGGGGCGCGGCGTAGTCATCGATGCCGATGACGAGCGCGTAGTAGGCCCCGTTCGCGACGGCTGACTGCGAGGGCTGACCGGGATCGAGGCCGCGGCTTTGCTGCCCTGCAGCCGACGCAGCACAGATCAGGAGAGAAACTAGAGCAGCAAGAAGGATAGGATGAGTGCTGGCGCCCAGATTCAGCGGCGATCTCGAACGGTCGGAAGCCGAGCCGGATTTCGTTTGACGATCCATGAGGGCCTCTCGAAAATGCCGACGGGGAACTTGAGAGGGAATGGACCGATTCTACGCGAGGATTGGGCGGATCGGAGCAGCTTTCTTGGGGTGGAGCGTCGAGGTGGGCGATGCGAGGGGGGCTGCTGCAGGAATGGAACCCATTCTTCCGTGCGGAATGAAAGGAAGAATGGGCTCGGACGAATCTCGAAAGTCGACTTAGCCCTGCTGCTGCTCGTCCTTCTTCTCTTCTTCCCGATTCTCGATGAAACCGGTGATGGCCTTGGTACCTTCAAAGCCTGCGATGGCGGCAACGCCTTCGGTCAGGATGCCCGCATTGGGGTCGAGCTTCTTCACGCCTTCGACGGCGGCGAATGCTCCGGCTGCTTCTTCAAGTATGCCCATGAACTTCTCCTTTACACATTCAGTTGAATCGGTGAACCCACCGGGGAGTGCCTAGCATAGCACTTTGTTCCATCGGAGGACGAGCGGCATCCTGTTCAAAACTGCCGCACTCCGGGAGGCGAAAAAACGGAGCCCGCTGCTCGAAATGAGCAACGGGCTGTCGCAGGTAAAAGAGCTTCTGCGCTATGCCTTGGCCGAGGTGAGCTGGCCGAGGTCGGAGGCGATCTTTTCGGTCGAGAAGGCTTCGAGCAGATCGCCTTCCTTGATATCGCCGAAGTTGGCGATGCCAATACCGCACTCCATGCCGTTGGTGACTTCGCGAGCATCGTCCTTGAACCGCTTCAGCGATCCAACTTTGCCCTTGAAGACCTGTTCGCCATCCCGCATCACCTTGATCTCCGAGTCGCGGCGGATGACGCCGTCAGTGATGCGGCAGCCGGCGATGGTGCCGACTTTGGGGATTCTGAAGACGTTGAGCACTTCGGCGCGGCCGATGTAGTTCTCCTTGAACGTAGGTTCGAGGAGGCCCATCATGGCGAGGCGCATCTCGTCCTGCAGCTCGTAGATGATGGAGTGGAGGCGGATTTCGATGCCTTCTTGTTGCGCTAGTTCGGCAGCCTTGCGTTCGGGGCGCACGTTGAAGCCGATAACGATGGCGTTCGAAGCAGTTGCCAGATCCACGTCGCTTTCGGTGATGGAACCAACGCCAGAGCGGATGACTTTGATGCGCACCTTCTCAGTGGACATGCGAACGAGCGAGTCGGCTAGCACCTCAACCGAACCAGTGACGTCGCCTTTGATGATGAGCGGCAGGTCCTTGACGCCGGCTGTGCGAATCTGCTCGGAGAGATTCTCAAGGGTTACACGCGAGCTCTTGGCGAGTTGCGCCTCGCGCTCCTTCATCTTGCGGTACTGCGCAATACCCTTGGCCTTGTCGCGATCGGCCACAACGAGGAACGTATCGCCGGCGTCGGGCATCGATTCGAGGCCGAGGACTTCGATCGGAGTCGAGGGGCCGGCTTCTTCAATGGCGCGTCCGCGATCGTCGAACATCGCGCGGACTTTGCCGAAGGTGTTGCCGACAATGTAGCTCTCGTTGAGCTTGAGCGTGCCGTCCTGGATAAGGACCGTTGCCACTGCGCCGCGCCCGCGATCGAGCTTGGCTTCAATGACCGAGCCGACAGCTTTGCGGCCTGGCGTAGCCTTGGGCGCCTTGATGTCGGAGACCAGGCAGATCATTTCGAGCAGCCCGTCAAGGTTCTCGCGTTTTTTCGCCGAGACTTCAACGAAGACCGTGCCTTCCTGACCTGCGCCGGCCCACTCCTCAGGAATGAGGCCGCGGTCGGCAAGCTGCTTTTTCACGCGATCGCGGTTGGCTTCAGGTTTGTCGATCTTGTTGACGGCTACAATGATGGGCACGTTGGCAGCTCTGGCGTGATCGATGGCCTCGAGGGTCTGCGGCATCACGCCGTCATCGGCTGCAACGACGATGACGACGATGTCGGTGACTTTGGCGCCACGGGCGCGCATGCGGGTAAACGCTTCGTGGCCCGGAGTATCGAGGAAGACGATCTCGCGGCCCGATGCCGGAGAGCCTTCCTTGGTGAAGCGAACCTTGTAGGCGCCGATGTGCTGGGTGATGCCGCCGGCTTCGCCTGCTGCCACATCGGTTTCGCGAATGGCATCGAGCAGCGAGGTCTTACCGTGATCGACGTGGCCCATGACGGTGACGACCGGAGCGCGCGAGACCTCGACCATGTCCGACTTCTCGGTGTCGAGCACCTCTTCGATCGCTTCGTTCTCCAGCTCCTCTTCGTAGCTGATCACGTTAGCAGCCGCGCCGAACTTGGCAGCCACATCCTTCACCATTTCGGCGTCAAGGGACTGGTTGACGGTAACGAAGACGCCGCGCATCAGCAGCGTGGCGATCAGATCCTTGGCGCGCGTTTCCAGTTTCTCCGCGAGATCCTTAACGCTGATGCCCTCAGTCACGGTGATTTCGCGTGTGATGGGCAGCGGCTCGTTGCTGAGCTGCGGACCGCCAAAACGTGGCGGCGGCACAAAGCCCTTCATCGGGCCCTCTTTGGTCTTGGGGTATTGCTGACGGCCACCACGGCCCCGAGCATTGCTGGCGCGCTGGGCACGGGGCGCTTCGCCTGGAGGTGGCGTAGAACCCGGGGCGCCGAAACCACCTGGTCGCGGTCCGCCGAAGCCGCCGGGCCGGGGGGGACCACCAAATCCAGGACGTGCGCCGAAGCCGGGACGTCCGCCGGGACCGCCGGGTCCGCCAGGACCAGCAAAGCCACCAGGGCCCGTACGGGTTGGGTGTTTGGGACGCGGTCCGCCAGGGAACTGCCCAGGAGCGCCTTGCGGGCGCTGGAAAGAGCCCGGTGCGCCTGGGCCACCAGCCGGACGGCGATCGAAGATTGGCCGGCCGCGTTGAATGCCGCCAGGCTGTTGCGCGCCGGGAGCAGCAGGTGCGCTGGGGGGGACGATCGGCGCTTTGTACACGGGACGCGGCCCGGTTTGCGGCATCACGACGCGGCGAATCGGAGCAACTGCTTCAGGCGCACGAGGTTCGGCTGCCTCGGGCGCAGCTGCCACCGGAATGAGTGCTTCAGCCTGCCGTGCAGGCGACGAAACCTTCTCGACGACTGACGCGGATGCGGCGGCAACGGCGGGGACTTCTGAAGATACGGATGCCGGTACAGCGGCTGCAGGCATCGGGGCAACTTCGGCATGAACGGCCGGAGGCGCAACGGCGACAGCAGGCACGTGCGGTTTTGCCGCGGAAGGCGCTGCCGGCGCAACTTCGGGCTCCTTTGCCTGAGGCGGAGCCACGGGTGGCTTGACGACCACGGCTACCGGCGGAACCACGCTCACTGCCGGGCGCACGGGGGCTGCGACCGCAGGCGCCTTGGCTACGACGGGTCCCGCAGGAGGCTTGCTGGCGATAGCGCGTGTCGCCGGCGGGGGTGCGACGATCGGCGGTGCCTGACGGACAGCCGGGACGATCTTGCGCGGTTCGGGCTTGGCAGGAGGGGCGGACAGCGGGGCGGCTGCGACGGGCGGGGCCGGTGTTGCTGGCTTGGCAGCTGCAACAGGGGGCGCGGGACGCGCTGGAATTCTGCGCGCTTCGGCTTCGTCTTCCTGCTTTTTGGCGAGGATCGCCTTGAGCACGTCGCCCGGCTTGGAGACATGGGAGAGATCGATTTTGGGGGCAACGGCTTGCGCTCCGCGCGAGGACGCGTGACCCGCTGTGCGGGAGCCATTGTTGAGCTGCGCCCGTACCTTTTCGGCCTCATCCTCATCGAGCGAGCTGGAGTGGGTCTTGCCTGCGCCGATGCCGAGCTCTGCCAATACCTCAAGAATCTGGCGGCTCTTGACTTCCAGCTCTCTCGCGAGATCGTTGATTCGAACCTTACTCATCCGCCTCTTTTCAAAAAAAGCTGCCCAAAGCCCTTAGTCGCTCATAGCTACCTCATGGCAATGGCTTGTTGTTGAAACTCCATTATCGCCTGAATCGCCTTGAAAAACGCAGCGCATGTTGAGCGCCGCGTTTTTCGGGCTATTCATGGGTCTTGCCCGTTTCCTCTTCACCAGCCGGTGGTACGTTCTCGACTGCCAGCTCTGCTGAAGTCAGGTTCTCCGCATCGATCTCAGCGGAAGCATCGGTTTCTACCGATTCGCCGGCGCTCTCCTCTGCTTCGGCGCTGCGCACCATGTCTGCCTCTTCCAGCACCTGCTCGGCGTTTTCGCGCTCTGCTTCTGCAGTTCCCGCGACAGCCTCGGGCGTCCCGACTTCGGCTGCGCCTGCCGCATGCTGATCGGCGGCCGCTGCCGGCTCGCCCTCTTCACCCTCTTCAAAGTGGCCGAAGTAGTGGCGCACAGCGACGCTGATGCGTTCGAGGGTCTTTTCGCCGATCCCGGGGATCTCTTCGAGTTGCTCGGGTGTCATGTCGGCGAGCGATTCGACGGTCGTGATGCCGGCCGCGACCAGCTTCTGAATGATCCCTTCGCCAAGTTCGGTGACCTGCTCGATCGGCGTGGTTGGGCCGCCCGACAGGGCCTGCATTTGCTGCTCGACTTCCTGGCGCTTCTCCTCTTCGCTCTTGATGTCGATCTTCCAGCCCAGCAGCTTAGCCGCAAGACGGACGTTCTGTCCCTTCTTGCCGATGGCCAACGAGAGCTGAGTGTCGTCGACAATCACTTCGAGCTGCTTGTCGGTCAAATCTGTAATGGAGACGCGACTGACCTTGGCAGGCTGCAGCGCCTTCTCCGCGAACGTGGTGATCTCTTCGCTGAACTCGATGATGTCGATTTTCTCGCCGCGCAGTTCGCGGATAATGGACTGCACCCGCATGCCCTTCATGCCTACGCAAGCGCCGACCGGGTCGACATCCTTGTCGCGGCTCTGCACGGCGATTTTGGTGCGCTCGCCTGCCTCGCGCGCGATCGCACGAATGACTACCGTGTTGTCGTAGATTTCGGGAACCTCGGACTGGAACAGGTTCGAAACCAGCTCGGGAGCGGCGCGGGAGACGATCACTTGAGGTCCCTTGGCGGCGCGATCGACTTTGAGCAGAACCACGCGGACGCGCTCGCCCACGGTGAACTGCTCGAGACGAGATTGTTCGCGCTTGGGGCAGCGCGCTTCGGCTTTGCCGAGATCGAAGATGACGTCCTGCCCTTCGATCCTCTTGACGGTCGCGTTCAGGACTTCCTTTTCGCGGTGCGCATATTCCTGGAATACGGTGTCGCGTTCCGCTTCGCGGACCTTCTGAAAGATGACCTGCTTGGCCAGCTGTGCGGCGATGCGGCCAAGGGGGCTGGTGTCGCGATAGAGACGAATCTCACTGCCCACCTCGACGCCGGGCGCGAGTTCGCTGGCTTCGGCCAGCGTAATCTCATTCACCGGATCTTCAACCTGCTCCTCGTCGGGCACGACGGTCTTGTACACGTAGGCCGTGATCTCGCCGGTCTCCTTGTTCAACTCGCCCCGCATGTTTTCCGGGGTCTTGTAGTACTTGCGAGTCGCAAGGGCAATTGCTTCTTCGACGGCGCCGACGACGATTCCGGGCTCGATACCCTTCTCGCGGCTGAGGAGTTCGATACTTTGATACAACGCGCTGGCCATACTTTGTGACTCTCTGTGATTCCCGCCCTGGGAACGATGAAGACCATTCACCGGGCCGGATGGGGTTTCAGTGTTTCAGTTGAGGGCGAGGCGTCTTTGCCTGACCCGTTGCGTGTTCAGGCGCCTAAATCTCTGGAATCAACTGCGCCTTCTCAATATTCTTGAGCGCGATCTCGACGCTGTTCGCACCGGTCTTGCGGCTCTTGCTGTTCTGCCGGACCGCCGCGAGGTCGAGGACAATCGTGTCGCCTTTTTCAGCCGCCAGCCTGCCTTGCCAGTGCCGGTTGTTCTTGATCGGCTCGAACGTCTGGATTTTGACCAGACTGCCTGAGAAACGTTGAAACTCCTCGGCCTTGGTCAGTTTGCGGTCCAGTCCGGGCGAGCTGGCTTCAAGCATGTACTCTGCGCCGGGAATCAGCTCCTCCACGTCCAATAACACGCCAAAATCGCGGCTGAATGCCGCGCAGTCTTCGTGTGTGATGCCGGCAAGCTGTTCGACGCTCAATTTGCCTTCGATCAGCCGTTCCGGAAGTCCTTCTACACCGGCAGCGACCGCGGCCTTCAGCTTCTCCCGTTGCTCCGCATTCTTTTCCAGGGTGACCCTGAGGGTGCGCTCTTTTCCGTGGGCCTCAATCTCGACGTCGACTACGTCCAGTCCATGTGAAGCAGCGACTCTCTCGGCTGCGGCCCGAATTTCATCCAACTTTGCTGCCATCGATTCCGCCCGAGTGGCCTCCCAGCCGCACCGGTCCTTACTCCAGTGCCGAAACAACCTGCCCTGTCCCGGAGGTTTTGACCCAAATAAAAAGTGGGCTGTCAGCCCACTCATCTCTCCGCCAGCCGGTCGAACTCACGGTGCATGCGACGGACAAACTCGCTCGCATTTCCAGAATACTCGCAATCGCGAGGAAACTCAATGGGATTGGAGAGGCCGGCGGAGCAATCCTGTGCGCTTCCAAGAGCGGCCTTCGGAGGCGATTGGCAAAGCGAATCAGGTCAATGTTTGTTGATCGAGCTGATCAGGTCGTCTGCGGATCGGATTGGCCGAGGGGGCAGGAGGGCCCGAGGAGGGAGACGAAGGTACCGAAGAGGGATGCGCATGGAGCGGCGGCCTGAGCGAGGTACCATCAGAGTAACTAGAACAAAGAATTACAGTTAGCAAGTGGTTCCAGATTCGTGCGAGGGTTGCAAACAGGGTTCGATAACCCGAATAGGGGATTGCTGTCGGTGTTGACTCACGAAACCATAAGTAACACGGCAATGCGTACTCTTAGGAAGCGTGTCTGGGTATCGGCTCTGTTGATCGGGTGCGGCTTGGCCGCAGGCGGATTCGCCGGTTATTGGCTGGGCCGTGTCCTGACCTTGAAGCAGACGGAAGCACGACTCGAGCAGTACGCAAGCCGGATCATCGACGAAGGACAGCGCTCAACCGTTGAATCGCGCAAGGTGCTGGCCAGGATGAACGCCTCGCCATATGCGGCGTGTTCCGATGCCGAGATCAATTACTTCAGCAATCTGGTGTATGAGTCGCAGTATCTGAAAGCGGCCGGAAGAATGCGCGATAGACGAATTGAGTGCTCCACATCGCTTGGCCGAGCCGCTCAAACGGGAATCCAATACAAATCCGACATCGTGCAGCGAGACGGGACTTTTCTCTACCGCAATCTGGAGCCGTTTCAGGTACCCCATGAGATGGTAATCGCGGTCCAAGAGGATACTTCGTTCATTGTCTACAGTCCCTACAATCTGAAGCCGCTGATCAACAACTCGATGCAGTTGACGATCACGGACATTGACGCTCCACCGCACCACGACGGCCACATCATCGGTAGTACCGGAAGCGCTTCGAGCGCATTTCTCGTCAAGAACGGGCAGTTTCAGGACCAGAATCTTCTCTATGGAACGCACTGCTCGCCGGACGGAGTGATCTGTGTGGCGGCACACGTTCCCGTCTCTCAGGCGGTGGAAGCAAGCCGGATTGAAATCGGTGGATTCGTTGCTCTAGGCGAATTGGCCGGGACCTTGCTCGGACTAGTCTGCGCGATCGTCTATCGCCGCCAACACGATTTTGCCAACCAGCTTCTACGCGCGATTCGCAAAGATGCGCTACGCATTGTCTACCAGCCCATCGTCGATCTGGAGAACGAGCAAATTGTCGAGGGCGAAGCGCTTGCCCGGTGGACGACAGAAGACAACGAACCGATCAGCCCGGATGACTTCATCAAGGTCGCTGAGGAACACGGCTTTGTTGGGCAGATCACGAGGCTTGTGGTGCGTCACGTGCTTCAGGATTTCGGCCAGACTTTGCGCGAGCGGCCCGATTTCCGGGTGAATATCAATATTGCCGCTTCGGATCTCGCCGATCCAGAGTTTTTGCCCATGTTGGAGAACGCGCTTGAGGAAGCAAGGGTTCCTGCGAGTGGCCTGGGCATCGAGATCACGGAGAGCTTTACAGCACGGCAGCAGGTTGCCAAGGAGACGATTCTCCGTCTGCGCGAAAAGGGCCACTATATTCACATCGACGATTTCGGCACGGGGTATTCGAGCCTCGCCTATCTGCACGATCTCTCGGTGGACGCGATCAAGATCGACAAGGCCTTTACCAAAGCAATTGGGACCGAGGCTGTGACGGTCACGATTCTCCCGCAGATTCTGACTATGGCCAATACGCTTGGTCTGCGCGTGGTGGTCGAAGGAATCGAGACCGAGGAACAGGCCAGATACTTTGCAACAAGGGACCGGTCGATCTATGCACAAGGCTGGCTCTTTGGGCGTCCCGTTGCGCCAGAAGCCTTCCATCGCTTGCTCGCTCGCAAGGAATCCGGGGACGAACGTGTTGAGTCTCTGGAGAGCGTGGATGCGATGCCCTCTCCCATGCCTGCTGCCTGATCGGCACGATCATCTCCCTTCTTTCGTCAAGCGAGCGTCGCTTCGTTGATCCGCACCTCCCTCGTGTCCATCCCCCGCAATTCACTTTGCGCCCCGCAGCAGAAGCAACGACAATAGCGGAATGAAACCGAAGCGATCGTTGCTGCTCGTGTTGAGCTGCGTTGCCGCATTTGTCCCCCTCGCCAATTCTCTTGAGAGGCAGCCGTCGAGCGCCTACAATGCCCGTCGAGAGGCCCTTGGTGAGCGGCTGCAGGGCGGCCTGGCCGTGTTGTTCGCTGCGCCGGAACCGCTGCTCGACTTCATGCCCTATCGCCAGGACAGCGATTTCTATTACCTGACGGGATGGAACGAGCCGGGTGCCGCATTGATGGTCGTCGGAGCACATGGAGCGCAGGGCTACAAGGAGATTCTGTTTCTACCGACGCGCAATTTACGCATGGAACTCTACACCGGCGTCAAAATGGACGCGGCGACTCCAGACGTGGCGAAGGCCACCGGAGTCGATGCAGTGGAAGCGATGACGGATTTGCCTGCCGAGTTGAATAAGCTTGTTGCGGCCGACCGCGGTCTGGCGAACAGGATCTGGGTGCAACCCGATTCGCAGCCCGCGAAGGCGCTGGTGACGTTCAATGCGGCGACTCTAGGCATGGATGCAGCTCAGCAGGCAAATGACGTGACTCGGCTGACCACGCCGCTGCGCGAAGTAAAGGACACCGGCGAAATCGAGTTGCTCAAGAAGGCGAGCGACGCTTCGATTGCCGCGCAGTTCGCCATGATGCGCGCGACCAAGCCTGGCATCACGGAACGAGTGCTCGCTGGGACAATGACTGCGGTCTGGTTTCAAAAGGGCTGCGAACGGCCCTCCTATGCGCCGATCGTCGGCTCGGGGATCAACTCGACCACACTCCACTACGCGGCCAACTCGCGCACTCTCGAGGACGGCGACATCATGGTGGTGGATGCGGCGTGCGAATACTCGATGTACGCCTCGGACATTACGCGAACCGTGCCGGTCAACGGGCATTTCACGGCGCGTCAGCGCGAGATCTACGACATCGTGCTGGGCGCGCAGCAGGCTGCGATCAAGGCATTCGTTGCGGGCAAATCGACGATCAACGATCGCGAGCGCAAGGATTCGAACTCTCTCGATACGGCTGCTTACAACTACATCAACACACACGGCAAGGATCTCCATCGCCAGCCGCTGGGCAAGTACTGGCTGCACGGGCTTGGACACATGGTCGGAATCGATGTCCACGATGCGGCAGACTATCCCGCAGTCCTGAAGCCGGGGATGGTGTTCACGATCGAGCCGGGTGTGTATATCCCCGAGGAGAAGATCGGCGTGCGTATCGAATGCGATTTTCTCGTGGGGCAGGATGGGAAGCTTGTTGATTTGGACGCGGCGTTGCCGCATACCGCGGAAGAGGTCGAAGCAGCGATGCAAAAAAGCAGGGACTAGGACCAGAGAGAAAAGCGAAGACTCACCAGAATCTGAGCTGACTTGAGCGCCCTTAGGGATGGGAGATGACGAAGCGCGAGAGAATCAGTGCCCGGCAAACTTGAGGTACTCGAAGCAGAGTTCCGCGAACTGCTAGTGCCTTGTCTCCAGCAGTGCGCGCGTGGTCGTTGGGGTCTCTTTGGGGCATATGATCGATTTCCCGAGGTCAAACAATGGGTCGACTGGTCCGAGGCGAACAGATTGCGTGAGCTAGCAGTCTCCATTCGAACCCTTCGGCTGGAATCAGGTGAGCGGAACGAACTCTGTGAGGAGTTCCTCAAATTGTGCACTCTCCATCGCCCCAATGATCCGGGCGAGCCAAAGCTCGCAACGTCACTGCTCAATCGAATTGATGATTTCATGGAGGGATAATCTGCCAATGGATGCAGGGGATGTAGCCCGTCCGAACCAATTCGATCCGCTGGTGCAGGCTTTTTCCGATCAGCTCATGGCCTGCCTGGAGGAGTGTGCCCACGGCAGGTGCGGTCTTTTCTCCGAACCGTTGACGGGCGACGACGGCGAGAATGCCGCATGGCCCGAGGCAGCGCGTCTTCGCGCTCTTGCCGCCGCACTGCAGCAGTTCCTGAACCAGGAGGGCGAACGCAACGGGCTGTGCGATGAGTTCCTCGACCTCTGCACGATCCACGGCGAGCACGATCCAGGGGAAGCGCGTCTGGCGCGGATGTTCCTTGCGCGCATCGAGCGCGGCGAAGTGGGCACGCCGACCGAGCCGGAAAAGGAGCCGTGGTAATTGTCGCGTGCCTTCGAAGCGCTGCTTGCAGGGTTCGATGCCGTAACACAAAGAAGGCCCCCTGCAACGATGCGCTGCAGAGGGATCCGATGTTTGAGAAAAATTAGAAGCGAACGCCCAGCGTGACCGGGATGACCTTGGTATCCGAGCCGACGGTCGTGACCCCCAATCCACTCGGCGTAATGCCGTTGACCGCCGGAGTCAGCATGTCCAGATAGCGAACCTCGGCAAACAGCTTCGTCTTGCTCTCGCCATAGATGCCGCCGAGGCGATGCGTGAATCCGCCGCCGACGCTCCAGCCGCCCTGGTTGCTCGAGAAGTGGCCGACCACGGCGTTGGTGGTGCCCGGGTAGCAGGAGTAGTAATCGCAGTAGTACGTCTCTTCGGGATCGGTGAAGCTGGTGACCTTGCGATAGAATCCACCGCCGCCTGTCACGTACACCGAGTTGGAACTCTTCGGGAATAGGTCAATGACCGGGTCGAGGGTCAACGACCAGATATGCGCGTGCCCGCCATTGGCGCCGGTTTCAGCGATCAAGGCGCCCGGCAGCTTGTCATCGATGAACTGATACTCAGCCATGACCGAGACGCGGGGATCGACGCGATAACCTACGCCCCCGGTGAAGTTGCCGCCCCACGTGATGTAGGGAGAGGAGTCATTCGTGGGTGCGTTCGCACCGCCGCCCGCCTCATAGGTGAGATGACTTAAGTAGCTCTGACGTCCGTAACCGCCGCCGTGCTCCTGACCCGCGGCCGCGCCGGATGCAGCCGGTTCGGCAGGAAGAGCTGCGCCGTCAACATTGCTTGCGTTGGAGCTTGATTCTGTAGCGGCCGGAGCGCTGGAAAGATCGTGCGCAAGGGAAACCTGGGCACTCGCTGTGCTTAGCGCGAAGGTGGCCGCAAAGACAAGAAGGTATGCATGCCGCGTCAGCAGCAACGAACGAAGAGATGACATGTCCGTACCTCGAAGATTGGATAGATTTCTCTTAACCGGGGAGGCGTGCATTGCTCCCCGTACACACTTAGACACGTTTCTTCTCAGGAAGTTGCTCGGTGGCCGGCACTGAAGGGAAGGCCGGAACTTGGTTCCGGCCTTTGGTTTCTATATCCTGGCCGAGGGAATCAGCCCTGGATGTCGAACTGTTCGGGATGCAGTGTGGCATCGCTCTTCACCAGGATGTTCTTGCCGGTGAGCTCCTCAAAATCGTTCAGCCAGCGCGCATTGTTTGCCTTGAGAACCTTCACGGTCTCTGGGTTCACGCGCAGCAGAACATCCGCGCTCTCGAAGTGCTTCCGCATCTTGCGCAACTCCACGAAGATCTCGTTGCACACGGTTGACGGGCTTTTCACCATGCCGGTTGCCTGACAGATCGGGCACGGGACACTGAGCGTGCGCTCGAGAGATTGCTTCACACGCTTGCGTGTGATCGCAACCAAACCGAAATCGTTAAACTGCAGGACCTTGGTTGGCGCGCGATCGTTCTTGAGCGCCTCTTCGAGCGCGGCCATCACCTTAAAGCGATTCTTGCGCTCATCCATGTCGATGAAGTCGATGATAATGATGCCGCCCAGATCGCGCAGACGAATCTGGCGCACGATCTCGGGAATCGCATCGAGGTTCGTTTTGACGATCGTGTCTTCGAGACGCGCCGTTTTGCCGACGTACTTCCCGGTGTTGATATCGATCGCGACCAGCGCTTCGGTCTGGTTGATGACGATCGAGCCGCCGGACTTGAGCCAGACCTTGGAGCGCAGAGCCTTCGAGATTTCGTCTTGAATGCCGAAGTGCTCGAAGAGCGGTGTCTCCTTGGTGTAAAGCTTGACGCGCCGCACAAGGGAGGGTGAGAAGCGGTTGAGAAAGCGAACGATGCGCTCGTAGTCGGCTTCCGAATCCACCCAGATCGACGAGAAGTTCGCGCTCACTTGATCGCGCAGGATGCGCTCGATCAGCGACAGGTCGTGATAGATCAACGCAGGTGATTTCGAGCCCTCGGAGCGCTGCTTGATCTCGTTCCAGAGATGAATCAGGAAGCGCAGATCGGCGCGCAGCTCTTCTTCCGAGGCGCCTTCGGCTGCGGTGCGTACGATGAATCCGCCCGAGGCTTCGCCGCGCTCGTGAGTGAGAATTCGCTTCAGGCGCTGGCGTTCTTCGTCGGACGCGATCTTGCGGCTGACGCCCACGTGCGTGACCGTGGGCATGAAGACCAGGAAGCGGCCCGGCAGAGCGATGTGGCTGGTGATGCGTGCGCCCTTCTTGGCGATGGGCTCCTTGGCGATCTGTACCAGAATCTCCTGACCCGGCTTGAGCAGGTCGGAGATGATGGGCAGGTCGGAAGTTTGCGCAGAGCGGCGCGACGGGCCCCGCCGATCGCCAGGGCGAGAACCGCGGTCTCCGCCGCGTCCACGACGGCCGCGGCCTCCCTGCTCGCGCCGCTGTCTCTGCTGACCTTCGCCTGCAGGCTGGCCTTCTGCTGCGGTCTCTTCCTCGTCGTCTTCTTCAGTGTCTTCTTCGGCGCCGGCTTTGTCGTCGAGGTCGAGTTGAATGCGGTGATCGAGGTGCGCCTCCTGCAGCATTTCGCCCAGTGCGCCGGAGCGAATCTGCGCCTGCAGCGTCTCTTCCTCGTATTCGTCGAGGTCATGCTCGTCGTGCCGGTGCGCATGGCGATGGAGTGGCGTATCCAGTTCCTCGCCTTCGATGACTTCCTCTTCCACGACACCATTTCCGGGGGAGAACGCGGAGACCGGCGCGGCTGCTTTGGGCTCTTCGGAGTGCGAAGGCGCGGCCGGCGGTTCTGGAGCCTCGTGCTCTCCGTCCTTCTTGCCTTTTCCGCCGAAGCCGAAGAGGCGGAAGCTGCTCGGCGGCAGCGGATCGACATGGTGCGAAGCACTTGCGTTGGGCTCTGGCTCGTCGCCGTCGGTTTCAGCGGCGGGTTCGTTTTCGTGCGATGCGGCAAGCTCTGTTACGACCGGCTCGGAGGCAGTCACGGCCTCGGCAGCGACAGGAGAATGCTCCGCGGGCGCTTCCTCAACGAGGGTCTCTTCGACGAATTCGTCGTCCGTCGTCGCAGCGGCCTCGTGTTCGGCGGGTGCAGAGAGGGAAGAATGGCTCGGGACCTCTTCTTCGATTTCTGCTGTCTCGAAGGTGCTTTGCGGCTCGGACTGAGCTTCCGGTTCGGCGTCGTGTGAGCGATGGCGCGCTAAAGATTCGCCAGGAAGCAGACCGCTGCCGTCCCATGCGATCGGAGCTTGGATTAACGTCGAGGGCCGGGAAGTGATGGCCGGACGGGCGGATTCGAATGCGGGCTTCTTTTCCGCTTCGGCGGGAACGCCACCGTATCGCGAGAGTGACTCTCCGGGAAGAACAAAGGGTGTACTTTCCGCGCGCGGCACACTGGTGGCAACTGCCTGAATCTCGTGCGCCTCCTCAGCCGATTCCTCGAACGATCCCTCCGCGTGCGACTCCGAACCACCTTCGCCTTCGCCGTGCTCGGTTTGCGTGCCGGATCCGCCCCGCCCACCGCGGCGACGCCTGCGTCCCCGCCAGCGCTTGGCACCCTGCTCATCGCCTGTCGCTCGCGAGCTCTCCTGGGATTCCCGGGCCGCAGTCGCGGTTGCAACTGAGGGTGCGCCCTCGCCTGAAGCTACCTCAGCCTCGCCCGAAGGAAGTGCTTCTTGGCTCGACCGGCCATGGCGGACTTCGCGCGGCGCTTGATTGGGGTTGCTGTTGGCGGCTCTTTCGAGCTCGTCCGTCTCTTCCTGATCTTCGAGTTCCAGGAAGTCGGTTACATAGAGGAAGGCGTCGCGTTCGAGCCCAATGTCGACAAATGCCGACTGCATACCGGGCAAAACGCGGGTGACCTTTCCGTTGTAGACCGAACCGGCCAGCGTATATTCGTTTTCGCGTTCGTAATAGATTTCCGCGAGTTGATCGTCTTCTAAAATTGCAAGCCGCGTCTCATGCGGCGTGCTGGAAATACAAATCTCTTTTGCCATCGTGCCTTTCCGCCCGTAGACAGTTGTCTGCCGGGGCCTGCGGCGAGGCCGGAAGGGGTTTCGAGGAATCGGACGGGATGGAGATGGGCCGAGAAGAATACCTGTGTGTTGCTCTTAGGCCAGCCTTCTTCAGGGAAGGATGTGGGTGGCTGACGAGCGGTACGAAACCGGGATCCTGCGGCAGAGACTTGTTTGTCCCGACGTGGGGCAATGTGCCGCTGGCAACCGCAAAACTGATCCGCGTGTCCGGGGCATTCAGTGCCCGCGTGCGATTCATGCGGTTAGCGCGTCTCTGCGTGCTCATGTGCTCAATCCTGCCGGGCCTCAAGATCCTTCGGGACTTGGCCGGCGAAATACTTCAACTTTCCTTCCCGGGATCCAACTGAGGTGGCTCCCAGGAATTCAACCTTTACATGTGCGTCCGGCTCTTGCCGTCTTGGACGCCTGAGACACCTTCAGAGCTCCCGCGAGATGAAAATGCCTAGTTCACGAACCGGCGCATGCGCACGTTCATCGCAACACCCAGCGCAAGGAAGGTAAACAACACCGAAGATCCGCCGTAACTCATGAGGGGCAAAGGAATTCCGGTGACGGGCATAAACCCTATGACCATACCAACATTGACCGCAATCTGGAAGGTCAACACAGCCACGATTCCCATGATGATGAGGGAGCCTGGTAAGTCGGCGGCCGTTTGAGCGTTTTGAATCAAACGCATCAATATAAAGAAGTATAGCAGCAGCACAAAGATCGCACCGACAAAGCCGTGTTCCTCGCTGAACGCGGCGAAGATGAAGTCGGTGTAAGGAATAGGGAGAAAATAACCCTGAGTTTGGGTTCCTTTCTCCGTTCCCTTGCCCCAGATTCCACCTGAACCGACCGCTATAAGTGATTGCTTTACCTGATAGCCTTTGCCCTTCGGGTCTTCATCGGGGTTGATGAAGCTGGTGAGACGCGCCTTCTGATACGGCTTCAACAGCTTCCCGCTGGACCAGACACCGACAATGAGGGCCAGACCGCAAGTGACAAGGATGGCCCCCTGGCGCAGACTGATGCCGCCCAGAAATAGCCCCGCGATGAGGATGGGCGAATAGGTCAGCATGGTCCCCATATCCGGCTGCTTCAGAACCAGCAGCATCGGGACTCCAACCAGCGCAAACGCCTTAAAAATATCTCGCCAAGTCAGGTTACGGCCGCCAAGATTGGCGAAGTAGCGCGCCACCATAAGCATCAGAACCAGCTTCACGAGCTCCGAAGGCTGAAAGAGGATGGGCCCAAGCTTGATCCACCGGCGGCCTCCGAGTGCATTATGGCCCAGAGGGGTGTAGATGGCTGCCAGGGCAAGCAGTCCAAATCCATAAGCCCACGGAGCCCAGTCAAGAAGCCTGTGATAGTCGATCTTGGAGAAGATCAGCATAATCACGACGCCGGCGCCGATCCAGAAAAGCTGCTTCGATTCAAAGTTCGCGAACTTGGTGTGCACTGTCGTGGAGTGCACTTCAAGCAGGGAGACAGTGCTGATGAGGAGCAACAGTCCCAGCAGGCCCCAGTCAAAGTCGCGAAAAGTCAGAAAGCGGCGCACGGGGGTCATGGCACATCGATTCTGCGCGTAGGAAGTGCGAGCCCGAGTTGGGATGCGGCTGGGAGTGTTGCCGAAGGTTCGCGACCGGAATCCTGCGCGGGATCGATGAAGAATCTTCCGGCGTGGATGTGGGCGGTCTCTCCAGACTCAGCATTTTGTGCGGTGTCTTCGGGCGTCGTCCAGACCGCGCCCACCTCGACTGGAGCGGCCGGGGTGGCGGCCTTAAGCGGCTGCAAATTGTGCGCCAGACGCCGCTGTTTTTCGACGTAGGCGGAGATGACTCTGGCGCCGATGCGGGCCGAAAACCAGCTCTTGTCGCCATTCTGGTAGAGCACGGCCACCACCACTTCGGGATTGCGGCGCGGGGTAATGCCTACGAACCACACGTTAGGGCGGGTGACCTTGCCCTTTGCGGTTTTGTCGAGGGCCTGGTGGCTCATCACTTGAGCGGTTCCGGTTTTCCCCGCGAAGTCGATGCCCTCCAGGTGTTCTCCTCCGGCCGTGTGGTATTGGCCGGGCTGTGTAACCTGAGCCATGCCGTCGGTGATGATCTGCCAGTTTTCGGGATCAATGGGGATGTCGACTTTACCTGTCCCTGGATACGTGTCCTCAAGCGCACGGCGGAAGTCATCGGGCAGCTCGTCGGGGAAAACGCTGTGCGGCCGGACCATGTGGCCTCCCGAGGCGATCCCGGCGATGATGCGCGCGAGCTGGATAGGCGTGGCTTCCACGGCGCCCTGACCGATTGAAACGTCGAGGGTTTCGTCTGGATACCAGCGGTGGTGATACGTCTTCATCAGCCATTGCGCGGAAGGCATGAGGCCGGCTTGTTCGCCCGGCAGGTCGATGCCGGTCTTCTGTCCGTAGCCGAATTCTTTCGCATACTGCGCAATGCGGTCGATGCCGAGCTTGTCCCCGAGCTGGTAGTAATACGTATCGCAGGAGTAGGGAATCGCGTTGTGAATGTCGACCGGGCCGTGATGTTCGTCGCAGTGATGGAAGAAACCGTACGGTCCCCAGCCACCGTTGCAGACCACCTTCAGATCTTGCGCGATGCCTTCCTGCAGTCCCGCCACCGACATGAGGATCTTGAATGTCGACCCAGGGGCGAGCTGAGCCTGGATGGCCTTGTTCATCAGAGGGTGATCGGGATCGGTGATGAGCTTGTTCCACTCCGAGCGATCGATTTTGACGGCGAAGGCATTGGGATCGAAGCTGGGCCGAGATACCATCGCAAGAATTTCGCCGTTGCGCGGATCCATGGCCACGATTGCGCCGTTGCGGTCCCCCAGGGCGAGCTCGGCAGCGCGCTGCAGGTCGTTATCGATAGTAAGACGTAGATCCTGGCCTGGGATGGAGTGCTGGGTGCCGAGGATACCCACTTCGCGGCCGTGGCTGTCGACAATCACATCGCGCGAGCCATCCTGCCCGCGCAGCAACTGGTCGTAGGTCTGTTCGACGCCCGCTTTGCCGACCACATCGCCCGGCTCATACGCCGCATAGCGCGGATCGTTCAGCATGTCTTCGCTGACTTCACCGACGTACCCGATCAGGTGGGCTGCAAACCCGTCGCGCGGGTAGAGGCGCCGTTCTTGGTCGATGGTCTCGAGCTCGGGCAGTTCATTGCGGTGGGCCTCGATGAAGGCCTGTTCGTCCGGCGTGATCTCATCCTTGATGGGGATCGGCTGATAGCCGGGAGCTGCCTTGTAGTGCTTGATTGTGGCGCGCAGCTGGTCGAGATCGAGATTCAGACCGTGCGCGATCATCGGCAGATCGGCATCCAGGTTGTGGTTCTGCTCGCGGATGAGAAAGCAGGAGACCGAAGGGTAGTTATCGACGATGAGGCGATTTTCGCGATCGAAGAGCTTCCCGCGGGGCGCCAGGATCGGCACTTTGCGAATGCGGTTCTGCTCGGCCAGTACTTTAAAGTTGGCAGCGCCGAGAACTTGCAGACGCCAAAGTCCAGCAGCCAGCGCCAGCATCATCATGAGGATGCCGTACTGCGCAACTGCCAGCTTGATGCCGGAAATCTTTTCGCCGCGTACTGCCTTGTCCGAATACATGGGGCCGCGCTTTCAGAATACAGCGAATTCGGTGCGGTCTACAGGTCCACGCCGTTGGGGGGTTCGTACTTTGGTGCTCGTCCGGGGTGGGCACGCCAACTGGACTTTGGCAAGAGGTACGTTGGCTCGACAACGCCGGATGGCTCGTAGAATTCTTCTCCGGCGCGTTCGAAGCCGAGCTTTTCCAGAACTCTCTGCGAGGCTCGATTCGCGGGATGATGGCCGGCGAACAACGCTTCGACGCGAAGCGTGCCGAAGGCATACTCGGCTACGGCAGCCGCCGCTTCGGTAGCGAGCCCGGCACCCCAGAATGCGGGCTTCAGATAGTACCCCAACTCGAGCAGGTTCTCCGCCTTGGGGCGCAAACCTGCACATCCGATGTGCTCAAGCGTCGCGAGAAGGAAGACCGGCCAGTACTGGATTCCGCACTTCTCATGTTGCCGGATTTCCCGTTCGAGCCGAGCTCGGATCGCTGCTTTGGAAAGCGGCCCGCTGAGCCACGCGCTTACCGCAGGATCACCCCACAACGCGAGAGCCAGCGGAAGATCGTCGACAGTCCAGAGACGGAATCCCAGACGGGCAGACTTGAGCAAATAGTCCATCGGCTGTTTCTTGGATGAGTCAACCCACGATTAGTCGCGGAGTTGGAAGCGATCGAGGACGGGGAAGAGCAGCAGCGCGATGGCGGAGTTGCCAACCGCGATATAGAGCTCAATCGACCAGTTGATCTCGACGGTCAGCCCGAGCAGAAAGCGGTTCACGAAAAGACAGACCGCGCTCGACAGCAGCGAGAGCAAGAAGATCAGTCCGACGCGAATGATGCGGTTCTCGACGTCGATGCGGATGCCGACGGATGCCGCGAGGAACCCCGCGACGGTCTTGGCGACTCCATTGATGCCGATGGCGTGATGGGTCAGTGCGTCTTCGAAGAGCCCCACGGCGCAGCCCATAATGGTGCCCTGAATGGGGCTGCGGCGGCCCAGTGCGAAGTAGACCGTGACCACCAGCGGCAAATCGAACCACGCGTATTTGCCCAACAAGCGTGGCAGCCAAGCCTGCAGCACAAGGGCCACTAAGGGGACCAGCCCATAGAGGAGGATCGGATACCGGTGAATCTCAAGATCGCGGCGGGAGTCCGCGGCCAGCACCGCCATGGCTAAGGGTTCCTCCGGGGATTGGCGTCGGAATCAGGTTTGGCCGGGTTGCTGCTTTCTGCTTTTCCGGGTGCGCTTGCTTTCGGCTTCTTTGGAGCGGACTTTGCGGCGGGCGCTCCATCGACCGGGGGAACTGTCGTCGAGCCCGGTTCGGCTTGAGCCGCGGAGACATCAGCGCCCGGCACGTGTGCGCCACTGTCCGGATCGGTGCCGGGGGTGAAACGATCGGGATGAATAGCCTGCGGCGGATGCGCGACGGGATTCGGATTCGAGGTGTCGTTCAAAGGCTGCTGATCCGGAGGAAGATTGGGAACGATCAGGCCCGGCAGGCGCTCGGCCATGACTTCCGAGGCCTTTTGCGCCTTCTGTTGATCCACCTCGGCACCCTTCAGTGTCTGGCTCTCAGCCATGTCCTGCGTCTGATCGGGTGGGAAGCGCGGCTCGACCGCGGTGATCACAAGGACCTCGTCCAGCCGATCGAGATGCGCTGCCGGCTTGACGATCACCTTGATGAAGCCGTCCTGATCCGGGTCCTTCACGACCTTGTCCACGGTGCCGACCGGAAGGCCGCGCGGGAAAATCTCATCGCCGCCGGCCGTCAGTACCCGCTCGCCGGGCTGGATGCGGCTGTCGAGGGTGAGGCCAACGATCTGCGGCTGTCCTTCGGCATTGCCCCGGAGGATGCCGCGGCTCCGCGTGGTCTCGAGAATGACGCCGGCTCCACTGGTCTGATCGTTGATCAGGAGAATCTGCGCCGAGCGCGGGTAGACCTCGCGGACTTTGCCGACGATGCCATCGGCCGTGATGACCGCCATATCTCTCTCAAGATGGGCGTTTTCGCCCTTGTCAATATAGAAGAGCCGCGACTGATCGCTGCCGCTGGTCCCGATGATTTGGGCGGGCAGCGTCTTGTAAATGTACTTCTCCTGGAAGCCGAGCATGGCCTGCAGACGTTGTCCCTGCCGGGCATCCTCCAACAATGCGGCCTCTTCAAGGCGTAACCTGTCCACTGTCTGTTGCAAGTCTTTGTTTTGTTGGTTGACGTGGCGCAGGTCGAAGTAGTTTGTCCACACGTACGTGGTAGTCGCCCAGATGCCGTGGAAGAGGCGCTCGGGCGGCGAAACAACCGCGTTCGCCCAGAGCCGAATCAGCCGCACGCCTCCGCTGTCGCGTGTGTCGAGGCTCATGTGTCCCAAATCGCCGCGATGCACCTGGGAAGCAAGCATGATGATCTGCGCGAGCAGGAATGCCAGCAGCACCAGGAGGTTTCGATAGCGTTCGAAGAGCGATTCCATGGACGGCCAGTGGTCAGGGTTCGGTGATCAGTGATCAGTGATGGCGGCTGGGAAACGGTCTGACCACTGACAACTGATCACTGTCCACTGTTTAGTCGATCTTGATTTTACGCAACAGACGGAAGTCGGACAGCATTTTGCCGGTGCCGAGCACGACCGATGCCAGAGGGTCGTCAGCCACGGAGACCGGCAGACCGGTTTCCTCCCGAATGCGTTTGTCGAGGTTCTTGATCAGCGCGCCGCCGCCGGTGAGCACGATCCCACGGTCGCTAATGTCGGCCGAGAGTTCAGGGGGTGTGCGTTCCAGCGCAACGCGAATGGCATTCATGATGACGGCGATGCACTCGCCGAGCGACTCGCGAATCTCGCTGTCGTCGATGGAGATGGTCTTGGGAACGCCTTCAATCAAATTGCGGCCCTTGATCTCCATGGTCAGCGGCTTGTCGAGCGGATAAGCCGATCCGATCTCGATCTTGATCTGCTCCGCAGTGCGTTCGCCGATGAGCAGGTTGTACTTGCGCTTGAGGTAGTTGGTGATGGCCTCGTCCATCTGGTTGCCGGCCATCCTCACAGAGCGGGAATAGACAAT
>Ga0181535_10001441_pt1 | contig 31124 bp, 26 predicted proteins | sample PEATcosm2014_Bin_44_FD_119774 | JGI IMG/M metagenome (GOLD analysis project Ga0181535, IMG submission 119774) | Peatland microbial communities from MTU Mesocosm Facility, Houghton, MI, USA - PEATcosm2014_Bin17_30_metaG | ecosystem: Environmental > Terrestrial > Soil > Wetlands > Peat | place... | reverse complement strand
GTCGAGGAGAAGAATATCGAGAGCGCCTCTCAAGGGCGCGTTGGTGTAATTGGTGAATGTGCCGGGAGGGAATCTAGGGGCCTGGGGAAGGGGCGCCGCAGCATCCCAGGAATGGTGTTCCTCAAAAGATTTGATGACCTGTGGCTGGCCGTTTTCAATGACTTTGAAGTCGGCCGCGGTGAGATTGTGGATGGGGTTATGCAGGGCGTCGGTCACGACTACATCAACAACGACCAGATTTGTGTTGGGGTGAGGGCTTGAGGCGGTCTCCGGTCCGGCCGCAAACGCCGACATGCAAAGCAAGGCGGCGACGAAGGTGCACAGAAACACGCGTGTCACGGAAGCGGCTCCCGGTCAGAGCTTCGATTATAGCCCGGCGGAACAGCGACGCACGAAGTTCCGTGGGTGACCTACTTCACGGTCAACTGCAATGTTGTTGCATGCGACAACGGGCCGGAGGTCGCGGTGACTGTCAGTGAATACGACTGGGCCTTTAGACTGCTCTTACCTCCGCAACCATTCAATCCCAACGTCAGGACCGCGCCAACCAGGGCGAGCACTGCGAGGCTTTGCCAACGCCGGGCGGCTTTCCGCAGTCTGCCCGCAAAGGGCAGCAGCACCAGGCAGAAAGCCAACGGCAGAGTACCGCCCGCAAAGGGGCTGGCCGGCCGCTCGAGAGCCGCGCTACCAGGCAATTGCACTTGAAGGGTCACTGTGGTCGTTCCTGAGCCGGCCGCAACAGGAGCGGGAGAGAATATCGCTTTTGAACCCAACGAGAGTCCAGAGACGCTTAACGCGATGGAACCCGGAATCGTGGTGTCGTCGACAGGCGTAATGACGAGCGGAAATGATGCCAGGCCCCCTGCGGCTACGCTTACGGCTCCGCTTCCTGCAGGTGCGACCGTGAAGTCGACAACCCTCTCCGCCAACGCACCGCTGGTGGCCGGCCCGTAACTTGAGTCGCCGGAGTAGACCGCGGTGATGGAATGAACCGAGGCGGAAAGTGCCAAAGTGGTGAAGGTGGCAGCGCCGGAGGAAACAGTTCCCGATCCAATCTGCGTTGTTCCGTCCATGAAGACGATGGTGCCTGTGGGCGCGGTGGCAAGAGCGGGGATGGTGGCCGTAAAAGTGACGGGGTTCGAAAGAAAGACGGGGTTTGCGTTGGAAGTGAGCGTCAGGTTCGGTGTTATCGGAATGACAGTTAAGGTTACGGTGGCCGTCGCGGTGGTGTAGTCCGTTGTGTCGGTGGGTGTGAAGGTTGCCGTCAGCGTATGAGGACCGACACTCAAGACGGTTCCCGCGGCTGGGGAGTAGCTGAAGCTGCCAGCTACAGGCGAGCTGGCATCGAGCTGGGATCCGCTCAAGGGAGTTCCAAAGACGATGTTTGCAGGCGTGGTCCAGGTAATCGCGGGTGGCTGCTGGAAGATGACGTTATCCGACGCAGTGACGTTGTTGGAGAAATTCGGACTGGAAGCTGTGGCGTTGATCAGACCGGTCGTTGTGCTTCCCGCTCCGTAAGGCGGCACGCTCACGGTGAGCGTTACTGCATCGCTTGCGTTGGCGGCGATGCTGGTGGTGCGCGTGCAGGTAAGTGTTCCCAGCGCACAGGTCCAGCCGCCGGTTGGATCTGTCAGGGCAGTGGCTTTAAGGCCCGCGGGCAGCGTCAGCGTGAGTACAGTGGAACTGTAAATCTGCGTGGTCGCGCTGGTGTTGGTTAGGTTGATGGTTACCTGATCCGCGGTGTCGCCCTGCTTGACGGAAAGAGGGCTGGGGTTAAAGGTCATGGACAGCGTAGGCACAACGACCGGCGTTACGAAGGAGGAGAGATCGAAGAGGGCGAACTCGAGCATCTCTTCCTGCGGTGTCATGATGTGCGGTTGCTGACTGCACTGGGAAAAAGTCTGTCCGTTCGGCAGCGCGGAGTTGTAGCTCGAGCCAGCGGACGAAGCGTTGTAAATGTGGTAATCGTTGTACATCACGCGGCCGCACTGGCTTGAAGCGGCCGCACCCACGGGAGTGTTAAAGGTCATCTGCATCACGGGGTTGCCCGTCTGTCCGCCGTAGGACCCGCTGTTCAGCGTCACCCACGACTGTGTCGGCGCAATCACCGTGCTCACATCGGTGCGCAGTGTGCTGATTTCGATCTGGTTGCTTGTCCCGGTCTGCGTTGCGCCCGCATTCTGCAGCCATTGCGCGAGAGTCGCGCCGTCGGTAAAGCCTGTATTAACGGTCCCAAGGCCCAACCCGATTTGCGACTCGGTCGAAGTGGTCCAGTTGGCTACCGGCGGGAATTGCGAATCGTAGGGCGAGTCGGGGTCGAGCCAGGCGTAGCTGTAGTGGGTGGCGAAGACGCGTCCGCCGGCATTTGCGTAGCTCAGCACGTTGGCGGGACCGGTTCCTGTTGCCTGATCGCTTGGATTTCCCTGGCAAGGGAACATCACCATGTCGTAGCCGTTCAGGGTGGTGGAATCGGTCATAAGCGCCGTCTGCGACGGAGTCGACGCGTTGATCTGCGCGCCGGCGGAACTGGAACCCTTGTAGAGGTGGATGCGTCCACCCGGGTTGATGGTGGCGTTGTCGTCGGAAAATTCCGTTGGGGAGATGCCCATATCGAGCAGGACGCACTCTACCGCGTCCACGGAGCCCGATGCGATGGCGATCATGGGGATGTCTCCCTGGGTGTGGTCCGAGGGCATGTGGAGGGCGAGGCCGGTGAGCGGATCGGTGGCCACGGTTTCGCTGAACTGCCTGCGCCACTTGCCAGCCTGGATGACTACGGTGTAGGTCGAGTTCACGGGTACGTTGCCGATGGCGAATGTGCCGTCGGCGGCGGAATAGGTAAAGCCGACTACACCGCTGGGATCGGAGGTGGTGAGGCACTGCACGCCGGAAGGCAGCGGATTCACCGTGCCAGAGGTCACATAGACAAGCACATTGGGCAGGGGCAAAGAACCGGCGGTGGTTCGGGGATCGTAGACCGTTCCGCTGATGGTGGTGGTTTGCGCAAACGCATGTGCACCGGGCAGAGATAACAAGAGCAAGCCGGCTAGCGCAACCCCAAGCCGAATGGAAGAGCTGCGAAAAACGTCGTAAATGGAGCCGAGAGGCGCAATCATGGCGAGGGATATCCTTTTCTACACATGCCCGTTTGCGGATACGAACTTCTCTGCCCTCCGCAGGCAAAACTCAATCAAGAGGCCTGCATGCGTACTTGATGAATTTCGTTAGGAACCCAGGACCAATATTATCCACAATTCGTTCATCAGTTATCGCCGTGGCGATTCCAGGACCGGCAGGATGCAGCCGGTTTCCCATTGCAGGTTCCGCTTCCCGGATCGGGCTTGGCGGCCTATTCCACCCCAAGCACTTTTACTATGACGCGTTTGCGGCGCTGGCCGTCGAACTCGGCGTAAAAAACCCGCTGCCATGTGCCCAGGTCGAGCTTGCCATTGGTGACGGGCAAGGTGGTTTCGTGATGCAGCAGCAGGGATTTCAGATGCGCATCGCCGTTGTCTTCGCCGGTGCGGTGGTGCTTGTAGTCGCGGCGGGCGGGGGCCAGCTCCTCCAGCCACTTGCCGATATCTTCGATCAGGCCGCTTTCGTGGTCGTTCACGTAAACGGCCGCAGTAATGTGCATCGGCGAGACGAAGCACAGGCCGTCGCGGACGCCGCTGCGTTTCACGATCTCTTCTACCTCGTCGGTGATATGGACCATCTCGCGACGCTTTTTGGTTTCAAAGACGAGATACTCGGTGTGACTCTTCATGGTTGCCTCCCGACATGGGCCGCGTTCGTAGATGCGGCTCAACCATTATCCTAAAGAAAGCCGTGACTGCCACCAACTCTCCCAATGCCGAAGAACTCTGCCAGCGCGGGATCGAGCTACTCGCTTCCGGGTCGGCCGCTGAAGCGGCGGAGGCATTTCGCGCCGCGATTGCGATTGATTCTGGACACGTGGAAGCACACCATGGGCTGGTGCGAGCGCTGCGGGATGCCGGGCGGCTGGAGCAGTCGGTGGGAGCGGCTTTGGCGTTGACGGCGTTGACGCCCGCGGATCCACTTGCACATACGGCGTTGTCGATCAGCCTGCAAACCGCAGGACATGTGCCTGAGGCGGAGACTGCTGCTGCGCGGGCGCGGGTACTGGAGTGGAAGATTCAGTTGCAAACGCCGCCGGAACGAGCGGCGGCTGGTGAGTCTTCAACAGGGCAGGATCATCAGCCGTGACGGGCGGGCGAAAGTTGAGTGCTGCCAAACGCCTACGCCGGTTGCACGACCTGCTTGCAGAGGCCTACGGACCGCAACGCTGGTGGCCGGCCAAGACACCGTTTGAAGTGATTCTTGGCGCGTATCTGACCCAGAACACAGCCTGGAAGGCGGTGGAGCGCTCACTCGACAACCTGCGCGCGGCCGGAGCACTCACCGTGGAGGGAATTCGGTCGCTGCCGCTCGAAGAACTGAGGTTATGCATCCGGCCGTCGGGCTTTCACACGCGGAAGGCGCCGGCTCTGAAGGCCTTTGTGGCCATGCTTGACGCGGAGTTTGGCGGATCTCTGGAAACCCTTGCGGCAACGCCCACGGAAGCGCTGCGGCCTCGCCTGCTGGCACTGCCCGGCGTAGGGCAGGAGACCGCTGACGCCATTCTGCTCTACGCGCTGCGTCATCCAGTTCCTGTGGCGGACGAGTATCTGCGCCGCATTGCGGAGCGGCATGCGCTGGCTGCTCTGACCTCGGGGACGAAGCGATATGAAGTGTTGGCTGAATTGACCCGGCAGGCTTTTGCCTCCGACGCTGCGGATGAACAGGCGCCGCTGTTCAACGAGTTTCATGCCCTGACGGTAGCCGTGGGCAAGGCGCATTGCGGGCGAACAGCTCGCTGCGAGGCTTGCCCACTGGCCGGTGATCTTCGTAATTCAAAGTGAGGGTGGGGCTCGTCTGCTTTGCCCCTGCAAGCGTAATCTGGAAAGACCATGAGTCCAACCGCGCAACAACCACAGATGAATCTTGTTCAGTCTCCCGACTATCGCGAGTCCTATGCCAACAGCGTGCAAGTGCGCGTGAGCGTGTGGGATTTCCAGCTTGTTTTCGGCCTGGCTTCGAGCGAAACCCCTGAAGAGGTCACTATCCGCAACCATCAGGCGATTTTCTTGAGCCCGCAGCAGGCCAAGGCGCTTTGGAACGTGCTGGGCCAGAACATTGCCCAGTACGAACAGGCCTTCGGCACGCTGAATCTGGAGCCGCAGAGCCACAACTTCCCGCAGGGGCCGGTCAACTAAAGAACGAGGAACCGAGAGAACGGACGAGGATCGATTCTTTGCGCTTCGAGAAGTTTTTTGAGCCACGGCTGGATGCGCCGCTGCCGCTTTGGATGATCTTTCCGGTCATCTTCGTTGCGCTATACGCGAGCCACTTCACACTGCTGGGGGTTCCGTATTACTGGGACGAAGCGGGCTACTACATCCCCGCGGCATGGGACTTCCTCCGCACAGGCTCGTTGATTCCTGTCACTACCTTGACCAATGCGCATCCTCCGCTGCCGAGCATCTATCTCGCGCTGTGGTGGAAGGCCTCAGGATTTCTGCCCGAGGTTACGCGCGAGGCCGTGCTACTGGTTGCGGCGCTGGGGTTGCTGGCTGTGTGGCGGTTGGCCATGCGGCTGGTTGGCGTGGCGTCGGTCGCTTTCTGGACCGTGCTTCTCACGGGGCTCTATCCCATCTGGTTTGCGCAGAGCTCGCTGGCCCATGCGGACATTTTTGCCGCAACCGGCACGCTTTGGGGGCTGGTTTTCGCACTTCCAGTGCACGATCGCAAGCCCTGGGCCGCGGCGCTCTGGTTTTCGGCAGCGGCGCTTTCGAAAGAGACAGCGATCGCGATCCCGCTTACCCTGGCAGTGTTCAGCCTGGTGGAGGCATTTCGCACGCAACAGGCTCGTGCCAATCCGGCAGTCCGGCGGCGCCTGCTCAAGGAAACGGCCTGGCTTTCAAGTTGCGTTTTGCCGCTGATTGCGTGGTATGCATGGCATTACGCAAAGACAGGTTTTCTCTTCGGCAACCCGGAGTTTCTTCGCTACAACGCGCAGGCGAATCTTTCGCCGGTGCGCTTTCTGGCGGCGTTCGGCCACCGCATTCTGCACCTCACCATGCACATGAACATGTTTGTGCCGGTGCTGATGACGATTGCGGCCTTGCTGCTGGAACCGCGGCCCGACGCGACAGGCGGCGAACGCGCGAATATCGATCCACCGGCGATACGCCGGATTCTTCTGTTGCTGCTGGTCAATGCAGTTTTGTTCAGCGTGCTAGGGGGCGCGTTGCTTACACGTTATTTGCTGCCGATGTACCCTCTGGTTCTGCTTTTGGCCGTGACTACGTTTTATCGCCGGATTCCTTATTGGCATCTGGTTGCCATATTCTCAGCGGCGGCGTTTCTGGTGGGGCTGTTCGTCAATCCGCCCTACGGCTTTGCACCGGAAGACAACCTGGCGTATGCGCATGTAGTACGTCTTCACGTGGCTGGCATCGCACAGCTCGAACATCGATATCCCGGCGCCACCGTGCTTTCTGCGTGGCCAGTGACAGACGAGTTGACTAGGCCCGAACTGGGCTACGTGAAGCAGCCGTGGGATGTGGTTAGGATTGAGGATTTTACTGCTGCGCAGATTGGGATCGCGGCCGAGGAACCGGAGAAATATTCCGCAGCCCTGGTTTTCTCCACCAAGTACGATCCGCCCGCGTCGCTTTTCAGCCTGGGGGCAAGGAGCGAAGCGTTGGATGAGCAGTACTTCGGACTCCACCACGACATGCCGCCGGAGCTGATCGCAGCCGAACTCCACGGCACATTGGTGTGGAAGCGCGACGACAACGGCATGTGGATTGCGCTGATCCGCTTCGACCGGCAGGTTGAGGCACGCCTTGAGCCGTACAAGGCTGCCCGTCATTGATATCGACGGTTGACTTGTGCCTTGGCCGGGGTGCGCCGCGTACGGGCCGCAACGCCTATAATCAGGCTGTCGTGCCAACATTCTTTTCATTCCGTTCAATCGATTTTCGGCGCTTCTTGGCCTGTATTGGGATCATGGTGACGCTCGCCATCTCCACCGCCATTTGCGCACATGGCCAGGCCGCCAGCGACGCAACGGCGAGCCCTTCCTCAGCAGACCGGGGACGCATTCTTCTGGTGCTGCCGTTCGATAACCGGACAGGCCAACCCAGCCTGGAGTGGATCCGCGAGGCAGCGGCGGAATTGCTGAGCAGCCGCTTTCGCTCTGTCGGCTTCGATCCAACAAGCCGCGCCGACCGGATGTATGCGCTGGACCACCTGGGACTGCCTCAGGGGTTCCAGCCCTCACGCGCCAGTTCGTTGAAGTTGGCGCAGACGCTGGATGCGGATTCGATTGTGGTGGGCAGCTACATAACCGACGGAAGCGGCATTGTGGCCGAAGCCCGGCTGGTCGACGTGCCCCGCCTGAGCATGAGCGAACCGGTAACAGCGCGGGGCGAGATGCGCGACATGATCGACGTCTTCGACTCGCTGGCCTGGAAGCTGACGCGGCAACTCGATCCCCGTACCAGTGTGGCCGAGGAGACCTTTATCGCCGCGGGAAAAGGCATGCACCTGACAGCGTTCGAGCAATACATCCGAGGTATAACCGAGCCGGACCAGGCGGAGCGCCTGCGGCATCTTGATCAGGCCGTAGCGCTGAGCCCCGATCTGAGTCCCGCCTGGATGGCGCTGGGCCGCGAGGAGTACAGCGGACAGCAATACGACAAGGCTGCTGCGGCCTTTGCCAAGGTGGACAAGAACTCCGCAAACGGGCTTGAGGCCGGCTACTACGGCGGCCTGTCCCTTCTGTTTTCAGGCGATTACGCGAATGCCGAAAAGGCGTTTGCCGGCGTAGCGCGGATTTTGCCGCTGGCCGAGGTTGTGAACAACGAGGGAGTTGCGGTGAGCCGCCAAGGCCACGACGGCACCGACCAGTTTATGCAGGCGGCGGCCGACGATCCCAACTCCGCCGACTACCACTTCAACCTGGCGGTCAGCCTGAAGCGGCACGGGCAGGGTCCGGGGGCTCTCAATGAGCTGGCCCAGTGCCTGAAGCTGCGGCCGGGCGATGCCGAGGCGCTCGCATTGCAGACGGCGTGGAAACAGCCAACCGCGAAATCCGCGGCGCCCACTCCTGCGGCAACCGGGGCCAGTTCCGATGCCGACCCTGCACTCGATCCACTGGAGCGCATTGTGCGTAGCTTTGACGCCGCCGCCTTCCGGCAGGCAGCGCAGATGCTGGACCAGGTGGACGCGGCGCGATTGGCTGCGCTCCCCCCGCTGGAGCAGGCGCGGAATCTTTCCTCCCAGGCAAGCGGCTTTCTGAACCGGGGGTTGCTGCTGGAAGCAGAGAGACTCTACCAATCGGCTGTGGCCGCCGACGGAAATTGCGCCGAAGCCCATGCCGGACTGGCCCAGGTCCGCGAACGCTCGGGTGACTCCAATGGCGCCCGGATGGAAGCTCATCAAGCCCTGGAACTGAGACCGAGCGCCGATGCGTACTTGGTGCTGGGCCGGCTTGATCTTGCGTCCAACAATTTGAGCGAGGCTAGCAACGATGCGGCCGCCGCTCTAAAACTGGAGCCAGCCAGCAAGGCGGCACTGGAACTGGCCCGGCAAGTTCAGGCCAAGGCCGGCCATTGAAAGCAGGGCTCTCGGCCAGGCCCTGAAGGAGCAAGACATGCTTCACAGACGACGTCGGTTTTCGGCAATCGTTGGTTGGATTGCGTGTTTGGTTGCGGCAGCGGGGATGGGGCAATCAACCTTTGCGCAGCAAGCGCAGGTTCAGCCAGGTGTCGACAGGTTCGTCCTGAAAGACACTATTCAGCCCGTCACCCAGGCCGAACTCACCCGGGCCATTTCCCTCGCCAACTCGGACGGCTCTCAGGCATTGCTTATAGAACTGGACACGCCCGGCGGGCTTCTTGACTCTACCCGGACCATGGCGGGAGCGATTCTGGATTCGCGCGTTCCAGTCATCGTCTATGTGGCGCCAGCCGGTGCCCGCGCCGGCTCGGCAGGCTTCTTTCTTCTTGAGGCGGCCGATGTGGCCGTCATGGCCCCCGGCACCAACGCCGGAGCGGCGCATCCGGTACTCGAGTTTGGCGGCCAGCCGGACGCGACCATGAGCCAGAAGATCGAGAACGACGCCGAGGCCTTTTTGCGGTCCTACGTGACGCGGCGTAACCGCAATGCCGACGCAGCGCAGGAGGCCGTGCACTCCTCCCACTCTTACACCGCCGAAGAAGCACTGAACCAGCACCTCATTGACCTGATTGCGAACAACGACACGGAACTGCTGGCCGCGCTGAATGGCCGCGAGATTATACGCCTGGATGGGAACAAGGTGACGCTGCATCTGGCGGGCGCGCGCATCGCGGATTTGAAGCCATCGATGCGCGACGAACTGCTGGGCTGGCTCGTCGATCCCAACATTGCGCTGCTTTTCCTGGTAGGCGGCGCGCTGCTCATCTACCTCGAATTCAACTCGCCCGGAACTATCGTTCCCGGCGCTCTGGGCACCCTGATGGTGCTGCTGGCGATCTTTGCGCTCAACCTGCTGCCCATCCGCTATACCGCTGTCCTGCTGCTGGTGGCGGCGCTCATTCTGCTGCTGCTTGAAGCAAAGTTTGGCGGCCACGGAGTGCTTGCGATTGCCGGTATTCTTTGCCTGACCTTTGGAACGCTCACCCTGGTAGCCGCGCCGGTGCCGGAGATGGGCGTTACGCCCTGGGTAGCCTTTGCGGTCAGTGCGGGGTTCGGCGGCATCACCGTGTTTCTGGTGCGTCTGGCGGTGCGCGCGCGCCGGCGCAAGGCCTTGATCGGCGCAGACGCGATGGTTGGCTGCAAGGCTATCGCCATGGAGGCGCTCGAGCCTGCTGGACACGTGTTGGTGGAGGGAGAGATCTGGCGCGCGGAGGCAGGAACACCGGTGCCCAAAGGCGCAAGCTTGCGCGTCGTGAGTCACGAGAATATGCTGCTTCGCGTAGCCTCGGATTCGACCCCTCTTACGCCGGAATCTACATCGTAAAGCGCGCTGTATTTCCAGGAACGGAGTACAATCCGTCCTGAGTGAGGAAGTAAAAATGTCAATCTCCGATCTGCCCGTACCAACGCTGATTCTGGTCGCTATCGTTGTTCTTTATCTACTGAACTCCATCAAGATTCTTCGTGAATACGAGCGCGGCGTCATCTTTCGCCTGGGCCGCGTTCTGGGAACACCCAAAGGCCCGGGCATCATCCTGGTATTCCGGCCGCTGGACCAGATGGTGCGCATCTCGTTGCGGCAGGAAGTTCTTGAAGTTCCTCCGCAGGACGTGATTACCCGCGACAACGTAACGATCAAAGTGAACGCCGTGGTTACGCTCTACGTGGTCAATCCCAACGACGCGGCGATCAAGGTTGTCAATTACGTTTACCAGACCTCGCAGTTTGCCCAGACTACGCTGCGCTCGGTACTGGGCGAGGTGGAACTGGACGAGCTCCTGAGCCATCGCGACAAGCTCAACCTCAAGATCCAGACCATCATCGACCAGCGAACCGAGCCCTTCGGCGTCAAGGTCGTCTCAGTAGAAGTGAAGCAGGTGGACCTGCCCGAGTCGATGTTGCGCGCCATGGCCAAGCAGGCCGAGGCAGAGCGCGAAAAGCGGTCGAAGATCATCCATGCCGAAGGCGAATTCAACGCAGCGCAAAAGCTGGTGGATGCCGCCGCACTGATGGCCACCCAGCCCATGACCCTGCAACTGCGCTACCTGCAAACGCTCTCTGACATCGGCGTAGAAAAGAACACCACCATTGTCTTCCCGCTGCCTTTGGAGATGATGACGCTTCTGAACAAACTTGCAACTTCGGCTAAGTTGGACGCCGGAAAGCCCTAAAACCCAGGACGGTGCATGAAGGGAGTCTTCTACGACGAAGAGTTTGAGCAGCCCAGGACTAGCGGTGACACGGAAGTCACGCTGGGCATGGGTGCGGTGGTGCTCATTGTTCTGGGGTTGATAATCCTCTGCGGTCTTTGCTTTGGCCTTGGATACGTCGTGGGGCATCGCGGCGCGCAGCCGGCTGCGTCGGCTGAGCAACTGCCAGCGGGTACGCAAAAAACGGCACAGGGAAACGGGACGCAGGCGAACGGTTCGCAGCTCAAGCCGTCAGCCATTGCGCAAACAGCGGCTCCTCCACCGGCTCAGAACGATCCGCCCCAGGTGGCCGCAGGCCAGCCGCAATCGCCAGGCGCGGCTATGACGCCGAGTGCCGGCCAACCGGCATCAACCCCGGCGACCCAGCAGCCGGCAACTTCGAGCCAGCCGGTCGTCCGTCCTGCGTTCCCTTCCGCAGCGAACGCGGCGCAAACTGTTTCAGCTTCCAGCGCGCAACCGGCTGCGCCACCTGCCGTTCCGCTCATGGTTCAAATCGCCGCCGTCTCTCACGACGAAGACGCGAGTGTGTTGGTCGGCGCCCTGCGCAAGCACGGTTATGAGGTCAGTGCCAGGCGCGAACCGGCTGACAATCTCATCCATGTGCGCATTGGGCCCTTCAACGATCGCAACGAAGCCAACCGCTGGCGTTTGAAGCTGCTCAATGACGGCTATAACGCGTTGATCCAGCCCTAGACGAAGCTAGGTTCAATCGCCCCGCATCCACTCCGGCAGGCCGGAGGCAATCGCCGCGCGCACTGCCGCCATCAACTGCTCACGGGTTTCAAAATCCCTGGGATAAATTGGAGCGTGGAAGACAAAATGCGCCGTCCCCGGCTTGATGGCAAAGCTGCCTTTGGCCAGCAGGGCTTCTGTCCCGTAGACCGATACCGGGATGCACGGTGCGCCGGTTTGCATCGCCAGGTAGAACGTGCCTTTCTTGAACGGCAGCAAGCGGCCATCCTTGGAACGCGTGCCTTCAACAAAGGTCGTGATGTGGATACCCTTTTCGAGGATTCGCCTGGCGGCGGCGACGATCTCCTGCGCGGTCGACGCGTTTCCTCCGCGGTCCACCGGAATGAACTCGCCCAGCTTCATGCAATAGCCGAAGATGGGAATATGGAAAATCGAGCGTTTGGCAAAGCCTGCGGTGCGCCCAGGAATGCGCGGTATCAATCCCGGCGGATCGAGATTCGACACGTGGTTGGCCATGAAGATGCACGCTTGATCGGAGGGAACGTGCTCGCGGCCTTCAACGCGCACGCGGATACCCGCGGCACGGAAGCCGGTGCGGACGATAAAGCAGGTGACCGCATAAAGCGGGCCCACATCCCCTGTAATCACGGCAAGCGGAATAAAGATCACCGCCGAAGGGATGCTCAAGACGAGAATGACAACAAAAACAAAAAGCGAAGCGATCATGGGTCTTCCGTGAAAGTGCCGAATATCATCTGCTGCGGTGGAACCTTTAGAGAGGTTGTCCACAACCGGATGATATCTCTATGATCGCATCCACTCCGGCAGTCCGGAAGCGATCGCAGTGCGAACCGCCTGCGTGAGCTCCTCGCGGGTAGCAAATTCGGCAGGGTCGATGGGCGGATGAAAAACCACATTCGCAATGCCGGGATGCATGCGCTGGCTTCCCTTGCGCAGGATCCTCTCGGTTCCGTGGATGGAGACAGGGATACACAGCGCACCGGCTTCCATGGCCAGGAAGAACGGGCCTTTCTTGAAGGGCAGCATGCGTCCGTCGGGCGAACGAGTGCCTTCAACAAATGTGGTGATGTGCACGCCCTTGGCAAGCACGCGCTCAGCAGCGGCGACGCTTTCCCTGGCGGCCGTCGCGTTGCCGCTGCGGTCTACGGCAATGAACTCGCCCATTCGAAAGCCCGTGCCCAGCACAGGCAGTTCCATCAGCGAGCGCTTCATGAAAGCCGACGTGCGCCCCGGAATGAGCGAGATGAGCGCGGGTGGATCGAGGTTCGAAACGTGGTTCGACATGAAGATGCAGGCGCGGTCCCTCGGGACATTCCCAAGACCCGTAGTGTTGAAGCGCACCCCGGCCATGCGGCAACTGCTGGAGAGCATGAAGCGCGTGCTCTTGTAGAGCGGCAGCACATTGCCCGTGAGCCAGCACCAGGGAATGAACAGAAGCGCCGTGGGAATGCCCGTGACGATCATTGTCGTCATGAATAGAAGAGAAGAAAGCATACGCGTCTTTCTTTGCGCTCAGGAATGAAGCTCTCTGAGCCGCGCTGGCAGTTTCTCATAGATGCCGTCGAAGCCACCATTGGAGAGGATCGCCACCACATCGCCGGCTTTGAGTCGCGGCGCAATTCCATTGACGATTGCATCGGCGTCGGGAAGCAGTTCGGCTGTTGGGCCTTCAGCTCCTGCATCGGCTTTGCCTGCATTCAGGGCACGCACCACATCTTCAGGATGAAGGCGTTCGGTGTCCGGAATGCGTTGCTGCTGATAAACGCCCGCAAGAACCACGCGATCGGCATGACGCAAGCTCGCCACGAGGTCGGCCTCGAGCACTTTGCGCCGCAGCGTATTTGAGCGCGGCTCAAGCACGGCCCACAGCCGCGATTTCGGATAGACGGATCGCAGGGCGCGCAGGGTTTCGCGGATGGCCGTGGGGTGGTGCGCAAAGTCTTCAATGACTGTTATGCCGGCGATCTCCGCGCGCACTTCGAGACGCCGCTTCACGCTCTTGAAAGATTTGAGAGCAGTCTGAATGGCTTGCTTCTTCACGCCCTGGCCAAAGGCCAGGGCCGCCGCTGCCGTGGCGTTCAACGCGTTGTGTTCGCCGGCCATCTGCATTTCAAGTTTGGCCCAAAGCGTGCCATCGTGCCAAACCTCCCAACGCGTTTCGCCATTCTGGTGCCGAATATTCTTGAGGCGCCAATCGGCGGCTTCGGAGAAACCGTACCGCTCCACGCGGCAAAGCGCATGAGAGACGCACTCAGTCACGTTTTCGCTGCCGTCGAAAGCCACGATGAGGCCGCGGCGCGGAACAAGGTTCACGAGGCGCTTGAATGCAGTTTTTACGGCGTCGAGGTCCGCATAGATGTCCGCGTGGTCGAACTCAACATGGGTAAGGATCAACGCGTCGGGAAAATAGTGCAGGAACTTCGGTCCCTTGTCGAAGAAGGCCGTATCGTATTCGTCGCCTTCCACAATAAAAGTGCGCGTTGGCCGCAACTGAAAGCTTGACCCAAAGTTCTCGGCCACGCCACCGATCAGGAATGACGGCTCCAGGGCCGGTGTCTCCCTCGCGGCCGTTTGGTAGATCCATGCCAACATGCTGGTGGTGGTTGTTTTGCCGTGCGTTCCTGCAACAACCAGCGACTCGCGGCCGGTGAGGAACTCTTCGCGCAGCAGGGCGGCCATCGAGGTGAAGGGAATGCGTTCGTCGAGGACACGCTCTATCTCAGGATTGCCGCGCGAAAGAGCATTGCCGATCACAACCAGGTCCGGCATGGGTTCGAGATTCGCTTCGGCGTAAGGCTCGAGTATTGGAATCCCAAGGCTGTGCAGCAGGTCGCTCATGGGCGGATAGGCGGCCTTGTCGGAGCCGGTAATGCGGTACCCCTCCAACTTCAAGAGCCCGGCCAACGACGCCATGGCCGTGCCGCAAATTCCACTGAGATGAATGTGCCGTGGTGAAGTCGTCACCGCTTCACCGCCGCTTCAAGCAAATGCAATTCCGCTTCTGAATCGGCCAACAACTCGGCCGGCAGGCCGAAGGTCAGCGTTACATTCTGGCGCGAGACGTGACCACTGCGCAGCCCAATGGCGATGGGACCACCGAAGCTAGAGAGCGCGCTGAGAATTGCCTGGTCCAGCAACTCCGGCGCCGCGCCAGGGGAAACACAATCGAGCATCTCGCCAAACACAATGCCGCGTACGCCCTCCAGCTTGCCTGCATGGCGCAACTGCCACAACATGCGATCGAGCTGATAGGGCTTAACGCCGACGTCCTCAATGAAGAGAAGCTTATCTTCTGTCTGCGGCTCCCACTCCGTGCCCAGCAGCGCAACCAGAATGCTGAGGCAGCCGCCGTAGAGAATGCCTTCAGCCTTGCCTGGCTGCAACACGCGCAGCCCTTCAGCTGCGCCAACATTGTAAGGCTCGCCTGCAAGCGCCGCGTGGAAACTCGACAGGTGCACGCCGTCGTCCTGATAGAAGTCCGCAGCCGCCATTGGACCGTGAAACGCGGGCAAGCCGAGCTGGTCCAGCAACCGCAGCTGCACGCCTGTCAGGTCACTATAGGCAAGGAACGGTTTAGGATGCTTGCGGATGAGATTCAGATCCAAGCCGCCCAGCAGGTAGCCGGAGCCGTAGCCGCCGCGCAGGCTCATGACAGCGCTTGTGGTCTCGTCCGCGAAGGCAGCATGCAGGTCTGCCAGGCGCTGCGCATCAGTTCCTGCAAAGTAGAGAGGCCCGCGTTCGAGCGCGGACGCGCCGAGCCGCGCGTCGAAGCCAAGTGCATTCAAGGAGTGGAGCCCGCGCTGGACGCGGTCGGGCTGCGCAAACGAAGCAGGTGCGATTACGGAAATGCCCGCGCCGGAGACAACGGCCGGCGGCTTCGACAGATTTGCCGTTTCTGCGGGCATCTTTACCAGGCCTCGCCCCGCGCAATCAGGCTGGCCGGGCCGGTCAGCCACAATTCGGTTCCTTGTCCGTCCCAGGAGACAGATTGCGCGCCTCCGGGAGCGACGACCGTGAGCGGCGAAATGCAACTGCTCGACGCGAGAGCCGCCGCGGCCGATGCCGAACTGCCCGTGCCCGAAGAGGACGTTGGTCCCACTCCGCGTTCGAAGATACGAATCTCAATTTCGCGATTATTTACGATACGTGCAAATTCCACGTTGGTCTGATGCGGAAAATTCTTGTGCGCACAGATCTCGGCGCCAATCTCGTGCCACTCTGTGTCATCGGGATCAAATGCGTCGATGTCCAAGACAATGACGAAATGCGGGTTGCCGGTCGAGACTTCGAAGCCCGCAATGCTGATGCCGCTTGCAAGATTGACCGTCCGCGGAGCAAACCTGGGCACGCCCATGCCCGTTGTCACTTCAACCGTATATTTGCCGTCGGTATTGATCCCGTTCAGATGGCACTGCCGAGGGCCCGCGTCCGTGACGATTTCCAGGTGCTCTCCGGGTTGCAGATTTCGTTCATTCGCCATCCACGCTGCCACGCAGCGGGTGCCATTGCCGCTTATCTCGGCCACTGAGCCGTCGGCATTATGCAGGCGAATGCGGCCGGACTTCGGCCCGGTCCAGCTAAAAAACTCAACGCCATCAGCCCCCAAGCCGGTGTTGCGCGCGCAAAGCCGCTTTGTGAGGTCGGCCCAATTGTGGCCGAACGCCGCCTCTTCGGTCACAATCAGAAAGTCGTTGCCGCAGGCGTGAGCTTTGGTGAAGGGGATCAATCTGCCTCCCGAATGCGAAGTGTCTTGCCCGATGCTATCACTGTCACGGCCCGGTTGCCGCGCGCGGATGAATCAAATGAATCGGAGACGTAGAGTGTTCCCGATGGCTGCCCCGGGGCGGTGAAGCGGGCAATCGCCTTCAACCTCTCGGGGTGCGCCTTGACAGCTCGATCCACAGCGTCACCGTCGAAGGCGAGCACGATGGCCGCATGTTGCGCCGGTGCCTTCAAAGCGGTGTCCCATATTGTAAGGTCAGCCTCGTTGATCGTCTGCCTCAAAGGGATTCCTGTGAGCGCAACAATCTCCGGATCGACAGAGGTCTCCATCAGAACTGCGGCGCCCGGCCGCAAAGCAAGTTGCGCACGCAATGCAGGAGGAATCGCGTTCTGATAGGGCCGGTGCGCTTCGATATTCTTTGTCCCTTCAACGTAAGCGAGCGGTTTCTCACGCAGCACCTGCCAGGCATTCAAGGCAACAAGCGCAAACAAAACGCCCGCTGCATATTTCGCCCATTGCGGTTTGAAATCGCGCACAGCGCCGATGACGAGGCTGGCGACAAAGCCCACGCCCAGCGCCAGCGCCGGCAGCAGTTCGATTCCGTAACGCGTGTTGTACCAGGAATGCGGCCACCAACAAGGCAAGAAAATGGGCACCGATCCGTAGGCTACCGAATAGGCATAGAACGGAACCGGCAGCCAAAGCAGAAGCGCCCACGTGAATGCGCGGCGGCGCGCGAAGAACCACGCGCCCAGAGTGCCAAGCGCACTGCAGGCAAGCAGCGTGTTGCCCCAGTTCACGGCGGCAGCATCCATCTCGGAAGCTTTCAAATAGAAGAGCAAGGAGACCCATGGACTGTGCCAGCCGGGATGCGGCGGGCCTGCACCATGCGAGGCGGTGCGCAGTTCGATGGCCTTGGCGGAATAAGGCCCGCGCACAAACTCGAGCCAGTCGCCAAAAGCCGCGGCGTTGTAAACGAACCAGGCAATCGGCGCGGCGACAACGAATGCGCTTGCCAGCCAGAAGGCCGGCGACCGCAACCGTCCTCGGCGGAGCAACTCAAATCCAATCGCCAACCAAGCCAGCAGCGCCATTACCCAGCCGTCGTAGCGTGTGAAGATGGCCGCAACAAGCGCCGCGGCAATCCAGCCGAGCAGCTTGTCGGAACTGCGCGCGTCTTCGTCCAGAAGCGATCGCCACTCCACAAGCCAAACGACGATCCAGATCATCTCGCAAACAAAGAGCGGCTCGGTCATTGCCGTGGTTTGCAGATAGAGAAGATTGGGATTGATGGCAAAGAACGCCAGCGCGAGTGCAGCGGATGAAGGACGAAGCCAGCGCCGAGCCAATCGGTAAATGCCTGCGCAGGCAGCGAGGTAAGCGAGCGCTGAGGGAATAATGCCAGCGATTCCATTTGCCCACCAGCTATAAACCTGAACGAACGGAAGCATCAGAATGTGCGGCAACGGCAGCCACACCGAGCCCAGTTGCGAAAGCCGAGGCTGGTGGCTGTCGAAGACGCGCCGTGCAATGTGCAGGTGGGCAACGGCGTCGCCCCAGTTCAGCAGTGCACCGTTGCGCCAGCTCCACGCGATTGCTGCCAGCGACGCCGCTGCCGAACAAACGATCACGGCCACGATCTCAACTCGTGCAATGCGAGGGCTGGATGCAGCCGGGGGCGGAATTGCTTTTTCAGTCAAGGTGAGTCAACTCGCGGAACTGCTGGAAGCGATCGTCAATCTCCTTCCGGGAGAGCTGCGCGATGCGCTCGGTGCCAAAGCGCTCCACGGCAAACGAGCCCATCACGCTGCCGTAAAACATGGCGTGCCTGTAGACGGCCGGGGTCAGTTTGGGTTGCGACGCCAGGTAGCCAAAGAAGCCGCCGGCGAAGCTGTCGCCAGCGCCAGTTGGATCGACGACTTCTTCCAGCGGAAGCGCCGGCGCCTTGAACGTCTTTGATGTTTCGCCGTTGTCTCCGGTGCGATGGAAGAGGGTAGCGCCGTATTCGCCATGCTTGATGACCAGCGAGCTTGGCCCCATCGCCATGACTGCACGCGCGGCAAGCACGATGTTGTTATTGCCGGCCAGCATGCGCGCCTCAGTGTCGTTGATGAGCAGAATATCGATGCCCTTCAGCACTTCAAGCAGTGCAGGCTTGTGATCCTTGATCCAGTAATTCATGGTGTCGCCGGCGACAAGCTTCACGTCGGGCATGGCCTCGCGAACGCGGCGCTGCAAGACAGGATCGATGTTGGCCAGGAACAGAAACTCCGAGTCGCGGTAGGCATCGGGAATCTTGGGCTCAAACGAGGCAAAGACATTCAGATCGGTCTGGTGGGTCTTGGCCTCATTCAGGTTCTCAAGATAAGAGCCCTCCCAGAAGAAGCTCTTGCCGGGGGCGCGTTCGATGCCGCGTATATCGATGTTGCGCTTATTGAAGACGGCTTCTTGTCTGGGACCGAAGTCTTCGCCGACAACGGCGATCACGCGCACGTCGGTAAAGAAGCTGGCCGCCAGCGAGAAGTGGGTTGCCGCGCCGCCTAGGCAACGTTCCCGGCGTCCGGCCGGAGTCTCAATCGAATCGTACGCAACGCTGCCTACAACCGTAATCGCCATTCAGTTTTCTCTCCAGGATGCTTTTACTTATTGGTTAAAGGCGAGCCGCATTCACTTCGCCAACATTGTGAATTCCGCTGCTTCGTCTACCAGCCCAGATACTTCCCGAAGAGCAGCTTCAGTTTTTCCTTTGCTGCCGCGGGAATCGCGTCGGGTTGCGTGAGCACAGCAAACTGTGCGGCAGTGGCGCAGGCGCATGTCCGCTCGCGCGGCATGGCCGCAACCGCGGCCTTCACAACCTTCGCCGCGTTATCGGCATTTTTATGCAGCACGGCGACGATCTCTTCGATGGTCACGGAATCGTGCCCTTCGCGCCAGCAGTCGTAGTCGGTGATCATGGCTACGGTCGCGTAACAGATCTCAGCTTCGCGCGCGAGTTTGGCTTCCTGCAGATTGGTCATGCCAATCACGTCCGCACCCCAACTGCGGTAGAGATGCGACTCGGCCTTGGTGGAGAACTGCGGCCCTTCCATGCACACATAAGTGCCGCCCAGTTTGCCGACTACGCCGGCTGCCGCACAGCCCTCACTCGCGGCCTTGGCTACCGTGGCGCAGACAGGATCGCCAAAGGCCACATGGCCGACAATGCCCTCGCCGAAAAATGTGGAGATGCGATGAAAGGTGCGATCGATGAACTGGTCGGGCATGACAAAGTCGGTCGGCTTGTGCTCTTCCTTCAAAGAACCGACGGCAGAGACGGACAGAATCCGCTCGGCACCGAGTTTCTTGAACGCATAAATGTTGGCGCGAAAGTTCAGCTCCGAGGGGAGAATGCGATGGCCGCGTCCATGCCGGGCCAGAAATGCTACCTTGCGGCCCTCGAGTTCGCCAAGGACAAAGACATCCGACGGATCGCCGAAGGGTGTCGCCACGCGCTGCTCGCGCACATTCGTAAAGCCGGGCATCGAATACAGCCCGCTGCCCCCGATAATGCCAATCTCTACTTCAGCCACTTTCCGTTCCTCTTTCAGCGCACTGGTCACCGTTCAGCGTGCGCTCGACTCAAAATCTATTTCCTGTTTTGTGTCTCTTCACCGCAGATCATTCACCGCAGATAGTCACCGCAGATCGATCAGCCGGATGGTTTCCAGAAAAACGTCTCCGTCGATCGTGAGGCTCCTCGCGCTGATCTTGTCGAGTGTGTCCTGCGCCGTGTGGTGATAGCTGTTGCCCGGTCCGTAATCAAGGTCGATCACGTCGATGGAGGGCACACCGCGCTCCACAAAGGGAAGGTGGTCGTCTTCCACGGCCATCTCCTGGTGGAAGAAATAGCGGTCGTCGCCGAACTTTCTCGCCGCCTGGCCAACGAGCAACACCAGCCAACCGGTGGAGTTCGATTCGCGCTGAATGTCGAGATCCTTGTCGCCGATCATGTCGGCCAGCATGAAGGCTTTGATCTGGCTCAGGGTTCCGTCTCTGCCCCACTTTGCGGCCAGGTGCCGGCTGCCGTAAGTTGAGTCGGAGCGCGACCATTTATTGATCGCTTCCTCGCCGTCAAACAAGACCAGCCAAACAGAGTAGCCGTCCAACTTTTTTCCGCCTGCGGTATCGGCGTGGAGCCGGTCGCCGATGGCGATGAGCAGCCCTGTCGTGGCAGCGCCGTCGTTGGCGCCGACAAAGGGGATGTTTCTGAGCGGATAGTTTGTCTCGTAGTGCGAGCCCAGCACAATGACGCCGTTTTTCTTTCCGGGGAAACGCACGATGAAGTTGCGCATGGGCACCGGGCCAATCGGCGTATCGGCGGTGAAAGTGTCCTCTTCAAGCTGGTCGTGCGCGCGCTGGAAGTGATTGCGAAGAAATGCTTCGGCTTTCACGTGGCCTGTGCCGGTAGGCCAGCGCGGGCCAATGGCCACAAACTCGCGCGCGTACTCAAGCGCTTTCTCGCCGTCGAAGTGTTGTTGGGCAAGTCCGGTGGTTGGCGCGGCCAATGGGGCCAGCAGAACCAGGACCGCCGCAACCTTCTTCCGGATTGAAGAGGTGGCCATCATGCGCCTTCCTTGGCCTCTTTGGCCTTGCGCCGCGAGGGATGCACCCACCACGCTACGCCGATGCCCACGATATAGAGGGCGAGCATGGGTACGGCATAAATGCACATGGTCCCTGGATCGGGGCTGGGGCAAATAATGGCAGCAACCAGGAACACAGCGAGAATGGCATAACGGATGTTCTTCCACAGGAAGCGCGGGCTAACGATTCCGAACAGAGCCAGGAAGAAGATGAGGATGGGCAACTCGAAGCTGATGCCCAGGCCCAGAATGATGGACAGGAAGAAGCCGGTGTATTCCTCGATGGTGACAATGGGATTGAACTTGCTGCCGAATCCGAGGATGAGGATTTTCAAAGCGCCCGGCAGTACGAAGAAGTATCCGAAGGCCGCGCCGGTTGCAAACAAACTCACTGTGGCAGCCATGAAGGGAATGACGAAGCGCTTTTCTTTCTGGTAGAGGCCGGGCGCAATGAACAGCCACACCTGATAAAGGATGAAAGGCGATGCCAGGATCGCTCCCCCGATCAGCGCTACCTGAAGATACAGGTTCAAGGGGTCCATTGGGTGCGTGTAGTTCAGCTTAATGCCAAGATGGTCCAGCGGAGCCTGCACAAGGCCGTAGAGTTTCTCGTGAAATGCGTAGGCCACAAAAAAACCCACAGCCAGATAGATCGCCGAGTGGACGATGCGCTTGCGCAACTCCTCCAGATGCTCCATCAGGCTCATGCCGGGCAGATCTGCGCGCTGCGTCACGGCGGCTCTTGCTTTGCCGATTGCGTCCGAGGCGTCAACCATTGTGGGCCGGCTCCGTTGCTTTGTTTGTGTCTTCAACGGGAGTTTCTATCACAGCGTTCTCTTTCTCTGCAGGAGCCTCTTCCCCAGGCGCAGTCGCGGCCGTCCCTGGTGCGCCATCCGCGGGTTCCGTCCAGGAAGCGGGAACCGGCTCGCCGGTTGAAGGCGGCTGGATGCTGGGATAGAGCGCCTCTGTTCTCTGGTATTCCTCGGTTATCTGGCTGTAGCTGCTCACGTTAGGATAGGTGCTTTCGGGCGCAGCGGTCTCGGATGCCGGCGCCACGGTGGCTTCAAGCTGCGCGGGCGCGTTCGCCGCCAACTGCCGCTGCCGCTCCTCCTCATCCTTCTTTTGGCGGTCCGCTGCCTCGGCGTTGCGCAACTCCTCTTCCATCTGGAACTTGAAGTCGTTTGAGGCCTTGCGGAACTCGTACATCAGTTTGCCGATCTGACGCCCGATCTGCGGAAGGCGCCGGGGACCAAACGCCACCAGCGCTATGACCATGATGATCAGCGAATCCGCCATCCCGATATTGGCAACCTGAATTGTCGGAGGAATTCCCATGAAGGACAATGATACCTGCCTGTGCGTGGCGCTCACAAACGCGCTTTTGGTACGCAGGCGCATTTTCGCACCGGTTCCACAGGCATTGCCGGGGTTGATTTTGAAACATTCGTCGCGAACGCCGGAACCTGGCACCTCAAGAGCGGCGCATTACGGATGCGTTAAACTAAAGGTAGATGGAGCGGGTCTGGCCGGGTTCGAGATTCTGAAACTGCCGGCGTCAATTCGCGTCCAATTAGATGAGAGGGCTGCAACAACCCCGTGGGTGGGGAGTCTCCGAAGGTGCCTGGCTTAATGTCGATAACGGCAATCACGCCAATAACCTGAAGGGTCTCAGCGCATCCACTGCATGCCAGACAGCTTTCAACAACTCCGCCCGCTGTCCCCCAAGGGATGAGCCGGGCTGAAGGCGGAATAGAGTGACCCAGGTTCTTGACGAAAAGACGGCGGCATCGCCGCGAACTGGCATTGGCCGTGACTCGGCCGACGCTTGTTCCCTTGAAAACTACCTCGCGCTTCCCGACCACTCCATGGACGAGCGCATTGCGGCGGCAAGGGCCCAACTTGGCTCGACCACCATTCTGCTCGGCCACCATTACCAACGGGACGAAGTCATTCGCTTTGCCGATTTCACAGGCGACAGTTACAAGCTCTCCAAAATAGCCTCGGAAACCAAAGCAAAGTTCATTGTCTTCTGTGGCGTGCACTTCATGGCCGAAAGCGCCGATGTGCTCGGGGCCGAGGGCCAACAGGTAATCCTGCCCGACCTGAATGCCGGATGCTCGATGGCCGATATGGCCGAAATCTCGCAGGTGGAAGCCTGCTGGGATGCTCTCGCGAACCTGGGCCTCGACGGCGATACTATTCCGCTGACCTATATGAACTCCACCGCCGCCATTAAGGCATTTTGCGGCGAGCATGGCGGCCTGGTCTGCACCTCCTCGAATGCTCAAGCGGCCTTTGATTGGGCTTTTGCGCGCGGGAAGCGGATTCTCTTTCTGCCAGACCAGCACCTGGGCCGCAACACCGGGTATGCGATGGGGATTCCGCTGGATGCAATGGCTGTTTGGGATCCGTGGGCGATCCAGATTGGACAGGGCCAGGGCGGCCAGACGAGGCAGACCCTCGCCGACAGCCGTGTGATTCTGTGGAAGGGGCATTGCGCGGTGCATCAGCGCTTTCTTCCCGGCCATGTCGACCAGGTCCGCGCCAAATATCCAGGCATTCAGGTCATCGTGCATCCCGAGTGCCGCTGGGAGGTCTGCCAGAAGGCGGATGCGCTGGGCTCAACCGAGCGGCTCATCTCCCTTGTGGAACAGGCTCCGCAGGGCGCCATCTTTGCGATAGGGACCGAGATTCATTTGGTTAATCGCCTCGCCCGCCGTTTTGCGCCGGAAGGCAAGAAGATCATTACCCTGGACGACACGGGCTGCCTGTGCACCACCATGTACCGCATTACGCCCCAGCACCTGGCTTGGGCTTTGGAGAACCTTGTGGATGGCCGCGTCGTCAACCGCATCCAGGTGCGTCCTGGCGTAAAGCATTGGGCGAAGGTGGCGCTGGACCGGATGCTTGAAGTGGGTAAAGGCGGGATGCGGGGAACAGGGATCAGAGATTAGAACGGTCTGAAACCTCACACCCGGCCTCAGTTTCCTGCTTTTGTCGTATCCTAGAGCCAAGGAATGATTCAAGGAATCTCCCGTGAAGACCTTTACTATCGACGAGGCTCAATCGCTGCTTCCGGTGTTGGAATCGCTGCTGAAGCGCGCGATCGAGGGCAAGCAGGCGGCGGAGCAGGTGGAGTCCAGCCTGTCTGATCTGGCGCGCCGCATTTACATCTCCGGCGGCATGAAGGTGGATACGGCCAGTGTGATGAAGCAGCGGGCAGAGATGGAAGCTCACCTCAAGCTGGCCCGCGAAAGTGTCGCAGAGATCGATGCGATCGGCGTGCAGGTAAAAGACCTCGAGACGGGCCTCCTTGATTTTCCCTGCCGGCTCGATGACCAGCTGGTGCTGCTGTGCTGGCGCATGGGCGAGACTTCCATCGAGCATTGGCACACCGTCGAATCCGGCTTCCAGGGCCGGCAACCCCTGGACGAACGCTTCCGCCGACGGTCGACTTCGGGCGGCTCGGGTTCAGGCGGTTTCGGCTCTGGCGGATCAAGCAGCCGTCCAAACTGAAGGCCGCATGTACGTCTCTGAGCAGGAAGTCCGCACCGCCCTGACCTACGAAGCGCTTATTCCCGCTATTCGCCAGGCACTCATCGATTACTCCGCTGGACTTGTCGACCAGCCTCCCCGCATCATCCAACGAGCCGGCAATGGCGAAGGCGCAAAGAACGGCTGATTCGCCGCGATGCCGGTCATCGCCGGCGACATGATGGCCGTCAAGACGGTCACCATTTATCCCGCAAGCGGAGAACCTGGGCTGGCCGTCCAAAAGGACTGAAGGACTCTTTTTCCTGGTTGTTGAAGTGAGCGAAATCAAGTCTGTATGCGTCTCTCGTTGGTAGGATCAATGCCTTCCTGCGCTCAAACTCAATCGGCATGACTTTTTCAGGAAAACCTCACTGGGGCCAGAAGCGATACCCTAAGGACGAAGCATCAAACGCATTCAAAGAGGAGCGGCAATGAAGATTGGAAAGTGGGCATGGGTGTTGTTGGGGGCCGCTCCACTGCTGGCCGGATGCAAGGGCTTTTGGGATGCGCCAAGCAACACAAGTTTCACTCTTTCCAACAGCGGGAATATGACGGTGGTTCCAGGCGCGAGCGGCACATCCACCGTTACCGTGACACCAGGTAGCTCGTTTACCGGGACGGTCTCCCTTACCTGCTCGGTTACGAGCTCGCCCACAGGCGCAACGAGCCCTGCGACTTGCAGCCTTTCCCCGACTTCAGTCACCATCAGCAGTACAACGGCGCAGACCTCCACTCTGACCGCGACCACAGCTTCCTCGACGACCGCTGGGGCCTACCAGATTACAGTTACGGGTGCTTCGGGCAGTGCTTCGCAGACCACCAGCTTGTGTGCCGAAGTGTCGTCGTCCTCAGGTAGCTGCACAGCCTCCGGAGGCAGCGGCGGCGGAGTCTTCTACGTGCTGGATCAGGGAACCAAACAGGTCGTGGCATATTCCATCGGCTCCGGTGCGATCACCCAGATAGGGAGTCCCTCAACGCTCTCTGCCGCGCCTTATTCCATCGCCATTGCCCCGAACGGCAACTTTCTTTACGTGGGCACGGCCACCGGCATTTTCCTGTTTAACATTGGCTCCAACGGAGCGCTTACCCTCGGCAATAGCTCGAACGTCATTTCGCAGGACATTGCCACAACCATGCAGGTGGATTCGACCGGCTCATGGCTGGTCGAGGCCGGCCCCAACCTGGCCGAGCTTTTGGCCATTCCCGTGAACTCATCCACGGGAGTTCCCACTTCCACCATCGAGCAAAACACGCAGCTCCCGGCCGCAACCGTGCAGCAGCTCGCTATCTCGCCTGACAACGCGCACGTCTTTGTGGCGCTCGGTTCCGCGGGCACTGAGGATGTAACGTTTGCCGCCGGCAATGCCACTCCCTTCGGATCAATCGCCAATCTTCCGGTGCTCAACTCCGCTGGAGCCGCCCTTTCCGTGGCTGTGGACCCCAGCAGCCGCCTGCTCTACATTGGCGAAACCGCGGCAATCTCCGGATCGAACACGGGGGGGGTGCGAGTGATCAACTACAGCACACTTCAAGAAGTTTCCGGCTCGCCTTTTGCAAGCGGAGGCCTTGCGCCCGTAGCCATCGCTCCCACGCGCTACGGAGCCAACGCAGGCAACTATGTATATGTTGCCAACCGCACCGTCAGCGGCAGCTCCACCGGCAACATTGCAGGGTTTTCCGTCACAACCTCGGGAAGCACTTCAACGCTCACAGCGCTCAGTTCCGTCGCGTCCGCAGGAATCACGCCAATCGGGCTAGTACAGGACAACACTGGAAACTATCTGCTGGTTGTGAACTCAGGCGGAAGCCCGGATCTGGAAGCCTACACGTTCGACTCGACCACCGCTGGCAAGCTCGATTCCGCAGTTTCCACCGTCACGGGAACCGACCCCGTGCAAGCAAGCGCCATTGCGGCGGCGCCGTAAAGACAGTGTTTAGTAATGAGTGGCTAATTTTGTGTGCTGTGGGAGAAGCGAATCAAGCCACAGCCGGGCCATGAAAAAAATCGATCTTCTTGAGCAACCGTCGATAGTCACCGTGAAGCCTTTGCAAGACAGCAGGCCACTCCTCCGGCGGCAACCCACTAACCGCTAACCACCGCACCGATGTTATTCTCAAGATGATCGCCACAGGCTGTGTTCACGCAAACTCCAATCCCTATCGGTCCATTTCCCCGGCGCCTTCGATCAGCAGTGCCCTCCATCCATCCGGTTTTTCTGGCTCTTGCCGTGGGTGTTCTGGCGCTTGCGTCGGGATGCGGCCGCTTCCGCCACCAGCAGTATGAAACCGTCTATGTTTCGGCGCGGCAGATGTATCTCCACGACCGCGTGGCGGCAGTCTCAGAGCGCGTTGCGGAGGTAACGAATGGGCAGCCTCTTCAGGTTCTGGAGCGCAGTCGCCGCTTTCTCAAGGTAAAGACGGAGAAGAACCAGATTGGCTGGATTGAAGAGCGCGCGGTCATCGATAGCAACACCTACGCCGGGTTCGTCAAGATGGCCGAAGCACACAAAGGCGATCCCATCGCTGCCACGGCAACTCTCCGTGACGATCTCTACATGCACATTCTTCCCGGCCGCAAAACGGAGAACTTTTATCTGTTGCCAGGGAACGCCAAAGTTCAACTGCTGGCGCGTGCCTCGGTCCCGAAGAACTCCAGTCAGGCTCCCACGCCGGCGCCAAAGCTAGACACTCCAAAGCCGCCTCAGCCTGGAAAGACCACGCCGCAGGCCCTCGGTCCGCATCCGAAGATACAACCGGCACTCACTCCCAACCAGCCTGAGCCCCCGCCGCCCCCCATCATGGAAGACTGGTGGCTGGCTCGCGACTCTCAAGGCCGTACCGGTTGGCTGCTCGGCAACCGTCTTGACGTCGATGTGCCCATGGAGATTGCTCAATATGGAGAGGGACAGCGTTTCATCGGCGCCTGGGTGCTAACCAAAGTGACCGATCCGGAAGCCGACACCCCGGAGCACGATGAATACCTCACCGTTACAGCTCCGCTTCGTTCCGGACTGCCTTTCGACTTCGACGAGGTGCGCGTCTTCACCTGGAGCCTCCGCCATCACCGCTACGAGACCGCGTTCATGCTTCATCCCATCCAGGGCTTCTTGCCGGTGAGAGTCGGGAGCCAGACGCCCGCTCAGGCAACAAGCAAGGGGAAGGACAAAAACTCCAGCCACCCCGTCGCGGCTGGCAGCGTGCCAACCTTCAGTTTTGTCATCGCGAGCGGCCAGAATATTTCCGTCGATCCAGCCACCGGCATCATGAGGCCGGAGAACCCTCGAACCATTCGCTACGAGATGATTGACACGCGCGTGCTGCGCATCGGCCCCGACATGGCGCCCATCCCCATCGTGCATGAACCGGGTGCGGAGAAAAAGGCCAGGGATCAGAAGGCCGCGAAGAAGAAGCACAAATAGCGGGATGAGGAGTATTTAGCGGCGAGGGTTGTCCAGTGTTGGTCTTGTTTGCTTCTTGTCAGCGGGAATATCGACGACCACCCTGACATGCTGATTGGCGCCGGATGAAATCGCACGAGCGGTGGCCGGCGGTGGACTCGCGTTGGGCCTGACTGCAGTTGCAGGCTTCAAGAGATGAGCGGCGGGCGCGGGAGCCGGTTGCGAACTCCCGGGCTTTGCAGGAAGAGTTGCCGCGGCATTCAGCATCTGGCTGACTGGGCCGCCTCCGGGGAACTGCTCATCGGGTTTGCCGGCGATGGCAGCTTTCATAAAGCTCATCCAGACTGGCAAAGCTGCGCGGGCGCCGGTTTCCTTTTCGCCCAGAGATTGGCGGCTGTCGAAGCCAACCCATACTCCGCATGTAACCGAGGGAGAGAAGCCGAGAAACCAGGCGTCGGTAAAGTCGCTGGTGGTGCCGGTTTTGCCGCCCAGCGGATGGTTCATCTGGGCGACCGCCGCACCAGTGCCGTGTGCAGTCACTGCCTGCAGAAGCGTCATCATGGTGCGCGCCGTTTGTTGGTCGATGACTTGGTTGACTTCGGGGCGATCTTCCCAGAGGGTGATGCCATCTGCGTTGGAGACCTTGCGGATAAGGTGCGGCGTGATGCGGATGCCATCGTTGGGGAAGACGGAGTAGGACGCTACCTGCTCCTCAAGAGAGATCTCAACAGCACCAAGAGCGACTGGCAGATAAGCGGGGATGTTCGATGTGACGCCGAAGCGGTGGGCCATGTCGATGACCTTGTGGATGCCAACATGCGCGGCCAGCTTGAGTGCGGGAATATTCCTCGACTCAGCGAAGGCGTTGATGATGGTCATGCGGCCCTTGTAGTCGTTCTCGTAGTTGTGCGGGGTGTAATCGCCGAAGCGCACTGGTCCATCGACGATGGTGTCGTCCGGCTTGACGCCGTCTTCAATGGCGGCGGTGTAGACATAAGGTTTAAAGCTGGAGCCGGTCTGCCTCTCGGCCTGGGTGGAACGATTGAACTCAGAGAGCGCAAAGTCGCGCCCCCCGACCATGGCAAGCACGTCGCCACTGGTGTTGTCGACGGCCATCAATGCGCTCTGGGCGCCGGAGTCCTGTTCGAGCGTGGCGTGGCGGGCAGAGCCATCCATCGTGGCGGCGAGGTGAACGTAAATAACATCGCCGGGCTTGACGAGGGCGTCGCCGGAGCGCTGGCCGGTCCATTGCCAATCGGGCTGAAGCAAGATAGCCTCAGAGCCCTGCTCGCCAGGAGCCCCGATTCGGGCGTGAATCTCCAGGGGTAAGACGCGGGTGACGAGGGCGTGAACGTAATCGCCAGCGCCTGCGACCACGGCCCAGTCGGGATGGCGATAGTCCTTCAGCGCGGTGTTTGCGTCGGTCCCGGAAGCGATCCCGCTATCGATCACGTTTTCCAGGTGACCCTTCCATCCGTGGCGGCGCTCGTAAACAGCCAGGCCATCGACAACCGCGCGATTGGCGACTTGCTGCAGATCAATATCCAGCGTAGTGTCGACGCGTAGGCCGGCCTCGTGAACCTGTTCGGCTCCAAAGCGCTTCTCCAATTCCTGCCGCACCTCTTCCTGGAACCACGGTGCAACCGACCCTTGCGGTTGAGCGACGTGAAGACCGAGAGGCGCACTGCGCGCCTGTTCGGCCTGCGCATGGGTGATGACCCCATCGGATTCCATCTCAGAAATCACCAGGTTGCGCCGACGGAGCGCCTTCTCAGGATTGACCAGAGGCGAGTAGGCATACGGAGCCTTCGGCAGTCCGGCCAACATGGCCGCTTCAGTCAGAGACAGATCCTTGGCAGGTTTTGAGAAGTAAAACTCCGAGGCGGCCTCAAACCCGTACATGCCGCTTCCCAGATAAATCTGGTTGCCATAGAGCGTGAAGATCTGTTGCTTGGTGAAGGTGCGCTCAATCTGGATGGCGAGGTAGGCTTCCTGGAGTTTGCGGGCAAAGTGACGGTCGGCAGAGAGGAAGAGGTTGCGCGCCAACTGCATGGTGAGGGTCGAGGCGCCCTGAGATCGATCGTGGGTGCGCAGGTCGTGCACAATGGCGCCGCCGATGCGCAGCACGTTGACCCCCCAATGGGACTCGAAGCTCTTGTCTTCAATGGAGATAACGGCTTGCCTGAGGACAGGGGCAAAGCCATCGTAGCCGACCACCTCGCGACGTTCCAAGGCAAAGGAGCCAATGACTCGCCCCTTGCGGTCGTAAAGGTCGGTCAGGGTGGAGGGGCGGTAATGCTCCAACTCGTCGATCTGGGGCAGGTCAACCGAGTAGACGAGGGTGAGACCGGCCAGCGAACCGGTGACCACGGCGAGCACAAGCAACACTGCAAGCGCAGAGCGGCCAGCGAGTTTGCGGCGCCGCGGCACGGGAGTACGCGTCCCACGGAGCGGACGGCTCCGGTAGGGTAAGCGCAACTCCACCGGCTGATCGGGGGTGACAGCCAAGGGATTCAGGCCTCGTGTGTATTTCTCCAGCGAGCAGGAGAAAAAGTGCTTTCGTTCAAGGCTAGCATTTTAGTGAAGTTCAGGGGAGCCTCAGAACGACTCTGCGGTACCACTAAGGTGCAAGACTGGGAAATGGGAGCGACAAAGGCGAGGGGCGCAGCCGAAAGCTGCGCCCCGATTTAAATCGCCATTTCTTGCTTCAGGCGCTCTTGGCCTTCAACAGATCGAGTGCTTTGTTTAACATATCGTCGCCCTTGGGCGCAGGAGCTCCTTCTTCTTCGTCGTCGATGGGCGAGGCCACCACGACGTTGGGCGTAACCGCATTGTCCTGAATCTTGTTGCCGGAAGGGCTTTGGAACTTAGCTACTGTGAGGAGGAGATCAGCGCCGTCTGGCAATTCGATGGATTTCTGGAACGAACCTTCGCCGAAGGTGCGTTCGCCGACCACATCCCCGCGTTTCAGATCCAGAACCGCATTGGCAGCAAGTTCCGGGCCGCCATAGGTGCCCCGGTTTACGAGGACCGCAAGGGGGGCGGCGGTAAGGAACTTGGCCGGGTCGGCGGTGAAGGTTTGGATCGCGAATTGTTGACCTTGAAGCGTGGCGAGGATTCCTTCTTTTATAAAGAAGTTGGCCAGCCGTACTCCTTGAGCAGCGTCGCCCGTGGT
>Ga0181535_10001440_pt1 | contig 31144 bp, 16 predicted proteins | sample PEATcosm2014_Bin_44_FD_119774 | JGI IMG/M metagenome (GOLD analysis project Ga0181535, IMG submission 119774) | Peatland microbial communities from MTU Mesocosm Facility, Houghton, MI, USA - PEATcosm2014_Bin17_30_metaG | ecosystem: Environmental > Terrestrial > Soil > Wetlands > Peat | place... | reverse complement strand
GATCGGCGATCGCCGCGGACCACGGGCTCCAATTCTTCTGCGGCCGATCCAGGTTTCCACTACGCGCGGCGATGGCGACGCTGCCGCCGTTCAGAGTCGCCTCGAAGCTGAGCCGGCCCCATTGCGAAAAGAAGCCGGCGTCGAAAACGTCGCTTTCGATGGAGCCTTCGTGCGCCAGGTCCGGACCCAAGCGGTAGATCTTGCCGACGTTGCCCGTGGCGGCGTAGAGCGCGCCATCGGCGCCGGTTTGGAAAGCGGTGATCTGGGTGGAGGGCGCGGTGAGCAGCGCCGTGCGCAACACATCGGACTCGATGCGGTAGATGTAGCCTTTGTTGCCGGAACCGAGCAGAGCGCGCCCTTGCGCGTCGAATGCGATGGCATAGACGATGTCCTGGGCGTGGCTCCAGATTTTGTGCGGATTGCCGCCAGGATCGATGCGGTACACGTCCGAACCGGTCACCGACACGCCACTCGAAGAGGGCGCCATGGAGGGAGGGGGCGCGGCGGCATGGACTTGCAACGGCGCGCCGGGTGCAGCGGGCAGCGCAGGAGACGGAGTTGGGGCGGGCGGTGGCGCGGACGACGGGGCTGGCTTGCTGCCCACTCCCGCCGCATAAATCGAACCATCGGTAGCCACCGCCACGGCTGTGACTTCGCTCTTGCTCAGTTGGTACAGGACGAAGCCAACGCCCGCGGGAGAGACCCGAATTACCAGGCCGCCGGGATCGGTGCCCAGAATGATGTTGCCGGCGGCATCTACCGCCATCGACCGCACATGGGTCTCGTCGGTCTGGTACAGGACGCTGCCATGGCCATCCGGGGTGACACGGTGGACGGTGCCCGGATCGCCAGTAGCCACCAACAAGTTACCCGCTTTGTCGAACGCCAGGGCCCAGATGTACTTGGCTTTGGGATCGTAGAAGACTTCGTGCTTGCCGTCGGGCGCGACGCGGTAGACCTTGCCGTCGGGCGCCGTGGCCACGTATACGCGGTCGCGCGCGTCGATGGCGATCGCCGGAATCTGGAGGCCGTCCAACTCCGCCAGCGTCTTCTTTTCGCCAGAGGCTGAAAGGCGGTACAGCTTGGCGCCGGGACCGCCGCCGGAATACAGGTTGCCCTGGGAGTCCCGCGCCAGGGCCCACAGGTACGCCGACGAAGTGTCGTAGATTTCCTGGAATTGCGGCGCCAGAGTCACGAGGCCGTCGCTGCGCAGCGACAGGTTCTTGAGATTGCCCTTTTCGAAATCGGCGTAGTCGCTTGCGGTCCAGGTCCGAGTCTGGGAAGACAGGAGACAGGGGGCAGAAGTCAGAAGACAGAAGACAGAAGTCAGAAGAGCACGCGCACATCGAGACTTCGGGGAAGTCCGACCGGGCGCCGACGAAGCGTAGGATTTAATCATAAGTGTAGGCCGGGGGATTCTGACTTCTGTCTTCTGACTTCTGACTTCTTCTTCTGTCTTCTTCTTCACTTCACCATGATATTCAGCGAGTAACTGCCCGTAATCACATAGTCGAACGGCAGGGACATCTGCTCCGAGGCGCTATCGGGCGAGGTAATCAGCGAGCGGTTGGAGCCGCGCCCGGACTGCATGACATTCAACACCGAGGCAGGCAGGCTGGGGAGGGTCTTATCGTCGTAATACGCGGTGGGGCTGGCTTCCAGGAGCGAAACATAGAGTTTGTTGTTACTGCGCTCCTGGTTGATGAGCGAGACGGTCTGCGGCAGGTCGATGTAATGGTTCACCATGCCGGCCACGTTTTGCATGCGGTTGATGGTGTCGGCGTCGCTGAGCACGATTTTGTGCTCGCCCTTGGCCAGCCCGGCCGGTATCTTGAGCGTGAAATTGCGCTCGAGGCTCTCGCCGCGGTAAGGACGCAGGAAAACTTTCACCGCCACATCGTCGCCGGGGCGCGCCTCGGGAGCCGACAGCCAGGCGTTTTCGATACTGGCCACGCGGCGCTCGGGCAGCAGGTCGACGGTGACAGAGACGCGCTTGACGCTGGGCGAATTGACGGCGTTCATATACAGGCGGTTGAACTTGTCGCCCCACCAACCGGCCAGCACCATGGGCGCGGGCATGGGCATTTCGCCGGAGGCTTGCATGGTGGAAAGCGACAGGTTCGGGCCGCCAGAGAGTTCCACGTCGGCGGTCAGGCGGTAGGTGGCCTCTTCCTTAAACTCGTTCAACTCGGAAAGCGAGTTGAACAGTGTGAGCATCATCAGGTAAGGCGTCCACTTCTGCTGCACGAAGACGTTGAAGCGAAGGTTCTTCTGGCCGCGCACCGCATTATTCTCGCCGAACGAGCGCACTTGTACGGTCACTGGAATCATGGCCGATTCCTCACCCAGCACGCCCATGATGCCGCTGTGGCGGTCCTGATGCAGCGCGCCCACGATCTCGGTGGCATTGGCGAATTTGTTGGGCTGGAACTGGGAGGCCAGCGTCATGACGACCTCGCCCTGGCTCATCGGCATATCCACCGGGCCGAGGTTGAAGAAAGAATGTCCAAAGGCCAGCACGCGCTGCCCGTCGTTGTAAGTCACGGTGCCGAGGCCGGTGATGCTCATGTCGCCCGAGACCAGCACGCCGGCGACCGGATCGCCGGGACGCAGCGAAGTCTGCCAGCCGGGCGCGGGTTTGGCGGTGTAGGTGGCGCTGGACGCGCCGCCGCCCTGCACCGCCGTAATGCCAAGCTGGTCGAACAGCGGTCCGAAATCGCGCAGCACATTCTCGTGGAAACCGGAGAACATCAGCGGCGTTTCGATGGGAACCATCATGGGCGCCTGCCGCGGCAGATTGGGCAATGCGCCCGCGGCTACGGCCTGCGACAACAGATCGCCGGGCAAGGCAGCCTGGGTGCGGGCGGCCACTTTATCGGGCGTGTGCGCATCGGCGGGCCGGGACTGGTCGAGGTCTTCGATTTCCAGCATCAGCTCGGCCGGCGTGATGCCGCAGATCGCGTCGGGCGAAAAGACGCTAAGCCGGAGGGCCACCGCGCCCACCAGCTTGCCATCGATGTAGACGGGGCTGCCGCTCATCCCGCCGGCGACATTGGTGCGCACGGCCTTGCCGCCCAGTTTGGCGAGGATGACGTCCTGCCGGGGTCCCCAAGCGTTCTTCCACAGCCCGAGGATTTCCACGGGAACCGGCTCGGGGGTGGTCCCGTTAAACACGGTCCATGCGGTGCCCTGCATGCCCGGGCGGAGGTCCGAAGCCTTGAAGATATCCACCTTGCCGATCCGCGGCCGTTCGGGCGCGAGGTCTGCCGCGCACAGGGGAAAGGCGAGCGCCGCAATGGACAGGACGATTGCGGGCATGCGATGCTTCATGGGGTTGGGTAGCTCCGTTACGACCATTGTACTATGGCCAGCGAGCGGTTCCTGAGCGGGACGCGTGGGGGCGCCGAGCCGATGGTGGGTTCACGGAAAGAATTGTCACCTGAATTTGACCTGATGGCCGGATTGAGGTAGGATATGAATGCGGGGTGGAGCAGTCTGGTAGCTCGTTGGGCTCATAACCCAAAGGTCGGTGGTTCAAATCCACCCCCCGCAACCAAACAACTCAACGACTTACGGGCCTGCTGAAACATTAAGGTCCGACCCACCCACATATTTACCCACATATCTTTTCCGCCGACTCGGCTTCTTGGCCGCTGCCACCCCAAAATAAAGTTGACAATAAGCCATCGATCTGGTATCATGAAGATGGCTATGTAGTTTCCCCCCGCCCCCCCCACCAGCACGGCTCCGCCGTGGCTGTCGTAGAGGGGCTTGGCTTCACTGCCAAGGGGAACTCGGATCCGGGCGTTCGTCGTTCGACGCGCCTACCTTGAAGATCTGGAGTTCCAAATGGGACAGATTCTTGAATTCCCGAAGTGGTTTTCTGAGAATAGTCGCATTTCTTCACCGCGCACATCGATTTATTCGATATATTCTCGAACTATGGACACGGCGCTCGGCGTGGCAAGGCACGCTCTGCGCCGCGGCGGTCGCGCCGCGCTGGAGCGAACTCAACGGCGAACTGAGCATTGCTGCCAGGGCCGGCGATTTTGACGGGATGGTGACGTCGCGCCAATTGAACCTGGCCAGCGCGGCCAGAAGCAGCCATCCTCGCATCGGTGACTCAGCAGAGCCCATTCGTGTGATGTCTTCCCGGCAAAATCCGCCGGCGCCGGTCTCAGTCGGCTGGACGCACCCGTATTCGCTCTCCGTTATAGACCACGCTGCACGACTCCCGGCCGCTTGCGGAAATGAACACGATATTCCATTGGCGCGACGTCACCATCCCGTCAAAATCGCCGGCTCGCGCGGCAACGGTCAGTTCGCCGTCGAGTTCGTTCCAGCGCAGCATCACGATAGAGAATCGGCCAGACTCGTAGTTGTAGTTGTCTCCCTCATCCTCGTACAGCGGGAAAGCGCCGTCCGCGCCCCGATAGACCCGAATCTCGTAAGGAGCATCGCGCACCTCATCCGCGTATTGCATTACAGGCGACATCGGCACGATCGCGCCGCAGCGCGCGAACACCGGCATCACCTCGAGCGGCGCGGGCGCCTCGACAGCCGCTCCGCCGGGAAACCAAGTCTCGGTCCAGAAGTCATACCATCCGGTCCCCGCGGGCAAGTATACCGGCCTACTCTTCTCCGCCCCGGTGATCGGGACGGAATTCCGATCGAAGTACATGGGCTTCGTGACCGGGCAGGCCATCAGGCCGGGACCAAACAAGTATTGGTCGGTAAGACCGTGGGTCCACAGGTCCCCCGGGAAATCCAGTGCGACCGCGCGCATGATCGTCCAACTGTTCAGGCTCACCTGGGCCGCGACGGAGTAGATGTACGGCAGCAATCGATAGCGGAGGCGGATGTACTGAACGATCGCATCGTAGAACGGAGTGCCCGGTTCGCCAAAGCGCCAGGCTTCCCGCGGCGCGTCCGTTCCATGCGAACGGAACATCGGCAGAAAGACCGCGTACTGCAACCAGCGTGTGTAGAGTTCCCAGTAGCCGAGGTCGGTGCAGCCGGTGTCGTGGGGATCGGGCGCCCCAGACGAGCCATCGGTCAATCCGCGGCATCCGGCCTCATAGTCGCCGCGCCAGAACCAATATGCTGGATCGTTCTTGATGAAGAAGCCGCCGATATCCAGATTCCAGTAAGGCTCTCCGGCCGCACAGAAGTTCAACCCCTCGGGGATCGAGCGCCGCAGCGTCTCCCAGGTGGCGCTAATGTCTCCGGACCAGGTGGTTGTCCCATAGCGATGCTGGCCGGCGTAAGACGACCGGGTGACATTGACCATGCGTTTGCCGGAGGTGACGCCGCGCTGGCCCTCATACATCCCTCGGGAATGCAGCAGCGAGAATGCGCCGATGCAGCCCGGATCGAGGTATCGCTTCGCTTCCCCGGTGTTGAGCGGCAGACGTTCATGCGGCTCGGGCTTGACCGCGCCACGCCAGTCCGATTCGAACGGCTCGGTGCAGTCGCACCACCACGCGTCAATGCCGTTCGAGAATAGTCCGCGGTTGGCCTGCTCCCAGTAGCAGCGCCGCGCTTCCTCCTGGAAGGCATCGTAGGTCGATTGATTCCCCAGCAGCATGCCGCGTTCGAGCAGTTCTTTCCGGTTCGGACTGTCGCCGGTCATGGCCGGCCAAACCGACACCATCAGTTTCGCGCCCATCCCGTGCAGCGTGGCGGTCAGTTCCTTCGGATCGGGAAACCGCACAGGGTCGAACGATTTCTGTCCCCAGCCTCCGCCATCGGGCCAGTGTTTCCAGTCCAGCACGATCAGATCCAGGGGGATGCCGCGCCGGCGGTGTTCGCAGACGATATCTACGAGTTCTTTGGCGTTGACGTAGCGCTCTTTGGATTGCGTGTAACCGAAGTACCATTTCGGCGGCATGGGGACCCGGCCGGTAAGTGCGTGATACCCCCTGGTAATGTCGTCGAATCGCTCGCCGCGGATGAAGTAATAGTCAAGCTCGTCGACGACGTCCGCCCATATGTAAGACCCGAGAGCGTCGTCGTGAAAAGTCATCAGGGAGTAACAGTCGAACAGCATCCCGTATCCCCTGGTGGAGACGAAATAAGGAATAACCGCTTTCAGGTTGTGCTGATATAGCTCCCTGGACTTGCCGCGAAGGTTACCGTAGCCCTCCTCGTGGGACCCCAAGCCGAAAAGCGCCTCGTCCTCGGCGAAAACGAATTCCAGCTTGGCCTGGAAGGCATGCCGATCGAGGACACTCTCCGATTCATCGGCCGAAACGCGGACACCGTCGATCCCGTCCGTGGACGCTGTCGCGGAATTGCGGAAGCGGTTCCTGTACACTTCTACCGGTGTCAGCCATTTGCCTCCGCGCTCGGGCTCGCACAGCAGCAGGCGGCCTTCCGGGTCGAAGCAGGCGATCGCGCCCGTCTTCTTGTTGACGCTTGCGGCTAACGACGCCGTCGCGGCTCGGAATTCGGTTGCGTCTTCCTCCATCCGGTAATTCGGATACCAGGAGTTCGCCACCACCGAGAGACTGGCCCGGTCCTGGAACGGCTGCTTCCCGGTCATCGTCACCCTGACGATGGACTCGCCGACGAAGCCGATCCGCAGGCGCGATGCTTCGGAAGTCAGGACGAGAGATTCGCGATTGCTTTCGAGTCGATACATATCATGCCTTATCGATCGCCGCTACGGCGCGGCGCTGGTCCAACTCCTGACGGATGCGCGGTTCCATGGCCTCGTACCGGGAATAGAAGAGGGTTGGCAGCAGGCTGAGCGCGAAAAAGGCCGCGGGCAGCCAGATGAATCCGATCTCTATACCCGCCAGCGACGATGCGGTCTGCCTTGCGTTCGGAACGTAGCCGTAGGCGGCCATGGTCCAGGCCGGCAGGGCACCGCCGATGCCGCTGCCCGCCTTGAAGCAGAGCGCGGCGCCGATTGCAGTCAACAGGCCTGCCGAGCGAATTCCGGTCTTCCACTCGCCGTAGTCGACGCTGTCCGAGAGGATCGAGAACGGCAACGTCATGGCCACTCCGCCGGCGATCGCGGCAAAAATCCAGCCCGCCAGCACGGCCGGAACCGACGGCTGAGCGAAATACATCAGCAACTGGCCGGCGATCGACCCAGCCAGTCCCAACGCCCACAGGTTCCGCTTCGAGGTGTAGCGGCAGAGCCATGGCAGGAAGACAACGGCGCTGAGCGAAACGATATCCAGGCTGTTGACCAGCGGAACCAGGTCCTTGCGCCCGAGCTTGTAGGTGAAGTAGTAGATCACCGCCGAAACTCTGGACACGTAAGCGATCCAGAAGAGAAACGTGCTCGAGGCGATGATCATCCAGGGCCAGTTGCCCGCAATCGCGCCGAACGAATCCAGCATCCGCTCCGGATTCCTGGGCGCCTCGACGACCTCCTCGAGGTTGCGAAACGCCAGCAGGAACAATATTACCGCCCCTGCCGCGAAAATGGGCATCGTCAGCATGAATCCACGTTTGTCGTTTCCGTGGCCGAGCAGGGCGATGAGGGGAAGCGCCGTGGCGTTGACGATCAAGACGCCGACCTTGGAGCCGATCATCCGGTACGTTGTCAGCATCACGCGCTGGTTTGGGTCCGGCGTAAGCGCGGACAGAATTGCGGTGACTGGCGTGTTGATTCCGGTGTAAAGGATGCCGCAGACGATATATGTGGAGGCCGAATACCAAACCTTGGCGTGAGTACTCAGGTCCGGCGTCAGAAAAGTCAGGACGCCGAACACGGCGTACGGTCCGCAGAGCCAGAGAAACCACGGGCGGTACCTTCCCCACCTGCAGCGAGTTTTATCCAGAATCATCCCCCAGACCGGCGCATCGACTCCATCGATGCAGCGGGCCACCAGGAGGATCGTGCCGGCGATGCCCACCGGAATCCCGTACACGTCCGTGTAGAAGTACAGCAGGTAGGTTGAGATCACCGCAAACACGAGTTGTCCCGCGGTATCCGTCGCGGCATAGCTCAGGCGTTTGAGATTCGATATGGTGTGCATATAATTGCGGCTAAGTAAATGGCTCAGCGCACTGGGTCGAACTTCAATTCGGCCAGAGCGTCATGCCTGGCGCGAATCTGCTTCGATTTTTCGAACGCCGCGGCCGCTGCGCTGGCGTCGCCGGCTTCCTGATAGAGGCGGGCAAGCTGGTAGTGCACGCTGCCGTCTTCGTCGCTGGCAAGGCCTTGCGTCAGTTCCTTTATCGCCTCCTTCGGCCGGCCGGTTCTCGCGTACACCTGGCCCAGCAGGGCGTGAACGTGGGGCAGGAGATCCGGACGCGCGTGCAGACCGTGTTCCAGATAAGGCTCCGCTTCCGCGTACGCGTGTCGCGCCACAAGGATCTCCCCCATCAGGAGATTGATCTCGCCATCCGCCGGACTTCGCGCGAGCGCCTTCTGTGCCGTGCTCCGGGCCTCGTCCAGCCTGCCGTCGGTATAATCGGCTTTAGCCAACCCCGCCAGGCCGGCCACGCTTTCCGGCGAGGCCGCCAGCACCTTTGAATACTCTTCCCGTGCTTGGTCAAACATCCTTCGGCGCTGGTAGGCGTCGCCGAGCAAAGCATGGATTTTCGGTGAAGCGGGTTCCACCTCACCGGCGCGCGCGAGCGCAGCCACCCCCAGCTTCTGGTTGGCCCGCACCGCCCAGTACCAGCCCGCCGGATCGTTCGGATACTTCTGCCGAAGGCGATCGCTCGCCAGAGCGGCGGTCCGGAAGCGCCCCGAGAAATAGGCATTGCTCGCGAACCTTTGCAGGTCTTCGAGGTTGCCGGATTCCGGGACGGCACTTTCCGGTTCGAGCGGGGTCGGGGGACGGGCCCCCTCGCGCAAACGCGCCGCCACGACGCCAGCCATGTTACCGGCAGACTGCCGCAGTTGTGCCAGCCGCACCTCGAGTTGTGGCGTCTCGAGGCCTTCCCAGAACCTGGGCAGCGACGAATCGAATCCCTCCCGGTCCGAGTTCGCGAAATCGGTCAGCATATCCATGGCCTTCTCTTGCGCGCCGCTCTCGAACAGCAGGCGAGCCATTCCGACGCGCGCGGCGGGACACGAGTCCAGGTCGCGCCGGAATTCCTGTTCGGCTTCCGCCGGGTCGCCGTGCCCGATCAGGACGAAACCGTAGGAGGCATGCGAACATCGCGGCGGAACCGCTTTCAACGCCAGCAAGGCGCGGTAGGCATGGATCGCTTCGGTCAGACTTCCCTCCTCCGCACGCGCGCCGGCGGTGAGCTCGGCAACGTACACGGACTCGCGAAAGGAACTTGTCAGCTTCGCTCCGGCGGCTTCCGCCAAACCAAAATGCGCGAGCCCCAGGCCGTACCACGCCTCACCATTGCGGGGGGCCAGCACGAGCGCCCGCCGATACCATCTTTCGGACTTGCCGGGCTCCCACAGCGCATGGAACGTACGCCCCAAAGCCAACGCCGGCTGCGGATCGTCCGGCTTGAGTTTCTCGGCTGCCAGCAAGTACGGAGCCGCTTCCCGCGGGCGGTTCAGTTGCAGAAGATCGAGGCCGAGAAACAAATTGGGAACAAACAGCGACGGGTTCAGGCGCAGCGCGGTGCGAAACGCTTCCAGAGCCGGGGAGTATTCGCCGGACTGGTGCTGCATCAGCCCGAGATTGCTCCAGAGTTCGGCGATATCCGGACGGATCGCCGCAGCCTGGCGATAGCTGGCCGCGGCGCCGCGAAAGTCGCTCCTGGCCTGAGCCGAACGGGCTTCGGCCAGGAGCGCTTCATACCTCGCGTCCCGATCCGGCTGGGCAAGCGCCAGAGTCGAAGCCGCCAGGGCCATGGTGAACAAGACGCGCACTTACCAGTACAACTTCAGCCCCATCTGGATATCGCGCGGTGGGAGCGTAGCTGAGATGACTCCAAACGTCGAATCCGTGAGGTTGCCATCGGGCGCGTAAAAGTTGACGCGGTTGAACGCGTTGAACATTTCGGCCCGGAACTGGAGCTTCAGGATTTCGCGGTAGTAGAACCACTTCTGAAGTCCGATGTCCCAGGAAGCCAGACCCGGCGCTCGGACGTTTCCCATGTACCGCGGCGCATTTCCGAAAGTGAATGGCGCCGGTTGCACGAATGCGGCGGTGTTGAACCACTGCTGAATGGTCGGATTGCTAAGGGATGGGTTGCCGACCAGGTTCGGCCTCTGGTTGCCACCGAACGAGTTGGTGTTGTTGTCGCCGGTTGTGATAGCGATCGGAAAGCCGCTCTTGAATGTGGTGACTCCCGAAACCTGCCAACCGCCAACAATCGCATTGGCCACGGGGTTGAGATTCGTTCCAACCCTCTTGCCTTTTCCGATCGGGAGTTCGTAGATGTAGGTTACAACCAGGCTGTTTGGAGTATCCGCAGCATCCAGCGATTTCTCGGCGGCCAGGTTGTAGTTGTCGCGAATGGGCGTCTGGCCCAACCAGGATGTTGTTCCGACGGTGTTGTCGATGAACCTGGAGTATGTGTACGAAGCCAGCAGATTCAGCCCCGAGCTCCAGCGGTGCGTGAAACTGAGCTCGAGAGCGTTGTAATGCGAAAAACTGCCCAGCGGCTGACCTATACCGACGCTGCAAAACTCCGGAAAGGGAAGCAGCAACTGCCCATACGCGACCGTCGGACTGGAAAGGCCGCAACCACTGCTGGCGATCTTGCCGTAATACGGGTTGGAGACCTGCTGGAGCAGTTGGTTTCCGAGCGCAAGGTCCGCTGTCGGCAACTGGTCGAGGTTCAGTCCGCCCTGAGCCAGTTTGACGCCGTGACTCCCCACGTAGCTGACATCGATGAGGTCGTTCTTGGTCAGGGCATACTGGAATCCGAACATCCACTGTTCCATGTACGGGTCGGGCCGGTTGAGCTGCGAACCGCTCGTGCTGTAGCCGACGTTGGTCATGGCACCCAGGCTGTTGCCGGTTTGCGCAAGCGCGCCGCCTGGAAACGCATTGTCGAGGTTGTTCAACGGCGTGTAACCGTCGGAAGTTGTGGTTACCCAGGGCGTACTTTGCCCATAACCTTGGTCCGCTCCCTGTCCAAAAAAGGAGGGCACGTAGTAGAGACCGAATCCGGCTCTGACGACGATCCTATCCGCGGCCTGATAGGCGAGGCCGAGCCGGGGAGCGAAGTCTTTCTTGGTCGGGTCGTAAAGTCCGCGCCCGACGCCGCCGACGCCGTTGTAGACTACCGCGCCTTTGACTGTCGAGCCGAGAGCCGAACTGATCGGATTGGTGGCGTTGAAGTCGAAATAGTTCTGCTGATTGAAGCGCTCCGTGGGCGCGGATTGGTATTCCCAACGGATACCCAGATTCAGGGTCAGTTTCCGAGTGACTTTCCAGTCGTCCTGAAAGTGGGCGCCCAAGTAATGCTTGGAGGTGAACGGCAGCACGGTGACGCCGGTCGAGCCGCCCGTACCGACTCCGAGCAACATCGAGGCGATGGAGTTGCCGCTCACGCTCGGGTCGGCAGTCTCAGGGTTTGGACCCGCGGTGGAGACCGAACCGAAGTCGAATGTCGTGGGATAAATGCGTCCGCCGCCAGTCTGGCTCACTACTTCCATGAAGCCCATCGCGAGGGAATGCGAACCGTGGGTTTTGTTGAGGTCGGCCGACCAGGTCAAATCGTTGCGGGGGAAGCCGCCTTGGCCCGCTCCGTTCTGTGGACCCAGCGGGGCGTAGCCGCTCACCGACACAACCGGGAACTGGTTCGAGGTTGAATTGATGAAGGCAGGCAGGCCGATTTGGGTCATATCGAACGGGTAGCTCTGGAGCACATTGCCTTCGAACCAGTGATTGTAGCCGGCATTGAGGCTGAAAACCGTCGTCGAACTGATCACCCATGTTGCACCGGCGGCGCCGTCCAGGCGGTTATTGGGGTTGAACGATCCGGGTCCGGCCGGATTGCTTGCGCCGTAATACGGCGGCTCTTCCGTCTTAGTTTCGTCCTTGTTCGACCAGCGGGCGAACATTCGCACGTTGTCAGTGAAGTTGTGATCGAGCCGGATGCCATATTCGTTAGAGGTAGCCGAAGCGCTGGCTGAGGCTGAGAAGTTGTTTGTCAGTGCGCCGTTGGTTGGGTCGGGATAGTACGAGAGCAGCTTGGCCCCAACTTTGCTAAACAGGCTTGCCGGGATCTGATTGCCCGGGAACGGCGTACGCGAAAATCCGCTGGCGGTCTGTACCGTGGAGAAGGGGTTGTACAACACCTGGGGGATTGCGGAGAAATCACCACTTTTCTCGGCCGTTGTCGGCATGGTGGTGGTGAGGGGACCCGGAGTCCCTTGGCGCAGTCCTTCGTAATACGCGAAGAAGAAGGTCTTGTTGCGCTGCTTGTAGATGCCGGGGATGTACAGCGGCCCGCCGCCGGCAATACCAAATTGGTTGCGTTTGAACGCCGTCCTGGGGATGCCATGGGCGTTATTGAAGAAGAAGTTGGCGTCGAGGTCGGAATTACGAAGGAACTCGAACGCGTCCCCGTGAAGGCTACTGGAGCCGGACTTGGTGATTACATTGTACATGTTGCCGGTACTCCAGCCGTATTCCGCGGTGAAGGAGTTGGTTTGAATCCTGGCCTCCGCAACCGCCTCCATGGAAGGCACAAAGATCACTCCGCCCCAGTCGCCAGCGGTATCCCAGTGGCCGTCGAGCAGGTAGGCGCTGGTTCCAAAGTAGCCGCCGCCGAAGTTGAGGAACGAGATATCCTGATCGGCGGTCCCCGACTGTCCTCCGCCGTTGACTACCTGGAACTGCGAAGAGTTGTTCACCGACGAGTTCATCAGCACGAGACCAAAAGCGTTGCGGAAATCCACCGGAAGCTGGTCGATCTGCTGGTTCGTCAGGTCGGAGGAAACGTTAGCATTGGTAGCGGCGAGGATGGGCCCCTCGCCAGTGACCGTCACCTCGCTCTGTATCGCCCCCACTTGCAGGGTGACGTCCTGATTTGCGGATTGGCCTGCCTCCAGGGCGATCCCCGCCTGCTTGTAGGAGGAAAACCCGCCGGCTTCGACGATCAGCGTGTACGTTGCCGGCGGCAGGAGAGCGAATGAGTATCGCCCCTCCGCATCGGTTGAAAATGTCCGGGTGACGCCCTTCTCCGGGCTCGTCAAGGTAACTTTAGCTCCTGGGATCGCCGCTTGGGAGTTGTCGTGGACATCTCCACCAAGAGACGCACTGAACGCCTGCGTCTGGGCGTGGACGACAGGCTGGAGTATCGTGAGCGCGGCTGCCAGGCAAATGCCGAAGGCCAGGCCGACTCGCGAGGAGTTCTTTTGCAACATGGAAGACCCCTTTCTTGAGACGACATTGAGGCGGGACGGGCATGCTGCCTCCCGCCCACGTGACAATATTTCTTTTGAACGACTTGCGCAAGGTTCTTTACTGTGCACTACCCCTGCGGGGGAGTGGTCTCCACGGCTTGCAAAGGGGTTACATGCGGAGTAAAGTACTTGGTAGGCTTTGGCGGAGAGTAGTCCAACGATGGATGCGCACACGAACTCCGAAATTATATCGCACGCCGACGCAGTCCGGGTTCGGGAAGCCTTGGGCGACGTCCTGCAGAGCGCGCCGTTTCGGAATACGCGCCAGTGCCAGAGCTTTCTGAAGTATATAGTCGAGCACACGCTCGCCGGCGAAAACGATCTTCTTCGCGAACGGGTGATCGGGACCGAAGTGTTCGGCCGCAAGCATGATTACGAGCCTGGCGACGATCCCGTGGTTCGAGTGCGGGCGGCCGAAGTGCGGAAGAAGCTGGCGCAATACTATCAGGACCGGGCCGATAGCCTCGTTCGGATCGATGTCCCGCCGGGCTCCTACAAGGCGGTCTTCCAATGGAAAGCCGGCCAACTCACGACGCCGGATTCGCCAAAGCCCGGTATGCGGAAGTTTCGATGGTGGTGGGTGCTTGTCGCGGCCGTCATTATTGCCGCGAGCGCCATGGCGGTTCGCGGTCTCCGCTCCACTCCCCCCTTCGCACCTTCCGCGATGGACCAGTTCTGGGCGCCCGCATTGACCAGCCTGAAGCCGATCCTTGTCTACAACGCTACCACAACGGTTTTTCGGCCTCCCGATCTTACCGATTCCTCGCGCGATCTTGTACCTGTGCGCGGCCAGTACATGTGCATCGGCGACGCGTACGCCAGCGTCGTACTCACTTCGCTCTTCACTAGGAAGGGAAAGCTCTACCAGATGCGCTATGGCACCGATCTCACCTTCGGCGACCTGAGATACCAGCCCTCGATTTTGATCGGCGCCTTCAACAACGCCTGGACGCTGCAGACGACGAACTATCTGCGGTTCGTCTTCGACAAACACCCCACGATTCGCGACCGGTCGGATAACCGCTTGTACATACTGCCGAACCTCGCGCCGGACGGACGCACACCCGAGGACTACGCGATCGTTTCACGCGTCTTCGACTCCAACACCGGTGAGCTTCTGATCGCCGCGGCTGGCATCACCCAGTATGGCACCCACGCAGCCGGGGAATTCCTCACATCTCCACAGCTTTTGGCCGCGCTGGCTGTGAATGCGCCGAGCGACTGGCCGAAGAAGAACTTGCAAGTACTGTTGCACACGAAGATCGTCGGCGATACGCCGGGGCCCCCGAGTATCGTCACAACGTACTTCTGGTAGGCCGCACCGCGTATTCGGGGACAACCGGCCGCGGCCCCCCCGCCGCCGGCCACGAAAAGCGCCGTGAAGGCAAGAGCCGCCCGGCCTGTGGCTGGCAGTCAAACCCTTTGTTTTCAACCCGACTCGAAGTGCCAGAATCTTCGTTAAACGTGTCGCAGAGCATGCCCGCCAGCCGCAGGTTATTCAATCCGGCCCCGCCGGTGGCCCGGCTGAAAGGCGGCTGCGGCCATGATTGGCGGCCCCAGGGTGCAGCCGAACTGGCAGTATTCTATGAAGAATAGGCAAACCGGCGCAAAGCCCCGGTCAAAACCCGAACGCGCCGTCTATTCCCCGAACCTGACTGGTCAGGGTATCAGATCGGCATCCTGCGGACCCAGGATCACAGTCCCTTCGTGTATCCGACCGCTGATAATCCCTTTGCGCCGGCCCTCGATGGGCATCCGCTGCTCCAACTGCGTCGTGTTCACGTGAGGGTGCGCCCGTTCACAACCCTCGCATACACTCCATCAGGCGTCCTGGGGCCGGGTTGGAGGCCCACCCTCCTAAAGATGGAGCTCAGGACCGGCCCGATCGCCGACGCCTTCGATTCGGTCGCCAGGTAGATCGCTTTGCCCCTGCCGAATTGATTGATCGTGACCGCCGGGGAATGGTTGGGCGTATTGGTAAATCGCGAAAGGACCGCGGCCGTTGACGGCTCGATGACTTCGTACTAGCGCGCGCCGCTGTCGACGGTTGCGCCATCCAATTCGAAGGTGAGGGCCGTTTCAACCTCATAGAACTCGTTGGTCTTCAGTCCGAAGACGTCGCTCAGGCGCCCTGGCAGGGGCGTCTCGAACCATTGGGCGTGCTCGTCGACTTTGGCTGACAACGCCGTCATCAGAACCGTACCGCCCCCGCTCACGTAGCCCCGTAGGGCCTTTGCGCCGGCCGCGTCCATCACCTAATCGGCCGGCACAATCACGAGCTTGTACCGCGAAAGGTCGTGATTGCCGACATTGATGACGGCGACGTCCAGGTTCGCGCGGAACAAGGGCGCAAACGCTTCTTCGACCTGGACGGTCCATTGGGGTGCGACGCGATGAAGGAATCGAACGAATACGCAATGGCCACCCCGGGGCGGGGATAGCGCGGAAATCCGAATTTCGTGAGCTGCTTGAATTCCGAAGCAATCCGCGCAAACTCGTCGACTTTCCAGGAAGGCGTGCCATCGTGGTCGAGCAATCCGAACGGCGCCTGCTCTTCGCCGCCGGCATGGCTGTTAAAGGTCCACTCCAGGACTGCCTGTGCGCCGATCAACAGTGTCACGTAGGCATACATACGACTCCGGCCGCGCGCTCCGTAAAAGCCCCCGCCGCCGGCAGTGAACTCGTTGAACCAGATGGGAGTTTCCATATCCCCTTTGGTCATCAGCGCACCCAGCGCGCCGCCGATCGGCTCGCCGGGATAGAACCCTTCCGCGCCATAGGACACATAAGACTTGTACGTGCTGAGATAGTCGAAGCCTCGTCTCCCGGCGGTATCCCACAGATTCGAGATCGACGGGACATCGGGCATATTGCGCCGCCGAATGGTCTCCAATTCCCTGAGGCGCTCGACCGTAACATCGGACCAGCAGCGATGGAGGTCCAGGTAGCGTTCGGCCGGTCCGGGTCCGTTGGCGAGCGGCAGGTCGACGTCTTCGAAGCTATTTAGCCGGCGCGACCAGCGCTGTGTGGCCCAGGCTTTATTGAGATTCTCGACCGTTCCGTACTTCGTCTTCAGCCAGGCGATGAAGCGCTGCCGGTCCGGCTCGGAATAGGACATGAACCCGTTTCCGATCTCGTTGTCGTAGCCGATGGCGATAACTGCGGGATGGTGTCGATACCGTTTCGTGATTGCCTCGGCGAGGAGTCCCGCTTCGCGGACGTAGTCCGGGTCGCTGATGTTGTCCATGTATCGCTCCGCGGGTACCCGCGCGCCGTTTTCGTTGACAATGTCCACACCCGGATGCGCGCGATGCAGCCAGATCGGGGCCGGGCTGCCCGGAATGTCGACGATGACCCTGATTCCGTTGCGTTGCATTTTGTCCATGATCCTGTCGAACCATTCGAAGGTGAAATTGCTTGGCGAGGGCTCGAACGAATCCCAGGACAGGTCGCCCATGCGGACGACGTTGAATCCGGCACGCTGCATGATGGCGATGTCGCTCTCGATCTGCCCGGGCGAGCGGTCGACCGGCTGGTAGCAGGCGCCCACAAAGAGCTGCCCACGGCCGGGCCAGTCTGGATGTGCGCGGCCATCCTGGGCGGTTGAAGCCGCACCGCAGGTCAGCAGAACGACGAGACACTTGCCAGCCGTCACAAAGAGCCTTTCACGTGCGGCGTGCTGCCCACGGGCTGCCCGCCGCCCACGCTGATCTCCACCTTGTCCTTTGGCACATCTTCAGCCGTCACCGTGAACTTCACCTGGCGGCTCTCGCCCGCCTTCAGGTGCAATCGCTCGAACCCGCGCAGGCTCCGGATGGGCGCGTCGTCCCCCAATCCGCCGGCGATGTACAACTGCAGCACTTCGTCCCCTTCGCGCGAGGAAGTGTTCCGCACGGTCGCCCGGATTTCGGCGCCGGTCGCGGTCCGCTTCGCCATCAGGCCGGAATACGCGAAGGTCGAATAGCTCAACCCGTAGCCGAACGGATACAGCGCTTCGCCCGTGAAGTAGCGGTAGGTGCGGCCCTTCATGGCGTAATCGGTGAACGCGGGCAACTGACCGGTGCTCTTGTAAAACGTCACCGGCAGACGGCCAGACGGGTTGTTGATGCCCGCCAGGGTGTCGGCAATCGCCGTACCGGCTTCCTCGCCACCGTACCAGGCCGACAACACCGCCGCGGCGCTCGACGCAGTCGAATTCACGGCAAGGGCGCTGCCGCTGGTCAGGATCACCACGACCGGCGTCCCGGTGGCGATAATGGCCTTCACCAGGTTCTCCTGCGGCTCGGGCAGTTCGATCGTGGTCCGGTCGTGGCCCTCGCCTTCCTGCCTTCCGTTAAGCCCCACAAACACCAGAGCCACGTCGGCATCCTTCGCGATCTTCTCCGCTGCCGCGAGCATCGCGGAGGCCGGCGGAATCCACTCGAGTTCCGCTCCCCCACCGTTCCCATTCTGCCGGTATTCCACCTTCACGGCGTACTTGCGGCCACCCTCCAACTGCATCGGCGGCGGACCAGCGCCCCGCGGTCCCTGCCCCTGCCCCGGCCCCAGTCCGGCAGGCCGGGTGCCGGCTGGTCCGCTCGAGTTGACGTCTTGATCATCGAGGAACAGCTTGATCTTCCCACCGCGGTTCCAAATTCCGGTCCGCGCCGCCAGGACGTAATCGCCGGTGGCCGGCGGCACAAAGGTGCCGGTCCAACGGATGGAATACTTGTCGCCATGGACCGCCGCGACTACGGCCGGCTCTTCCATATTCGCGTCGAAGTACACGCGGGGCTCCGTCCGGCGGAGTTTCGCCTGACCCTGGAAATCGGGATTGTCGAAATACTCGGCCACAAGTCCCAGCCCCTTTCCGTCGGGCGGAGTCAGGAAACCCGAGGACACCAGCGCGTTCGTGGTAGCTGTGTAGGTCGCACCCAGGGCGTATTGCACTCTTGCCTTGGTGAACTGCCGCGTGATCCCTTCGAGCGGAGTCACCTGCTTCGAGGAAATGCCGTTGTAGTTGCCCAGCAACCCGACCGGATCGTCGGCGGAGGGGCCAATCACCGCGATTTTTTTCACCGAGGGTTTCAAGGGCAGGATTCCGCCTTGGTTCTTCAGCAGAACGATGGCCTCCCGCTCCGCGGTGCGCGCCAGTTGCCGGTGTGGGGCGGAGTCGTTCTCGGAATACGGAATTCCGGCATACGGAACGCGCTCCGGAGGATCGAACATGCCCAGCCGGAATCGCGCCACGAAGAGACGCTCCGCCGCGCGGTCGATCTCGGCTTCGGTAATGTGGCCGGCTTTGACTTCCTCGATGAGACTGCGATACTCGCCGCCGCAGGTCATGTCTGTACCCGCTTTCACCGCCGCAACGGCCGCCGCCCCCTCCGAGGAAACGTATTTGTGATTGCGGAATATGTCGCCCACAGCGCCGCAATCGCTGACCACGTATCCCTGGAATCCCCACTGTTCCCGGAGCCGCTTCTGCAGCAGGTCCTCGCTGGCGCAGCCCGGTGCTTCGTTGACGGAGTTGTACACGCACATGATGGAGGCCGCCTTCCCCAACACCACGGCAGCCCGGAACGCCGGCAGGTAGGTGTTCAGCATGTCGGACTCACTCACCTTGGCGTCAAAGGTGTGCCGCAGTGGCTCCGGGCCGCTATGTACGGCGTAGTGCTTGGGAGTGGCGACGACTTTCAGGTAGTGCGGGTCGTTGCCCTGCATCCCCGTGATGAACGCCACGCCCAGGCGGCTGGTGAGGTAGGGATCTTCCCCGTAGGTCTCCTGTCCCCGTCCCCAGCGTGGGTCGCGGAAAATATTGATGTTCGGCGACCAGTAGGTCAGTCCGGCAACGCGACCGGGCGAGTTCCCCGGCGGCGGCTCGGGAATCGGGTCGTGGCGCAGAGCCTCGTGGTATTTGGCCCGCGCTTCGGTGGAAATCGCGTCGGCGACGCGATGCACGAGGTCGGCATCCCAGGTCGCGCCCAGCCCGATGGGTTCGGGGAAAACCGTGGCGCGTCCCGTCGCCACACCGTGCAGCGCCTCGTTCCACCAGTTGTAGACAGGCACACCGAGACGCGGAATGGCGGGCGCGCTGTTCTGCATTTGCAGTATTCTTTCTTCGAGCGTCATGCGGGATACCAGGTCCGTAGCGCGCTGATCCGGAGACAAGTTCGGATCCAGGCAGGGAGCTAGACTTGGCTGTTGTCCGAATGACGCCGGGCCGAGCAGCAAAAGCAACGCGATCATGAACCGGTTCGGTTTCAATCTGAATACTCCTTTGTCGTATATTCCGAGGATCTGGTTGCAGCCAATTCCGACGTTTCGGGTCCAGGCCACAGAGTACCGCCGGAGATTCTCGAAGAATAGGCGGATTTTTTCCGCTGGGCACATCGATTTATTCGATGTATTCTCGAATTATGGACACAACGCTGGATTCCTGGGAGATCCTTCAGACCGTAGTGCAGTTGGGCGGATTTGCGCCCGCCGCCGAAAAGCTCCATCGCTCTCAATCGACGATCAGCTATGCCATCGGACGCCTGCAGGAGCAGTTGGGTGTCCGGCTGTTTGAGATCCATGGCAGGAAAGCGCATCTCACCGAGGTGGGGCGGGTGCTGCTGGCCGATGCGGAACCCCATTTGGCAGGGTTTCAGCAGCTCGAGCAGCGTGCCCGTTTGATGGCATCGGGCGGCGCTTCGGAGGTCAGGCTCTCGGTGGACAGCATCTTTCCCGACGACCGCCTGTTTAGCGCCCTGGCGAGTTTCTCGCGCAGTTTTCCGCATGTCAAGCCGAAGCTTCGGCAGGGCACGTTCCTCTTGGCGGACTCGGAGTTCTCGCTCCACAACGCGCAACTCTGCGTGACCGGTTTGATGTCGCGCGAGGTGTTTGTCAAGCCGATTCTCGTGATTGGGATGATTGCAGTCGTGCGCCGCGATCATCCTCTCCTTTCGATCCGGCGCAGGCTGTCGCGCTCCGACCTGGTGCAGCATATGCTGGTGGCCATCGAAAGCGCGGCGTCCGGGAGCTTGAAGCACCAGCCGCAGCTTCCCGCGCAGCGCGTGCTTCCGGTTGGAACCATCGAATCGGCGATTGCAGCCGTGCGGAGCGGGCTTTGCTTCGGCTGGCTGCCGAAATACCGCATTCAGTCCGAGCTCGCCAGGGGCGATTTCGTGGCACTCCCCCTGCCTTCCGGCAAGACGCGCGATGTCCGGCTGAATCTCGTCTGTAAAGACTTAAACGCCAGTAACTCCGAGGCCAATGCCTTGGCGGAGTTGCTCGGGATGAGCCGCGAGCCGGAATTGATTTGAGCGGACCGACGGGCGAAAACCCATCGACGAAATCGATCTGAATAGAGCGATTTATTTGACTTGTTCACACCGCTGAACAATTTTTGCTTGTAAGCGCTTACAAAATGTCATAGATTACCTTGAGGGCCACTAACTTCAGGGCCACATTAAAGGAGGTTTATGCGTAAGCTCAGTCTGCTATTGCCCCTGTTCGTCATGGCGGGCGTTACCGCGTTCGCCCAAACCGCAACCGTTTTAGGCACCGTCACCGATCCCACCGGCGCGGTCGTGCCGGGTGCTTCCATCACCATCACGAATACGGGAACGAATGCCAAACGCGTTCTCCAAACCAACGCTGCCGGCAGCTACATTGCACCCGAGTTGCCCATCGGATCGTACTCGGTGAAGGCCGAGGCCGCCGGGTTCAAAAGCTACGAACGCACCGGCCTCAAGCTCGATTCAAACGACACCGTGCGTCTCGACGCAGTTCTGGCAGTCGGCCAGGTCACCGAAAACGTGACCGTAGCGGCAGACATCGTAAAAGTGGAGTCGGATTCGAGCGAGATCAGCGACCTGGTTTCCGGCAAGGAGATTCAGGATTTAGCGATCAATGGCCGGCACATGGCGGCCCTCGCGATCCTAAGTCCGGGTGCTTCCTCGGACCTCCCCGATTTCAACCTGCCCATATCGGTAGGCGCCAGCACCAACATCAGCTTCAATGGACAGCGTCCGGAGCATAACGTTTGGATGGTCGACGGGGGCGAAAACTACGACCGCGGCTGCGGTGGCTGCGTGACGATGATGCCGTCGGTCGACGCGATCGATGAGTTTAAGACCCTAACCAGCAACGCACCCGGCGATTTCGGGATAGGCTCGGCCGGCACGATCAACATGGCGATCAAGTCCGGAACGCACGATTTCCATGGCGGGGCCTATGAGTTCTTCCGCAACAACGACCTGGACGCCAATAATTTCTTCGCCAATCGGGCCGGCTCGCCGGTGCCCGAACTCCGATACAACATATTCGGGTTCAACATTGGCGGCCCCGTGTTTATCCCGAAAAAGTACAACACTGACCGCAAGAAGAGTTTCTTCTTCTGGAACCAGGAATGGCGCAAGTTCGTCACGGCCAACACCATCACCGCCAACGCCGTTCCCCAAGCCCAGCGCAACGGCGATTTCAGCGCCCTCAGCACGCCCATCACGGTGCCGAACACCAGCGATCCAACGCAGAACGCCAGGTATGCCGCGTTAGGTCTGACGCCCGGCCAGCCCTTCCCCGGCAACAAAATCCCGGCATCGTTAATCGATCCGAACGCCGCGCTGTTTTTCGCTTCCGGCGCCATGCCTCTTCCGAATACCGCAAATAATCAGTGGTCCGGGTCGAAGAGCGCGCCCACCAACGTACCGGAAACCATTCTGCGCTTCGACCATTATTTCAGCGACAAGCTGTCGATGATGGCGCATTACATTCACGACAACACGGACCAGGTGACGACCACCTCCCTTTGGAGCGGGGACACCTATCCAACCATCCAGACCAACTTCAAGAATCCTTCCTGGAGCGGAGTGGTGCACGTCACCGACACTATCAGCCCGACGTTGCTCAACGAGGCCGCGTTCAACTTCAACGGCAACTGGATCGATCTCAGTCCCGTCGGCATATACCAGAAACCTTCCGGCTGGACCGCCGCGCAGTTGTTCAACAACAACCTTCTCAACCGTCTGCCCACCATAGACTTGGGGGGAACATACGGCGTCAACTACGACCCGGCCTCCTGGCCTTGGAGGAACGCGGCCAGGGACGAGCAGGTGCGTGACGACGTCTCCTGGACCAAAGGCCAGCACAACCTGAGATTCGGTGGCCAGTATATGCGCTACGGAAAGAACCAAGACATTTTCGGCGACACGCAGGGCAACTATGGTTTCAACGGAACGTTTACGGGAAATGCGGTGGCCGATATGCTTCTGGGCTACGCCAGCAGCTACAACGAGCTGGACCTGGAGGACCGCACGCACACGCGTACCAATACAATCTCCTTCTACGGCACAGATAACTGGCGCGCCACGAAACGGCTAACGGTGATCCTTGGCTTCCGTTGGGAGATTGTCCCGCACGCTTACGATGTACAGAATCGCCTCGCGAATTTCTATCCCAATCTCTACAACCCGGCTGACGCAGCCCAATTCAACCCGGATGGCAGTCTGAACACGTCGGGCCCCGGCTTCAAGACCGTCTCCGGCGTGCCTCTGTCGACTGTTCCTTTCTACCTGAATGGCTTGGTGGTGGCCGGGCAAAGCGGTATACCGCGCGGATTAGTGCAGAACGAATTCGGCACCGTGGGGCCTCGCGTGGGCTTCGCCTACGACTTGACGGGCGACAGCAAGACCGTAGTTCGCGGCGGCTTTGGCATGTTCTTCGAGCGCATCCAGGGCAACGACGTCTACAACATGGGACCTAATCCGCCATTCGGCTACAGCCCTAACCTGACCAACGTCTACTTCTCCACTCCCAACGTCAGCGTCAACAACGGGTTGACGGCGACTGCGCCCAACTACCCAGCCGGCATCACCGCGCTGTCCTACACAGACTACAAGCTCCCCGTTTCGGCGCAGTGGAACTTGGGTATCCAGCGCGAAATCACGCGCGGGGCGGTGTTCAGTCTAGGGTATGTTGGCAACGCCGATTACCATCAGCGCGACGAGCGCGAGATCAACGACGTGCCGCTTAGCGACCCGAACCGGCTGGGCATTGCCGGAATCAGCGGCCACTACAACGGCAACCTGGACCGTCCGTATCTGGGTTACAGCAACATCGTCCTGGGCGAGAACGCGAGCAATACGCACTACGAATCGCTGCAGGCCAACTTCCGCGTGGAGAATCAGCACGGGCTGACATTCCAGGCGGCTTACACCTGGTCGCACAGCTTGGGCACTGCGCCCGGCGGCGGTGGGGACTTCAACACCCTCTCCAATCCCTACAACCGGTATTACGACTACGGACCGACAGGTCTAGACCGGCGGCAACTCCTGGTGCTGAACTACACCTACGATCTGCCGATCCTGCGGAATAACAAAGGTCTAGCGGGCACCCTCCTGGGCGGCTGGGAGATTGCCGGCATCACCCTCATCGAGAGCGGTCTGGCCCTCAACCCGACTCTAAGTTACGACAACCTGGGGCTGGGCGGCAACGCGACAGACCGGCCTAACCAGGTGTCTGCTCTAACCTATCCGGGTACCGTAGGGGAATTCTTCAACACGTCGGCCTTCGCCGCTCCCGCGAATCTCGCTTGGGGCAACTCGCAGGAAGGCGCCATCCGAGGTCCCAGCCGTATCAACTTCAACCTGTCGATGTTCAAGCAATTCCGCTTCCAGGAAAAAGCGAACCTCCGATTTGGGGCGGAGTTCTACAATGCGTTCAATCACACGCAGTTTCACGACCTGAACACGTCGTTCGGCAATTCCTCTTTCGGTCAGGTTACGGATACCTACGACCCACGGACCATTGAACTTTCGCTAAAATTGAGCTTCTGACACGTGAAACACAGGGGAGGGGTCGCGAACGCGATCCCTCCGATACCGCCGGGAAGGTGCCAGCCGGGCGCGCCGGCGTCGATAGCCGATGTGCTGATCGCTCAGTACGGCTAGCCAGATGAACCTCGATGAAGTCGCGAAGCGGGCGGGGGTTTCCACCGCAACCGTATCGCGCGCCCTGAACCATGCCGGCGTAGTCCGGAATGGCACGCGGCAGCGCGTGATGCGAGCGGTTTCGGAGCTCAACTATCAGCCCAACCTGCACGCGCGATCGCTCGCCAAAGGCGCCAGCCGCACGCTCGGCATGATCGCTTCGAATCTGCAGAATCCTTTCTTCTTCGACATCTTTCGCGCCCTCGAAGGCGACGCCCACGTCCACGGATATGAGGTCGTGGCCGCCAACACGGACTACGATTCGGAAAACCTGGTGAGGAGCGTAAGATTGATGATCGGACGCCGCGTGGCAGGCTTGGCGGTAATCGTGTCGGAAATGGAACCGGACCTGATATCCGAATTGGCTGCCAGCAAGCTCCGCGTGGTGTTTTATGACGTGGGAACAGCCGGTCGCACCATGTCCAACATCCGCGTCAACTACCGGCGCGGCATCGAGCGGGTAGTCGAGTATTTGCACTACCTGAATCACCGCCGGTTGGCCTTTGTGGGTCACCACACGACACTGGGACCCATTGGCGAGCGCGAGAAAGCTTTCGTGGAAACCGTATCCCGCTACGCGCCCGGAACGGAGTGGCGCGCCGTCGCCACTCAAGACGGGCTGGAGGGCGGTCAGCAGGCCGCCCGCGATGTCCTCGGCTCGGGATTCCAGCCCACGGCCATCATCTGTGTCAATGACGTCATGGCCGTTGGCGTCCTGAGGGAGGTGCGCGAACGGGGTTTGCGCGTACCCGAGGACGTCTCCGTGACCGGGTTCGACAACATCAAACTGTCTGAGTTCAGTTATCCATCGCTCACTACGGTGCACATCCCGAGGGACCGTATCGGCCACCTCGCATTCAGCATGCTCGTGCCGGAATCTGCGCGTGGCAAATTGCCGGGGCGCGAGATCGTCCTCGATCCCGAACTGGTATTGCGGGACTCCACGGGCCCCGCGCCGCGCACGCAGGGATCCTCATGATTCGGCGGCGGGACGCATTCTACGTTCTGCTGGCGGTTTCCATCGCCGGACGCGCCCGCGCCGCCGCAGGGTGCCAGACCCTGCCCGCCCGCAACCCGGCCGACATTCCGGCCCTGGCAAATGCGGGCTTCGCGTTTTCGCGGCAGCAGCATTACCAGGAAGCCGCGGACTGCTATCGCAAGGCGCTTTCTATTGAACCGAAAATCCGGGAAGTCCAGTTGAATTTGGGACTGGCCGAGTTCAAGTTGGGAGATTTCAAATCGGCCCTGGGACCGCTCGGCGCGGTCCTCGCAATCGATCCCCAGAACCTCCAGGCCCACACGCTGCTGGGGATGAGTTACTACGGCGCCGGCATGTACGCCCAGGCCGTTCCCGAGTTGGATCGCGCTTTGGCCGCGGATCCCAACAACACGCAACTGCACCATGTGGTCGCGCAGAGCTGTCTGTGGTCCGGCCAGCACGAAAGAGCGCTGCAGGAATTCGAGTGGCTGCTGCGCGAACAGCCCAATTCCGCGGCGACCCGCATGCTGATGGGCGAGGCGTTGGACGGCTTGGGCCGCGATGCGGACGCCGTCGTCGAGTTCCAGGCCGCTGCCACGGCTTCTCCCAAGGAACCCAATGTGCATTTCGGCCTCGGCTATCTGTACTGGAAAGAACGCCGTTACGACGAGGCCGAGGGCGAGTTCCGCCGCGAACTGGCGAACGATCCGTCGCATGCGCAAGCCAATGCTTACCTCGGCGACGTGCTTTTGCATCGCGACGATGCGGAAGGCGCGCGGCCGCTGCTGGAGAAAGCCCGCCGTCTGGATCCGAAGATTCGCATCGTCCACCTGGATCTGGGTATCTTACATGCCGGCCACAAAGAGTATGAGCCCGCTTCCCGGGAACTCCGCGAGGCCGTACGGCTGGATCCCTCCAGAGCCGACGCGCACTACCGCCTGGCGCAGGTCTATCAGAGCCTGGGGCGCACGACGGAGGCCAAAGCCGAGCTCGCCACCGTGCGGCGACTGCACGAGAAGCGTAACGAGGATCTGCTCCAACAAATCTCGGGTAAGCCGCCCGGGTTGGAAGTGCCCTGACGCGGCCGCTGCAGGGTGCCACTCATCCTGGGATTTCCCGGCACTGCCTTGGGGCACAATGGAATGATGCCCGGTCCATGCCAATACCAGAGTCGTTGCGACGCTGTGACCCGCCAGCAGACATCCCTTGATTTCCTGTTTCGTCCCTGTTTTACAGGTTGCGGCCTGCTGAAGCCCACGAACCGGAAGCGATATGAGCCGGCGCGCCATCGGCCCTATTCCAGAGCGATTTCGACGCCAGAGAAAATCCATCGACGAAATCGATCTGAATAGAGCGATTTATTTCGCTTGCTCACGGACCGAGCGGTTCTTTACAGTAGACATCATGAAGTTCGGCGCTGTTCGATTCGTCCCTTGTATCTCTCTGTTGCTGGTATCGACCGTAGCGCTTATGGCGGCAGAAACCGCGCATTTGTCCATCGACGCATCCAAGGCCGGAGCGAAGATCGACCGCAACCTCTTCGGCCAGTTCGCGGAGAATCTCGGACACGGCCTTTACGAGGGAATCTGGGTTGGCACGGATTCCCCAATTCCGAACACGCGCGGGATCCGCAATGACGTTGTTATCGCGCTTCGGGCTTTGAAGGCGCCCAATGTCCGCTGGCCGGGCGGCTGCTTTGGCGACGAGTACCATTGGCGCAAAGGAGTCGGCCCAACCGGGCAGCGGCCGGCAACGCTCAACTCCGCATGGGGTGGCGTGGTTGACGCGAACAGCTTCGGCACCCACGAATTCATGGATTTCCTCCAGCAGATCGGCAGCCAGGCATACGTCTCGATCAACGTCGGATCCGGGACTCCGCAGGAAGCGGGCGAATGGCTGGAGTACATGACCGCCGCGCGACCGACGGCGCTGGCCAAAGAGCGGGCCGCCAACGGACATCCCGATCCCTACAGCGTCGGCTTCCTTGGCATTGGAAACGAGACTTGGGGCTGTGGCGGCAACATGACCGCGGACTATTATCTGAGCCAGCTCAAGATCTACAGCCACTTCGTCAGGAATGACAATCCTTCCCAGCAGGGCCCCAACCAGATGCTCAAGATAGCGGTCGGCCCGGGCACTCCCGAAACCGAGTGGACCGAGACCATCATGAGGGCCTGGCAGCATCACGACTGGAGCTGGAATATCGAGGGCCTTTCGCTGCACTGGTATACGGTGCCCAACGGCTGGCCCCCCTCGACGCCTTCGACCGGCTTCGGCGTTGAGGATTACGGGAAATCGCTGAAGTCAACGCTGTTTATGAATGAGTTGCTGCGCGGGCAGGAGACTGTCATGGACAAGTACGACCCGCAGAAGAAGGTCGCCCTGGCGGTGGACGAATGGGGCGCATGGCACGCGGCGCTGCGCGGTACGAATCCGGCCTTCCTGGTCCAGCAGAACAGCCTTAGGGACGCCATCCTGGCATCGCTGAACCTGAACATCTTCGCGCGGCATTCCGACCGCGTGCGGATGGCCAACATCGCCCAGATGATCAACGTGCTGCAGGCGATGATTCTGACGGACAAGGGGCAGATGGTTCTCACTCCGACCTACTACGTTTACAAGATGTATGTTCCATTCCAGGACGCGAAGTTTGTTCCGGTCGCCTTTGACCCCGGCACTTACACGCAAGGCAGCATCAGCCTGCCGCGAGTGGATGCTATCGCTGCCAGGGACGCGTCCGGCAGGCTTTGGCTGGAAATCACGAACCTCGATCCCGAAAAGCCGGTTGACTTGGATGCTGAGATCGCCGGCATGACGGCGAAGTCGGCGAAGGGAGAGACACTGGCTGCATCCGCCGTCGACAGCGTGAACACCTTCGAAGCGCCCGGCGCCGTGGTGCCGAAGCCTGTTTCCGCAAATCTAAATCTAAAAGGCGGCAGGCTGGCGCTGACCGTCGAGCCAAAGTCGGTGACAGTCGTCTCGCTGGAGCCATGATGAAGACTGCGGGTAGGGTACTCTTGCTGGCAGCGCCTTTCCTTGCGGGCCGTGTGTGCGGCTCAGACCCGCACGGTGAACGTCGCCATCGACCCGTCGGAGACCGGCGCCCCGATTTCGAAGTATCTCTACGGCCATGCTGGAAGACCGAAAGTTCTACTATCCGGTGAACTCGAAGGGCCCCGATCAACATGCGGCTTCGGCGTGGAGGCGCCGCGGCCCGCTGCGGCACTGGACGCCTATCGGCGGGGACCAGTTCGTCACCATGGATGCAGACCTCCCTTACTTGGGCGATCATACGCCGCGCATCCAACTCGATGGGAAGCAACCGCGCGGCTTCGGACAGTCGGGGCTGGCCGTGCGGAAGGGGAGAGCGTATACCGGCAGAATTGTTCTGGCGGGCAACCCTGGCGCAGTGGTAAAGGTGACCCTGGTCTGGGGCACAGAGGCTAATGATCGGCAGACGGTGACGATTCGCGCCCTTGGCCCCGCGTATCGGAAGTTCCCGCTCCGATTCGCAGCCCGGGGCGATAACGACGATGGACGTCTCAAGATCGCCGGAACCGGCGAGGGGGAGTTGCATGTGGGCGCGGTCTCGCTGATGCCGGCAAACAACATCGAGGGCTTCTCTCCAGCACTGGTTTCAGAGCCGCTTCGCTGATCTGCGCAGTGGCGCTCACTACCTCCCATTGCGTCACTTCGTCCACCGCATTGATGTGATAGACCCCCTTCACCCCGTCCCGATCTCCCTGGTGCACGGTATCCACCCGCAGGTATCCCGGCCGACCCTCGGGTTGCGGCGCGCGCCGCTCGCCGATGGCTACCTGCACGGCACGCGTGCCTTGGTAGACCACCCGCTGCTTCCGGAACCCGTTGCGACCAAGACCGGGCCCTCCTGGTAGCAGCAGGGCCCCAGGAAGCCTTACCGCGGGACTTGTGATCGACGACAACACCGGCGACCTGTTCGTTGCGTACGACTCGGCCGGACAGAATTCCGTAATCTACGTCGTACACCCGGATCAGTCGCAAGAGGTCTTCGCAACGTTCCCAGTCGGAGCCGGCCTCGACGGCATGACGCCCGATTTTTTCGGCAACCTTTACCTCGCGGATGCGTTTCTCGGCTATGTTTGGCGGGTGAGCGCTTCCGGAGGTACGCCCGAGATCTGGCTCGATATGCACGCTCCCGGAAGCTTGCAGATTCCCGGACCAAATGGCATCAAGTTCGACCTGTTTCAGCGAAACCTCTACGTCTCCGTCTCGTATCAGGGAACGATTTACCGTATCCCGATGCAGGAGAATGGCAGCGCTGGAACTCCCGCAGTGTATGCGAGTAACCTGACGCCGGACGATTTTGCATTCGATCTGCTGGGGAACCTGTACGTTGCTACCGAGCCCAGCATGTCGGTTGTGCGGATATTCCCCGATGGCACGCAGGAGACGATCGCGTCGGCGGCGGACGGTTTGGAAAACACCTCCGCGGTCCTCTTTGGTAGAAACGGAGCCGCGATACTCGACCTGTACATTCTCAGTGGGTCGCAACCTCCGGCACCTACTTCTCACCCGGGAGTTTATCGGCTCGACGTCGGACTGCCGGGATTCCCCGTCAGCATTCCCCAGCTTAATACTTTGGTGGGGCAGCGCATGGCGCTGCCCCGCTGGGCGAGATCCGCTCGCCGAAGATCGAGGCGTAAGCCCCGCGCGGGCTAAAGCTGGAAATCCTGGCTAGAATCACTCAAGCAAGGAACAGCTTCCCGCGCTCGCTGTCTCTCGCCTTTCACGCTCTTTCGCAGTGTAACAGGCTTGACCGCGATCGTACGCTTTGGTCCGCTCGGGGGAAGCGGGAAAACCAGACGCGCCCGCCGCCCGCGTTCCGTCGCCGCGACCGCTGGCGTGCGGATGGGGATGCGCGACGCGCGAAAGGCGGCGCGTCCATGAAACACTCTCCGAGTGGCGTAATCCGGGCGGAGCCGGTCGGAGTATACTAGCGGCGAGATGAACTCGCTGAATATTCGTTCAAGAATCACTTTGCCCAAGCGAGGGGGTGGCCATGACCAAAGATGATGTTCGTCTGCTCTACGAATACGACCGCTGGGCGAACAACAGAGTTTTGCAAGCAGCCACAGCGCTCAGCGCTGAGCAGTTCACGCGAGATCTGGGCGGTGCTTTCTGTTCCGTGCGAGACACATTGGTGCATATCATCGGCGGGGAGTGGATCTGGCTTGCGTATTGGAGGGCGTCGTCCCGTAGCTCCGCCTTTGTCACAGATTTGCGAACGCGACGAGATGCCATGTTCAATCCGCGTGCATTTCCCAACGTGACTGCGGTTCAGCTAAAGTGGGCGGACGTCGAGAAGGAGCAGGTTGAGTTCATGAATCATGTCACTAGCGAATCCTTGGAAGGGATGCTTCCTTTTCGCACAACACAAGTTCGATTGGCGCTTCTGATGCAACATCTGGCGAATCATTCCACTTACCATCGAGGTCAAGTCGGACTGATGATGCGGCAGCTTGGCGCCGAGCCTCTAGCCACGGACTTTCATGTTTTTCTGGCGGAAGGTCTACATGACGCCGCGGCTGCACATTAGCCCTGTCCTAGTGCGGCCGGAGGATTACTCCTGGTTTGAAATGCACCGCGACCACCGGCGTGCGGATGGGGATGCGCGGTGGGCGGAAGGAGCAACATCAGCGATCTGGGGGGCTCCGGCCGGTGGATGGCGCCCCTAGTTTCAGATTGGGGTCGGCGGATGGCGCACCTTGCGCCGTGATCCAGCAACCTCGGCGTGCCGCCCCTTCGCCGGGACGCCGGCGCTGCCCGCATGCCTGCGCGCCCGTCGCGCGGTTGGGCCGCGGTGATCGCTTGCCGGGTGCGCGGAGGCGCCCGAATCCGGGACCGCCGGCGCGCGGCCACTTCACCGGGACGCCGACG
>Ga0181535_10001438_pt1 | contig 31149 bp, 23 predicted proteins | sample PEATcosm2014_Bin_44_FD_119774 | JGI IMG/M metagenome (GOLD analysis project Ga0181535, IMG submission 119774) | Peatland microbial communities from MTU Mesocosm Facility, Houghton, MI, USA - PEATcosm2014_Bin17_30_metaG | ecosystem: Environmental > Terrestrial > Soil > Wetlands > Peat | place... | reverse complement strand
GCGCGACGACGACGTTCGTTCAATGCCGATTCCGGCAACTTCCGCGAATCAATCCTCTCCATACACTCTTAGACGGAGAAAGACTTGAAAATGTTGCATACCATCTGGGCCGGATCAGTAGCAACAAGTACTTACAGGATTTTGGCTGGATCGATCCTGAAAAGTGGGCATATAACAAGGATCATCCTCCAGACCTTCGGCAGTTAGTCTTCGAGCTTTCAGTGACGCGCGATGGCGCCACTCCTGTGCTGTTCAAAGTACACGACCGCAATCGGACCGATGACACCTTGCATGAGCAGAGCTGGCAGACACTTCGCGGCATTCTGGGTTGTTCTGACTTTCCCCGCTTCGCCGTCTGTTGCGATGACGGAAGATCCAAGCAAGGTGTCCAAATCACGCAGGATATGCTTGTGAGGTCGAACCTGTTTGATCGTTGGTAGATAAGGTCTATTTCCCTCGATAATCGGAACGGCACTGCAACTTCCCGGGATAATGCCGCACTACCGCCCATCAGGCCAAATCTACCTAGCAAACCTGAGATCACACAGGATGCCCTGGCAATAACGCGATTCGATGCTCGCTCAATTAGCATCACATCGCATAAACAAACAGTGCCGTAGCGCTGCCATTCACCTCCGTGGAAATCACTTGGACTTGATCGCCCTTCCCGGGCTCAAACTTGGGTCCTTCCACGGCTCCTGATCCAGTCTCAACGACTGTGCTCCGAGTGATCTCGAAAGACTCGATAGCTCCCGATCGGTCTTTGATCGAGAGCGAATGCTTACCTTTTTCAAACTTGACGACGGTTCCCGGGCTCTTTGTGAATGGCCCTGGCCCGAGGCTCCTGAGTGCAACAACCGTCCGCCCTTTGCCGAAGCCAAAATAGTAGACAATCACGCGCGCTCCGCTCTTCTTGAATTCGTCGGCAGCGGTTGCATCAGTGCGAACATCCTTGTCGAATTCGATCGAAGTGTGGGAACTCGTCATATCCTTGAAAGTGCCATCGGAGCCGTCGTCGGTGATGACAGTTATCGTTTTTGCGGTCAAATTGGTATTGTTTACAGTCCCAGTCAGGGCATGAACCACCTCTTGAGCTATGCCTGCGACAGATGCTAACGAAAGACATCCGAAGAAAATACAAATGCTCGAAATCCGGCTCATCATAAGCGTCCTCCGATATCCACATTGTTCAATCGAACGGTGGTTCGTGCATTCGTGCAGCCCCTTCCCGAGCAGAGAGCATTTACGCCCATGCATATGGCAACTCCGTTCGATCTGCATGACTACCGCGAAGAGTCATTGTGACATCTGCATGCGACCAACCCCCACTTCAAACATAAAAGGTGAACTCGCTGCAACCCTGCAAGCAAATGCTAAGTTGCAGCGAATCGCGTCAACCCCCTACGTCGGCATCTTTGTGGGCCTGAGATCTCGCCTTAGCGGTCCAGTGAAAAACCGGCGCGGCGGTTCTTCTGCCAACAGGACTCCGTTGACTCCGTGCAGAAGGGCTTCTCCTTGCCGTAGCTGACGACGCGGATGCGGCTGGCTGGCACTCCGGCGTTTACCAGCGCCTTCTTGGCAGAGTCGGCCCGGTTCTGACCCAGCGCAAGGTTGTACTCATTGGAGCCGCGCTCGTCGCAGTAGCCGCCAATGAGAACCTTCATGTCTGGATGACTGGTAAGATATACCGCATCGTGCTCGAGCGTGGTCTGCGCGTCGCTGCGAACATCGTATTTGTCGTAGTCGAAAAAGATGTCCTGAACGTTGGCCTTGAACTCCTCTTCGGCGCTCATGGTGTTGACAGGCGCCACGACGGCTGGCGGTGCACTTACGGTAACGCGAACAGAAGCGTCTGCCGAGCCTCCCGCACCCTTGGCCAGCAAATGATAGCTAGTCGAGATAGTCGGAGTCACAGTCCTTACGCCTGAGGTAGGGACATCACCCAGACCGTCGATCGTGACCGTGGTGGCATTGGTCGTGCTCCAGGTCAGAACGACCCGATCGCCAGCTGTGACCATGGTGGGCGAGGCAGTGATCTTCGCGGTGGGAGCAGGCGCGACTACGGGGGGTGCGGTTGGGGCAGGCGGCGGAGCTACCTTCTTCTTGCAACCGGCAACCGCAACCAAGGCGACGAGCAGTACAACAGGAAACAGAATTCGATTACGTCGATCCAATGGATTACTCCTTCAGCAGAAGCACGAGCACTTTCCTGACGCCTTGACCTTTTCCAGGCATCCTGCAATCGTTGCCCAGCTTGTGGCCACACGTCTGCAGGCCACCATGGTTCCGGCCTTGATCGTTCATGAAAAGACTGTGGTTGAGGCCGGCACTCATTCTCTGCAGGGAAAAAGAAGCTGTCGGCGCGCCATTTTGCCGCGATCCCCTCTGCACGCCGCACGAGGAGGTCTTGGCAGTGCAAACAACATTCTGAATCAAGCGGTTCGGACATGCGTGTTCCTTTTGGGACAGGCAAGCCGCTTCCCTGAAGCCGGTTATGATCGCCGAATAGCACGTGCTTTTTCTATAATGAACGAAGTCGCGTGTTTTCAAGACCTTCCCGCCGAGACATTTGCGGCCATGGACCCATCAATGGCGAATGAGAGCAAAACCGGATTTGACGTTGACGCATATCTGAAGAATGCCGGGCCTGGGCGTAAAATTGTCCAGTTGAACAGCTCGCAAGTCTTTTTCTCTCAGGGAGATCCGGCTGATTGCGTTTTCTACCTGCACAAGGGCCGCGTTAAGATCTCGGTGCTTTCTTCAACCGGAAAAGAAGCCACAATTCGCTTGGTCGCGGCCAGCAACTTTTTCGGAGAGAAGGCGATGGCCTCGGAACCGGGGCTGCGCGTGACAGCAGCCACAGCCGTTACCACTTGTACCGCACTCAGAATTGCGAGACCTGAGTTTCTCCGGGTCATGCACGAAGAACGGTCGTTTTCCAACTTATTCTCTTCGTTTCTTCTGGACTGCAATTTGAGAACCCAGGCGGATCTAGTCGATCAACTCTTCAACCGAGCGGAAAAGCGGCTGGCGCGCGTGCTTCTGCTGCTGGCAGAGTATGGTCAGCCGGGGGAAGACGATACGATGATTCAGCCGATCTCCCAAGAAGCCCTTGCGAGCATGATTGGTAGTACACGGCCTCGTGTCAACGCCTTCATGAGCCGCTTTCGCAAGCTCGGATTTATTGATTACAATGACCGCATCCGAGTTCATAAATCATTGTTGAGTGTATTTCTGCGCGATTGAAAGCGACTGCATCCCTTCGGGTACGCTTCTCAGTACCAGAACAGGATTCTTCTGCCGTCACGCGCACTTGGCCCATTGAGCCTTCTCGCAGAGGAAAGGCTGTTAGCCGATCGTGGCGCGTCACAAGCGGTTATTTGGGATCTTCTAAAGGCGAGTTCGTCTTCGCACTGGCGGCGCTTGGCGCTTCCCCGGTCGAGGATGTTCTCTGTGCTCCAGGCTGCACCTGGGAAGCCATTTGTCCTTGCGGAGGAGACGGACTGGAAGATCCAGACGGAGCAGCTCCGGTACTGGACTGCGGCGTTTGCGTAGCGGCAGGAGGTGCGCTGGATGGAGCAGACTGGGGTGTCGTCTTATCAGGTGCTGGAGCTGGCGCGGCGTCCCCGGTAGTTGAGGGTTTGGGAAGCGGCGGGGCAACCGCATCCTGCTTTGCAGCAGTGGGCCGTGCCGATGTACCGGATGAGGGGCCGGCTTGTGCGCCAGTGGCTGAAGGACTCGAACTTGGCGATTGAGGCTTTTGGGAAGCCGCCGAGGTCGCACCGGCAGAAGACGGCAGTCCTTCCGCAGGGAAGACCACCGAATTCACGATAGAAGGATCGTCGTGGAGCTTTACGTAAAGCTGTCCACCGATAGGATGCGGGACCGGCAGAACGTAGCCGGGAAAGCCCTCTGGAACCTGAATGGGGTGAGTGAATTGCGGATCGTTTGAAACCGAATCCACGAGGAACAGCTTGGACCCAGTGAGCTTGCAAAGCTGATCGGGCGAGTCCGGACACTTGAGATCGCCAAATAGAGGTAGACGGACCAGGGTGGCAAGAGGCTGCCAGTCGCTCGCAACCCCATTCTCGATCACGCGGAAGCGAAGGGGACCATAGGCGGAGGCAGCAAAGGCCTTGCCTGTGTCGAGCGTAGCCACGGCAACCTGAGAATCCTCAAGGGTGAGGCCGCTGGTAAGAGTGAGGGTTGTCAGATACGCGCCATGGACAGTACCCACTTCAATTTTTTCTTCGCCGGAGAAGGAAACCGGAACCTGGGCATGAATCGAAAAGGTCAACTGAGCACTTTGAGGAAGCTCGTCCGGATCGGCAAGCTGAAGATTATTGGCGGTGCTCGATGCGGAAGGCTGAGCACTTTTGCCGATCAACGTAACCTTGGGACGCGGCGACGCTACAGTAGTTTCGAGGCTGAGGATTCGACCGTCATTCAGAACGACCCTGGCAGTAGAGGCTTCTCCCTCCTTGAGCACGTTGGCTGCTTTGACATCGGAAGTGATCAAAGGCAGTTCATCCGCGTTTTCGGTCGAAGGGAGCGGCGCCGGCTTGAATCTGACTCCGTTCAGCGTGAGTTCTTTTACGTCCTCCAGGTGACTGCCTTTCAGAACGCCGGAGAGATCACCAGCATGGAGGGTAAAGCTGTCGAGATGGCTGGCTTGGGCAAAGGCCTGCAACAGAACCGTATCGGGTTCCTTGTTGCCGTATTCCTTGACCAGCAGCTTAAGGGTGCCTGGCTTGACCTTTTTTAACGGTAAGGTGACCGCGACCTGGTTCGGACCGGTTGATTTCCAGTCTGCTTTAACGGTCTCACCCGTGGGCTTCTGGAGCAGAATACTGTCAACACAGGCGGCATTTTCCGTTTCGATGTGCACGAGGTCATCGCGACCAGCAATCAACGACTGCTGATCGTCTTCAACCAGTTGCCAGTGTTGGGGACGGGTATTTTCCAGCTTGAACTCTGGACCGTTGTACGGTTCAAAGCCCCAATAGCCGTGGAGGGAACCATCCAGGGCATCGCCGAAGTTGGTGGGGCTGAGTCCAGCAGTATTCGCAACAAATCCGCCCTTTTCGGCATCAGCCTTCACCGGCAAATCGACAAACTTGCCATTTTTCCCCTTCAGGCGGAGAACCATATCGTGGGCATAGCCCGTTGAAAACACCAACGGAGCTCCCTCGGCGGGCAGAACCAACTCCGTCTTCTCCGCGCAGTACACCTCTTTCGGATCGACCGGATGGAGCGGTGGCATCAAGGGCGCTTCAACTGCCGGCAGAGCAACGACCAGCACCGACTTGGGATTCTGAAATGAGGGAACTGAATTGAGTTCGAGTGATAGACGATCGCCTTCTTCAGTAGCCAGCGCGGGAATGTACTGATACTGCGCGGTACGGAAGGACTCCATGATGCGCGCAATGTCCATTGCCGAGGCGATATAGGGGCTGGAGTAACCAAATCCTGCCTGTGGGGTGCTGCTCAATGCAAAAGCCAGATCGCCGGTGGGACCCGATGTGAGTGCCTGAACGATCGAATTGCTGTGTCCGTCATTCAAGATCAGCGCATCCTGGCCCTGCATCAGACAGGGAGCCTGCAATTCAGGAATCTTTTGAAGGCAATCGGAATTGAACTTGATCGAGAGGCTGCGTGCGAGCAGCGGTGAAGCGGTTTTCAAATGGTCGAAATCGGTCTGGCTGATTGTTTGGATGGCAGCTAGATAGACTTTCAGCCGCGAACGGTCAAGTGTCGCCTGATTGAGATCCTGCGATGCCCGCACGAAGGCGCCGGGCCGGCCTCGGACGGCGCCGACCAGCGTCTTGAAGTCTCCACCGGTCTCCGGGGCCAGAAAGACGAGTACCTGTTGGGCATCCTTGGGAACTGTGATCTTGAGTCCACCACTGCCCTTGGCATTCCAGGTCTCCGACGAAAAGAACCAGTCTTCCGGCGGCGGGTTGGTCGCGCCGCGCAGGAATGCAGCCACAAGAAGATAATGCACGGACTGGCCTGGAGGAAGATCGGCTTTGATCGACACTTGATCGCCAACCGAGAGATTGGGAACCTCGGAGATCGGCAGGGTTTTGCCTGCATGAATCACTTTGACTTCCAGCTTGGGGCCAGCCAGATCAAACGGTGCCGGGTCGGCAAACAGGAAACCGGGCACCACAAGAAAAACCAGACAGAAAATGCGCAACCGTGAAACCATACAGGACTTTTAACCTCTGCTGTTGTGAGACGGCCTGACATCTGATTCGTGATTCGACTGCTGCTTTCAAGTCTTGGATTGCGAAAACAAAATCGGGATCACTGGACATATCTGGCCCGATCACGTCGGGGGCATCGCTTTGCCGCTCTTGTAGCAAATGTGATGATGCCAAGCATTTTCAACAGTCCAATCCTTCAGCAGGGAGACACACACGCTGCTTTTTAGCTTGGCATCTCACCTCAATCTCAGTCTGTTCCTTTTGGGACAGGCTTCATTCGATCACCGCACGTCTTCGATCCTCCCAGCCTCCGCCGCCGTCGGGCCGCCGTTCATAATCGGCTTCCGGCTCCAGTGCGATGCCGAGCCTCTCGACGCCAACCGGATCGCCGGATTCATTGAATCGCACTCGTGCAATACCAATACGCGAGTAATTTCCTTGCGCGACCATCCGCGGAAAGAGATAGAGTTCGCCATCAGGGCCGCGAACGGCAGCCGGATTCAGGACGCCTTCAACTTCCAGGGAATTACCCGGTTCCGGCTCCATCAACATCCCCAGGCGACGCAGCTTGAATTCGTTCATCTGCACTCCTCAAAGAGTCGCACTTGGCACCTTAAACGCTCGCGCCTGTTGACCGTCGTCCAGACAAGCAACGATCGCTTCGATGACCCGTTTGGTCTCATTGGGGCCTCGAACAGGAATGGAGATGACACCTGCCTGTTCAGCCGGGTAGTCGTTCCCTCCCACAAACAGGGCATCTCCCACGTAAATCATTTCTTTCACAGAAATGCCAAGTGTTTCTTGCAGCTTCTTGATCCCGTAGGCTTTGTCAATGCCCGGCTTGGTAACATCAATCGATGTCGCGCCACCGAGGCGCACCGAGAACTCGGGAATCAGAATGTCGAGGATTGTCTTGATCTTTTTCCGCTTGGCGAAATCCGCATCCCATTTCTCCTTCTCCTCCAAGGGAGCCTGCTGGCCCAGTGCGGAATACGTTACCTGGCTTCCACGATCCTCAATCGTCTCTCCCCACGTCTTTTCGACAGAGAAGCCTGCGTCTTCGGTGGCTTTTTTCAGTGAGCCAACGATCTTCTGTTTTTCTTCTGCGGTAAGGTCCTCTGAATAGAGCTTTTTCCACTCCCCGGTGTATTGAAAAAATTCTGTTCCACAGGTGGGTAGAATCGATAGCTTTGCAAGGCGGCCATCCTGGGGGAGATTGGAGAGAACCTGTTTTTCAAACTGCAGCCAAGCACCTCCGGAGATGATCGCAACCTTGACGACACCGAGCAGGTCATGGAGGAGAGACGACATCTCGGCATCGAGTGACGACTTGCTTGCGGCGAGCGTTCCGTCGAGATCAAAGACAACCAGCCTTTTCACCATTCATCCACCTCTCGCTTCATGCAGTCTCAATTGGAGTTTCCGGCCACGCTGACTCTCATGTTATTGACCGGTTTTAGACGATTCGGGCAGCGCGATCTCCAACAAGGTCACAGCATTGGTTGGGTGAAACACACATGCGCCAACCACCGCAGGCAAGAGCCATACTTCGCCCTTTTCGACGCCATATCGAAAGTTTCCATTCGATGCGGTTCTGCAGTGGTTGCAACGACTGTGAATACAAGTGTCCTGACTGGGAGGCCCAGTCGCTAAGACAGTTGGAATTGTGAATTCAATTCGCCGCACTTGCCGGTATCGCCGGTTGGCGATGACCGCTTGGAACCCAGGCCAGATCTCCACTCAACACGTAGATAGCGAGCGCGGCAGCCATGAAGAGAGCGCCTACCCAGAAGCGCCAGTCGCGATGCATCCGTCTCCAGTAAGGGCCGGGGTCCGGCTCGCTGTCTTCACCACTATTTCCCTCACGGTTGTGCTTGCTTCCGGTCATCTCTTCTCCATTGCAGCCGAGTATTCGCCGCGGCGCGCGGCTTGGTTGCAGCGTGCGCGGTGAACCAAAGCCCGCTGCGCCGCCAATACATTGGCCTCTTGGCCCTTCCAAAGCTCCAAGGCCGGCTGCTGGATAGCGCGGGCAAACGAGAATGCCAACGCCCAGGGTAACCGCGACTTGAATCTGGCATTCATCGCATTCAAACGGGCCGAGGCCAGTTCCGCGGATTGGCCGCCTGACAAGAACGCAATCGCCGGAACGGCAGCGGGGACGGCTCGCATGAAACAGCTCACTGTCGCGTCGGCTACTTCTTCCACGGTTTTTTGCTTGGTGCAGGTCGATCCAGGAAGAACCATATTAGGTTTCAGGATCATCCCTTCCAGCATGACCCGTTGTGCAAACAGCTCGCTGAACACAGTTCGCAGCACTTTGTCCGTCACTTCGCAACACTGGTCCAGCGTATGCTCGCCATCCATGAGCACTTCAGGTTCAACAACTGGAACGAGACCTGCCTCCTGGCACAGCGCCGCATAGCGAGCCAGAGCATGTGCGTTGGCATGAATACAACCCCAACTGGGGATGCCATCGGCAATGGTGATGACTGCCCGCCATTTGGCAAACCGGGCGCCCATGCGAACGTATTCAGCAAGACGGTCGCGCAATCCATCCAGACCTTCGGTCACCTTTTCGCTGGGATGTCCCGCCAACTCCTTGGCGCCAGCATCCACCTTGATTCCAGGAATGATTCCCGCGTCTATAAGGACTTTGACAAACGGAGTGCCGTCGCTCTTTTGCTGACGGATCGTCTCGTCGTAGAGGATCGCGCCGCCGATCGACTCTCCCAGCCCTGGAGTGGTGACAATCAATTCGCGGTAGGCTCGCCTGGCCGCGACGGTCTGCGGAATCCCCAAGCTGGCAAATCGCTTGTTGCAAGTCGGAGTGCTCTCGTCCATCGCAAGCAGGCCCTTATCGTCTGCGACAAGGGCCCGTGCGGTATCTCTCAGCGTTTGCGAATTCATTTGGACCTGCTCGCTTCCTGTTCTGGCTCCCGATATCTGAGTCTGTCCGCCCGAGTGCATTTCAGCTCGGAAGGCTATTGAGCCGGAGTAGCCAGCAACTGCCTGAGCGCGTTGATTGCCTTTTGCGCCTCAGCAAGTTGTGCAGCCGCTTGCTCACGGGTCGCATTCGACAGCGGAGCCTGCGCTCCCGATTGTTTCCCTGGTAAAGGACCGGACTGTCCCGGTGCTGTCCCAAACAACGAGCCAAGGGCTTCGCCGAGCGTAGGCTCCATGACGACCTTATCTCCCGTCGCAACAATCACCCGCTTCAGTTGAGGGAAGTTCGTGCCTTCGGCCTTCAGATACAGAGGAACGACATAGAGGAACGAGTTCTCGATCGGAATGACGATGAGTTTGCCGCGAATGACTCCCGATCCCTTCTGATCCCAGAGCGTGAGTTGCTGCGAGATGGTGGTGCTCTGGTCGATCATCGCGCTGATCTGGTTCGGTCCAAAGATGAGTTTGTCTTTCGGAAGCTCGTAGAACAGCATCTTCCCGTAGTCGGGGAAATCGCACCGGGCGGCCAGCCAGGCAATCATGTTGTCTCTCTTCTGCGGCGTGAAGGGAGTCATCATCAGGTACTCAAGCTGCTGGCTTCCAGGCAGCTTCATGAGGATGTAGTACGGATCCATCGCGGCCACTGCGCCGTCGTACTTTTCCTGTGGCGCAACCCAGAGGTCCTCCCGGTTGTAAAACACCTGCGGGTCGGTCATATGGAATGTCTCATATTCGGCCGCCTGAATCCCGAACATATCTTCCGGATAGCGGAGGTGGCTTTTTAAGTCCGCGGAGAGCTCGCTCAGATTCTTGAATACACCAGGAAATGCGCGCTGGTACATCGCCAGCAGCGGATCGTTGGGGTCCATGATGTAGAACGACACTGTGCCGTTATACATATCCACAACGACCTTGACGGAATTGCGGATATAGTTCATCCCTTGCGCCGAGCCGCTAGTCTGCACATTGGAATACGGGTAGCGATCGGAGACTGTATATGCGTCCTGGATCCAATACTGCTTTCCTTCGCTCAGGACAGCATACGGTACCTTGTCCAGAACCAGGAAGGGCGCGACCTGCGCAACGCGCTCCTGCACTCCTCTCCAGATCTGTATCCGGCTCTCCGGTTTCAGGTAGCCTGTGAGCAGAATGTTGATGTCCTTCTGCGTCCACGCGAAGAGGAGCCGCTTCCAGATGCTGTCGATTGGAATTCCGCCCGTGCCCTGGTAGCTCGCATAGACGTTTTCATTGCCCTTGGGATAGTCGAATTCCTTGATTCCAGTGTTCACGATCTTGTACCCGGGAGCCACGTTTCCGAAGTAGATCTCGGGTTGCGTAATCGACAGGCCGTATTGCGATTCGGCAGGAATATTTTCAAGCAGATACTGCGGAAGGCCGCCTCCTGTCGAACTCGACACGAAGTTCATCACCATTCCCTCGCCATGCGTGAACTCAAGATTCTCATTCACCCAGGTCTGTGCCTGAGCCGGCAATTGCGAAGCCAACTCCCGAGGCGAGAGCATCACCTGATGGAAGCCATCCGCCAGGTGATACCGATCCACATTCACGTTATAAAAAGCGTAGTAAAGACGAATCGCCTGTGTCTGCTGATAAGTCTGAAGCAAGGGCCTTGAGTCCCAGAGACGGATGTTCTGGATCGTGTCCTGATTTCTTGCGATCACATCGGGAGTCAGATCGGAGAGCGCTGGATAGGCGGTTTCCTGAATACTGTCCAATTTATATGCCGTACGCGTGAAGGCGATGTAATGGTTTAGGTAGGGCATCTCGAGGCTCAGCTCATTGGGCTTCACCACGAAGGCTTCAAAGAGACTGGGAAGCGCTATCACGGCAACCAGGTAAAGCACCGCGTAAACCACGATGCCGGCGACAATGTGCCTGGTGCGCGAGCGGAAGAACCCAATGACCAGGAGCACACACGCCAGCGCCGAGGCGCCGGTCATCACCCAGAGCGCCACTCTCGTGATGTGCGCAGCCGCATAGCCGGCTCCGTGGACCACGCCGAGGGTCGAATAGACCAGTTCGTAGTGATCCAGGACGAAGCCCCATCCTAAGTTGGCCGCGAGGATGCACAGAAGCACCATAAAGTGCTGACGGGTACCGTCGCGCAGCGTGATCTTGCCGCTGGCCTTCGACTGCCGCACCCCGAAGAGCGAACAGAAGGCTAGAACCGCAAGCGCCGACATCGTCAACACAGTAATGCTTCCCTGCAGCAATTCATAGAACGGAAGACGGAAGACATAGAAGCCGAGGTCGACGCCAAAAAGGGGATCCGCGATTCCAAACGAGCCGCCATAGCGAAAACGGAGAAAGGTGTCCCACTGGCCGGAAACGCTCAGCGCAAAGATCAGCGAGAGAACCACAATCGCGAAATCGATCGCAAAGACCAGCAGCCTAGGGCTAATGTCGACATTGATCGTCCTGCTTGCGTCAGCGGGGTGCGCGAAGGCCTTGTTGAAGAAGCTTTCTCCATCCACCAGGTCGATGTTCCTTGCCGCAAAGCGAAGATTAAACCATAGACAAAACACTGAGACGATCAGAGTGACGCCGAAGATTCCCCACTTCACCGAGAGAAGGGTCCAGAATATGCCAGCGTAGTCGAGCTGCCGCATCCAGAGCCACTTTTGGACAAGGCCCAGAACAACCGAAAGGATGACGACAATTCCGATCAGGGCAAAGAGGCCCCGCCTCACCAAAAAACCGATTGACGGGGGAAGAACCCGGCGCACGCGGTCGGATGGCTCAGATTCCGGCGGTGTGATTTTCTCAACGGCTGTCGCGCTCATTGTCCACTCCTCAGCACGCCCACATGAGGCAAATTATCGCGGGGCTGCTATGAGTACTATCCAAGGGAACGCACCGGGTAGTCCGGTCAATTGAGAACAGTACTCATCCAGGTCCCTCATTTGACAAAAGTAATTGCCAAGGCTTGGAAAATGATCGCGAGTTTTCTGACTGCTCGCTTCGTGGGCGACGCGCAGAAGCGCCGAGCAGGCAAAGTGCAAACTTTGGAAATCCTTGAGTTCGGTGGATGCATCTGACATCAATGTAGGACGGACGCTTCCGCTCTCAAGCGAAAGGAAAGCCACATGGAATTGGGCATGATCGGACTGGGCCGAGCGGGGACCAACACGGTGCGGCGCATTCTGCGGGCCGGCCACCAATGTGTCGTCCATGACCGCCATTCAAACGCCGTGCAGGCACTCATCAAAGAGGGCGCACTTGGGGCGAATTCGCTTGAAGGTCTTGCCAGCGAGCTGAAAGTGCCCGGCGCTGCCTGGATGATGGAACCAGCCGCTGGGGTCGATCCGGCGTTGAAGGCCCTCGTTCCGTTCCTCGAAGCCGACGACGTGATCATCGATGGCGGCAACTCTTCCTACCACGATGACATCCGCCGCGCGACCGAGCTTAAGCCGAGAGGTATTCACTATGTGGACGCCAGGACCAGTGGCGGGATCTGGCGGTTGAAGCGAGGATACTGCCTGTTGATCGGTAGCGATGATGCCGACGTCCAGCGCATTGACCCCATCTTTTCCGCTCTTGCCCCCAACATCGATTCCGCGCCCCGTACGCCCGGCCGTGAGAAGGCCGGTGGCGAAGACGACTGCGCCGTAAAGGTGCTATCGTCCCTTTGTTATCAGTTCGGCGGTCATGATGAAAAGCCCGCTGCCGGCAAGGCAGGCGCATGATGGCTAAATCTCAGTCAGATGCGCTGGTGATCTTCGGTGTAACGGGCGATCTGGCCCACAAGATGATCTTCCCGGCACTGTATGCAATGGTAAAGCGAGGCGCTCTCAAAGTTCCGGTTATCGGCGTCGCCTTTCCAAAGTGGAGTCTGGTGCGTTTGCACAAGCGTGTGGCGGACAGCATAGAACGGTCAGGCGGAGTCGATAACAAACGCGCGCTGCAACATCTTCTCTCACTGCTCAAGTATGTGAGCGGAGACTATAAAGACCCGGGCACGTTCACAGCGATCAAAGAAGCGCTGGGTAATGCGCGGCGACCTGCGCACTATCTGGCTATTCCGCCCTCGCTCTTCGAAACAGTGATTCGAGGGCTTGGCGCCGCGAAGTTGGCCGAGCATGCGCGCGTCATTGTCGAAAAGCCGTTTGGACGCGACCTGGCCTCCGCACGGGAACTCAACCAGGTCGCGCACACAGTGTTCCCTGAAGACTCAATCTTCCGTATCGATCACTTCCTCGGAAAGGAAGCGATCATGAATATCCTCTACTTCCGCTTTGCGAATTCGTTTCTGGAGCCGATCTGGAACCGCAATTACGTGGCCAGCGTCCAGATAACCCTATCCGAGGATTTTGGTGTGGGGAAGCGCGGGGCGTTTTACGAAACAGCCGGCTGTCTGCGCGACGTAATACAAAACCATCTCTTCCAGGTGGTCGCACTCCTTGCCATGGAACCGCCCGCGGGCAGGGACTTCGGAGCCGTGCACAACGAGAAGGTCAAGGTCTTCAAGGCTATGCGCCCACTAAGGCCCGACGACGTGGTGCGCGGACAGTATGCCGGCTACCGCCTGGAACCAGATGTGGCGAAGCGCTCCGATGTCGAGACTTTCTGCGCACTTCGGCTCTTTATCGATTCGTGGCGCTGGGATGGAGTGCCGTGGTATCTGCGCTCCGGCAAATTCCTGCCGGGCACCGCGACCGAGATTCTGGTGGAGCTGAAGCCGCCGCCTCAGAGGCTTTTCGCCGACGCAGAATCGGTGACCGGCCGGTCCAACTACGTTCGCTTCCGGCTCTCGCCCAACTCGGCCGTAGCCCTCGCGGCTCGCGTCAAGCTCGCGGGAAAGGATTTCGTTGGAGAGCAGCGAGAGCTCTACTTGTCAGAAGAACGGCCAGGTGGGGAAACGCCGTACGAGAGGCTTTTGGGCGACGCCATGGCTGGCGACGGCGCACTTTTCACGCGGGAAGACGCGGTGGAAGCCGCTTGGGCGGTGGTTGATCCGGTCCTCAAAACCCACCATCGGGTCCGCCCTTACAAGCGATACACTTGGGGTCCGAAAGAAGCTGATGCGATCATCGCTGCGGACGGCGGCTGGCATAACCCCAGCAGCACAGTCCTATCAGGATAACAATCCGAAGATGACGTATTTTTGTCCTGTCCAATGAATCAGGCAAAGCTTGCACGAAATTTCCCGGCTGGGGAATAGATCAGCGTTGCCACAGGATCTGCCCCGCTTCGAGCGGTACAGATGCTTTGGGATGGTGGGGAATAATGCGCACAGTGTAGTCGCTCGCGGGACGAGTTGCGGGCACTTGGGCCGAATAAATGAACGCATTAGGTAAATCCGCATGGGCTTCGGGCGCGGTCATAACTTGGAGGGCAGGCTTACCTTTCTGAACAGAGTCTGCGTAGAGTTCGACTTGCAGTTGATCCAGAGTGAGCGCGCCCGGAAAGACTTCAACCTGAAAGAAATGCTGGCCATCGTGCGATTCGGTTCCCACCTTACCAAATCGCATTGTGCTCCAATGCTGCTCGATCCTCTGTTGCCAATGGAGCAAGGTTGCGCCAAGCGCGCTATCCCCGGCCGCACGCTCGCGGTAACCGGTGGCAGCCGGCAGATAGTGATTTTCGGTGTATTCGCAAATGGCGCGTGTAGCAGAGAATTCCGGAGTCAGCCGCGCCATGCTCTCGCGGATGCGTCCCAGCCACTTGGAAGGCATGTCCTTTTCATCTCGCTCATAGAACTCCGGGATTACCTCATGCTCAAGCAAGGCATATAAGGCTTCTGCTTCTGCGGCATCCCACGCCGGATCTTCTCCATGTTCCTGGCCATCACCGATGGCCCAGCCAACTTCGGGGGAATAGGCTTCCGCCCACCAGCCATCCAGTTCGGAAAGATTAAGACCGCCGTTGACGAGGATCTTCATGCCACTCGTCCCGCAGGCTTCCCAGGGGCGTCGCGGCGTATTGATCCACACATCGATACCCTGGACCAATTCCTGGGCCAGCAGCATGTCGTAATCGCTTAGGAAGACCACACGACCCCGGACTTCTGAGCGCTTGATAAAGTCCTTCCAGCACTTGATCAGCGCCTGTCCAGGCAGATCCTGCGGATGAGCTTTTCCGGCGAGAATCAACTGAACTGGGCGCTGCGAATTGGAAATGAGACGCACGAGACGCTCAGGATCGTGCAAAAGTAGATTGGGACGTTTATACGTGGCGAATCGGCGAGCAAATCCCAGCGTCAATACATTGTCATCGAAGATATTTATTGCACACGACGGGCTTCCGCTTTCTGTCGCGACCTGACACTCGTACCGCTTGCGCATCCGACCGATCAGCGCTTTTCGTCCCGCTGTTCGCATTTGCCACAACTGCGCATTGGTGAATTGGCGAATGTCATCTTCGACCGGGCGATCCCCACGCCAACGCTTCTCGCCACAAGCTGTGGTCCAGAGGGTATCTGCCGCTGCCGAGTCCCAGGTCGGTACATGAATTCCATTGGTCACTGAGCCAATCGGAACTTCTGCCTGTGGCCAATGTGGGAAGAGTGGCTGGAAAATCTGTCGGCTTACTTGCCCGTGCAGCTTACTCACGCCATTTACTTGACCACTGCCACGAACCGCAAGATAAGCCATGTTGAAATATTCCGAAGTGTCTCCTGCATTCTGCCTTCCGATCGCGAGCAGATCCTCAACCGGAAGGTTGAGTTCATCCAGTGCATAGTGGCTGAGATATAGGCGAATGAGGTCGGGAGCGAAGCGATCAAAGCCGGCACTGACCGCGGTATGCGTTGTAAAGACATTCCCTGCACGCGTAACGTTCAGGGCAAGATCGAATGGCTTTTTGTAATCCTCCATGTAGGAGCGCGCTCTTTCGAGCGTGGCGAACGCTGCATGACCTTCGTTGAGATGACACACCTCAGGCCGGAGTCCCAACGCTCGCAGCAGACGCCATCCGCCGATACCAAGAACGATCTCCTGCTTCAGCCGCATCTCGGCGTCGCCGCCATAGAGTTCACTGGTTATGCCCCGGTGAGCCGCAGTGTTGGCAAAATCGTTGGTATCGAGCAGGTACAGCTTTGTCCTTCCAACAGACACTTCCCAACACCGGAGCCAGATCATCGAGCCGGGAAGTTGAATCTGTAGCCGCAACCATTCGCCATTGGGCTGCCGCAGTGGCCGGATCGGCAACTGGCCCGGATCGTTGACCGGATAAAGTGCCTGCTGCCGGCCCTCCGAATCGAAGTCCTGGCGGAAATATCCCTGGCCGTAGAGCAAGCCGACCCCGACTACCGGAACACCCAGGTCGCTCGCCGCTTTCATCTGGTCGCCTGCTACATTGCCCAGTCCACCTGAATAGATGGGCAGCGCTTCGCTCAACATGAACTCCATGCTGAAGTAGGCGATCACGGTGAGCGCGGCGCCTGGATGCTTATGCTGGAACCATGCATCCGCCTGATAGGATTCCCGATTCTGACGAAGCAGATTATCGAGACGAAGGCGAAACTCCGGCGCGCATAACGCAGCTTTGATCTTCTCCTGGGAAACCGTCCGCAGGATGACCCACGGATTTTGTGTGGTGTTCCAGAGTTCTTTGCCGAGCCCTTCCCATAGCTCGTCCGCTGCATGGTTCCAAGACCAGTGCAGGTTGAGCGCCAACTCAATCAGCGCATCGATTCCATCAATTCTTAGCCAATCGGAAGGTGCTTTCGGATCATTCAATTTCTCCCCCTATGTGACGAATGACGGGAAGCAGCGGCCTCTACGGTGAGGATCTTGCTCGCGATGACCTACCTCCACTTCAATTTCATTCGCAGGTCGCTTAACTGTCGGTAAACATGGCTTTCTCGGGATGTCCCTTGGCCAGCGGAGCCGGGGACGTCGCATCACTGAAGTCTGCCGTCCATTGCCAGTTCCTGATCTCGGGCATATCCTCCAGGTGCTCGCGAATGTAGTCGTGATGTTCATTCAGCTTCTTTCCGAACAGATCGATTGCAGCCGCGGCCTGGAGACGAAGCCGAGGAATGTGCTTCAGCGCGTCCAGCGCAAGGTGGAAACGGCTCATGTCGTTCAGCACAACCATGTCGAACGGAGTCGTGGTCGTACCCTGATCCATGTAGCCGTGCACATGGAAGCGCCCTTCATTGGCCCGCCCATGAACCAGCGTGTGAATGAGCCAGCGATTGTTGTGGAAGGCGAAGATCACGGGCGCACTTTCGGTGAACAGCGCGTTGAAAGACATCTCGTCCATCCCGTGCGGATGCTTGTCTGGATACATCAGAGTCATCAAGTCCACGACATTCACAACGCGCACCTTGATGCCGGGCACATGCTTCTGCAGAAGCCATGATGTGGCGCAGATCTCGATGGTCGGCACGTCGCCGGCGCACGCCAGTACGACGTCCGGCTCCCCTCCTCCGTCGTTGGTTGCAAACTTCCATGTCGATGCGCCGCGCGAGCAGTGCTCAAGAGCCTCATCCATGTTCAACCACTGGAGCTGCGGCTGCTTCCCGCAGGTAACAATGTTGACGTAATTACGGCTCCGCAGGCAATGGTCGAAGACACTCAGCAGGCAGTTGCTGTCTGGTGGATAGTACACGCGAATCGTCTCGCTCCTGCGCGCCAATGCATTGTCTACATATCCGGTTGCCTGGTGGCTGAAACCGTTGTGATCGTTTCGCCAGGCATGACTTGTGATCAGAACATTCAGGGACGCGAGCGGCCTGCGCCAAGGATAAGCGCGGCATTGCTCAAGCCATTTTGCATGTTGCGTGGTCATCGAATCGACGACCTGCGCGAACGCTTCGTAGGAGGACCACATGCCATGCCGGCCCGTAAGCAGGTACCCTTCGAGCCATCCCTGGCAGAGATGTTCGCTCAATACCTCCATCACGCGGCCATCCGGGCCGAGTTCGTCATCGATCGAGACAATTTCAGCCATCGAGCAGCGCTTGGTGGCCTCGAAGATGGAGTTCAGGCGATTGGAATTCGATTCATCAGGGCAGAACATGCGAAAGTTCTTCGGATTCATTTTGAAGATGTCGCGGAAGAAATCTCCCAATTTGCGTGGCGCCTCGGCTAGAACTTGACCGGGCCCGGGGATTTCGAGTGCATAATCCGTGAAATCGGGTAGAGCGAGCGTAATAAGCGATCGACCGCCATTGACGTGGGGATTGCCTCCCATGCGCCGATTCCCCACAGGCGCGAGGGCCGCCAATTCATCTATGAACTTGCCGTTCTCGTCGAAGAGTTCCTGTGGCTTGTAGCTCCTCATCCAAGCTTCAAGAATCTTGAGATGCTCGGGGTTTTCACGGACTGTCGCAAGCGGAACCTGGTGTGCGCGGAAGGTGCCTTCGACCGGAATTCCATCCACTTCTTTGGGACAGGTCCATCCCTTGGGCGTGCGCAGGATGATCATGGGCCAGATTGGCTGCTTCTTGAATCCGTTCTTGCGGGCCTCCTTTTGAATTGACTGAATCTCGGCATAGCAATCGTCTAGCGTCCCCGCCAGTAGCTGATGCACGACTTGAGGATCGTCTCCCTCGACAAAGTAGGGCTTGTACCCACGCCCGCTGTACAAAGCCTTCAAGTCTGCGTCGCTGGTACGCCCCTGGGCTGTGGGCGCGGAGATCTTGTAGCCGTTGAGGTGCAGAATCGGGAGGACGGCACCGTCTCGTACGGGGTTGAGGAAGTTGACCGACTTCCAGCTACCTTCCAGCGGACAGGTCTCGGATTCGCCGTCGCCGATCACACAGGCGACGATCAGGTCCGGATTGTCGAAAGCAGCGCCGAATGCATGAACTAGCGAGTATCCAAGCTCACCTCCCTCATGCATGGAGTTGGGGACGTGCGGGCCGCAGTGACTCGGCACCCCGCCCGGCGTCGAGAACTTTCGGAACATCAGCCTCATGCCGTTCTCGTCTGGCGTGATCTCCGGATGGACTTCGGTGTACGTGCCCTCCAGATAGGAGCAGGCATTCAGAGAAGGACCTCCATGTCCTGGACCGGAGATGTAAATGATGTCCGCATCATGTTCTTTGATGAGGCGATTCAGATGAATGTAAATGAGGTTTTGCCCCGGCGAAGTTCCCCAGTGTCCAAGCAACCGCGGCTTGATCTGTTCCGCCTTGAGCGGTTCGCGAAGCAGGGGGTTTTCGAACAGGTAAATCTGCCCGATGCAGAGATAGTTTGCTGCACGCCAGTAGCGATTCATCTTGTCCAGCATCTCCGGCGAAAGCGGCCCTTTGGGTACTGGAGCCTGTGCTTCAGCTTTTCCATTCGCCGCAATCGCGGTTGACAAAGTTACGTCAAAGATGAACCCGGAGGAGTTGCCAATCTGATCGAAGTTCTTGCCGAATGATTGCGGGTTGCCATCCTGATCGTCCTTGATTGGGATTTCCTTGGTTGCCATAATGACGGTTCCTTTCTATTCCTTCGCAACTTGTAACAGCGTGTTGGGGTCTTTGAGAAATCAGTTTGTTCGGATCTGCCGTTGATGGGCCCCTGACGTTATTTCGCCAGCAGCTTTTTAATTGCGAGCAGTTCGAGACGCCGCTTTGCTGTGGTTTTGGGATACGCCATCTTGAGTCCGCCCAGCACATCAAGGACAATTTGAGAGACGATTAGCCGTGCGTTCTCCTTGTCGTCGGCAGGCACCACGTACCACGGCGCATGATGAGTGCTTGTTGCCTGAAGGCATTCCTCGTATGCCTTCATGTAGTTTTTCCAATATTTCCTCTCGTGAATGTCGGAGGTGCTGAATTTCCAGTTCTTGTCTGGCTCATCGATGCGCGCGAGGAATCGCTTTCGCTGTTCCTCGTAGGACAAGTGCAGAAAGATCTTGACGGTTTGTGTGCCGTTACGATGAAGATGCTTCTCCAGATCCACAATGGAGCCATATCTCTGCTGCCAGATGTCCTTCTCGTCGCACAACTCCTCGGGCAGCCCCTGGCTGCGAAGAATCTCCGGGTGCACTCGAACGACCAACACTTCCTCGTAATAAGAACGGTTGAAGATGCCGATCCGGCCGCGCTCCGGAAGCCGGCACGTCGTGCGCCAAAGGAAATCATGTTCCAGCTCTTCGGCACTGGGCTGCTTGAAACTGAAGACCTGGCATCCCTCCGGATTGACACCTGACATCACGTGCCGGATGGCGCCATCCTTGCCTGCGCCGTCCATCCCCTGAAGAATTAGAAGCAATGCATAGCGATGAGACGCGTAGTGAAGGTGCTGAAGCGAACTCAGCTTCTCCATGTGTTGGTCCAGAAGTTCCTTATACTGCTTCTTCGACTTCGCATAGGGCTCAACAATCGTTGGCCACTTGCTGAGGTTGACCTTCGTGCCTGGTGGCACGCGATAGTCTTTCGAATCGATGGTCATCCGGTCCTTTCGGTGTTACGCAGTCTTCTTCTGCGCCTGATCGCGGCGTGTCTCTCGCTCCGCTTCAAGCCAGTCCTGATCCGCCTGGCTTTCTCCGCGGACTCGTCTCTGGTAGATGTCATAGGCCCGTGAGGCGATCTGTTGCGTATCGTCGACGTGCTTCTTCTCGAGCAAGGAGGGCTTGGTTGGATCGAAGATTCGATAGGCGAGCAGTTTCACGCGGTCGTTGATGAGTGCCCAGACCAGAGCGTAAGCCCAAACGAGCCCCGCCCACTTCCAGCCGAGCGGCGCCATAAACACCCCATAGACCGCGATCAGCGTTGCTACGATTTGCGTCCCAAGCACCGCTATCCATAGAATCCGCGCGGGGCGTATGGACCAGAATGGACCGCGGGTGCGCGTGAGGAAGATCGTAAGATGCCCGGCCACTGAAAGCTTCAGGTACATCAGTGTCTGAACGTGCAGACGATCAAAGTGAAAGACGCGCTCGCCAAGATAGAACAGACCGAACGCAGAGACAACGCCGATGACTCCCAGCACTGTTGAGATTGCTAGCACGAGGCGCATGTTCCAGGCCTCGGGCTTGTCTTTGTATTGAACATTGTCATAGGCAATCGACAGAATCGCCCCGTCGTTGAGCAAGGCCAGCATCACGATCATTACCGCGGTGAGGGGATAGAAGTTGAAAACCAGGATCGCCAGCGTCATGAAGAACAACACCCGCAGCGTCTCCGCAATGCGGTAAATGGCGTAACTGTTCATCCGCTGGAAGATGCGGCGGCTCTCCTTGATTGCGTCAATGATCACCGATAAGCCAGACGCAAGCAGCACGATCGACGCCGCCGCGCGAGCCGCGTCTGTGGCGCCGGAGACGGCGATGCCGCAGTCGGCTTTCTTGAGCGCGGGTGCGTCATTTACACCGTCGCCAGTCATCCCGACGATATGGCCGAGCTGTTGAAGAACATCGACAATGTGAAATTTGTGCTCGGGGAATACCTGGGCGAATCCCTCCGCCTTTTCGATGGCCTCCGCCATCTGAGGAGACTCTTGCTTCTTCGTGTCACCCAGCGCACCAGCATCCAGGATGTTTGTGCCCAGTCCGAGTTGTTTCGAGGTTTCCCGTGCGATGGCAATTTGATCGCCCGTAATCATCTTGACGTCCACGCCCATCTGCCTGGCGCTTGCGATGGTCGCTTTGGCTTGCTCGCGTGGGGGGTCGAACAGCGGCAACATGCCGACAAACTTCCACTTGCCTTCCTCGTCGGCCCGCGCCACCCCCAGGGAGCGGAAGCCGCGTCCTGCAAATTCATTGATCGCGCTCTCCACAGCCGGCTTTACCTGGCCCACGCTGACCGCCATCTGCAGAATCACCTGCGGCGCTCCCTTGGCCACAAAGAACTGCTTCCCATCCGCTCCTTTGACGGTGGCTTCCGTGCGCTTATGCACCGGGTCGAAAGGCTGAAAGTGAAGTACCTGGAAGCCCTTTAGCTCTTTGTCGTCCTTCACTCCACCGATCACCGCAAGGTCGATGGTGTCTTTGTCCTCAGCGCGCGAAGCAAGCGCAGCCCAGAGAATGACCTTGTCCGGAGCAATACCGTCCACAGTGAAGGGATCGCCCAGCGTGAGTTTGTTCTGAGTCAGTGTCCCGGTCTTGTCCGAGCACAGGACATCCACGCCAGCCAACTCCTCAATGGCCGACAGGCGCGTCACAATCGCTTCTTTTTTCGCCAGCAGACGAGCGCCGACGGCCATCGTCACCGACAGTACGGTGGGCATGGCCACCGGGATTGCGGCCACCAGAAGCACCAGACAGAATTCCAGTGTGGTGAGGACCTTGTCGCCTCGGAAGAGCGCGACGATCAGGATCAATACGACCAACGCCACGGCAAGAACAATCAGGTAGTCGCCAATCTTCAGCACGGCGCGCTGGAAGTGACTGACGGTATGAGCCTCCTGCACCAGTTGCGCAGTCTTGCCGAAGTAGGTGTTCGTGCCGGTGGCATACACAATCGCGTCGATTTCGCCCTGACGGATGATGGAACCGGAAAAGACCGCGCCGCCGGGCTTGGCGGTGACTGGCAGCGACTCACCAGTCAAAGCGGACTGATCCACCTCGATCGAATCGCCCTCGAGCAAACGTGCATCGGCGGGAACGATGTCGCCGAGCCTGAGACGAATAACGTCGCCGGGCACCAGTTCACTCGCATTGGGATTCTCCCACTTGCCATCACGCTTAACTTTTGCGTTGATCGCCAACCGGGCTTTCAGAGCGGCGATGGCGTTACCCGCCTGGTGTTCTTCCCAGAATCCGACCACTGCGTTGGAACAAAGCAGAAGGAGGATGATGAAGAAATCCAGCCAGTGCTGGACCAGCGCGGACAGAATCACCGCAGCTTCAATCATCCACGGAATGGGACCCCAGAAGTAAGTGAGGAACTTCAGCAACTCATTTGTTTTCTTTTCTGTGATCTGGTTAGGCCCATACTGCGCTTGACGCTTTTGGGCCTCGGCTTGAGTGAGTCCGTCTGCCGATGAACCTAGCTTTTTCATGAGCTCAGGCATGGGAAGAGACTTCAGATCATCCTTGGGCGCGGGCTTGGACTCCGGCTTCGACGCAGGCATAGCTGCACTGGGCGTCGGCTTCGATTCAGGCTTAGACTCGGGCTTATCTGGATTCGATGTCACAATGCTTGTTCTCCTGTTTTTGCTCCCTCCACCGGGTGCAAGTCCCGGGAAGGCTTGGAAGATCGTTGGACAGGCATTGAAGAGAAAGACTCATTGGAGGCTATTGACTTTCCGGAAAGTGGGCACATTTGACGCCGCATGTCATCCGGGCATCCCGGACTGGCTCTTGCAAAAAGTATCAACTCGCGCAGGCGTGGATGCTGTGCTGTTTTGCTCAAGAATGGCCGAACGGCCACTCACCTCGAGGGTTGTGCCGGCTGCACCAGGGGGTTGCGAGAACACTTCGCGAGTTTCTTCCATACGAAGCACGGCTGCATCAAGACGGACCATTTACCCGGCTGTTAGATATCTGCCAGGAATGAGCAGAAGAGAACAGATCGTTGCTTCCACCGATGCGATGGTGCAGTTGTGGGCAAGCGAAGAGAAGGCATTGCAACTGGTAATGCGGGAGTCGAGGAACACTGCGCGACGATGCTGCCTCGAATAGGGAAAATGAGTGCGCACGCCGGAGCAGGGCTGCGCCGGAGACTTTGGAAGGAGGGCAATCCGAATCATGACACTTTTGGATGCACCAAAGTACGACGCCGCCCATGCGCGGCGGGTGCGGAACATCGAGATTGCGCTGTTCGTGGTGGTGGTGTTGGGTGCCTTTGGAACCTGGTGGTTCTGGAATTGGCCGGAAGAGCACCGGGTGAGCATCTTTCTGGCCACCGTCGAGTCCGGTGACCAAGCGAAAGCCTACGGGATGTGGATCCAGGATCCTGAGTGGCAGCAGCATCCGGAACGTTTCAAGGCTTATGGTTTTGACCGATTTCAGAAGGACTGGGGGAACGGAAGCGCAAACGGGCAAATCCACAGTTATAAGTTCGTTCTTTCCAGATCCTGGGGCAACGGCGTGATTATGGGAGTAGACATCAACGGCGGCAAAACGCCGATTTTCTTGTGGGTGGATCGCAAGACCAAGAAGATCGACTTCTCTCCTGTGGAGTTGTATAGGCCCATATGGGATACCAAATGGGATACCCGGTCACCTTGAATGCGGAGGATGGCCCGGCTGCATGTTTAGTCTCGGAAATTGATGGAAAGGCCGAATTGCAATTGCAGGCTTCGCATTGAAAGCCGCTAGTTCGGCGAGGCCGCCGAATCGATCCACGACGGCCTCATCTTTGCACAACTGGTCTCTGACCGCTTAATGTAGTGTGTTCAGATTCATGATCTCCCAGGTCTCAAAAGCGAGACATGGGGCACTCATGTTCGTGCAGGATCAAGCCGTCGGGGGCCTAGCCTTTTGGTTTGTCCTGATCGGGATGAACCGTCCGATAGCTCGCGTTGCCCTTCGACCAGACCAGGAGCAGAAGGTCCTTTCCCTCCCGGTTCTGGTGCACCTCGCTCACGAATTGGCTGGCGGACTGCGCGGGCTTGCGGTTGACTTCAACGATGACATCACCCGCTTGGATGCCTGCTTCGTCGGCTGGACTGGCCGGACGAACGCTCTGAACAACGACGCCGTGGACCTGGTCACGCTTCCATGCAGGTTCTAGCGCACGCGGCCTCGCGCTCTTCAGCGATAACATGGAGAGCAGCGGCGGGTGCATCCTGCGCTCCGCTGTCAGGTCAATTGGTATTCCTATCTTGTGGTTGATGGATCAGTGGCCCCAACTAATAGGATGGGCGAAGGAACCGTAGCCTATGATGCCGTTCCACAGAATCCTTTTCCCGGTCGACTTTTCCGAGGCAGCCATTGCAATGGTTCCTTCTGTAATTGAAATGGCTAGACGGTTCGACGCTGCCGTCACCGTGTTGAACTCTTTCAATCTAGTCCGTGACTATAGTCTTTCCCCATCCTTCGAGAACACCGGCGACTATGAACCTTCCGCGATTCAGTACTCGCCTGCCCTCCAGAAACTTCGCGATCAGCGGGAGCGGACTCTTGATGAGTTTGCCCGTAAGCAATTCTCAAATGTAAGCCATTCGGTAAAAATCGAGGACGGCGACCCGGCCCTAGTCATTCAATGGGCCGTGCAACGCGAGAACACCGATCTGATCATGATGCCGACCAAGGGCCTGGGAAGATTCCGCCGTTTGCTGTTGGGATCGGTCACGGCAAAGGTGCTCCACGATGTCACTTGCCCGGTATTGACAAGCGCTCACGAGCCTGATACCACATTGATTTCGTCCAGCAGTTACCGTTCGATCCTCTGTGCCGTGGATTTGAATTCTGAATCGGAAACTATCTTCAGGGCCGCTGCTTTTCTCGCTCAAACTTACGGTGCAAGGATCTCTCTGCTGCACCTCGATCCGTCATTCAAAGAGAATGGCCAACAACCAACCGCTGAGGAAGTCAGGCATTTATTCGACCAGGCACTTGGCGTTTGCACTCCGGGAACTGGCCTGGATATTTCTCTTCGCAGCTTTGACGCCACAATCCCGGAGGGAATTCGGCAAATCGCAATTGAACAAGAAGCCAACTTGGTTGTTGTGGGCCGTGGACATACAAGAGGGACATTTTCACGAGCATGGTCGCATTTGTACACGATCATCCGGGAGTCACCGTGCCCGGTCCTCAGTGTCTGATGCACGCTTTCGCGGAAAGTCGAAGAGGCTCACGACAAGAACCTTGCCGAAAACATCGTCTTGTCGAAATCGCGGGCGCGCCACCGCTACGCACAACTGCTCCGCTGACTGCATCTTGGACTTCAGTCTCGCAACTCTGAGGAACGAGTGCCACCGCAGTCCCTAAGGTTGCGCAAAAAACCGCCTGTGGCAGTCTGGACGAATACTCGTCCTGCGAATCGACCTTAGATCCCGTCTCTGCTGTGATGCAGATTTATCCGGCAATCGGCCCAGGAAACGGACTTTACCCAGCGAGTAGGAATCAGCACTGAGCGGTTGAGGAGCCAATCCCCAGTTTTGACGTTCAAATAGCCAAGATGCCAGGTAGCCTCGTCCATAATGAGACTTTCTAGGCGTCCAATCTCTCCGTCCGTGGCGCAAACCTCGTAACCGGTTAAGTTCCACGCGCTGCGGAGATCCGGATCTTCCTTGGTGCGAACAGGATATTTCCTTCCGGTCGGAACTAAAGCCCCACCTTCTAACTGTGTGGACACCCAATAGGCCATCTTCCCCCAGTATTCCTCCATCGCAATTTCTTGCTGGCGAGAAACCGGCTTTTCGGTATCGACATCAGGACTATCGCGCACTTGCTCTCTCGTCAAGCGGACATGGACGGTCTTCTTCACCCAATCGGGAGGGTCTACTGCCGCGATCGGCAGCACCACTTCCCGGCGCTTATGCCAGGTTCCAACGTCAACAACCAAATAACGAATCGTCCATGAAATGTCGTCGAAAAGAAAATTCCGGACACTTCCCAATTCGCCGTCTGCTGCAATCACGGAAGATCCCACCAGCTCTTTCAGGTCGTGCGGCATGTTCCTCCTGCGGTGGAAGGTCTAGGAAAACCGCCTTCCTAAATCTTCCCATGTTACGGGAAGTTGTTCGAACTCAATCTTCGACGCGACACCGCATTGAAAGTTGCGGACGCGATTGTGCCAAGTCACATTCCAGTAGGCAACGTTCAACACGGCTGAGTTGTTCTCGCAGCAACCTGGAAGGTCAATTCGCTGCGACCAGTTCGCCTGAGTGCAAATCCAATTCTGCAGGATGGGTAGTTTCGATGATGTCCTTCGCCTTTGCCACCTCTGCAGCCGTTCCGTGGACGATCACCAGAAATTGATCTGTCTTCAGTGCAGTCTCGTATTTCACAATGCTGTCCTTAGGAATTCCCATGCTGAAGAGTCCTGCTCCCAATGCGCTGACCCCTCCTACCACCACCGCACCTTCCAACGCTCCCACTATCCATGCGACCACAGGGCCAGCCGCCAGAATTGGACCGATGCCGGGAATTATGAAAAAGGCAGATCCGAACAAGAGCCCCCAGAAACCTCCCCAGAAGGCGCCAATCTTGCCCCAATACTTCATGCGGTCGCCAGTGCTGTAGTAGCCCACCACATGCTCATCTGTGTGATATCCCTTCCCGACAATCGACAGCTTGTGCATGTCAACTCCGCCGCGCTGAAGCTCCTTCACCGCTTGATCCGCTTCTGTATGCGTGCGGTACACTGCTACAACTGAATTCTGAATCGACATTTCAAAATCTCCGTGGGCATTTGGCGTCTTCGTCAGGTAAACGAACCAAGTGCGAGGCTGAACTTTAGACGCCTACGAGTAGGAAAGCTGTTCCGTTTTGGACAATGTGCGCGAAGTGCCTGGCGTCAACTACTTGTTCCGGTCAGACTTTTCTATTGTCGCCCGTCAGCGAAGAAGCCGCGCGCGTAGAACAGCCCACCAAATCAAGCGTTTAGGAGGCTGTTTCAGCGATTCTTCCAGATTGACAGAATCCTCCGGAACTCGCCTGCCAGAACCTATCATCGTTGCCCTTTCTTCTTTATTGTGAGTCGGTATGGATGATCGCCCCCGCTATCAAATTCGATGTTTGGCCATTTTCAGAGGGCAGTTGTCTGGTCATTAAGGATCAGGAAGAAGCGACAGGAACCCTTGCTCTTTGCGAGTGAGCTTTCGCATGAGATCTTCACGTCGAGGAAGGCGTAGCTTGGCATCATTCGGAGCCGCGACCAAGACTCTTGCAGTGCCTGCTATGGTCTGAGGGTTTGGTTCTGGCTGAACCACCCATATCGTTGCGTTGGACGTCTATTGGTTCACGCGAGCCGTCGAGAAGCAGGCGAGAAGCTGCAAGACCCTGAATCGACTCTGGGTCCGATAGAAAAGTTCTAAAATCGTCCAGTAACCCCGACCATTGGAAACTATTGATAATACAAGTGATATTTGCGATCTCAACCACGCATCTGCTTTTTTGCCGCTACAGTGCAGTAGACGATTCTATAGCGGTAGCTGCATCCCGGTAAGATTCGGGAATTTTCAAATCGATTCCCGAGTGGCAAGATCAATCTGGATTCTTTCTGGGCATTACTGTGCTGCGCATCATGAAACTCCAACTAACGAGCGCAAAAGAGGCGCGGATCAGCGCTGACAAAGCCAATCAGTGTAGAACTTCTTTCTGTGCATCCAAACAGTTCATTTTGCATTTTTCGGCATCAACCTCAGAGCGATGCAATTTGGGTCAGGTCATATTTCTTTGGACCGCGACCGGATTGCGGAGTCCGTCCAAAGTGGGTGCGCTCGTCTCCCTGGACGGATTCCGTCGGCTTTAGTGAACTATGAGGCTCACGACTCCCGAACTTGTCACCGGGTGAGTCCGATGTGCTGGAGAAGATATACCGCGCGAATGCGCTCAAGCTGCTGCGCGGCAACTGACGCCGCCTGCTCCTGGGAACCAATTTCTCTGGAGATTGGTTCCCCAGGGCGGAATCCATCGACACCAAGTGAAAATCCAGCAAGAACACCGGCGCAGCCGATGCTATTTGCATCGGATTGCCGTTCTTTTCCCGAACGCGCAAAACGGCAGATTTCTTCGCCCCGGCAGCCCTCGGGCGAGAGTCTGTCGCTGGTTCGCGCGGCAGGCAGCCCCAGCTATAATAAACAGACGTTTCAGGCTCATGTCCGCACTGCATTTGCGTGGTCCTGCGCCACTCCCGCCCGGCCTGAGGAGAAAAGCATTTTGGCAACCATAGAAGTTCCCCGCGATCTGGACGCTATTCTCGACGCTGCCTGGGAGGCGGCGCGCAACGTTCCCGGCTATCTGATGGAAAGCGAGGCCCGGTTGCTGGGGACGATCGCGGCCTGCGCGCCCACGACAGGCGCGATTGTCGAAATCGGCAGCTTCAAGGGCAAGTCCACCGTGATGCTGGCCAAGGTGGCCGCGCATTACGGTCTGGGCAACATTGTGGCAATCGATCCGCACAATTCGCCCGAATTGCTGGACCCCGCGGCCTCGTCCTTTCAGGATTTCCTGAACAACATCGAGACGGCCGGCGTGAGCAGTCATGTCGAAGTCCACCGCGCTTATTCACAGGATGTGTCAAGCGGATGGAATCGCCCCATCCGGTTTTTGTGGATCGACGGCGACCATACCTACCAGGGCGCAAAAACCGATTTTGATGGCTTCTTCCCTCATGTACTGCCCACAGGCGTGGTGGCGCTGCACGACGCGTTGAATGTGTTTTCCGGGCCAATCCGGGTGTTTGTGGAGGACATTCTTCGTTCCGATGAGTTTGGTGCGGCAGGATTTGTCCACTCCATTGCGTGGTCGCAATTCCGGCCCAGGGACGGCAAGCTGTTTCACCGGCAGCGGGCGCAGTTGGAACGTGTTGCCGAGCGGCTGATTCCGTTTGTCAAAGACGACCAGGCATTGCACGGGTTGACGAAACTCCGATTCAAGTTGAACCGTTCTCGCGTGCCGCGCAAAGCGGTTCGCCCCCAGGAGTGGGTTTCCCTGCTGAACCGCGCTCCGCAAGCCTGAGCGCCTTGCCGACATCCCGTCCATCTCCCGCCAGAAAGAAACATCCCGTGCTCTGTCTAACCACGGCGGGAATGCTTGTTACCGTTTGAACGTCTTTTCTTTCGCATTGATCGATGCTCCCCTGGGAAGTTATCATTCCGCGACTCGAGGAGAACAGGCGATGAAGGAAGTCGTGATTGTTTCGGCGACACGCACTCCGGTGGGCAGGTTTCAGGGTTCGCTCCAGTCCTTTTCCGCGCCTCAGTTGGGCGCGCTTGTCGTGCGCGAAGCCGTGCGCCGCGCCGGCATTGAGCCCGCCAGCGTGGACGAGTGCATTATGGGCTGCGTCCTTCAGGCCGGCCTGGGCCAGAACGCCGCGCGCCAGTCAGCTCTCTTTGGCGGATTGCCACCGCAGGTGGGTGCACTCACCGTCAACAAAGTCTGCGGCTCGGGACTGAAGGCCGTGGCTTTGGCCGCGCAGGCCGTCCAGACGGAAAACGCCGAAATCGTCATCGCCGGCGGCACGGAATCGATGACCAACGCGCCCTATCTGCTGCCCCAGGCCCGATCCGGCTATCGCATGGGCAATGGCGCGCTGGTGGACTCGATGATCTACGACGGCCTGTGGGAAATCTACAGAGGATTCCACATGGGCGTGGCCGCGGAGATGATCGCGGCCAAGTACGGCATCAGCCGCGAGGAGCAGGACGCGTTTGCGGCCGAGTCGCACCGCCGCGCCGCCTCGGCCACGGCAGCGGGCTTCTTCCGCGAAGAGATTCTGCCCGTCGAAGTTCCTGCAGCAAAAAAAGGCGAAAAACCGCGCCTCTTTGACAACGATGAATCGATCCGCCCCGAAACCACCGTCGAAATCCTGGCCCGCCTCAAGCCGGCTTTTCAGGTGGGCGGCACGGTAACCGCCGGCAACTCGCCGGGCGTGAACGACGGCGCCGCGGCCATGGTGGTCATGAGCGCCGACCGGGCAGCGGAACTTGGCCTCAAGCCGCTGGCCGCCATCCGTGCCCAATCCACCAGCGGCGGAGAGCCGGAGTGGTTCGGCCTGGCGCCGATCGAGGCGGTGCGCAAGGTGGCTGCAAAAGCCGGTTGGCCGCTCGCAAGCGTTGATCTGTTCGAATTGAACGAGGCCTTCGCCGTGCAGGCGATGGCCGTGAATCGCGACCTGGATCTCGACCGGGCAAAGGTAAACGTCCAGGGGGGCGCGGTGGCTATCGGTCACCCCATCGGCGCCAGCGGAGCACGGGTGTTGGCCACGCTTCTCTACTCCCTGCGGCGGCTCGGCAAGACGAAAGGCATTGCCGCTCTTTGCCTGGGAGGCGGCAACGCCGTGGCGCTGGCGGTCGAGTCCTGTTAAGTCCCGCGCATCTTCCCGCGACGGTTCAGCGGCGCAGGCTGAGAGTCCAAATCAATCCTTCAGCAGCGCCCCAGCGGCAATGCGCTCCTCGATCGCGTGCATCGCTTCATAAATCTGCTCAAAGTTCTCGATGGCGAAGAGCAGGCTGTGCATCTGGTCCACTTTCACCGG